>Ga0196960_10000434_pt1 | contig 14730 bp, 15 predicted proteins | sample S3v_5metaG_FD_183187 | JGI IMG/M metagenome (GOLD analysis project Ga0196960, IMG submission 183187) | Soil microbial communities from Anza Borrego desert, Southern California, United States - S3+v_5 | ecosystem: Environmental > Terrestrial > Soil > Desert | place: USA: California | collected... | reverse complement strand
GAGGCGCACGTGCTGGCGACCGAGCTGGGCGCGAGCGAGGTGGTCGACCAGGCGGCGCGGACGCTGCGCGCGGTCGGCGGGCGTCCGCCGGCGGAGACGGGCGGGCCACACGGGCTCACCGCGTCGGAGCTGCGGGTGGCGCAGCTGGCCGCACGCGGGCGGACCAACCGCCAGATCGCCGACGAGCTGGTCGTGAGCCCGCACACGGTGCGGTTCCACCTCAGCGGCGTCTACCGCAAGCTCGGCGTCACGGCGCGCGAGGAGATCGCCGGCGCGTTGGACGGGCGCGCGCCCGCGGGCTGAGCCGCCGCGGGCGCTGGCCGGTGCGTCAGCCGCGGATGTGGTCGACGACCGCGGCCGCGAGGCCGACGTAGGCCTCCGGCGTGAGGTCGAGGAGCCGCTGCCGGTCCGCGTCGTCGAGGTCGAGGCCGGAGACGAACTCGCGCAGCCGCTGCTCGTCGATCCCGGCACCGCGGGTGAGCGCCTTGAGCTGGTCGTACGGGTCGTCGCCGCCCTTCTTGCGCATGACGGTCTGGACCGCCTCGGCCAGCACCTCCCACGCGCCCGCCAGCTCGCCGCGCATCGCCGGTTCGTTGACCTCGATCTTCCCGAGGCCCCGGAGCGCGCTGCGGATCGCCAGGAGCGAGTGGCCGACGACGACGCCGCTGTTGCGCAGGAGCGAGGAGTCGGAGAGGTCGCGCTGGAGCCGCGACACCTGCAGGGTCGAGGCCATGTGCTGGCCGAGGGCCGTGCCGACGCCCGCGTTCGCCTCGGAATTCTCGAAGTCGATCGGGTTGACCTTGTGCGGCATCGTCGACGAGCCGACCTCGCCCGCCACCACGCGCTGCTTGACCAGCCCGCGGGAGATGTAGGCCCACACGTCCCGGTCGAAGTCGACGAGGATCTGGTTGAACCGCGCGAGCAGGTGGAAGAGCTCGGCGATCCAGTCGTGCGGCTCGATCTGCGTCGTCACCGGCGCCCAGGTCAGCCCCAGGCCCTCGACGAACGCCTGCGACCGCGCCTCCCAGTCGATGTCCGGGTGCGCGACGTGCAGCGCGCCGTACGTGCCGACCGCGCCGTTGAGCTTGCCCCGGTACTCCTGGCGGGAGAGCTGGTCGAGCTGGCGCTGCCACCGCGCGACGAAGACGGCCATCTCCTTGCCGAACGTCGTCGGCGTGGCCGGCTGGCCGTGGGTGCGGGAGAGGAGCGGGATCGCGCGCGTGGACTCGGCCAGCGCGCGGACGCCGTCGACCAGCTCGGTCGCGGCGGGGAGCCACGCCTCGCCGATCGCGTCGCGCAGCATCAGCGCGTACGAGAGGTTGTTGACGTCCTCGGAGGTGAGGCCGAAGTGGATCAGCTCCCGCACGTCGTCCGGCACGCGGTCGCGCAGGAAGTACTCGACGGCCTTGACGTCGTGGTTCGTGCGCGCCTCGATGTCCTTCACCGCCTGGGCGTCCTCGTCGCCGAAGCCGTTAACCAGCTCCCGCAGCGGCAGGAGGTCGGCGCGGTTCTCGGTGAGGAGGAGGAGCCACTCGACCTCCACCTGGACGCGGCGCTTGATCAGCGCCCACTCCGAGACGTGGTCGCGCAGCGCGGCGACCTGGCGGGCGTAGCGGCCGTCGAGGGGCGAGATGTCGCGCAGGCTCACAGCTGGACTCCGTTGACGCGGACGAGGTGGAGGGCGGCGATGGTGGCGGCGTCGGCCACCTCGCCGGAGAGGATGAGCTGGTCGAGCTCTGAAGGCGTGACGGCGCGGGTGCGGAGGCCGACCTCGGTCTCCTCCGGCTGGGCGTCGCCGGCGGTCAGGTCCGACGCGAGGAAGACGTCGCAGGTCTGGCTGAGGATCCCGGGCGCGTAGAAGAGCTGCCCGAGGTGGCGGAGCGTGCCGGCGCGCAGGCCGGTCTCCTCCAGTAGCTCGGTCCGCGCGGTCTCCTCGGCCGACGCGTCCTCGCGATCGTCGAGCGCGCCCTGCGGCAGCTCCCACAGGAACCGCCGCGTCGGGTACTTGACCATGCCGACGAGCGTGATCCGCTCGCCGTCGTAGGGCACGACGAGCGCGCCCGGCCGCTTGTCCATCACCGCGTGGATGCCGGGCGAGCCGTCGGGCCAGGTGATCTCGTCCTCGCGCACGGACAGCCAGGGGTTGGCGTAGACCGTGCGCGAGGAGCGCGTGACGATCGGCTGGGAGCCGTCGCTCACGCGTTGAGGATGCGCAGCGCCAGGTGGGCGGCGTTGCGCGGGTTGTCGAGGCCGACGGCCGCGACGGGGACGCCCGGGGGCATCTGGACGATCGAGAGGATCGCGTCCAGGCCGCCGGCCGCCGTGAGGCTGCTGGTGAGCGGGACGCCGATGACCGGCAGGTCGGTGTGCGCGGCGGCGACACCCGGGAGCGCGGCGGAGATGCCGGCGCCCGCGATGATCACCTTGAGGCCGCGCATCCGCGCGTTCTTGCAGTAGTCGGCGACGAGCTCGGGGTCGCGGTGGGCCGACATGACGCGGATCTCGAAGTCGACGCCGGCCTCCTCGAGGATCTTGCCGGCCTTCTCCATCGTCTCCATGTCGGACTTGGAGCCCATGATGATGCCGACGCGCGGGGCGGCCTCGTCGAGGGCCCGCACGTCGGCGGTGCCGGTCTCGGTCAGCGGCTCGGCGGGGGTCGTCGTCTCGGTCTGCGTCGGGTCGGTCATGCGCGCTCCACGGCCCGCTGCGCGATGTCCCGCCGCAGCTGGCGGCCCTCGAAGGTGATCAGGTCCGCCGCAGCATAGGCAGCGTCCCGCGCGGCAGCCGCCGTGGGCCCGAGCGCGGTGACGTTGAGGACGCGTCCGCCGGCCGTGACGATGGCTCCGTCCTCCTGCTGCGCGGTGCCCGCGTGGGTCACCTCGACGCCGTCCGGAACCGCGTCCAGGCCGTCGATCACGTCGCCGCTGCTGCTGGTCTCCGGGTACCCCTTGGAGGCCAGGACGACGGTGACCGCGTGGTCGGGCGCGAAGTCGAGCTGCGCGCCGCTGAGGCCGCCGGGGCGGGAGGCGGCGTCGAGCAGGGTCGCGAGGTCGCTGCGCAGGCGCGGGAGGACGGCCTGCGTCTCCGGATCGCCGAAGCGGACGTTGAACTCGAGCACCTTCGGGCCGTCCGGCGTGAGCATCAGGCCGGCGTAGAGGACGCCGTGGAAGGGCGTGCCGCGCTCCTTGAGCAGGTCGATCACCGGCTGGTGGACCTGCTTGGCCAGCTCGTGGACGTCGGGCGTGCCGGGGACGGGCGAGTAGGCGCCCATGCCGCCGGTGTTGGGGCCTTCGTCGCCCTCGAAGATCCGCTTGTAGTCCTGCGCGGGCGCCATCGGGACGGCGCGCTCGCCGTCGCAGAGGGCGAGCAGGGAGAGCTCCTCGCCGACGAGGTGCTCCTCCACCACGACGGCCTCTCCGCCGAACCGGCCCTCGACGAGGAACTCGTGGAGCGTCGCGCGCGCCTGCTCCTCGTCCTCGGCGATGACGACGCCCTTGCCGGCGGCGAGGCCGTCGTACTTGAGGACGGTCGGGTAGCCGCCGGTGCGCGGGATCGCGGCGAGCCCTTGGTCGACGGTCGTGACGGTCTCGTATCGCGCGGTCGGGACGTTCGCGGCCTCCATGACCTCCTTGGCGAACGCCTTGGAGCCCTCCAGCCGCGCGACGGCCTGACTCGGCCCGAACGCCGCGATGCCCTCCGCGGCGAGCGCGTCGACCAGGCCCGCGACCAGCGGCGCCTCCGGTCCCACGACGACGAGATCGGCCTGCTCGGCCTTCGCGGCGGCGACCAGCGCCTGGACGTCGCTGCCGCCGACGCCTTCGAGCACGCGCGCGTCCCGCGCGATGCCGGGGTTGCCGGGCACGGCCAGCACCTCCGGCGCGCTGGGCGCACGGAGCAGCGCCCGGACGAGCGCGTGCTCCCGCCCGCCGGGTCCGACGACGAGGATCCTCAAGCCGGCAGCGGGCTCAGAGCCCGGCGATGAAGTCGTCGATCGGGATCGCGACGAGCGTCTCGAAGCGCGTGGTGCCGCGCGAGCTCAGCTCGATCGAGACCCGCGACATCGTCTGGTCGTCGGGCGCCTCCACGACGTTGACGAAGTCGTAGTGCCCGAGGGTCGCCCACTGCGCCTTCACCTCGGCCCCCAGCTGCTCGATCTCCTTGTTGACTTCCTTGATCCGCTGGGGGTTGTTCTTGATCGTCTGCACGCCCTCAGGCGTCAGCGTCGAGAGCATGATGTACGTGGGCATGCAGGCGTTTGTATCTCAAACGCCTGCACACCGCACGCCCTACAAGGAGATGACCGGCTCTCCCACGGGCACGACGCCCTTGGCGAACGTCAGCTCGCCGTCCGCGCCCGCGTCGACCTGGACCACGTCGCCGCTGGTGAACTCGCCCTCCAGCACCGCGATCGCGAGCTTGTCGACGAGGTGCTTCTGGATGGTGCGCTTGAGCGGGCGCGCGCCGTAGGTCGGGTCGTAGCCGAGGTTGCCGAGCAGCTGCTTGGCCGCGTCGGTCAGCGTGACCGTGATGCCGCGGTCGGCGATGCGGGTGAGCACGCGCTCGGTCTGCAGCTCGACGATCGCGCCGATCTGGTCGCGCGACAGGGGCGCGAACTCGACGATGTCGTCCAGCCGGTTGATGAACTCGGGGCGGAAGTGGGTCTCCGCGCCGCTCCGGCCGCCGGGGATGTTCGACGTCATCAGCAGCACGACGTTCTTGAAGTCGACCGTCCGGCCCTGGCCGTCGGTCAGCCGCCCGTCGTCCATCACCTGCAGGAGGATGTTGAAGACGTCCGGGTGGGCCTTCTCGACCTCGTCGAGCAGCACGACGCCGTACGGACGCCGCCGCACCGCCTCGGTCAGCTGGCCGCCCTCGTCGTAGCCGACGTAGCCGGGAGGCGCGCCGACGAGCCGCGACACGGCGTGCTTCTCCATGTACTCCGACATGTCGATCCGCACCATCGCGTCCTGCGTGTCGAACATGAACTCCGCCAGCGCGCGCGCCAGCTCGGTCTTGCCGACACCCGTCGGGCCGAGGAAGAGGAACGTGCCGATCGGGCGGTCCGGGTCGGAGAGGCCGGCGCGCGAGCGGCGCAGGGCGTTCGAGACGGCCTCGACCGCCTCGTCCTGGCCGACCACCCGCTGGTGCAGGCGCTCCTCCATGTGGACGAGCTTCTCGACCTCGCCCTCCAGCATCCGCGCGACGGGGATGCCCGTCCACTTCGCGACGACCTCGGCGATGTCCTCCGACGTGACCTCCTCCTGGAGGAAGCCGGCGTTGCCGTCCGTCTTGGACTCGGCCTCGGCGAGCGCCTTCTCGAGCTCCGGGATCGTGCCGTAGCGCAGCTCCGCCGCGCGGCCCAGGTCCGCCTCGCGCTCGGCGGCCTCGATCTGCGTGTGCGCGCGGTCGAGCTGCTCGCGCAGCTGGCCGACGCGGCCGATCTCGTCCTTCTCGGCCTGCCACCGCGCGGTCATCTCGGCGAGCTGCTCGCGCACGTCCGCCAGCTCCTGCTCGATCGCCTCGCGGCGGTCGACGGACGCGACGTCGGTGTCCTGCTCGAGCGACTGCCGCTCGATCTCGAGCTGCAGCTCACGCCGCTTGACCTCGTCGATCTCCTGCGGCACCGAGTCGATCTCGATGCGGAGCTTGGACGACGCCTCGTCGATCAGGTCGATCGCCTTGTCGGGCAGGAACCGGTCGGTGATGTAGCGGTGCGAGAGCGTCGCCGCGGCGATGACCGCCGGGTCGGTGATCCGCACGCTGTGGTGGACCTCGTACCGCGTCTTGAGGCCGCGGAGGATCGCGATCGTGTCCTCGACGGTCGGCTCGTCGACCACGACGGGCTGGAAGCGCCGCTCGAGCGCCGCGTCCTTTTCGATGTGCTTGCGGTACTCGTCGAGCGTGGTGGCGCCGACGGCGCGCAGCTCGCCGCGCGCGAGCATCGGCTTGAGGAGGTTCGCGGCGTCCACCGCGCCCTCGGCCGCGCCGGCGCCGACGATCGTGTGGAGCTCGTCGATGAAGAGGATGACCGTGCCGGCCGCCTCCTTGACCTCGTTGAGGACGGCCTTCAGCCGGTCCTCGAACTCGCCGCGGTACTTCGAGCCGGCGATGAGCGCGCCGAGGTCGAGCGCGACGACGCGGCGGTCGCGCAGCGACTCGGGGACGTCCTCGGAGACGATCCGCTGGGCGAGCCCCTCGACGATCGCGGTCTTGCCGACGCCCGGCTCCCCGATCAGGACGGGGTTGTTCTTCGTGCGGCGCGAGAGGACCTGGACGACGCGGCGGATCTCGTCGTCGCGGCCGATGACCGGATCCAGGTCGCCCTTGCGGGCGCGCTCGGTGAGGTCGACGCCGAACTTCTCCAGCGCGCGGATCTTGTCCTCGGGCGACTGGTCGGTCACGCGCGCGGAGCCGCGCACGTCGCCGAGCGCCTTGAGCAGCTCGGCCTTCGTCGCGCCCGCGGAGCGCAGCGCGTCGCCCGCCTTGGAGCCGTGGCCGGCGAGCGACAGGAGCACGTGCTCTACGGAGATGTACTCGTCCTTGAGCTCGCGCATCTCGTGCTCGGCGCCGCGCAGCACCTGGACGAGCTCGGAGGACGGGGAGCCCGACACCTCGCCGCCCTCGCCCATCTTGGGGAGGTTCGCGATGGCGGCGTCGAGCGGCGTGCGGACCTGGGCGATGGGCACGCCGAGCTTGTGGAGGACCGACGGGACGATGCCGCCGTCCTGCACGAGGAGGACCGCGAGGAGGTGCTCGGGCGTGGCCTGCGGGTTGCGCCCGGCCTCCGCGAGACGGCTCGCGTCGCGGATGGCCTCCTGGGTCTTGATGGTGAAGCGATCTGGCTGCATGAAATCTCAGTCGGTCGGACTGAGATCAGTGTAGCCGAACGCGGGCGGCTTGGCACGGGGTGGGCGCGGGTACCCCGTGACCACACGTCACCACCCGAGCTGGAGAAGAGGAGCATGGCCGACAAGGAGTTCAAGGGCGAGGAGAAGGGGCGGTTCCCGTCCCTCCTGCTGGTGGGCGTGGCCTTCGCCGTGGCCGTCAACGTCGCCGCCTTCATCGCCGACACCGAGTTCGGGTTCCCCGTGCTCATCCTCACCGTGATCTGCGTCGTCGCGGCGCTCGCCTTCCGCTTCATCGCGGGCGGCAGCCGGAGCGGCGGCGGCAGCGACTCGGACAGCGAGTCGAACTTCCCCCGCCAGGAGGCCCGCTTCGACCGCCCCCTCGGCGACACGCCGGAGGCGCACGACGAGCTCAGCGTCCACGACATCCCCGTGGACGCACCGGAGCGCCACCGCAGCGAAGAGGTCGCCGAGGGCCAGGAGAAGGTCTTCCGCGGCCCCGTGCAGTAGCCGCCGCACCAACGGCTACCGAAACTCCGGTCGATCAAAGTTTGGTCGACCGGAGTTTGGTCAAGCGGAGTTTCTACGCGCTGGCGGGAGCGCCGTCGGCCGGGGCGTCGCCGTCCGGCTCGACCGGGCCGTCGGAGAGGGACGCCGGCGGGCGCGGGACCGGGACGAGGTCGCCGCGCTGGTAGGGGACGAGCTCGCCGCGCTGGGCCTGCTGCTTGAGGTGCTCGTTCTGGAGGTAGTTGGCCTGGGCCTCGTTGCGCGCCTCCGACAGCTGCTTCTCCAGCAGCTCGATCTTGCGCTTGGCCCGGGCGAGCTGGTTCTCGAGATCCAGGACGCGCTCGACGCCCGCGAGGTTGAGCCCCAGCTCCGCCGTCATCTCCTGGATGCGGCGCAGCTTCTCGACGTCGGACTGCGAGTACAGGCGCGTGCCCTTGGGCGAGCGCTGCGGCTCGATCAGCCCGCGGGCCTCGTACATCCGCAGCGTCTGCGGGTGCATCTCGGCCAGCTCCGCGGCGACGGAGATCATGAAGACGCCCCGGTCGATCGAGACGTCGATCCTGGTGGTCGTCCGGCGCCGCGTGCTCATGCGAAGAGCCCCGCCCGCGGGTTGTCGCCGTTCATCGACTTCGACAGCTTCTCGACGAGCTTCTCCTGCTCGCTGGTCAGCTGGTCGGGCACGTCGATCGTGAACCGGTAGCGGATGTCCGCCCGGCCCTTGCCGCCGAGCAGCGGCGGGCCCTCGCCGCGGAGCCGCTGGACGGTGCCGTGCTTCGTGCCCGGGGGCACGCGCAGGCGCTTGCGGCCGTTGAGCGTCGGCACCTCGATCTCCCCGCCGCGCAGCGCCTCGGGGATCGTCAGCGGCACCTCGACCTCGACGTGCTCGCCCTTGCGCTTGAAGACCGGCGAGTCGAGCACATGCGTGAGGACGAACAGGTCGCCGGGCTGGCCGCCATGACGGCCCGCCTCGCCCTTGCCGGCGAGGCGGATCCGGCTCCCCTCGCGGACGCCCGCGGGGATGTTGACCTTGTACTTCTTCACCGTCTTCGTGGAGCCCGAGCCGGCGCAGACCGGGCACGGGTCCTCGATGACGGTGCCCGCGCCGCCGCACTGCGTGCACGGCTGGTTGATCGAGAAGAGCCCCTGGCCCTGCGACTCGACGCCGCGCCCGTTGCACCGCGGGCACACCTTCGGTGCGGTGCCCGGACGGGCGCCGGTGCCCTGGCAGTTGCCGCAGCGCTGCGACGTCGGGACGGTGAGCGACACCTGCGCGCCCTCGACCGCCTGCTCGAACGTCAGCGTCACCTCGGTCTCGAGGTCGCGCCCGCGCTCGGACGACTGCGCGCGGCCCGTCGACGCACCGCCGGCCGCGCCACCGCCGCCGCCCGGCCGGCCACCGCCGCCCCGCCCGGTCGCGTTGCCGAACAGGTTGCCGAGGATGTCGGAGAACGAGCCGGCGTCGAAGCCGCCCGCGCCGCCGGCACCGCCCGGCCCGCCCGCGCCCGCGAACGGGTTCATCCCGCCGCGGTCGTACTGGCGGCGCTTGTCGGCGTCGCCGAGTACGTCGTACGCGTGCTGGACCTCCTTGAACCGCCCCTCGGCCTTCGGGTCGTCCGGGTTGCGGTCGGGGTGGTACTGGCGGGCGAGCTTGCGGTACGCCTTCTTGATCTCGTCCGCCGAGGCGCCCTTGCCGACGCCGAGCACCTTGTAGAGGTCCTGCTGGGCCATGCGGTCCTCGCCTACGCCGCCACGACGACGCGCGCCGGCCGGATGACCAGGTCGGCGAGCTTGTAGCCCTGCTGGTAGACCTCGGCGACGGTGCCGGACTCGGCGCCCTCGACGGGCTGCTGCGTGATCGCCTCGTGCACGTTCGGGTCGAAGACCTCGCCCTTGGGCGAGTACCCCTCGACGCCGACGCGCGTCAGCGCCGCCTGCAGCTCGGACTGGACGAGCCGGATGCCCTCCGTCAGGTGGTGCTCGCCGCCGTCCGGCTGGGACTGCGACGCGGCCAGCGCGCGCTCGAGGTTGTCGAGCGCCGGCAGCAGCTCCTTGACCACCTTCGTGATCCCGCGCTGCTCGGCTAGCCCCTGCTCACGCGCGGCGCGCTTGCGGAAGTTGTCGAAGTCCGCCTGCGTCCGCTGGGCGAGCTGGAGGAACTCATCGCGCTCGGAGGCCTTGGCCTGGAGCTCGGCGAGGTCCTGCTGGACCGCCTCGGCGGGCGCGGCCTCGGCCGCGCCCTCCTGAGCGTCCCCGCCCTGCTCGGTCTGCTCGGCCTCGGCCGGCGTCGCGGGCGCCTGGGCGGGATCGGGCGCGCTGCCGGGCGCGCCCTCCTCCACCGGAGCCTCGGTGCGGCTCTCGTCGCTCACTAGCGGCCCTCGTCCACGACCTCGGCGTCGACGACGTCCTCCTCGGCGTCATCGGACGACGAGGCGGCGCCGTTGGCGGAGGCGCCGTTCGGGGCGCCAGCGTCGCCCTCCTGCTGGGCGGCCTGCTGCTCCTGCGCCTTGCGGTACATCGCCTCGGAGACCGCGTGGAACGCCGTCTGCAGCGCCTCGGCCTTCGCGTTGATGTCGGCCGGGTCCTCGCTGGTCAGCGCCTCGCGGACGTCCTTGATGCGCTGCTCGATGTCGGCCTTGGAGGCCTCGTCGATCTGCTCCTCGAGGTCCTTGAGCTGGCGCTCGGCCTGGTACGCCGCGTTCTCCGCGTTGTTCCGGGCCTCGACGAGCTCGCGCAGCCGCTTGTCCTCGTCGGCGTGCGACTCGGCGTCGTTGACCATCTTCTTGATCTCGTCGTCCGACAGACCGCCGCCGGCGCGGATCTCGATCTTCTGCTCCTTGCCGGTGCCGAGGTCCTTGGCGGAGACGCTCAGGATGCCGTTGGCGTCGATGTCGAAGCCTACCTCGATCTGCGGCACGCCACGCGGCGCCGGCGGGATGCCGGTGAGCTGGAACTTGCCGAGCGACTTGTTGTACGAGGCCATCTCGCGCTCGCCCTGGAGCACGTGGATCTCCACCGACGGCTGGTTGTCCTCAGCGGTCGAGAAGACCTCCGACTTGCGCGTCGGGATGGTCGTGTTGCGCTCGATGAGCTTGGTCATCACGCCGCCCTTGGTCTCGATGCCGAGGGTGAGCGGGGTGACGTCGAGCAGGAGGACGTCCTTGACGTCGCCCGTGAGGACGCCGGCCTGGACGGCCGCGCCGACGGCGACGACCTCGTCCGGGTTGACGCCACGGTGCGGCTCCTTGCCCGTGAGCTCCTTGACCTTCTCCTGCACGGCCGGCATGCGGGTCATGCCGCCGACGAGGACGACGTGCTGGACGTCGGTGACGCCCTTGGCCTTCGCGTCGTCGAGCGCCTGCCGCACCGGCGCGACGACGCGGTCGATCAGCTTGGCGGTCAGCTCGTTGAAGCGCGCGCGGGTGAGGCGCTCGTCGAGGTGCTTCGGCCCGGACTGGTCCGCCGTGATGAACGGCAGGTTGATCTGGGTCTCCTGCGCCGTCGAGAGCTCGATCTTCGCCTTCTCGGCCGCCTCGTACAGGCGCTGGAGGGCCATCGGGTCGGACGCGAGGTCGATGCCCTGCGTCTTCTTGAACTCGCCGACGAGCCAGTCGACGATCGCCTTGTCGAAGTTGTCGCCGCCGAGGTGGTTGTCGCCCGCGGTGGACTTGACCTCGAACACGCCGTCGCCGATCTCGAGGACCGACACGTCGAACGTGCCGCCGCCGAGGTCGAAGACGAGGATCGTCTGGTCGTCCTCCTTGTCGAGGCCGTACGCCAGCGAGGCCGCGGTGGGCTCGTTGATGATGCGCTTGACGTCGAGGCCGGCGATCTTGCCGGCGTCCTTGGTCGCCTGGCGCTGATCGTCGTTGAAGTACGCGGGGACGGTGATGACCGCGCTGTCGACCGTGTCGCCGAGGTACGCCTCGGCGTCGGCCTTCAGCTTCTGGAGGATCATCGCGCTGACCTCCGGCGGCGAGTACTGCTTGCCGTCGATGTCGACGCGCGCGTCACCGCCGGGGCCGCTGACCACCTGGTACGGGACCATCGACTCCTCCTCGCGCACCTCGGCCTCCTTGCGGCCGACGAAGCGCTTGATGGAGAAGATCGTGCGGCCCGGGTTCGTGACCGCCTGCCGCTTCGCGACGGTGCCGACGAGGCGGTCGCCGCCCTGCGTGAACGCGACGACCGACGGGGTGGTCCGGCCGCCCTCCGAGTTGGGGATCACCGTGGGCTCGCCGCCCTCGAGGACGGCCATGCACGAGTTCGTGGTGCCCAGGTCGATGCCGATCGTCTTGCCCATGGTCTCCTACAACGTGGGGTACGGAAGAAATCTGAGCCTCAGTGTAGAAGATCTTCGACGAGTCGTGCGCGATCTTCGGACGTCTGGCGGACGAGCGTGAACCCGCGCGCCTCGTAGTTGGCGCGGGCGTGCGGGCCGTCGAGCTCGCACGTGTTGAGCGTGACCTCGCCGCCGTCGCCCGCGAGCTCCTGCGCGCGCCGGACGACCCTGGTGAGGAGCGCGCCGCCGAGGCCCTTGCCGCGGAAGGGCTCGAGCAGGCCGAACGTCTGGATCTCGCAGCCGCCGTCGCGGGGCAGGAGCTCGGCGTACCCGGCGGGCGTGCCGCGATCGTGGACGATCCACAGCTCCACCCTCTCCGCGTGCCGCTGCCACTGCGCGGCGTCCCAGTGGAGCTGGTGCGTCCAGTGGAAGTCCTTGCCGATCTCGGTGTAGAACAGCTTGTTGAGCGGCCCGAACGGCACCTCGGCACGCCGCACGTCAGCGGTGCGCGATGACGGCTTCAGCTCGTCCAGCTGCAGGTACCAGACCGTGGTCGGGCGGGGTTCGGTGATCTGCACCACCCCATCGTGACGCCCCTCGGCTCAGCCGTCGCCGCGACGGGCGATCACCGCACGACGATGGTCGCGCTGCTTGGCCACCTCGGCCCTGATCTGCGGCAGCCGGGTGGCGCGGTGCGCCTCCGGCAGGCGGTCGTCCGCGAGCAGCGCATCGAGGACGTCGATGCCGTCCTCCAGCCAGAGCCGCATGGCGTTCTTGTCGTATCGCGCGAGCTCGAAGACGCGCTCGTTGAGCTTCGTCACGACCCGCGGGTCGATGCCCTCGTCGAGCAGGAACCGCCCGAAGGCCGGGACGAGCTGGATCGCCGCATCGAGCTGCCGGCGAGCGAGGGCGGTGCGCTTCCCCGGCAGCGACGTGTTGGCGACGCGGCTGCGCAGGCAGCGCTCGGGATGCATCACCCACAGCGGGATCTCGCGCCCGTCCTCCATGGCGATGCGGATGGGCACCGCCGTCCGGCGGACGTCCTCGGCGATCAGACCGTGCGGCTCGGCGAGGAAGTCGAGCGTGCGCTCGTACCCCTCGCTGTCGACGAAGACCGCTTTCCCGGTCTGCGGCGTGACGTCGTCGAAGCGCGGGACGTAGAGCCGTCCGCCGAGCAGCTGCGCTGCAAGCTCGACGTCGCTCCTCTCCCCCTGGAAGTCGACGTCCCGGCTGGTGACCGGTGCCTGCCCGGCCGGGAGGTAGGTCATTAGCTGCGCGCCCCAGATCGCGACGGCCTGGCCACCGATCAACACGACGTTCGAACCGGCGACCACCTGCTCGAGGCGGCCGATGATGCGCGCCGCCTCGTCCGGCGACAGCGGCGGCGGCTCGTTCAGACCAGGGACCGCGCCGACGCGAGGTCGATGCGGGCGCGGGACGGCGGGAACGCGAAGGACTCGTTCTCGCGCTTCAGCTGAGCGAGCGACTTCTCGCCGGAGTGCAGCGCACGGACGTCCGCGGCGCGCAGTCGCTCCTTCTCTGCGACGCGCTCTTGAGCGCTGTAGCTGTGGACCTGGAGGGCCATGCGTAGGTGAAGCGTAATACGAGCGGACGGGTGCGTCGAGTCGAGGTCTCCCCGCTTGCAGCTCGCGCAACACGATGATCGGCGCGACGAACGCGGGACTTGAGCCGTGTCAGACCCGGCGGGCGGGGCACATGCGGCGGAGGGCGCAGCGCTCGCAGGCTGGGCGTTGAGCGAAGCAGGTGCGGCGGCCGTGGCGGAGGAGGTTGACGTGGAGCTCGAGCTCGGCGCCGCGGGGAGTGAGCTCGAGCATGGTGTCGTGGAGGCGGTCGAAGTTCTTCGTCTCCGGGAGGAGGGCGAGGCGGGTGGCGACGCGGGAGACGTGGGTGTCGACGGGGACGTCGCGCATGCCGAACGAGAAGAGGAGGACGCAGGCGGCGGTCTTGCGACCGACGCCGGGGAGGGCGGTAAGCTCGGCCTGAGCCGCTGGTACGGGGAGCGACGCAAGGTGATCCAGCGACAAGGGATCGCCGACCGCGTCGAGGATCGCCTTGATGCGGACGGACTTGACCTTGGAGATCCCGCCCGGGCGGATGGCCTCCTCGACCTCCTCGGACGGCGCGCCGCGGACCGCCTCCCACGACCCCGCGAACCGCTCGCGCAGCCGCAGGTAGGCGATGTCGCGGTTGCGGTCGTTGGTCGACTGCGAGAGCACCGTCAAGACGAGCTCGTCCAGCGGCGCGCGGTGCGGCGGCTGGATCGGGACGCCGTAGACGTCCCGCAGCCGCGCGCGGATCCGGGCTAGGCGAGCGCGCCCCATCGCCCCAGCGAGCGCGCCGCCTCCTCCACCGCGTCGCGCAGCGCCGCGACGATCGCCGGCGGGTAGAAGCCCGTCGCCGCCAGGCGGCCGAGCACCACCGACATGAACGCGTCGTCGGTCCCCACCGCGGACACGATCGGGCCCTCCGGCGCGACCGCCCGCACGTCCCCGCGCAGCCCGCTGCCGCGGAGCAGGGCACCGCCGCCGGCGCCGCGCACCAGCACGTGCCGCGCGCCCATCGCGAGCAGCCCCTCGGCCGCCGCGGCCGGGTCGTCCTCGCCGGACAGCAGCCGCGCCTCGTGGCGGGTGCACGCCACGAGGAACGCGCCCTTGACGATGTCGCGCGCCTCGCCGGCGGCGCGGCCGGGCGACTCCCACCGGTCGAGCTCCAGGCGCGGGTCGAAGATCACCGGCTGGTCCTGCGCCAGCGCCCGGTCGCGGGCGGCGACGGTCAGCGCGCGCCCGGTCTCCAGCGCCAGCGTGTTCGCCGTCAGGTAGAGCGCGTCGCACTGGTCGACGGCCTGCAGCAGCCGGTCGCCGAGCGCGTCGACGACGGCCGGCAGCGTGTCGCCGTAGAGCGTCGAGCTGCCCGCGCCGCTCTCGCCGACGGTGACGAACGAGACGGGCGTGGCGACGTGCGCGTGCAGGCCGAACCAGCCGAGGCCGACGCCCTCGGCCTCGAGCCGGTCGCGCAGCCAGCCGCCCCAGGCGTCGGCACCCGCGCCGCCGGCGAGCGCGACGTCCGCGCCCTGGCGCG
>Ga0196960_10000433_pt1 | contig 14758 bp, 13 predicted proteins | sample S3v_5metaG_FD_183187 | JGI IMG/M metagenome (GOLD analysis project Ga0196960, IMG submission 183187) | Soil microbial communities from Anza Borrego desert, Southern California, United States - S3+v_5 | ecosystem: Environmental > Terrestrial > Soil > Desert | place: USA: California | collected... | reverse complement strand
AACCGGCCCGACCGGCGCTGACGGTGCGGATGGCGCCACCGGCGCAACTGGTCCTGCCGGCGCAGATGGCGCCACCGGCGCAACGGGTCCTGCCGGCGCGACCGGCGAAGCCGGCGCAACCGGCGCCACGGGTGCGACCGGAGCCACCGGTCCGGCTGGGCTCACCGACATGGTGATCCCCTCGGGCGAGACCATCTCCGGCCACTGGTCCTACGGCCAGACCCACGAAGAGCCGATCACGACCGAGTCGATCTCCTACGTCCTCAGGTACCCCGGCAACACTCCGCCGGTGGTCCACTTCATCGACCAGTCGGGTGAGGACGCAGCGCAGTGCCCCGGTACCGCCAACAACCCTCAGGCGGCAGCGGGTCACCTCTGCGTCTACCAGAGCGAAGCGGCGGAAAACCCCGCCAAATTCATCTCGTTCTTCACCGAATTCACCAACAACACCAGTGGCGTGACGCTGTTCTTCAGCACGCAGAAAGAAAGCTCATCGGAATTCATGCTGAGCTTCGCCGCCGGGACCTGGGCGGTCACCGCCCCGTAGTAAGTCCCCTAGATCTCGAGCCAGGTACCGGCCGGACCCAGGTTGCGAACCTGGGTCCGGCCCACCCGGCTCTCGCAGCCCCAGGACTCGTGGATGTGACCACAGACTGCGAGTCGGGGCTGTTTCTCTTCGATCGCGCGCAGCAGGGCGGGGCTGCCGAAGTTGGTCCCGTCGGCGGCGCTGTCGCAGTGGTCGCGCGGCGGCGAGTGGAGGACGAGGACCGCTCCCTCCGGGCAGCCGGCGAGCATCTGCGTCGCCGCCTCGTCGTCGAGGTCGAAGCTCCATTCCCACGGCGTCACCGGGATCCCGGCACCGAGGCCGAAGAACTCGACGCCCTCGATCGTCGCCCCCTCGCCGTGCAGGACGGTGGCGGCGCCCCAACCCGCGGCCGCCTCGCGCAGCGCCTCGGCGGTCTCGTTGTTGCCGGGCACGAGCACGGTCGGCTTCTCGATCGCCGCGAGCGCCGCGAGCGTCTCCTCCAGCCCCTCGTGCACCGAGGCGAAGTCGCCGGCGCCGATCACGACGTCGGCCTCGGCCGACATCTCCACCAGCTTCGCGCCCTGATCGAGGTCGCGGTGCAGGTCGCTGAAGGCGAGGATCCTCACCGGCCCAACCTACCTCAGGCGGGGCCGGCGGAAGTGGGCTCGCCGAAGTCTTCTACCTCGGTCTCGACTTTGCCGCCGGGCATCCCGACGAGGGCGACGAGGAAGGCGACGACCATCACCGCGGCCATCACGTAGAAGACCGTGCGGGTGGCGAGGGCGAAGTCGGCGGGGATGCTCTCGGCGACCTTGGCGACGGCGCCGCTGAGGTGCTGGGGCGCTTCTTCGTGGCTGCCGCCCTGGCTGATCGCGTCGGCGATCTCGTCCGCCACCTCCTTCGGCGCCCCCTGCTCGGCCGCGGTCGCCTCGAGGTTCGAGCGGTTCTGCGTGATCAGGATCGAGCCGAGGATCGCCAGCCCGAGGCTGGAGCCGAAGTTGCGCACGGTCTGGGTGATCCCGGTCGCCTCGCCGTAGCGGCTGCGCGGGACCCGGTTCAGCGCGTCGGTGTTGGCGGGGCTGAGGACGAGCCCGACCCCGGCCCCGGCGATGACGATGTAGTACCACTGGTCCCCGACCGAGAGCTCGGTCAGCGAGCGGCCCCAGAGGAAGAAGCCGACCGCGGCGACGGCGCAGCCGAGCACGACCGAGGGCCGCGCCCCGACCTTGTCGAGCATCTTCCCGCCCCACTGCGAGGCGGTGGCGAAGCCGGCGAAGAAGATCAGCAGGTAGAGCCCGGTTTCCGAGGCGCTTTCGCCGAGCGAGATCTGCGCGTACATGCTGGCGAAGAAGAAGAGCGGGACGAACGGGATCATCAGCAGGAAGAGGACGATGTTGTCCACCGCGAAGGCGCGGTCGCGGAAGACCGAGAGCCGCAGCAGCGGGTTCTCGACCCGCATCTCGTAGCGGACGAAGAAGGCGAGGATCGCCAGCCCGGCGGCGATGCAGCCCCAGGTCGCGGGGCTGTTCCAGCCCCAGATGCTCGACTGCTGCAGGCCGAGGACGGCGAGCGCCATGCCGCCGGTGATCAGCACCGTGCCGCGGTAGTCGAGCGGCGCCGGGTGGCGCTCGTCGGCCGGCTTCGACTTGGCGATCAGGATCAGGGCGATGATCGCGACCGGGATGTTGACCCAGAAGATCGCCCGCCAGGTCCACTCGACGAGGAAGCCGCCGGCGAGCGGGCCGACCGAGGTGAGGCCGCCGGCGACGGCGAAGAAGATCGCCATCGCCTGGCCGCGTTCGCGGACCGGGAAGGCGTTGAGAACGATCGCCAGCGCCGCCGGGAACATGATCGCCGCGCCGGCGCCCTGGATCACGCGGAAGAAGATGAACCAGGGCTCGTCGAGCGAGCCGGAGGGGGTGGCGCCGCAGAGGGCCGAGGCGGTGGCGAAGACGACGACGCCGAGGGTGACCATGCGGCGGTGGCCGGCGATGTCGGCGAGCCGGCCGCCGAAGGCGAACAGCGCCGAGAGCGAGAGCAGGTAGCCGTTGATGATCCACTGGACGCCGGTCGCGGAGAGCGAGAGGTCTTCCTCGATCGTCGGAATCGCGATCGCGACGATCGTCTGGTCGATGAAGGTCATCGAGACGGCGAAGATCATCGCCGCGAGGATCAGCTTGCTGTTCTTGCCGCTTGACTGGTTCATGTCGGCCCGCTTTGCCGCGCGGACGGCGAATCCTCCCCGGGGTCAGGTATTCTCGCCGCCGCAATGCCTCCCGTCTTCTGGATCGGCCTCGGAATCGCAGCGGTCTTCTTCGTCGTCGGCGCGATCGCCGGCGCCCGCTCGCGCACGTCCAGCCTCGGCGGCGGCGCCGCGATGGGCGCCTACCTCGGCGTCATGAGCGCGTTCCCGCTGCTCGCCATCGGCCTCGCCTCCTCCTAACCCGCCCCCCGCATGAAGAGGCTGCCCCAGGGGTAGCCGGGGGCGCATGAACAACGCGACCCAGGCCCCTGTCGTCACCCTGCACGACGGCGCCGAGATGCCCCAGCTGGGGTTCGGGACCTGGCAGATCCCGGCCGAGGAGACGCAGGAGAAGGTCGAGGAAGCGCTCGCGGTCGGCTACCGCCATGTCGACACCGCAGCCGCCTACCGCAACGAGGCGGGGGTGGGGGCGGCGATCGCGGCGACCGGGGTGCGGCGCGAGGACGTCTTCGTCACCACCAAGCTCTGGAACTCCCAGCAGGGGTACGACTCGGCGCTGCGCGCCTTCGAGAAGAGCCTCGAACGGCTCGGCACCGGCCACGTCGACCTCTACCTGATCCACTGGCCACTGCCGCAGCGTGACCTCTTCCTCGACACTTGGCGCGCCTTCGAACGGATCAAGGAGGAGGGCGGCGCCCGCTCGATCGGCGTCTCCAACTTCCGGGTCGAGGACCTGGAACGCCTGGAGCGCGAGGCCGATCAGCTGCCGACCGTGAACCAGATCGAGCTCCACCCCCGCTTTCAGCAGAGCGAGCTACGTGCCTGGCACGCCGCGCACGACATTGCCACGGAGGCCTGGAGTCCCCTGGCGCAAGGCGACCTGCTGCGCGACGGCACGATCGAAACCGTCGCTGCCCACCACGACCGCACCTCAGCTCAAGCCATCCTCCGTTGGCACCTCCAAGTCGGCAACGTCGTGATCCCCAAGTCCTCGAATCCCGAGCGCATCCGCGAGAACTTCGAACTCTTCGATTTCGCCCTCAGCGAGGACGACATGGCGGCCCTCGAGCGGCTCGATACCGGCGACCGCATCGGGCCGGACCCCTCGTCCTTCGACGTGGCGTAACCGGCCGGCGGGTCCTGTCACGGGGGGCGGGCGCCCGTGCTCTGCAAACTGACTGCGCGCGGGCACCCGCCCCCCGCGCCACCCGCCGGAGGGGCCGCTGCGGGTGAAAGGATTGGCCGGATGGCCAGTGGTGGAAAGGCGGAGGCGCCGAGAACCGAACGGTTGATGCCTGGAATTTGGCGACTGCGGTTGCCGCTGCCTTGGCCTGGGGTTCCACACGGGAATGCGTGGGCGGTCGCGCATGACGGGGGGATCGTCATGTTCGACACGGGGATGGGGGGCAAGGGGCGGTTGCGGCAGCTCGATTTGGCGCTCGCACAGGCTGGGTTCGGGGTCGAGGACGTGCGGTTGGTGGTCTGCACGCATTCGCACACCGATCACTATGGGCTCGCTGCTTCGATCACCGAGGCGGCGGGGTGCGAGCTTTGGATGCATCCGCGGTGGGAGCACGTGCGGTTGTTGGCGGACGATCCGAAGGCGGCGTTGGAGGCGCGGATCGAGGTGGCGCGGCAGAGCGGGGTGCCGCCTAAGGCGTTGGAGCGCTACCGGGAGAAACGGGAAGAAGACGACGAACCGGGGATCGAGGCGATCAAGGAGCCCGACCGCGACCTCGTGCCGGGGGTCGAGGTGGAGACCGACCTCGGGACCTGGCAGGTGCACGAGACGCCCGGCCACGCCCCCTCGCACGTCGTCCTCCACCAGCCCGAGCGGCGGCTGCTGATCTCCGGCGACCACCTGCTCGGCCGCACGGTCCTCTTCTTCGACTACGGCCACAGCCAGGACCCGGTGGGGGAATTCCTCGCCAGCCTCGAGGCGGTCGAGGGCCTCGACGTCGGTCTCGTCCTCCCCGGCCACGGCCGCACCTTCCGCGACCCCGAGGCGAAGATCGCCGAGTCCCGCCGCCAGGTCGACGAGCTGCTGGGGAAGGTGCGGGACGCGCTCGGCGGCGGCGAGCGGACCGCCTTCGAGATCGTCGCCGAGATCCTCGGCCCCGAGAACCTCAAAACGCCCGCCAGCGCCTGGGTCCTGCAGATCGTCCTCTCCTGCCTCGACCACCTCGCGATCAGGGGCGAGGTCGAGCAGATCGACGGCTCGGACCCGCAACGCTGGCGGCTTTCGTAGCCTGTCAGGCCAATGGCGAGCTTCAGATACGTCCGCCAGGTGGCCGCCCCGCCCGAGGTCGTCTTCGACGTCCTCACCGACCACCGCCGCTACAACGAGATCACCGACCTGCGCAAGTCCGAGCTGGAGCGGGAGGGGGAGCCGGCGCCGAACGGCGTCGGGGCGATCCGCGTCCTCACCCTCGCCGGGCCGCCGATGCGCGAGGAAGTGATCGCCTACGAGCGCCCCTTCCGCTTCGCCTACAAGATCCTCTCCGGCCTGCCGGTCCGCGACCACGTCGGCACGGTGGAACTGCAGCCGGCCGACGGCGGCACCGAGGTCGTCTACGCGGTGAAGACGACGCCGACGATCCCGCTCGCCGGGCCGGTCTTCATGCTGGTCCTGAAGAAAGCGATCAGGGACCTGCTCGCCGGGGTGACGAAAGAGTCCGAGCGCCGCGCCGCGGATGGCTGAGGGCGGGCCGGCGGCGGGCGGGCCCCGCGTCTCCCGCGTTCTCCATCGCCTGCGCGACGCCCTGCAGCTGCTGCTGCACCCGCGCCGGCTCTGGCGCGAGCACCGTCCCTGGGCGATCGGCCTCGTCGTCGCCGTCCTCCTCGCGATCGGCGGCGGCGTCCTCGCCTACGAGCTGCTGAAGCGGCCGGCCGATGTCCACAACGAGGACGTGATCAAGCGCTTCAAACCGCAGAAGCCGCCGCAGCCGAAGAAGGCGAAAACGGTCAACTGGCCGATGTTCGGGCTCAATCCCGCCCGCACCCGCTACCTGCCGGTGAAGGGGGTGAAGCCGCCCTTCCGCAAAATGTGGCGCTTCACCGACCGGCCGCTGCTCGAGTTCCCACCGATCTACGTCGGCGGCAAGCTCTACTTCGTCAACAACAACGGCTACGCCCACGCCCTCGACGCCGACACCGGCAAGATCCTCTGGAAACGGCGGGTCGGCCGCCTCAACGCCTCCTCGCCGGCCTTCTACAAAAACCGCCTCTACATCGTCAACCTCGAGCCGGGGCACATCCTCAAGCTCGACGCGAAGACCGGCAAGACGATCTGGAAGCGCGACCTGCCCGGCCGCGCCGAGTCCTCGCCGGTGGTGATCGACCGCACCGTCTACTTCGGCTGCGAGAACGGCGAACTGTTCGCGATGAGCACCGGCAAAGGCAACGTGCGCTGGTCGACCCCGCTGGGCGGCGCGATCAAGGCCGCCCCCGCCTACTACGGCGGCAAGCTATTCGTCGGCGATTACGGCGGCTACATGAACGCGGTCGACGCGAAGACCGGCAAGCTGGTCTGGCAGAGCGGCTCGCTCGGGCCCGGCTTCGGCGGCTCCGGCGCCTTCTACTCGACTCCGGCCGTCGCCTACGGCCGCGTCTACGCCGGCAACAACGACTCCCGCGTCTACAGCTACGACACCGGCAGCGGGGAGCTCGCCTGGTCCTACTCGACCGGCGGCTATGCCTACTCCGGCCCGACCGTCGCCAACACCAAGCACAGCCCGCCGACCGTCTTCATCGGCTCCTTCGACGGCAACGTCTACGCGCTCGACGCCAAGGACGGCAGCGTCCGCTGGTCCCGCTCCCCCGGCGGCCAGATCATCGGCTCGCTCTCGGCCGTCGGCGACATCGTCTACGTCGCCGAGTTCACCAACAAAACGACCAGCGGCTACATGATGAGGAGCGGCAAGCGGGTCTTCCGCTATCCCTACGGCACCTACACGCCGGTGATCTCCGACGGCCGCCGCCTCTACCTCACCGGCTACTCGAGCATCACCGCGCTGCGGCCCTTCAAGCACCGGATCGGCGTCGCCGAGCGGGTCGAGGCGCCGCAGGTGAAGGCGAAGCCGTCCGCCCCGGAGAAGCGCGCGAAGAACCCGAAGAAGCGCGCGAAGAAGGACCGCAAGCGGGCTAGCGGGAAGGCTTCACGCCGCCGGGGGGAGGCGGGGGCAGCTTCGGAGCGCCGGGGGCGTAAGCAGGGAAGCGGCCGGAGTGGAGGCGGGCGCGGAGGACGTTGAGGCTGCTCGAGTAGTTCTGGATCCGGTAGCTGCTGGTGGAGCCGAAGTCCTGGTAGTAGACGAGCATCTTGACGCGGCGGTGGCTGCGCACCCAGGCGAAGAGCTTGTTGACGAAGGTGGGGTCGTCGCCGGTGTGGACGGCCCACTCGGTGATCGCGAACGGCTTGCCGGAGAAGCGCCGGTAGAGCCCGGTCATCGCCTTCCATTCAGGGTAGCCGGAGTAGAAGTCGGTGCCGGCCCAGTCGACCCAGCGCGAGCCGGGGTAGAAGTGGCGCGGCCGGTTGTGCGGGACGGTGGGGGAGCCGGCGGGGAGCGGGCTCCAGACGACGGCGATCGGCGCCTCCTTGAGGCCGCGGACGTCGACCGTCAGCGGCGGCAGCCCGGCCTGGGCGAGGCGGCGGTTGATCGTGCGGCGCTTGCCGCCGCCGTGGACGATCACGTAGATGCGGCGGAAGGCGCGTTTGTAGTTGCGGGTGCTGTGTTCGGGCCCGCGCGAGGCGCCGGCGCAGTCGTAGGCGGCCCAGGCGTTGAGGCAGCGGTTCGGCTCCCCCAGCGGCCGCACGTAGGCCCGCATCTTCTTGTTGGCGAAGAGCTTGTTGAGGCGGACGAGGTAGAGGTCGCCGTCGCCCTGGGCGATCTGCGCGGGCGTGATCATCTCGGCGCCGGTGTTGTTGTCCTCGGTCGAGATGTGGATCATCGGCCGCGCCCGGGCGATCTGCCAGCGCTTGATCGACTCGTCGAAGTCGCTGCCCCAGGTGCGGAAGGACTGGATCACCGCCGGGTGCTTGTTGAGGTCGTCGGAGAACTGGCCGAAGTCGGCCGGGTCGCCGGTGTCGGAGACGCCCCACCAGACCTTCTTGCCCTTCGGGGTGAGCAGGCCGGCGGCGGAGGCGGCCGGGGCGCAGGCGAGGGCGACCAGCGCAAGGCCGGCGAGCAGGGCGACGAGGCCCCTCGCTTTCAGCGAACCGCTCAGAGCTCCAATGGTCGCAAGCGAGCCGCCTCGGCTCTCGTCTGGCGGGCGGCGGTGCAAACCCGGTTGCGCGATTGGCGAATTAGCCTTGCTATAGGCGGGTTAATTCAGCAATCGCACCGCGGCGGAGCGGCTAGGCGGCTTCGGCGACCGGCTGAGAGTGCTCGGCGACGAGCGCCAGCACTTCCGGTGCGTACTTGGCGATGAAGGCGGGGCCGACGCCGTTGATCGCGATCAGGGAGTCGGCATCCTGCGGGCGCACCGCGGCGATCGCGGTGAGGGTGCGGTTGTTGGCGACCGTGTAGGCGGGCTTGCCCTCGGCGGCGCGCAGGCGCCACTCCTTCAGCGCCTCGAACAGCGGCGCGTCGGCGGGGGAGAGGTCGGGAGCGGGCGCGGGGGCGCTCTTCGTCGTCTTCGAGCTGCGGACCGCGACCGTCTCGGGGTCGGGCAGCCAGTCGAGCAGGTCGCAGACGTCGCAGCAGCGCTCCAGCGGCGCCCCGGCGGTGCGGTCGCTGAAGTGGTCGAGCAGGGCGCGGCGGCGGCACTCGGTCCCGTAGATGAAGTCCTTGATCGCGTGGTAGGCGCGCCAGCCGCGCTCGCGGGCGACCGCCAGCTCGGGGTCCCCGGCGCGCTGTTCGTTGAAGCGGACGAGGCGGCCGAGGTCGGCTTTCAGCGCCAGCATCACCGCCCGCGAGGGCCGCCCGTCGCGCCCGGCGCGGCCGGCCTCCTGGTAGTAGGCCTCGACGCTGGTCGGGATCGTCACGTGCCAGACCGAGCGCACGTCGGGCTTGTCGACGCCCATCCCAAAGGCGTTGGTGGCGCAGATGACGCCGGTGTCGGTGGCCATGAAGCGCTCCTGGATCGCCGTCCGCTGCTGCGGCTCGAGGCCGGCGTGGTAGGCGACCGCGGCGATGTCGCCGTCGCGCAACTCCGCCGCCACCTCTTCGGTCTGCTTGCGGGTGCCGCAGTAGACGATCGCCGGGCGGTTGGCGGGGTCGCGCAGCCCCGCTTCCAGCAGCGCCTGGCGGCGCGCGGTGCAGCCCTTGCCCTCGAGCGCGACGACGTCGAAGGAGAGATTCGGCCGGTCGAAGCCGGAGCGCACCTGCAGCGGGTCGCGCATCCCGAACCGCGAAGCGACCTCCCGCGCCACCGGCACGGTCGCCGTCGCCGTGCAGGCCATCACCGTCGGCCGTCCCAGCTTCTGCACGACCTGCGGCAGCCGCAGGTAGTCGGGCCGGAAGTCGTGCCCCCACTCCGAGACGCAGTGCGCCTCGTCGACCGCGACCAGGTCGACCTTGCGGTGCGAGAGCGCTTCGAGAAAGGCGTTCGACCCAAACCGCTCCGGCGCGCAGTAGACGATCCGCGCGCCCTCGCGCACCTGCGCCAGCGCCTCCCAAGTCGCCCCTTCGTCCATCCCCGAAGTGATCATCGCCACCGCATGCCCCTGCCGGCTCAGCTTCCCCCACTGATCCCGCATCAACGCGATCAACGGACTGACCACGATCGTCAAGTCCTCAGTCGCCAACCCCGGCAGCTGGTAACAGAGACTCTTCCCCCCACCCGTCGGCATCACGATCAAGCTGTCGCGCCCCTCCAGGGCAGCAACCACAGCCTCCCTCTGCCCATCGCGCCACTCGGCGTACCCGAGCTCCCTCAGCAGCTGATCCGCTTTCTCTCCGGCGTCGACCATCGGACAAGCCAGCCTAGGGGTTCCCTCGGCGGGGGGCCTGCCGGGGGTCCCTGCCCTCACGGGCAGGTCCCCGACGACTGGTTTAGGCCACCCTAATTAGGGCGCCCGAAAACCTAGCAAGTAACTAGGGATTCAGTCGCGAGGCAGCCAGGGCTGGGACCAGCTGCCGGTCCCGCGCGTCAGCTTCTCGGCCTCCTTCGGCCCCCAGGTCCCCCGCTCGTAGGGGTGGACCGGGCCCGGCTCGTCGAGCAGCGGCTGCACCACCCGCCAGGTCTCTTCGATCGAGCTCTGCCGGGTGAAGAGCCCGTGCTCGCCGGCGATCGCGTCGCCGAGCAGCCGCTCGTAGGGCTCGGGGTCCTCGCCCGGCACCCGCTCGAACAGCACCTCGAGGTCGGCGGCCTGGAACGCCTCCGCCGCGGCTTCCTTCGCGTAGAGGCGGATCCGCGCCCCCGGCTTCGGCTCGATCCGGATCGTCAGCTGGTTCGGCTCCGGCGTCTTCCCCGGCCCGACCCCCAGCCGCGGCGGGCGCTTGAAGAAGACCCTCACCTCACTCGACTTCACCGGCAGGCACTTGCCCGCGCGGATGAAGAACGGCACCCCGCTCCAGCGCCAGTTGTCGACCTCGAGCTCGACCGCGGCGAAGGTCTCGGTGGTCGAGTCGGCCGCCACGTCCTTCACGTCGAGGTACCCCTCGTACTGCCCGCGCACGTAGCGCTGCGGGTCGGCGGCGCGCATCGCCTTGAAGAACTCGAGCTTCTTGTCGCGGACGCTGTCGGTGTGGTTGCCGGCCGGCGGCTCCATCCCGACGAGGCCGAGCACCTGCAGGGCGTGGTTCTGGATCACGTCGCGCATCGCCCCGACCGCGTCGTAGAAGCGGCCGCGGTCCTCGACCCCGAAGTTCTCGGAGATCGTCATCTGCACGTGGGAGACGTGCTCGCGGTTCCAGACCGGCTCCAGCATCGCGTTGGCGAAGCGCAGGTAGGTGATGTCCATCACCGGCTCCTTGCCGAGGTAGTGGTCGATGCGGAGGATCTGCTCCTCGCGCAGCACCGAGCACAGTTCGGCGTTGAGCTCGCGGGCCGAGTCGAGGTCGTGCCCGAACGGCTTCTCGATCACCACGTGCGCGTTCTCGGTCAGGCCGGCCCGGCCGAGCCCCTGGACGACGGTGGCGAAGAGCGAGGGCGGGATCTCCAGGTAGAAGACCGGCCGCTGCGCGTCCCCGATCGCCTCGGCGACGCGCTCGAAGGTCTCCGCTTCGGAGTAGTCGCCCTGGACGTAGGTGAGCCGCTGCGCCAGCCGGCCGAAGACATCCTCGTCGGGGTCGCCGACGCTGGCGCCGATCGCCTCCCGCGCGTGGGCGCGCAGCTGCTCGTCGTCCCACTCGTCGAGGGCGACGCCGACGATCGGGCAGTCGAGCTTGCCGCGCTCCTCCAGCCGGTAGAGCGCCCGGAAGGTCATTTTCTTCGCCAGGTCGCCGCTGATCCCGAAGATCGCCAGCACGTCGGCCGCATTGCCCATCGCCGCAGGCTATCCGAGGACCCGACGGGTGTTCGAATCCGTCTCGGTGCACCGTATGGGTGCCCTGAGGCGGACTCGCTGAAAGTACGATGTCGCAGCGCCGCCCACCCCTACCTGCGGAGGTCTCATGGAACTCGGAATCGTCGGCCTCGGCCGAATGGGAGCCAACATGGCCCGGCGCCTGATGCGCGACGGCCACCGGATCGTCGCCTACGACGTCAACCCCGATGCCGTCTCGCAGCTGGCGGAGGAGGGGGCCGACGGCGCCTCCTCGCTGGAGGAGATGGCCTCGAAGCTGAGCGCGCCGCGCTCGGTCTGGATCATGGTCCCGGCCGGCGAGATCACCGAGCAGACGGTGGACGCCGTCGCCGCGGTGCTGGAGGCCGGTGACGCGATCGTCGACGGCGGCAACTCCTACTACCGCGACGACATCCGCCGCGCCGCCAAGGTGGGGACCCAGGGGATCGACTACGTCGACTGCGGCACCAGCGGCGGCGTCTTCGGGCTCGAGCGCGGCTACTGCCTGATGATCGGCGGCCCCGACCGGGCGGTCGAGCGGCTCGACCCGATCTTCGCCAGCCTGGCGCCGGGGGTCGAGTCGGCCGAGCGGACGCCGGGGCGCGACGGCGACCCCTTGCCCTCGGAGAACGGCTACCTCCACTGCGGCCCCAACGGCGCCGGCCACTTCGTGAAGATGGTCCACAACGGGATCGAGTACGGGATCATGGCCGCCTACGCCGAGGGGATGAACATCCTCAAGAACGCCAACGCCGGCAAGGTCAAACGCGAGGCCGATGCGGAGACGGCGCCGCTCGACCACCCCGAGTACTACCAGTACGACCTCGACCTGCCCGAGGTCGCCGAGGTCTGGCGGCGCGGCAGCGTGATCGGCTCCTGGCTGCTCGACCTCACCGCGGCGGCGCTGCAGGAGTCGCCGCAGCTGGAGGAGTTCGCCGGCCGCGTCTCCGACTCCGGCGAGGGCCGCTGGACGGCGATCGCGGCGATCGACGAGGGCGTGCCGACGCCGGTCCTGACCACCGCCCTGCACGAGCGCTTCTACTCGCGCGGCCTCGGCGACTTCGGCGACAAAGTGCTGTCGGCGATGCGCAAGCAGTTCGGCGGCCACGACGAGAAGGCGAGCTGAGGCCGAGATGCCGATCGAGCTCGAGGTCGCCGGCGACGAGAAGGCGGCCTCGCGCCGCGCGGCCGAGCTGATCGCGCAGGCCGGCGCCGCCGCGGCCGCCGAGCGCGACCGCTTCGCCTTCGCGATGAGCGGCGGCCGCTCCCCTTGGGCGATGCTGGCGATCCTCGGCGACCTCGAGGAAATGCCCTGGGAGCGGACCGAGCTCTTCCAGGTCGACGAGCGCGTGGCGGCGCCGGGCGACCAGGACCGCAACCTCACCCACATGGTCCTCGGCCTCTCGATGGCCCATCAGCCGGCCCTGCGGCCGATGCCGGTCACCCAGCGCGACCTCGACGGGGCGGCGCGCGAGTACGAAGCCGCCCTGCCCGAGCGCCTCGACCTCGTCCACCTCGGCCTCGGCCCCGACGGCCACACCGCCTCCCTCGTCCCCGGCGACCCCGTCCTCGAGGTGACCGACCGCTGCGTCGCCCTCACCGCCGAGCCCTACCAGGACCACCGCCGCATGACCCTCACCTACCCCGCCCTCGAAGCCGCCCGCCGCATCGTCTGGCTCGTCACCGGTCCCGACAAGCGCGACCCCCTGGCGAAGCTCCTGGCAGGCGACGAATCCATCCCCGCCGGCCGCGTCCGTAACGACAACATGGTGGTCGTCGCCGACGAGGCAGCTGCCGCCTAGCTAGAAGAAGTCCGCCATTGGCGAGTTAGCCTCGCTATAGGCAGATCAACTCGCCACTCGTGCCTGCCGACGTGGTCTAGGCGAGCAACAAAGCCGACTTGGCTTGACGCAGCTTCGCCAGTCGCGGATCGTCGATTCCCGCCATCTGCTCCATCCATCTCTCTATTTCCTGAAGATCAAGTGGGCGGGTGGCGACGAGGATCTGCTCGACATCGAGCCAGTCCTTGGTGCGGTCGAGCAGTGCCTTGCGGATTACCAGGTGCTCCGGGGAGACGACCGGGATGTATTTCCCGTTGAAGGGCACGGTGCGAATGCTTCGGCGCATCTCCTCGTGAAGGGAATCGCAGGAGAAAAAGAGGTGAAGGAAATTGGAGCCCCATCCGAGCTTGGCCTCGCCGGTCGCTTCTAGTCCGGCTTCATCAATTTCCATGTCAATCTCAAGAGGCTCCAGGACTTGGCAAATGTCGCGCCAGCGATCAGGTGGGATGAAGACGTTGACGTCGATGTCCAAGGTCGAACGAGGCTCGCCGTAGTACCCGACCGCCAAGGCGCCCCCGATCGCATGTGGGATCCCTCTGTCTCTTAGGCATTGGTGAATAGCCGAGACCTTGTCTGGCAGGGAAAGCCCTGGCTCAAAATCTGGTCGAAGAGCATCGGTCAAAACGAGAAGTTCCCGCAGGGCCTTCTCGCGCTCCTCGGGATCCGCCCCTATCCACTCCGTCGCCGAGCGAGCGGTGTCGGAGACGGGACCTTTGGCCACTAACCCAGCTCTTGGTTGGCGTGGAAGAGGTTGTCGGGGTCGTGCTTGGCCTTGACGGAGCGGAGGCGGTCGCAGGTCTCGGGGGAGAAGGCGGTCTCGAAGTCGGTGGGTTCCTCGCAGAAGCTCATGTAGCGGCCGGCTTCGAAGGGCTGGAGGGCGGCGTGGAGCTGGTCGAGGCGGTCGCGGGTGGGGGCGACGGCGGCGGGGTCCATGGTCGAGCCGACGGCGAACATGTTGAAGGAGCCGGGGAGGGTGGCGAGGGCGCCGGCGTCGGCCTCGGCGCGGGAGAGGGCGCCGCCGCCGTGGCGCACCTCGACCGAGGTCAGTTTCGAGCCCGAGCCCGGCCCCGCGACCCGCAGCAGCTCGCCGAGCGCCTCGTCGCCGAAGTCCTCGAGCAGCAGGTGGCCGGTGATGCCGGAGACCGGCCCGGGTGGGTCCATGTGGAGGTCGGCGATCCCCGCGGGTGGCACCGCCGCGAGGCTGTTCATCGCCGGGCCGAGCTCGATCAGCGGCGCGGCGATCTCCCGGCCGCCCGCTTCGTCGCCGATGTAGATCACCTCGAGGATCGCGAAGGCTTTGCCGCGCACCGCCTCGGGCACGTCGGGAATCGGCGGGAACTGCATCAGGCGCCCGACCGAGGTCATCTCGTCCGGCACGCCCGCGGTCCAGTCGCGCCAGGTCCGCAGCACCTCCTCGGCCCGCTCGAAGGGAAAGAACATCGCCCCGGCGTAGACCTCGGGGATCTCCAGCAGTTCGAACTCGACCGAGGTGACGACGCCGAAGCTGCCGCCGCCCCCGCGCAGGGCCCAGAACAGGTCCGGGTCGCTGCCCGCGCCGACCCGGCGCGGCTCGCCGTCGGCGCCGACGATCTCGAAGCTCGTGACCCGGTTGCAGGCGAGGCCGTGGCGGCGCGAGTACCAGCCGACGCCGCCGCCGATCGTGTAGCCGACGATCCCGATCCCGGGCGCCGAGCCGTGCAGCGCCGCCAGCCCCTGGTCGGAGGCCTGCGGCACCAGGTCGG
>Ga0196960_10000432_pt1 | contig 14758 bp, 13 predicted proteins | sample S3v_5metaG_FD_183187 | JGI IMG/M metagenome (GOLD analysis project Ga0196960, IMG submission 183187) | Soil microbial communities from Anza Borrego desert, Southern California, United States - S3+v_5 | ecosystem: Environmental > Terrestrial > Soil > Desert | place: USA: California | collected... | reverse complement strand
GGGCGACGGTGGCGGGGACGCGCCGGCGGGCGGCGGTGACGCGCCTGCGGGTGGCGGTGACGCTCCGGCGGGCGGTGGCAGCTCGACGGCGGTCCCCGGCACGGTCACGGCCACGCTGGGCGGCGGCGTCGACCCGACGATCGACTTCCAGAAGGCGGTCGGCACGGAGACCGCGACCGGCGCGCGGCTGGACAACATCGCGCCGAACGTCTTCAACCTCATGTGCATCCCCGACCTGCCGCTGCAGCCGCTCGCGACGCAGGTCTCCGTCTACCAGGACGCGGGGAGCTACTGCGAGGACAACCAGGCGTTCCTCATCATCGACCCGCCCGCGCCGGCGGCCGCGTACCCGACCGGGAGCGACACGGTCGACACCATCGGCGGGACCGCCAGCCCCGGGCTCGCGACGCTCATGGGCACCTGGGCGTCCGGCATCCTGGGCGCCGATCGGGTCGCAGCCGCGGCCTACTACCCGTGGATCCAGATCGTCGACCCGGTGACCGGGCTTCCGCGCCTCGTTCCGCCGAGCGGCACGGTCGCGGGCATCTACGCGACCACGGACACGAACCGCGGCGTGTGGAAGGCGCCCGCGGGCGTCGAGGCGGGGCTCAACGGCGTCGTCGGGCTCGCCGACACGACGATCACCGACGACATCAACGGCCAGCTCAACGTCGTGGGCATCAACGTGATCCGCACGTTCCCGGTGTACGGCACCGTCGTGTGGGGCGCGCGCACGACCGCGGGCGCCGACCTCATCGGCAGCGCGTTCAAGTACGTGCCGGTCCGGCGGCTGACCGACTACATCGAGCAGAGCCTCCAGCAGAGCCTCAAGTGGGCGGTCTTCGAGCCCAACGGTCCGGCGCTGTGGGCGTCGATCTCGCTCGAGGTGACCTCGTTCATGGCCGGCCTCTTCGGGGCCGGCGCGTTCGCGGGCGCCAGCGCGGCCTCCGCCTACAGCGTCGCGTGCGACGCCTCCACCACCTCGCCCACCGACATGCTCGAGGGGAAGGTGAACGTCAACGTCGCGTTCGCGCCGGTCGACCCGGCCGAGTTCGTGATGCTCAACATCCAGATCGACGCGGCGTCGGCCGCGAGCTAGGAGCCCTGGCAGATGCCGCCGACCCTGACCACCGAGGTCACGAACCCGTTCCTGACCTACAACTTCCTGGTCAAGTGGGACAACAAGTACGTCGCCGCGGTGACGAACGTGAGCGGGCTGACCCGGCGCACGCAGGTGGTCTCGTTCCACGCGGGCGGGCAGCCGCAGAGCGCGCTGAAGATCCCGGGGCAGACGGACTACGAGCCGATCCGGCTCTCGCGCGGGATCACGACCGACACCGCGTTCGAGGACTGGGCGAACCTCATGTGGAACTACCCGAACACGCAGCAGCTCGGGACGCAGACGCAGCTCGGCACGTTCCGCAAGCCCATGCAGATCGAGCTGTACGACCAGCAGGGGATGATCGCGCTGAGGTACAACCTCTACCACTGCTGGCCGAGCGAGTACACGGCGATGCCGGAGCTGGCCGGTGACGCGAACGTCGTCGCGCTGGCGAGCATGACGATCGAGCACGAGGGGTGGGATCGCGACACGAGCGTCGCGTACCCGCCGGCGAGCGAGGCGGCCGGGCAGTCGTAGCGGCGCCGGCCGGTCGGACCCGCGGGCGAGAGGATGGCGGCGGCACGCAGCGGCCTGTCGGCGGCGCAGCTGCTGGAGGTCGTCGACGCCGGCGGCGACGGGACGAACGCGGACCGCGGGCGGATCATGCTCGCGGCCGCGGCTCCGTCGCTGGACGAGGCCGCACTGGACGCGGTGTCGCTCGGTGCGCGGGACGCGTGGATCGTCGCGCTGCGGTGCGGGACGCTGGGGGAGACGCTGCTGTCGCGGGTGACGTGCCCGTCGTGCGGGATGCTGCTGACGGTTCGGGTTCCGCGCGCGCACGTGGGGCTCGTGGATCCGTCTGAGTCGGTGGCTCCGCCCGCCGTGGTGCGGGTGTCCGCCGGTGCGTGGGAGGTCGAGGGGCGGGCGCCCGACGGGGTCGCGCTGGCCGCCGCGGCGGCGTGCTTCGACGTCGAGCTCGCGCGCATGTCGCTCGTGCGCTCGTGCGTGGTGTCCTGCTCGTACGAGGGGAGCGCCGTGGACCCGCTGGCCGCGCCCGACGAGCTGCTCGAGGCGCTGGGGGAGGCGATCATCGAGGCGGAGCCGATGACCGAGGTGCGCGTGCCGATGGCGTGTGCCGCGTGCGGGCTGGAGTGGCGGCCGGTGCTGGACATCGCGCTCTTCGCGTGGCGGGAGCTGTCGCGGGCGGGCGAGCAGCTGCTGGACGAGGTGCACCAGCTGGCGATGGGGTACGGCTGGACGGAGGCGCAGGTGCTGGAGCTCTCCTCCCGCCGGCGCCGCCGCTACGTCGAGCGCCTGACCGATGGCTGACCTCTTCGCGCGGCTCGCCGCCCGCCTCGTCGACCCGGGCCCCGACCTCATCTGGCCCGCCACCCCCTCCCGCTTCGAGTCGCCGCCGGAGCTGCTCCCACCCGACGGCGGCGTCCGCGGCGCGCCGACCATCCCGCGCCTCCCACCGCCGGTCCGGCGCCTCCCCGCGCCCGGCCTTCCTGCTCCCACTTCGAGCGCGACTCTGCCGCCCGCCGAGCCCGACTCCGACCAGATTCAGCGGTCCGATCCCGCGCACGAAGCTCCACCGAGCGCCGACGAAGCGCCCGATCCTGACGCCGCGCCTCCTCGTACCGCCACCGACACGAGCTTCGTTCGGACGCCCGACCACGACGCTCCCTCGCGCCTGGCTGATCCGCCGGCCACAGCGAGCACGGGACGGGAGGTCAGCCAGCCACCTCCGGACCGTCTCGAAGCGCCCCGTCCGAACGCCGAAACCGGTCCGCATCAGCCCAACCGAGACGCTCTCGCGGCCCCCACCGATCCGCTCGCGCAGCGTGACGAATCGTCGCCCGCAAGCGAACGGCACGCCGCTCCTCCGCAGCACAGCGACGATCCGGACCCGCGCACGCACCGCACGGACTCCCGCGTCGCCGAACCAGCCGACCCGCAGCGCGTCCGGCTGACCGACTCGACACGCCCCGACCCTGTCGAGCCGACCGCAGATCGGCCGGAGCACGTCGTTGCCCCCCCGGCACCTACGGCCGACCCGGTCGCACGCGATGCCGCCGAGACACGCCACGGTCGCGAAGCGCCAGCGCCCGCCCCTCCGCCCGAAGCCGAACGCGCTGCGAGCGCGTACGAGCAGGCAGAGGCGCGCGCCCAGTCTCCCGCCGCGAGCGCAAGCGAAGAGCTGCCGCCCGACATCGACAGCCGGCCTCCCCCGGAAGCGGAGCGGGCTGAGCCGGACCTGAACGCACACGACCTTTCTCGCTCTGCGGCCGCAGCGGAAGCGATCGACGCCGAGACGCACGGGACAGCACCGACCGACTCCGACGCCGAACCTCCCCCGAACGCCGCACCGAGGCGCGCGCCCGAGCCCACCGACGTCGCTCCGAGTGCCATCTCCGACCCCAGCCCCGAAGCCCCGGCCCGGGCTGCCGAGCCTCGCGAACCCTCCGCCGCACGAGACCAGGGGGCGAACCCCGAAGCCACCCGTCGCGGCACCGACGCGGACCCCCACCACACCACCACGCCCCAGCCGGCGCCGCTCCGCCGCCAGTCCGACGATGCCGGCCCCGCCCGCGAGATCACGACCGACACCGGCGTCGAGGCTCCCGCCGGCGCGGACAAGCCGATGCCGCTGGTTGCTCGCCGCCTTCCCGACGACTCCCCGGTCACCGGCGACGCTCCTCGGACGGCTCCGCGCCAGCGCGCGAGCAGCGACGCAGCCGGCTCGGCCGACATACGCCCGACCACTGACGACGCGCGCGCGATCGACGCGCCCGACAGCCGAGCCGATCCGCGCACGGACACCGCAGCAGCCTCGAACACCCCTCGTTTGGGCGAAGCGCGTGCGGGCGAGTTCGCCGATTCGGTGCGTGGGGGTGTCCCTGGCGATGCGCTCGGGCGTGAAGATCGCGGCGACGAGCCGCGCAGCGACGAGGCCGGCGATGTGGTGGGCGGCGAGGCTCGTCGGGATGAGGTCCGTGAACCCGCGCTCGGTGATGCGGTGCGGGGCGAGACTTCGGCGGACGAGACGCGCGGCGACGCGCTGGGCGGCGAGGTCCGCCCGGACGAAGGACGCGGGCCGCGCGATGCGGCGCGTAGTGACGCTCACCCGGACGAGGTGCGCGGAAGCGGACTCGGCGATGCGGTAGCTGGTCAGGCGCGCGAGCGCCGGCTTGACGAGGCAGCGGGCAACGAGCCGGGGCGGATCGAGGCGCCTGGACTCGAAGTCGGCGAGGCAGCGACTCGCCAGACTCGTCCCCACGAGCTACGCGAGCCCGGGTCCGGCGATCCGTCGCGCGCCGAAGCTCACCGGGACGAGGTGCGCCGCGGTGAACCCGGCGAGGCGGTGGGTGGTGATGCTCGCCGGGATGAGGTGCAGGGGCACCCGTTCGATCTCGCGGCGGACAGCGAGCCGCGGGGGAGCGAGACGCCTGGACGCGAAGGCGGCGATGCGGCGAGCGGCCAGGCTCGTCCGTACGAGCTGCGCGAGCCGGGGTTCGGCGATCCGCCGCGCGCCGAAGCTCACCAGGACGAGGTACGCCGGGAGCGGCTCGGCGATGCGGTGGGTGGTGAGGCGCGTCGGGACGAGGTGCACGAGCTTCGGCTCGGTGACGCGGCGGGCAGTGAGCCGGGGCGGACCGAGGCGCCTGGACGCGACGGCGGCGACGCGGCGAGTGGCCGGGCGCGTCCGGACGAAGCGCACGAACGCGGGCTCGGCGAGACGGCGCGGGCCGATGCTCGCCGGGGTGAGGCGCGCGGAAACGAACTCGGCGACGCGTCGGGTGACGAAGCTCGTCGGGAGGCGGCTAGTGGGCGTCGGCTCGACGATGCGACGCGTCGTGGGCCGGACCCGATCGAGGCGCCTGGACACGATGTCAGCGAGCCGGCCAGTGGCCAGGCGCGTCCGCATGAATCGCGCGAGCCCGGGCTCGGCGAGACGGCGGGCGGCGACGTTCACCGCGACGAGGTACGCGGAGGTGGACTCGGCGATGCGGTGCACGGTGAAGCTCGTCCGGACGAGGCGCGCGGAGGTGAACTCGGCGATGCGGTGAGCGGGGAGGCTCGTCGGGACGAGGTGCGCAGACGTGGACTTGGCGACGTGTCTGGTGACGAGGCTCGTCCGGATGGGGGGAGTGGGCGTCAGCTAGACGATGCGGCGGGTCGTGGGCGGGACCCGATCGTGGCGCCTGGACGCGAGGTCAGCGAGCGGGCGAGCGGCCAAGCGCGCCCGCACGAGCTGCGCGAGCGGGGGCTCGGCGAAGCGGTGCGGGCCGAAGCTCGCCACGGCGACGGACTCGACGTTGCCGCGGGCGGTGAGTCTCCCCTAGACGATGCGGCGCCCGTCGAGCCAGATCCGGGGGAGGCGCCCGGACACCAAGACGGCAAGCCGGCGAGTGGTCAGGCGCGTCCACACGAGCTGCTCGAGCGCGGGCTCAGCGATACGGCACGGAGCGACGTTCACCGCGACGAGCGGCGCGGACGTGGACTCGGCGATGCCGTGGGTCGCGAGGCTCGACCGGACGCGGCGAGCGGACTTCAGCGTGACGGTGCGGCGGGTGGTGACCCCGCGTCGACCGATGCGCCTGGACGCGAAGGCGGAGAGGTGGCCAGTGGCCAGGCCAGTCCGCACGAGGCGCGCGAGCGCGGACTCGTCGATGTGGTGGGCGGTGAGGCGGGTCGAGACGTGAGGCGGGAACGCGAAAACGGCGACTCGTCTGATCCGGTAGCTCCTCTGGACGAGCCGCTTGGGTGGGGCGCGGCGGTGAGCGCTGACGCCGACCGCGGAGACGTGCGTGATCCCGGAAGCGCGGACGCGGTGGGTGACGAGGCTCGACCGCATGAGGGCCTCGAGCGCGGGCTCGGTGACATGCCGGCCGGAGAGGCCCGGGCGCATGAGGCGCTCGCAGGCGAGCGTGATGACGCGGCGCGCAGGGAGGTCCGTCGGGACGAAGAGAAGAGGGAGCTCCGTCTGGGCGATGCATTGCGGGGCGAAGCTCGTCGGGACGAGGTGCGCGGCGAGCTCGATGCGGCGGCGGGTGGAGAGGCAGCCCCAGGGGCCGGGCGCGAGATCGGCGATGTGGCGCCGGGCCAGGTCCGTCGCGACGACGGGGTCGTCGACGCGGTGGGCGGTCGGGTTCGAACGCAGGACAAACGCGGGGTCCGGGAGACGAGCGGCGAAGCTCGTTCGGACGAAGTGCCGGAAGGCACGGTCAGCGGTGCGGAGTCTCGTCGGGACGCAACGGTCGAACGCGGGCTCGGCGATGCGGCGGGCGACGACGCTCGCCGGGAACGTGATGCGGTGCGTGGGGAGGCTCGTCGGGAGCGTGAGCCCGGCGAGGCACCGGAGAGCGGGGCTGGACCGCACGACGCTCGGCCGATCGTCAACGACTCGCGCAGCGTCGCGGGGAGGAACGAGGCGCTCGGCGCCAGCGCGAGCGAGGGTGAGTTGCGCGGGGATACCGCTGCGGCGGCGGACGCTGCTCGTCGGGATGGCAACGCGTCGGACAGGCACGTCGGGGAAGCGAGGGAAGCGGCGACGGAGTTCGATGGTGGTCTGAGTGAGGCGCCGGTTGCTGAGACGCGACGCTCGTATGAGACGCGGGCGGACGTCGCGGGGGGAAGGGGCGACGAGCAGCCCGCGAGTGAATCCGGTGTCCGTGCGCGTCGGGTTGACGGGAAGCCGTTGGCGGCGAACCCGGATGCCGACACGAGCCGTCAGCGGTTGCGCGGGTCCGATTCGGACGGACGGCGGGCGGGCGATGGTGTGGTGGCGGATGGCACGGAAGCTGCGCGAGCGCGGCTGTCGCCGGTCGACGGGACACCGATGGCGGTCGAGCGGAGCTACGACGTAGGTCGTGAGCCCGTCGATGCGGGCAACGCCGAGCGGGAGCGTCGCGTCGCGGCGGCGGCGGAGGTCGGCTCGGCTGGAGAGGTCGCGCGCGAGGCGGTGCAGGGCGATGCTGGACGCGCGGCGGAGCGTCCGGTTGGGCGAGCGGCTGCGGAGCGGCGGCGCTGGGACGACGTCGGCGCGAGAGATGCGACGCCGGTGGCGGCGGAAGCTGCCGGAACGGCGCGTGAGGTCGGGGCGGGCGAGCGTGGTTCGCGCGCGGCGGAACTGGGCGGACAAGCAGCGGTGTGGGCGCGTGGCGACGAGGCGGGCGCGGAGACGGCGAGGGCCGATTCGCTGTCGAATGACGCACCGGCGGTGGCGAGCGCGGGCGGTATCGGCGAGCGGGCGGCTGAGGGGCGCGCGGACACGGCGGCGCGAGATGCTCGTGAGTCGGCTGGGGCCGTGGTTGAGCGTGCGGGCGTGAGGGGGGAGGACGCGCGGCGCGGGGATGTCGCGGGGAGCGTGGGCGAGCCGGTGCGGGAAGCGAGCGCAGATACGGCGGCGGGCGCGAGCGCGGGGCGCAATCCGGATGCTGCGTCGCGGTCGGACGCGGGCTGGGGTGCGAGGCGTCAGGAGGTGGCTGCGAACCCTTCGTGGGAGCGGCGGGGGGATGAGGTGGGGACGGCTGGGCTGCCGCAGCCGGTGCGGCGGCGGAGTCGGGCGAGCGAGGAAGCAGGCACACAGGAGCGGGAGGCGGCGAGGAGGCGGGCGGAGCCGGTTCGGGTGACGGTGGAGATCGGGGCGATCGAGGTCGTGGAGGACGCGCCGCGGGCGGCACCGAACACGCCGGCGCCGGTGTCGTTGAGCGAGTACCTGCGGCGGCGGAGCGCGGCGGGATGACGACGTACAAGGGCATCGCCGCGGTGACCCAGACGCTCGGGTACCTGGCGGCTTCCGCGATCCGGCAGGCCGTGCCGGAGGCGCGGGTGACGCACGACCGGCCGGAGGAGCCGGCGGCGGGGTCGGCGCGGGAGCCGCGGCTGAACATCTACCTCGTCCAGGTCGTGCCGGATCCGGGCCGGCGCTCGCACGACCTCCCGACCCGCACGAGCCCGAACGGCGCGCTCGCCCACGCGCCGCAGGCGCCCGTGAACCTCCGGTACCTGCTCACCTTCTTCGGCGCCTCCCAGCAGGCCCAGCTGATGCTCGGCGCGATGGAGATCGCCCTCCGCGAGCGCCCGATCCTCGACCCGACGCTCATCGGCCAGGCGCTCCTCAACCACCCGGAGCTCGCCGACTCCGGCCTCGCCACGCAGCAGCCGCCGGTCCGCATCATCCCCACCACCACGACGTTGGAGGAGCTCTCGCGCTTCTGGTCCGGCTTCCTCCAGACGCCCTACACCGTCTCGACCGTCTACGAGGCGACGACCGTGATGCTGACGTCGAGCAGCACCGCGCAGGCGACCCTGCCCACGGCGGGCGTCGGGGGGACCCGGAGCACGCAGCCGGCGCCGACCCTCGGTGCGCTCCCCACCGTGCAGGCGGGCGACGAGGGCACGGTCGTGCCGGTGAGCGGGCGCGGGATCGCGGCGGGGCAGGAAGCGACGCTGGCCGGGCGGAGCTTCCCCGTGGTGGCCGGAGCGGGGGGCCTGCAGTTCGTCGTCCCGCCCGACGCGCCGGTGCCGGCGGGCACGCAGCCGGTCACGGTCGCGGGGAGCGCGCCGCAGCCGCTCACGATCCGCCCGCAGCTGCTCCGGGCGCGCGCGGACAACCCGGCGACGACGGTCTCGGTGACCGTCGCGCCGCCGGTGCAGGCGGGGCAGACGGCGGTGCTGAGCCTGGTCGCGCTCCAGCCCGATGAGAGCGGTGGACTGCCGTCCACGACGGTCCCGCAAGCGGTGGCGACCACCGACGACCACCTCCGCTTCGCGGTCCCGGATTCGCTGCCCGCGGGCCGCTACCTCGCCCTGATCGAGGTCGACGGCGTCACCTCGCTGCCCACCGCCGTCCGCGGCCGGTACGCCCGCCCGAGCCTGGAGCTCCACCGGTGAGCGCGACCCCCGAGGACCGCTGGCAGGAGCAGAACCGCGAGCTCCTCGTGCTCGCCGTCGACGAGCTCCACGCCCGGATCACCGACGCGGATCCGGAGCCGCAGCGCGAGCGGATCCGCGCGCTCCTCGACGACATGGACCACGCGCCCGCGCTGCTCAGCCTCGCCCAGCAGCTCGACCTCGGCCCGTTCGAGCGCGACGTCGTCCTCCTCGCCTTCGCCTCCGAGCTCGACCCGCGCTTCCGCCTCGAGCTGCCGCCTGTCACGGTCGGCTCCGCGCTGGAGCTCCTCCACGACGCGCACTGGGCCGCGCTCGACGATGCCGCCCCGCTCCGCACGCTCGGCATCCTCGAGGCCGGCGAGGCGCCGAGCCTGGCGGACACGCCGCTCCGCCTGGCCAAGGACGTCACCCGCCACCTGATGGGCTTCGACGCCCGCACCGGCGACGCCGCGCCGCTCACCCTCGTCCCCGAGCCGCCCGCGCTCGTCACCAGGCAGATCGAGCACGGATCCGCCCTCGCCGCGGCCGCCGCGCGCGCCACCGAGACGACCGGCGAGTGGCCCGCGGTGGAGCTCCACGGCGCGCAGGAGGAGGACCGGCTCGCCGTCGCGTTCGTCGTCGGCGCGGCGTTCGGGAGCAGCGTCGCGACCGTCGACGTCCGCGACCTCCCCGCACCCGGCCACGAGCTGGACGCCGCGCTCCGCACCCTCAGCCGCCTCGGCCGGATCACGCAGACGCTCCTCTGCCTCACCACCGGCCCCGGCCACGAGGACGACCCGTCCCTGCGCCACCGGCTCGACCGCGCCGTCGCGCGCCTGCAGGCGCCGTTCCTCCTCTCGGGCGCCAAGCCGTCCACGCACGAGCCGGCGCGCGAGGTGCTCCGCCGCGCCGTCACCCCGCTCGACGCGACCGAGCGGCTGGAGCTGTGGGAGGCGTTCACCGACCGCGCGCTCGCACGGCTCGGGGACACCCGGCGGACCACCACGCTCGATCGCCACCTCACCCAGCTCGCCGCCGACTTCCGCCTCGGCGCCCGCGCCCTCCACCGCGCGACGCTCGAAGCGGAGGTCACCACCGCGGCCGAACGGGAGGAGGAGGAGGGCGACGGCGTCGACCCCCACCGGTTCGCCGCGCACCTCAGACACGCCTGCGCCGCCGACGTCCGCGCCCGCCTGGACCCGCTCGCCGACCGGATCGACCTGACCGAGACGGCCGAGGTCGCGCTCCCCGAACGCGAGGCGAGGCAGCTCGCCGAGCTGGAGATGGCGATCCGCTTGAGCGAGGAGGTGTCGACCGGCTGGGGCCTGGGTCGCGGCCGCACGCTCGGCACCAGCGCGCTCTTCGCCGGCCCGAGCGGCACCGGCAAGACGCACGCCGCGCACGCGCTCGCCAAGCGGCTCGGGCTCGACCTCTACCGCGTCGACCTCGCGGGCGTGCTGAGCAAGTACATCGGCGAGACCGAGCGCAACCTCGACCGGGTCTTCGACGCCGCCGAGGCGGGCGGCGTGGTGCTCCTCTTCGACGAGGCCGACGCGCTCTTCGGCAAGCGCAGCGAGGTCCGCGACAGCCACGACCGGTACGCGAACATGGGCGTCGCCTACCTCCTCGCACGGCTGGAGCGGACGCCCGCGCCGGTGGTCCTCACCACCAACCTGAAGGACTCGATCGACCCCGCGTTCGTCCGCCGGCTGCTGATCGTGATCGACTTCCCGTTCCCCGCGGAGGCCGAGCGCGCGGCGATCTGGCGGTCGGTCTACCCGCCGCGCGCGCCGGTCGCCGACCTCGATCCCGAGAAGCTCGCGCGCGTCACCGCGACGGGCGGCACGATCGCCAACATCGCCCGCCGCGGCGCGTACCTGGCCGCCGCCGAGCCCGCCGGGATCGGCATGGCCCACCTGCTGGAGGCGACCCGGCGCGAGCTGCGCAAGGCGGGCCGCGACCTGACCCCGGAGGAGCTGAGCGCATGGCCGACGTCCACGTGAGGATCGGCAAGATCACGGTGCCGGCGGGGCGGAACCTCGACCCGGAGGACCTCGCGCGCCGGGTGGAGCGGGAGCTGGCGGAGCTGCTGGCGCTCGACGCCGCGGTGAACCGGCAGACCGCGGCGACGGCCGACCGCACCCTCACCGCCCCCGGCGGCCAGGTCCGCGCCGCCTCCGCCGCCACCCCCGCCAGCCTCGCCCACGCCATCGCCCGCCACGTCCACGCCGGCCTACGGAGCGGAGGGACGAGCCCGCGATGAACGCCCTCCCGCCCCTCCAGAAGGGCGCGCTCGTCGCCGTCGCCGCCGACCGCACCCGCCGCTCGATCGCCTTCCAGTACAACCCCGAGACGCTGCGCCGAACGCTCGAGCCGAACACGGTCGGCGGCCAGCCCGGCTCGCGCAGCCGGGCGATCCGCTTCGCCGGCGCGCCGACGGAGACGATCACGCTCGACTGCCGCTTCTCCGCCGTCGACGCCATCGACGGCGGCAGCGACCCGAACGGCATCGCCCCGCAGCTCGCAGCGCTCGCGGTGCTCCTCTACCCGTCGGTCGAGGCCGTCACGGCGGCGCAGACGATGCTCGACGCGGGCTCGATCGAGGTGATCCCCGCGCTCGCCGACGAGCTGCTCTTCGTCTTCGGCGACGCGCGCGTGGTCCCCGTCCAGCTCATGTCGGCGACGATCGTGGAGGAGCTGTACGACAGCGACCTCGTCCCCGTCCTCGCCACCGTGACGCTGACGCTGCGGGCGCTCACGTACTCCGACGTGAGCGCGCCGAACCCGGCGGCGTCGGACTTCCTCAGCTACCAGACGCGGCTCACCACGCTTGCGGACGGCGCGTTCTCCACCGGCGGCCCGGGTGGCGCGGCATGAGCCCCAGCCGCTACGCGACCAGCGCGAAGCTCGAGCGGTGCGGGCCGGACGGGCAGACGGTCCGCTACCTCGCGCCGCGCATCCTCCCGCAGCCGGCGACCGTCGCGGGCGGGACGAGCACGCAGGTGCGCGCCGACGAGGTCGACCGCTTGGATCTGGTCGCCGCCCGGACGCTGCGTGACGCCCAGCAGGCGTGGCGGATCGCGGACGCGAACACGGCGATGGACCCGCTCGCGCTCACCCGCCGCTCCGGCGCCACCCTCCAGCTCCCGGGCTCGCCGCTGTGAGCGGGCTCTCGACCGTCGACCTCGGCCTGCGCGTCGGCGACGGCTTCCCCGGCCCCGCGCCGGCGCGGCTGATGCAGGCGCTGCGCGGCGTCGAGGTCACCCAGCGCGACGAGGTGCCGTGCGGCTTCCAGCTCACGTTCCTGGCCGAGGTCGCCGGGCCGGGCGACGTGTTCAGCGTGGCGTCCGACCCGCTCCTCGCGCCGTTCAACCGCGTCTGCGTGCGCGTGGCGGTCGACGGCTTCCCGATGACGCTGATCGACGGCTTCATCACGCACCAGCAGTTCCTGCCGGGGAACGGGCCGGACGAGGCGACGTTCGTCGTCACCGGCGAGGACGTGAGCGTGAAGATGGCGATGCTCGAGTGGTCGCGCGAGTACCCCGCGATGCCGGACGCGGCGAAGGTCGCGACCGTCCTCACGCCGTGGCTGGCGCTGGGGATCGCGCCCGAGATCATCCCGTCGCTGATGTCGCTCGTCCCGGTCGACTTCGTCCCGCAGCAGGCCGAGAGCGACCGTGCGCTGCTCCAGCGGCTCGCGCAGGCCAACGGCAACGTCTTCGCCATCCAGCCGACGCCGATCCCGTACGTGAACACCGCGTACTGGGGGCCGCCGCAGCGCGACCTGCCGCCGAGCGCGCTGATCGACGTCGCGGTCGGGCCGGCGAGCACGGCGGACTCCTTCCAGGCCGAGTTCGACGCGCTCGCGCCGCAGACCACCGCCGGCGTCGTGATCGAGCGCGAGATCGAGCCGTTCGTGCCGGTGCCGGTGATCACCACGATGAGCACGCGGATGCCGCCGCTGGCCGCCGACCCGGCCTTGAGCATCGAGACCGGCCTGCTGAGCGTGCGGCGCCGGCTGTGGTGCAACGACCAGCTCGACCCGGTGCTGGCCAACCTGCAGGCGCAGTCGGAGACTGACCTCTCGACCGACGCCGTGGTGACCGTCACGGCGGGCGTCACCCCGGCGCGGCTGGGCAAGGTCGTCACCGCGCCGGGCGTCGTCGGCGTGCGCGGCACCGGCCAGGCGTACGACGGCCTCTACTACGTCAAGCAGGCGACGCACCAGATCGGGCTGCGGGCCGGGCAGGGCTGGGACTACACGCAGCAGCTCACGCTCACCCGCGAGGGGACCGGGACCACGACGACCGTGTTGGAGGCGCTGTGACGGACTGCGGAGGAGGCACCGGGGGCGCGCAGGAGCCGCCGCGGTACTGGGGCAAGTACCGCGGCAAGGTGCTCTCGACCGAGGACCCGACGGTGAGCGGCCGGCTGCTGTGCATGGTCGACGCGCTGCCGGAGATGGAGCTCAACTGGGCGCTGCCGTGCGTCCCGTACGTCGGCATCGGCCAGGGGTTCTTCGCGCTCCCGCCCGAGGGCTCGGACGTGTGGGTCGAGTTCGAGCGCGGCGACCCCAGCTACCCGATCTGGAGCGGCGGCTACTGGGAGTACGGCGAGGAGCCGGTGATGCCGGAGATCGATCCGGAGGCGCCCGAGCTGGTCAACGTCCTGCGCTCGAAGTTCAACACGCTGCTGTTCAACGACACACCCGGCGAGGGCGGCGTCATGATCGGCGCGATCGACCCGGTCGCGCCGGTGCCGGTGACGATGCTGATGGACGAGGTCGGCTTCACCGTCACGTGCGGGGAGCTGAGCTTCGTGATGAACCCGGAGGTCGGGATCACGCTCACCGCCGGCGAGACCGTCGTGGTGATCGCCGCGGAGGGGATCACCGTCGAGACGCCGGACGTGGAGATCACCGCGGAGGGGACGGTGAACGTCACGAGCCCGACGACCGAGGTGGAGGGGAACGTCGACATCACCGGCGCGGTCGAGATCGAGGGGAACACCGAGATCACGGGCGCGGTGGAGATCGAGGGCAACACCGAGATCGCCGGCGCGGTGGAGATCGAGGGGAACACGAACGTCACCGGCGCGGTCGAGATCGAGGGGAACATGAACGTCGTCGGCGCGGTGGAGGTCGAGGGCGAGACCAACGTGCTCGGGGAGCTGAGCGTGGAGGGCGACGTCAACGTGCTCGGCGCGCAGCAGACCGAGGGGAACAACGCGACGCTGGGCCTGATCGAGGGCGTCGTGGTGCCGCCGTTCCTGTGATGCCGATGAGCCCGTCCTCCTCCTCTGACGTCGCGTTCCCGCTCCACGTCGATCGCTCCGGCGCGACGGCGCGTGTCCGGTCGCCGGTGGCGCGCGCCGAGCAGCTGATCGAGGAGCTGCTGTTCACGTCGCCGGGAGAGCGGCTGAACCGGCCCGACCTGGGGTGCGGGCTGCTGGAGCTGCTGTTCGAGCAGGCGACGGACGAGCTACGCGCGGCGACGCGCTTCCAGGTGACGTCCGAGCTGCAGCGGTGGCTGGGCGACGTGGTCGGCGTGGTGTCGGTGGACGTGGCGGTCGACGCGTCGCAGGTGGCGGTGACGGTGGTCTACCGGCTGCTGCCGGGCGGCGAGCCGCGGCGGGCGGTGTTCGTCCGGTGAGCGCGCGGGCGGCGCGGGCGGTCTCCGTGCGGGATCTCGGCGGGCGGCGGTGGCGGATCGAGCTGGAGCTCGCCGTCGAGCTCGTCGCTGGCCCGCGCGCCGTCGCGCCGCCGCACCCGCGCAGCGT
>Ga0196960_10000431_pt1 | contig 14786 bp, 13 predicted proteins | sample S3v_5metaG_FD_183187 | JGI IMG/M metagenome (GOLD analysis project Ga0196960, IMG submission 183187) | Soil microbial communities from Anza Borrego desert, Southern California, United States - S3+v_5 | ecosystem: Environmental > Terrestrial > Soil > Desert | place: USA: California | collected... | reverse complement strand
GCCGCGCGCAGCAGCCGCAGCGGGTCGTCGAGGAAGCTGCGCTCCCCCACCGCCCGCAGGACCTTGGCGTCGAGGTCGGCGAGGCCGGAGTAGGGGTCGATCGCCTCGCCGTCGCCGAGCGGCACCGCCACGGCGCCGATCGTGAAGTCGCGCTCGGCGAGGTCGGCCTCGATGCCGCCGCCGCGCAGCGCGGTCAGGTCAACCTGCCAGCCCTGTCGGCGGGAGACGACGCGCCAGGTCCGGAACTCGGCCGAGAGCTCGAAGGCGTGGTCGCCGAGCTCGGCGGCGATCGCGCGGGCGACCGGCTTGGGGTCGCCGGCCACCGCGAGGTCAAGGTCCTTCACGTCCTCCCCCAGCGCGGCGTCGCGGACGGCGCCGCCGACGATCCAGACGCCCTCGGCCTCCCCCAGCGCCCGCCTCACCGCTTCGACGAACGGGGTGCGGCGCAGGCGGTGGATGTGGTTGCGATGGTGCTCTTCCATGCGTTGCGTGCGGTGTCAGGCGGGTCGGCGCGGCACTCGCGGCGAGATCGCGCAGGTCACCTCGTAGTTGATCGTCCCGAGCCGCTCCGCGATCTCCTCGGCGAGGATCTGCTCCCCGTCCTGGCGGCCGATCAAAACCGCCTCGTCCCCCGGCTCGACCTCCGTCTCCGGGCCGAGGTCGATCGTGATGTTGTCCATCGAGACGGTGCCGACGAGGGGGCGGCGCCGGCCGCGGATGAGGACGTCGGCATTGTTGGTGAGGGCGCGGCGGACGCCGTCGCCGTAGCCGAGCGGGACGACGCCGACCCAGGTGTCGACGGGCGCGCGCCACTTCTGGCCGTAGCCAGCACTGGCCCCCGCGGGGAAGCGCTTGACGTCGGCGACGTGGGAGCGCAGCGTCAGCGCCGGCCGCAGGCCGTGCTCGGCGGGGTCGCGCTGGAACGGGTCGAGGCCGTAGATCGCGACGCCGCAGCGGGCCATGTCGAAGTGGGAGCGCTTGTCGCGGAGGACGGCGGCGCTGTTGGCGGCGTGGACCGTCACCTGCGGGTGCTCGGCCTTGACCGCGGTCGCGACCTCCTCGAAGCGACGGAGCTGCTCGTCGAAGTAGTCGGAGTCGGGTTCGTCGGCGGTCGCGAAGTGGGTCCAGATCCCGGCCAGCTCGAGGTCGGGGTCCTCGGCGCAGGCCCGGGCCAGGTCCAGCACCTCCCCCGGGTCGCGGTTGCCGAGCCGGCCCATCCCGCTGTCGTACTTGACGTGGAGGCGGGCACGGTGGCCGTGGGCGCGGGCACGGTCGGCGACGAGGCGGCGGAAGTCCTCGCGCCAGACCGCCAGCTCCGAGCCCGCGGAGAAGGCGGCGTCGACCTCCTCGACAGTCAGCGCCCCCATCGTCAGCAGCGGCACGTGCTGGAAGCGGCGGCCGATCTGCTCGGCCTCGCCCGCCGTAGCCACCGCCAGCCGCGTCGCCCCGCCGTCCACCGCCGCGCTCGCGCAGCCGTCGGCGCCATGGCCGTAGCCGTCGGCCTTGACCACTGCGCACAGCTCCGCCTCCCCCAGCTCGGACTTGAGCCGGGCGCAGTTGGCCCTGACGGCGGCGAAGTCGATCCGGGCGGTTGCCCGCTCCATCGCTACTCGGCGTCGCCGAGCAGGGCAGAGAGGGCGTCGGCCCTGGTGACCATGCCGACGAAGTGCTCTTCGGCGTCGACCACGGGAAGGTGGTTGTGGTGCTTCTCGGCGATTTTCCGCGCCACCCGGTCGACCGACTCGTAGTCGTGGCAGACGATCGGGTCGTCCGTCATCAGGTCGGAGACCCTGGTCGCGAAGGCTTTCTCGAGCCGCTCCTCGTACCCCTTCATCGAGCCGACGAAGACGATGCCGCCCATGATGTTGAGGTAGTGCGGCAGGTGGAGATCCGACTCCTCCTCGCTGATCACCAGGTCGGACTCGCTGACGATCCCGACCACCCTGCGGTCGCCGTCGATCACCGGGATCGCGCCGAGATCGGTTTTCGCCAGCAGGTCGATCGCGGTGCGGGCGTCGTCGTCCGCGGTGAGGGTGGGCGCGGTGCGGTCCATGATCTCGCCGGCGGTCTTCATCGAGCGCGAGGTTATTCGACCGGGCCGTCGGCGCGCAGCCCCGGCGGGACCGAGTCGATCACGTCGGTGGCAATAACCGACTCGGCCGCCCCCACCCGCGCCGCCGCGTCGAGACCGGCGCGGGCGTGGCCGACGACCGCCGCGCAGGCGGCGGCGAAGGGGTCGAGGCCGCGGGCGAGCAGGGCCGCGGTGATCCCCGAGAGGACGTCGCCGCTGCCGGCGGTGGCGAGCGCCGGGGCGGAGATCGCGTTGACGGCGGTGCGGGCGCCGTCGGTGACGATCGTGTCGTCGCCCTTGAGGACGACGATGGCCCGGGCCGTCTCGGCGGCTTCGCGGGCGGAGGCGAGGCGGTGCGCGTCGATCTTGCCCGACTCGCGTCCGAGCAGCCTCCCCAGCTCCCCGGCGTGTGGGGTGAGGACGGTCGGCGCCTCGCGGGCGGCAAGATCGCCGAGGCGACCGGCGAAGGCGTTCAGCCCATCGGCGTCGATCACCAGCGGCGCAGCGATCTTGACGGCGACCTCGCGCGCCAGCTCCAGCGACCCCGGACCCCTCCCCAGCCCCGGGCCGAGGACTCCCGCGGCAGCCCGCTCGAAGGCCCGCAGCACCGCCTTCTCCGAGGCCGGCGCCAGGCAGCCGTCGCCGCCGGGGCAGCCGACCGACATCACCTCTGGCTGCGCCAGCTCGAAGACGAGCTCGAGGTCGTCGGGAACGGCGACGGTCGCATAGCCGGCACCGGCCCGGATCGCGGCCAGCGAGGTCATCCGCACCGCCCCCGTCAATCCACGCGACCCGCCGGCGATCGCCACCTGTCCGGAGCTGAACTTGGTCGACTGCGGGCCGCGGCGCGGCGCCAACTCGAGGACGGCGGGGTCGATCTCACCCGCCACAGCCTCCCCCGGCGCCCCCGCCGGAATCCCGATCGGCACGACCCGCAGCTCGCCCGCGCGCCACTTCCCCGGCGCGATTCGTTGCCCCAGCTTGGCCGCGTGGAAGCTGACCGTGACGGCGGCCTGCACGGCCTCCCCCGCCACCTCGCCGCTGGAGGCGTCGACCCCCGAGGGGATGTCGCAGGCGACCACGGGAGCGCCGCAGCCGTTGATCGCCCGGATCGCCTCGGCGGCCGGCTCCCGCGGCGCCCCTTCGAACCCGGTCCCGAAGATCGCGTCGACAACCGCTCCCGACCCCGCCAACCGCTCCGCCGGATCGCCCTCGACCAACTCGCCCCCGAACCGCTCGAAGTTCACCTTCGCGTCCCCCCGCAGCTCCTCCCCCGGCCAGAGCAGCAACGCCTCCACCTCGAACCCCATCTCCCGCAGCAGCCGCGCCGCCACGAACCCGTCCCCCCCGTTGTTCCCCTTCCCGCAGACGACCCGCACCGCCCCCCGCGGCGCCAACTTCGCCACCGCTTCCGCCACCGCCCGACCAGCAGCCTCCATCAACTCCAACGAAGGAACCCCCCGCTCCTCGATCGCCCACCGATCCACCGCCCGCATCCCCTGAGCGTCATAAAGCGGCTTCAGCCAAGCCTCCATCGTGCTCACCCTAGCCCGCTGCTTGATCGCAGCAATGATTCATTGATATTTACTTAATGTCATTGGCTCTAGAGCAAGGATTCAGAGCCTCAAGCCCCCTTGCATCGTGGTTCCGTAGTCATGTCATAGGTGACAAGGAACCACGCGACGGCCTGATCTCTGATGCTCGGGAAGACTGCGGTTCCTTACGGACGCCCAGCGACCGAAAGGAACCACGGAACTTCTGGACCCGCCTGGTCTGCCGGCGCGGTCTCGAAGGGTGCCGGTGGGGGTCGATCGGTACTCAGCATGGAGCCGGGCCGCCTTCCCTTGAGGCGCTAGCAGGAGACGATCCTCCCGGCGGAGGTGCTCCGAGCGACCCCCACCGGCACCCGCTCTGGGCCTAAGCCGCTATTCGGTGACGCCGACGATCAACTTCGCCGTGGCGAGCCCGTCAGAGGCTTCGGAGCCGACGGCGATGTAGTCGATCTTTTCGAGGTACGGCTCTGCTTCTTCGAATTCGACTTCGCCCGGCGGGATGATCCCGGAGGCGAGGTTGAGCGCGGCGGGGCCGTCGACGAAGGCGGTGATCGGGGTGCCGCCGAGGGCGCTGACGGCCTCTTTGAAGGCCGGCGAGTCGGCGAGGGTCTGACCCGATTCTTTGAAGCCGGCCATCGTCGCGGCGAGGCCGTAGCCGATCGCGATGCGGTCGTCTTTAGCGGCGACGACCACCGGCTGGCGGCCCAGTTCGGGGCTGCGGATCGAGAAGCCGCTCGCTTTGCCGTTGATCTCGGTGACGCCGGTGACGTTGGCCGAGCGCAGGAAGAGGCCGATGTTGGAGACGGTGTTTTTCGCCTGGGTGGCGTCTTCGGTGGTCAGGACCAGGGCGCCGCCGAGGGTGCTTTCGCTGTTGCCGGTGGCGAAGGCGCCGACGTCGCCGATCGAGCCCGCGATCGATTCGAGGTCGATGCCGGCCTGTTTCAGCGTTTTCTTCAGCTGGTTCGGCGGCACCTCGCCCGGGATCCCCTGTTTGTCGATTTGGTCGATGCCTTCGTTGAACCGCTTGCCGAATTCAGCCGAGGCGAAGGCGGCGACCGAGGTTCCCGGCAGCGAGCCGAGCAGCTCCGAGGCGTCGCCGGTGGGCGGGTTGTCGCCGCTGAGGTTGGTGCTGAGGTCGATCTCGATCTGATCGGAGCCGGGGACGAGGCTGGCGACGGCGGTCGCTTCGTCCGGCTCGATGCCGACGCTGTCGAGGAAGACTTTGGTCTCGGCGTCGACTTCGTCGCCCGATTCCTCGATCAGGGCGCCGATGTCGACGTAGACGTCGACGGCGCTCTCCGCGGGGACGTCGGCGACGGCGCTGGTGTAGGTCTCTTCGCCCGCCAGGTTCTCGCCGTTGGAGGCGTCAACCATCGTTTTGAAGGTCGCTTCGTCTTCGGCGAAGACGACGAGCCCGTCGAAGACGCCAATCGTGGTTTCGTCGTCTTCAACCTTGAAGTCGACGCCCTCGTAGGAGCCGTCTTTGACTTCGTCTTCCTCGTCGGCTTCGATCTGCTTGTTGACGAACTCGCGGGCCGCCTCCTCGTCGCTCGTCTGGATCGCAGCGCCGTAGGCTTCGAAGTCGTCGTCTTCGTATTCCTCCAGGAAGAGGCCGGCGTTCTCCCCCAGCCAGGGCTCGACTTCTTTCTCGTAGTCGAACTCTTCGCCGTCCTCGGAGGCGGAGTTTTCGAGTTCGGAGACGATCAGGCCGCCGAGGTCGTTGACGCCGGCGAGCTTTTTCGCCAGCGCCTCGATGTTCTGCTTCGTCGCCCCTTCCGGCCGGATCGTGAATTCCATGAACATCGGCACCTGCGGAGGCGCGACGCTGGCCGGGTCGGTCTCGCCGCTGCTGCCATCGTCCCCGCCGCCGCAACCGATGACGAAGAGGGCGGCGAGAGCCGCGATGAGCGCTGGAAGAACGAGACGGTGCTTCATCGAGGCGGGCATCCTAACGAACCGTTTTTGGACAGGTTCACTCGACCGTGACGGTCTTCGCCAGGTTGCGCGGCTGATCGACGTTCAGGCCCCGGTTGCGGGCGATGTCGTAGGCGAGCAGCTGCAGCGGCAGGATCGCCAGGATCGGCTGCAGGATCCAGTCGCTGCGGGCGACCTCGATCGTCTCGTCGGCGACTTCGGCCACCCGCTTGTCGCCGGCGGTCGCGATCCCGATCGTCTGGGCGCCGCGGGCGCGCACCTCCTCGACGTTGGAGAGCACCTTCTCCAGCACCGGGCTCTCGGTGGCGACGCAGATCACCGGCGTCGACTCGTCGAGCAGCGCGATCGGGCCGTGCTTCATCTCCCCCGCGGCGTAGGCGTCGGTGGGGATGTAGCTGATCTCCTTCAGCTTCAGCGCCCCCTCGAGGCAGATCGGCAAGCCGATGTGGCGGCCGAGGTAGAGGAAGAATTCCTGGTCAGAGTGGCGGTCGGCGACCCGGCGGGCGGCCTCCTCGGTCGCGGCCAGCGTCTCCTCCATCTTCGACGGCAGCCGCTTCATGTCAGCGACCAGCTCGGCCAGCCGCTCGGCCGGCAGGGTGCCGCGCAGCTCGGCCAGCCGCAGCCCCAGCAGGTACATCGCCGCCACCTGGGCGACGAAGGTCTTGGTCGCGGCGACGCCGATCTCCAGCCCGGCGCGGGTGTAGAGGACGGCGTCGGAGTCCCGGGTCGCCTGGCTGCCCATGATGTTCGTCACCGCCAGCACCGTCGCCCCGGCATCGCGCGCCAGCCGCATCGCCGCCAGCGTGTCGGCGGTCTCGCCCGACTGGGTGATCCCGATCACCAGGTCGCCCTTCCCCACCACCGGGTTGCGGTAGCGGTACTCGGAGGCGATGTCCATTTCCACCGGCACCCGCGCCCACTCCTCGAGCGCGTAGCGACCGACCAGGCCCGCGTGGTAGGAGGTGCCGCAGGCGACGATTACGATCCGCCGCACGTCGCGCAGGTACTCGTCGGAGAGGTCGACGTCGGAGAGGTCGACCCCATCGGTCCCCGGCAGGCGGTCGGTGATCGTCTCGGCGACCGCGTCGGCCTGTTCGTGGATCTCCTTCAGCATGAAGGTCTCGTAGCCCGCCTTCTCGGCGGCGTCGGCGTCCCAGGTCACCTCTTCGGCGGCGCGGTCGATCGGGTTGCCCTCGGTGTCGGTCACCCGCACCTCGCCGGCTTCGATTTCGACGATCTCGCCGTTTTCGATCGGCATCGCGACCCGGGTGTCGGCGAGGAAGGCGGGGATCGCGGAGGCGAGGAAGGTCTCCCCCTCGCCGACCCCGGCGACCAGCGGGCACTCCTTGCGGGCGCCGAGGAGGCGCTGGGGCTCGTCCGCGTGCATGGCGACGAAGGCGTAGTGGCCCCGCAGCTCGGCGTAGGCGGCCCGCACCGCGGCCGCGAGGTCGCCGTCGTAGTGGCTCGCGATCAGGTGGGCGACGACCTCGGCGTCGGTCTCGGAGGTGAAGACCTCCCCCGCCTCCTGCAGCCGCCGCCGCAGCTCGGAGTGGTTCTCGACGATCCCGTTGAGGACGATGTGGACGCGGCCGGAGCTGTCGTCGTGCGGATGGGCATTGGCCTCGGTGACCCGCCCGTGGGTCGCCCAGCGGGTGTGGGCGATGCCGGTCGCGGACGCCGGCAGCGGCCCGGCGCCATTGTCGGCCCGCGCCTGCACCGCGGCCCGCAGGTTGGCGAGGTTGCCGACCGCGTGCACGCTCTCGACCTCGCCGTCGGCGAGCACGGAGAGGCCGGCCGAGTCATAGCCCCGGTATTCGAGCTTTTCCAGGCCCGAGAGCAGCAGCTCCTCGCAGGGCCTGGAGCCCACGTATCCGACGATGCCGCACATGAAGGCGAGTAAGGGTAGAGGTCGGGACCGCCGGGGCGGCTAAGCGAGCTCTCGGCGGACGATGCCGACCAGCCGCTCGCAGACCGCCTCGGCCTCGTCCTGGCTCGGGGCCTCGACCATCACCCGGACCAGCGGCTCGGTCCCCGAGGGCCGCAGCAGCACGCGTCCCCTGCCCTCGAGCCCCTCCCCCTCGCGCTCGACCGCCTCCCAGACCGCGGCGGCGCCCTGCACCGCCTCGCGGTCGGCGACCTCGACGTTGACCAGGACCTGGGGCAGCTTCTTCATCGGGACGGCGTCCTCCAGCCGCCGCTCGCCCAGCTCGCGCATCGTCATCAGCGCGGCGGCGATCCCGTCGCCGGTGGAGACGAAGTCGGAGGCGATGATGTGGCCGGACTGCTCGCCGCCGAGCGACCAGCCGCGCCGTTGCATCTCGTCGATCACGTAGCGGTCGCCGACCTGGGTCACCGCGACCTCGATCCCGGCCTCCTCCATCGCCTGGTGGAAGCCGTAGTTGCTCATCACGGTGACGGCCACGCCGCCGTTCAGCTCGCCCCGCTCGGCCCGCCCGCGCGCCGCCAGCGCGATCAGCTCGTCGCCGTCGTGGACGCGGCCGGAGCCGTCGACGGCGAGGACGCGGTCGCCGTCGCCGTCGAAGGCGAAGCCGATCTCCGCTTCGGGGGCGGCGACCCGCTCGGCCAGCGGCTCGATGTGGGTGGAGCCGCAGCCGGCGTTGATGTTGCGGCCGTCGGGCTCGACGCCGATCAGCTCGACCTCGGCGCCGAGGCGCTCGAAGATCGCCGGGGCGGCGCGGTAGGTGGCGCCGTTGGCGCAGTCGAGGACGATCCGCCGGTCCGAGAGGTCGAGCGGGAAGGCCGCCTGCAGCTCGCGCAGGTAGTCCTCGAGGCCGCCGTTCAGCTCGCGGACGTGGCCGGCGCGCTCGGCGGGGGCGACCTGGTCCATCTTCGTTTCGATTTCCGCCTCGACCTCGTCGGGGAGCTTGGTGCCGCGGCTGTTGAAGAACTTGATCCCGTTGTCGCGGAAGGGGTTGTGGGAGGCGGAGACGACGGCGGCGAGGTCGAGGCCCAGCCGCTTGACCAGGATCGAGGCGGCCGGGGTCGGCAGCACGCCCGCCAGCAGCGCGTCGCCACCGGCGGCGGCGATCCCCGCCGCCAGCGCGGCCTCGAGCATCGGCCCCGACTCGCGGGTGTCGCGGACGATCAGGACCTGCGGCCGCTCGGCCTCCAGCGTCGCCGTCGTCGCCCGGCCCAGCGCCGTGGCCAGCTCGGCGCTGAGGAAGGTGCCGGCCTCCCCTCGGACCCCGTCGGTTCCGAAGAGCTTGCGCGCGGTCTTCACCCCGCTCCCGCTAGCGCTTGGAGAACTGAGGCCGCTTACGAGCCTTCTTCAGCCCGGCCTTGCGGCGCTCCTTGACGCGCGCGTCCCGGGTGAGGAAGCCGCGGCGCTTGAGGTCGCCGCGCAGCTCGGAGTCGATCTCGGTCAGCGCGCGGGCGACGCCGTGGCGGATCGCCCCGGCCTGGCCGCTGACGCCGCCGCCGTGGACGCGGACGCGGACGTCGACGTTGCCCTCGTAGCCGGAGACGGCAAGCGGCTGCTTGACCATCGTCTGGTGCAGGGGCCGCGGGAAGAACTCCTCGAGGTCGCGCTTGTTGACTTCGATCTTGCCGTTGCCGGGAAGGATGGTGACGCGGGCGATCGAGCTCTTGCGCTTGCCGGTGGCGAGGAAGCGGGCGCCTTTGTCCATCTTCGCCGGGGCGCGGCCAGCGGCGGCCGGGTCGGCCTCCTGGGCGGCGGCGAGCTCGGCTTCGCGGCGCGCTTTCTCTTCTTCCTCGGCTTCGAGGCGGGCGCGCTCCTCGGCGCTCAGCTCCGGTTTCTCCGGCTCGACCAGGATCGGCTCCAGGTCGGCGCCGGGGATCACGTCTTTCTTCTTCTCCTCGGAAGACTCAGCCTTTTCGGCCTCGGGAGCGGGCTCCTCGACCTCCTGGTCGGCCTCCGGCGAAGTGACCTCCTCCGCGATCGGGTCCTCAGCGACGTCCTCGGACGCATCTGCCGCGGGTGGCGACGATGCGAGACCGTCGCCGCTAGGCGGCGGGGTCGTATCGGAGACAGGACCCGCGGCCCCGGCGTCCTCGTCCTGAGTCGTCTCGTCTTTGCGGTTCTCGTCGTCCATCAAGTTCAGTTCGTCTCCATCGTTTTCGGCTGCTGCGCCGCGTGCGGGTGGTCCGGCCCGGCGTACACCTTCAGCTTCGTCAGCTGCTGGCGGGCGAGGCGGTTGCGCGGCAACATCCCCTTCACGGCCTTGCGGATCACTTCCTCGGGCTTGCGCTCGAGCATCTCGCCGAGCGTCCGGGACTTGATCCCGCCCGGGTAGCCGCTGTGGCGGTAGTAGGTCTTCTGCGCCAGCTTGTCGCCGGTGACGCGGATTTTCTCCGCGTTGACGACGATCACGAAGTCGCCGGTGTCGACGTGCGGGGTGTACTCCGGCTTGCGCTTGCCGCGCAGCGTGTCCGCAATCTGGGTTGCAAGACGGCCCAGGGTCTTCCCCTCGGCATCGACGACGTACCAGTCGCGTTGGCGGTTCGCTGGAGTGGCTACAAAGGTCTTCATCGCGCAAAAACCGCGCGGTCTTTTCCCACGCGGCCGGGGGATGATAGCCATCTCGCTCTCTGCGGGGGTCGCCGGATGGTTGCTTATACTGCCGCCGAGCAAATGCCTAATCCCGTGCGGGCCACCGTGTGGGAGCGGAGGAACCGAAGAGACCTTTGCAGGTCTCAGGGGCGAATCGGACGAAAAGCGTCCGTAGCGCGACTCTTTCAGCGCGAGCCCGTCAGCTAACTCCGCAGGCGGTCGAGAGAGAGGGCTAGCGGTTTTGAACAGCAAAGGGTTCGTCCGGCCAGGAGTGGCCGGCCAGATGTGCATAGCGGCCGTCGTCGCGTTGCTGGCGTGCTTCGCCTGCACCGCTTCGGCAGCGACCACCGGCGGCGCCGGGACGCCAGGCGCGGCGCCGAGCGCCAAAGGCAGCCCACCCGGAGCGCCCTCGAGCGCCCCCAGCGCCGGCGCCCTCACCCTGGTCTCCGCCACCACGACCCCCCGCAAGTCCTTCTACTTCGGCTACCGCTACCCCCGCCTCAGCTACACGCTCGGCTCCAGCCAGCCCCAGAACGACATCCAGGTCGAAGTCGTCAACTCCGCCGGCGAAGTCGTCAAGACCTTCTACCGCGAGGACGTCGCCCCGAACGTCGAGAACAAAGTCCGCTGGGACGGCACCACTAACGAAGGCCGGCCCGCCCGCAACGGCCGCTACAGCTTCCGGATCAGCCCCCAGGGCCCGACCGCCCCGGCCGCCCGCAAGGCGACCGCCTCGACCACCCTCAGCCTCGCCTTCGCCTTCTACGGCTACGCCTTCCCGATCCTCGGCGCCCACGACTACGGCTCCGGCGGCGCGGGCTTCGGCGCCGCTCGCTCCGGCCACACCCACCAGGGGCAGGACCTGATGGCCGCCTGCGGCACCCCCCTCGTCGCCGCCCGCGGCGGCCGCGTGCAGATGTCGACCTGGGACGACGCCGCCGGCAACTACGTCGTGATCGACGGCAAGGGCACCCCGTTCGACTTCATGTACGCGCACCTGGCCGAACCCTCGCCGCTGAAAGTGGGCGAAGTCGTCCGCACCGGCCAGCCGATCGGCGTCGTCGGCACCACCGGCTCCTCCAGCGGCTGCCACCTCCACTTCGAGATGTGGGGCGCCCCCGGCTGGTACGAGGGCGGCTCGCCGATCGACCCGGTCGGCTACCTGAAGAAGTGGGACGCGTACAGCTGAGCTAGCTGAAAGTGGGCCGGGCGCTGCGCGAACAGCCCCGACCGCGGTGGCATCGCTCGGTTTGGTCGCCGAACACTAGTCCTTAGGTTCCCTCGATTTGAAGCTGCTCGGCCTCTGCGAGAGCGCCAGCCGAATCGCCAACCTCGTCGATCTTTACAAGCTCCCACTCGCGCCTATGTGGCTTGTCTTCAAAAGGGCGGAAGTAGGCAGTTTCGCGTAGGCGCACCGTGACTTTGTGCGACAGGGCTTCCTTCACCAGTGAAGTAAGCGGAATGTCATAGCTTGCTTTGATGGAACGATCCCCATCCTCGATGCGTACGAAGCGTCTATCGGCTTTTCCAGTCGCCGCCTCCCACATGAAGCCGCGCAGTTTGAACGTCCTGCGCTCGGTGGTGGGTTTGTTGAGGAGATCGTCAGCAATGGCAGAGGCTTCGGGCGCGGAAAGCTCAATCTCCCGGCTGTCGTAGATGTCAGACCACCAATCGGTCTGGACCTGGTGATCGCCAAGGAGTTTTGCCATCTGCCCGTAGCTACGACTGATCCGCCGACCAAAGGGGCTCATGCGGCTCACGATGTCCCCCTCCGGGGACAGATCAAGAAGTGCACCGAGATGGCCCGTGGCCCGAACGGACAAGAGGGACGCTAAATCATCACGCTTCTTTTCCTCGTGCTCGATCTCCTCAGGGTTGAGTGCAAAGAAGATGGTGACGGAGGCCGTTGCACCGAGCGCATTCACCATCGGGTCTGCGGCACTGGTCTCTGGAAGTCTGTTCCCCTCAGGAATTCTGCCGGTCGTCAGCACTTGAAGCGGCTCGAAGACCTTCCGGAAGGCTTCAAGAAATTCAGCAAGGAAGCTGATCTGCACACCCTGCTCGCTGACTGCACCGCCCTCCAGATGGAAACCGAACAACGGAGCATCACGATGCCCCGCCATTAGGCTTTTGCGCACCGTTTTGGGAGTGTCCGCCCAAGCTGGCCGTTTTGGCGTCTCGTCGGGGTTTACAGGCTCAAGACTCGGAGCGCCATCTACTTCCCCTTGCTGCGCATCGTCGTCGGCCGCCTCATCGACGGTCGTTTCTTCTTCTTCGGCCCCCACGCAGGGTTAAGCATTCACCATTACGGCAATTGCTGCAAGCAGGAGTACCGAGACGGAACTGATACACGTTGCTCGAGCCGCGGAGATCGCGGTTTGCAGTTGAGAGCGTCGGGCATCGTTCGCCTCAGCGCGGGATCGAGCTACATCGATCAGGGTCTGAGCCAAGTCGGCACGTACTTGTGCCTCAGACTGCTCTCCTGGGTCGTCATTCAGATGCTTGATGTAGTCGTCAAGGAGGTCCGGGTTAATCGCCTCAGCCTCCTGCGTGTTTGCCATCTCTGAGCCCGAGAACATCGACCAGACAAGCAAGACCAGGGTGACCAGAGAGGCTGCGCCAATGAAAGCGATCCAGATCGGCCCAACACCTTTCGCGCCTGCGGCGGTCAGCGAGCCTGCGATGGCAAGAGGGGCCATGAAGGCGACTAGTTGCCACTGTTCTCGACCCTTGCGCTCCAGGCGCTCAGCGATTTCCATCTCCTCGTCAAGGAGATAGATCGTCGCTTCAACTACCTCCCCATTCTCCTTGCGAAGCTCCGGGAACTCATGCTCATGGGTCGCCACAGTAGCCACTTTAAACCTCAGTCTAATCCGGGCTTCAGGGGTCGATGGGGATTGTCTGAGAGATGTCTCAGAACTTTCTCAGAGACGGGAGAACGAGGTGCCCCCGAATGACTACTCCGACGATCCGCCCGTGCGAGCGAGCTAGGAAGTTTCTCTAGTCACTCCTAGTTCGCGCAGCTCTGGCAGGTCCCGCGCAGGACGACGTCGTGCTCGGTGACCTCGAAGTCCATCTGCTCGCAGAGCCGGCCGATCGCCTGCTCCAGCTTCGGGTCCTCGAAGGGGACCATGCGGCCGCAGGTGCGGCAGATCGCGTGGTGGTGATGGTGGCCGTCGGGCTCGATCCGCTCGTATCCGGCGGTGCCGCGGGAGACCTCGAGGCGGCGGACCAGGCCCAGCTGCTCGAGCTGCTCCAAGGCGCGGTAGACGCTCGCCCGGCCGACCGGGGGCCGGCGCCGGCGCAGCTCGTCGTCGAGGTCGAGGGCGGTGACCGCGCAGTCGTGGCGGGCGAGCGCCTCGACCACCGCGGTGCGGGCGCCGCCGCGGCGATGGCCGGCGGCGTCGAGGGTCTCGAGCGCGTGCTGCGCCCAGCGGCTGTCGGTCCGGGCCTCCATCTCAGCCGATCGTAGCCCGCAGCCCCCGCAGCGGAACCGAGAGCAGGTAGGCGGCGAGGATCGCGAGGGCGACCGAGGCCCCGCCGGCGGTCCCGGCGTAGTAGGAGAGGTAGAGGCCGGCGACGCCGGCGAGGACGGCGATCGCCGCCGAGACGGCGATCATCGAGCCGCTGCGGCGGCAGAGGTTGCGCGCCGTCGCCGCCGGGCCGACGAAGACGGCGACGACGAGCAGGTTCCCCAGGCCCTGGACCGCGACCGCGATCGAGGCCGCCAGCAGGACCAGCAGCGCCGCCTCGACGAAGCCGGGAGAGAGGCCGAGGGCGCGGGCCCCGGCGCGGTCGAAACCGGTGGCGAGCAGGCGCGCCTGGAGGAAGAAGAGCGCGACGGCCACCACGACCACGAGGGCGGCGGCGGCGATCAGGTCGGCGTCGCTGGGGCCGAGGATGTCGCCGAAGAGCAGGCTCTCCAGGCCCGGCGGCGAGTCGGGCGAGAGCGCCAGCAGGACGCCGAGGCCGAACATCGTCGTCACCACCACCGCGATCGCGACGTCGCGGCCGACGCCGGGGGCGCGCGAGGCGAAGGCGATAGCGAGCGCGGCCAGCACGATCGCCGGCGTCGCCCCGAGCAGCAGCGGGACCCCGGCGATCGCCGCCAGCACCAGGCCGGGGAAGAGCGAGTGGGCCAGCGACTCGGCCGCGTAGGAGGTCTCGTAGAGGACGACCCAGCAGCCGACGGCGCCGCCGACCAGCGCCAGCATCGTCATCTCGGCGATCGCCCTCTGCATGAACGGCTCTTGCAGCGGCTCGAGCATCTCAGTGGTGGTGCGGGGGCAGGATCGCGCCGACGCCGGGGATCTCGACGATCGCGCCGCCGTAGGTGGCTTCGAGCACTTCCCGGTCGAGGGTCGCCTCCGGCTCGCCGCAGGCGATCTGCCGGTGGTTGACGCAGAGGACCGAGTCCCAGCGCTTCGCCTGTTCGAGGTCGTGGGTGGCCATCACGATCCCCCGCCCCTCCGCGGCCAGGTCGAGGATCAGGCTTTCGAGCAGGTCCGCCGAGGGGCGGTCGAGGCCGGTGAAGGGCTCGTCCATCAGCAGCACCTCCGCCTCCTGGACGAGGGCGCGGGCGATCAGCACCCGCTGCCGTTGGCCGCCGGAGAGCTCGCCGAAGGTCTCCTCGGCCGCCGCCCCGAGGCCGACGCGCTCCAGCGCCGCCCGCGCCGCCTCGCGGTCGCGGCGGCCC
>Ga0196960_10000430_pt1 | contig 14817 bp, 9 predicted proteins | sample S3v_5metaG_FD_183187 | JGI IMG/M metagenome (GOLD analysis project Ga0196960, IMG submission 183187) | Soil microbial communities from Anza Borrego desert, Southern California, United States - S3+v_5 | ecosystem: Environmental > Terrestrial > Soil > Desert | place: USA: California | collected... | reverse complement strand
GGTCGGGTGCGGGAGGCCCAGCGGCGCGACGAGCGCCCCCGCGGCCTCCAGCGCGCCACGCACCTGGCGCGCGGCTTCGCCCAGCCCGAGCGCGGCGTCCAGGTACCCGGCGAGGTTGACGCCGGTCACGCCGGCGTCCTGAGGGGGCTCGGTGGCCATCGGCCAGAGATGATGACCTCCTACCCTTCCGGACGTGGGAACGCCCTTGCCACCGGACCTCGCGCTGCGCGCCTCGGGCGTGTCGAAGGCGTTCCAGCTGCCGCAGGAGCGCGTCCACACGCTGAAGGAGCGCGTGCTGCACCCCACGCGGGGGCGCACGTACGAGCGGCTGCAGGCGCTGGGCGACGCGACGTTCGACATCCCGCGCGGCGAGTTCTTCGGGATCGTCGGCCGCAACGGCAGCGGCAAGAGCACGCTGATGAAGTGCCTGGCCGGCGTCTACCGCGCCGACGGCGGCGAGATCTACGCGCGTGGCCGGATCGCGCCGTTCATCGAGCTCGGCGTCGGGTTCAACCCCGAGCTGACCGCGCGCGACAACGTGATGATCAACGCGGTGATGCTCGGCCTGACGCGCCAGCAGGCGCTCGAGCGGTACGACGACATCATCGCGTTCGCCGAGCTCGAGGAGTTCCAGGACCTCGTCCTCAAGAACTACTCGTCGGGGATGCAGGTGCGGCTCGCCTTCGCGGTGATGGTGCACGTGGACGCCGACATCCTGCTCATCGACGAGGTCCTGGCCGTCGGCGACGCCGCCTTCCAGCAGAAGTGCCACGACGCGCTGAACGCCGCGCGCGAGGCGGGGCGGACGATCCTGCTCGTCACCCACGACATGGATCAGGTCGAGCGGTTCTGCGACCGCGCGATGCTCCTCGACCACGGGACCATGGTGGCGATCGGCCCGGCGCGCGAGGTCGCGCGCAAGTACATGCAGCTCAACTTCGCGTCGCCCGAGGACGTCGAGACGGTGCCCGAGCTGCCCGCCGGCACCGTGGGCGACGGCACCGCGACGATCGTCGACGCGTGGTACCAGGACGCGATCGGCACGCGCAGCGGCGCGCTCCCGCAGGGCGAGTCGTGCGCGCTGGTGATGCGGGTGCAGTTCGACGCCCCGGCGGAGAAGCCCGCCTTCGGGTTCACCCTGCGCGACGACAGCCGCCGCCGCGTCCTGTCGGTCACCTCCGAGTGGGACGAGACGCAGGCCGCCGACTACGAGGCGGGCGACCTCGTCGACGTCTGGGTGAGCTTCGACAACTGGTTCACGCCCGGCCGGTACTTCCTCTCCGCGCACGTCACCCGCCCCGGCGGCAACGGCGACGCGCTCGCGATGCGCGAGGACGTCTCGTCGATGATCGTCACCGGCGCGCGCAGCGGCGGCGGCGTGGTCGACGTGCCGCACGCGTTCGGGCACCGCCTGGCGGCCCGCGCCGGGGAGCGGATCGGCACGTGACCGATCCCGCCGCGGTCGCCCACGACGAGGCGTACCGGATCGAGGGGCCCGCCCCGACGCTGAGCGAGCCGCGCCGCGTGTGGCAGCTCGCGCGCGTGCTGGCGGCGACGGACTGGAAGGTCCGCTTCTTCGGCTCGGCGCTCGGCTACGTCTGGTCGCTCCTGCGGCCGCTGCTGCTCTTCGGGATCCTCTACCTCGTCTTCAGCGAGATCGTGGGCCTGGGCGACGAGGTCGTCGCGTACCCGATCCAGCTGCTGTCGGCGATGATGCTCTACTTCTTCTTCAGCGAGGTCACGGGCGGCGCGCTGACGTCGCTGGTCGACCGGCAGTCGCTGGTGCGCAAGATCGGCTTCCCGCGGATGGTCGTGCCGCTGTCGGTCGGGATGATCGGCGTGCTCAACCTCGCGCTCAACGCGCTCGTGCTCGTCGTCTTCGTCGCGCTGCAGCAGGTCGAGCCGCGGTGGACGTGGCTGCTCGTGCCGATCCCGGTCGCGCTCGTGGCGCTCTTCGCGCTCGGCGCCGGGCTGATGCTGTCGGCGCTCTACGTGCGGTTCCGCGACGTGCGGCCGGTGTGGGACGTCGCGACGCAAGCGCTCTTCTACGCGACGCCGATCCTCTACCCGGCCGAGCGTATCATCGACGAGTCGCAGACGCTCGCGTCGCTGGCGATGGTCAACCCGCTCGCGGCGCTGATCCAGACGACGCGCCACTGGCTGCTGGGGCCGGGCGTGCCGTCGGCGGTCGAGACCGCCGGCAGCTGGGGCTTCCTCCTCATCCCCGCCGCGATCTTCGTCGCGGTGATCGCGGGCGGCTTCTGGCTGTTCGAGCGGACCGCGCCGGTCGCGGCCGAGCAGCTCTAGCCGCGCGGCGCGGCCTCGATCCAGTCCAGCCACTGGCCGCAGAGCGTCCGCCACCGCGACGCCGGGATCGTGCGCACCGCGCGCTCCTCGTCGGCGACGGGCTGGAAGTCGATGATGCCGACGTGGCGCAGATCGCCCTCCGAGCCGCCCTGGCCGGGGGCGAGCGAGGCGCGGCCCGCCTCGACGACGACCGTGTGGCGGCCGGCGGGCAGGTCGCGGACCTCGATCGGGAACCACTGCCCGGGGTTGCCGATCTCCTGCGCGACCTCCCCGACCCGCTTGCCGTCGACCGTGATCGTGATCGCGCGCCCGAACGAGCCCTCGACCCAGATCCGGTACGTCCCCGCCTGCGGGATCTCGACCGACGACTCGAGCCGGCCGGCGCGGGTCGGGACGACGGCGCCGGGGTAGCCGCCGCCGAGCCGCCACCCGGCGGGCAGCGGGACGGCGCCGGTGACGAACGGGACGACCGGCCGGCGCTCGACGTAGCGCAGGACGCCGTCCTGCGCCTCGGCTTCGCGCGCGACGCGCTCGACCGTCGTGCATCCGGCGCGGCCGCCGGCCTGGAAGATCGTCTTGCCGAAGGGGACGTGCACGAGGGGCTCGGGCCGCTCGCTGCGCCGCCAGATCTCGTAGTACCGGCCGCGCCACCACAGGTCGAGGTTCCCGACCGGGCGGCTGGCGACCGGGGAGCGGCGCGTGATGTAGAAGCCGAGCGACGCGATCGACTCGGGCACGAGGTCGTCCGGGTCGTGGGGCGTCTTGATGCTCGGGCGCCGGGCGTCGCTGCGCGCGTCGCCGCCGAACGCGTCGTCGTTGTAGTCGAGCCCCCACTCCGGCTCCGTCCGCCCGGGCACGTCGCGGAGCAGGTACTTGAGGTACTCGTCGTACTCCGTGACGAGCACCGGCCCCGTCTCGGCCAGCCGCTCGTCGATCTCCAGGAGCTCGCTGTAGCGGTCGTACGGGGCGAGCGTGACGTCGTGGTAGGCCAGCGCGTTGGAGCCGACGACGCCGGCCGTGAGCGCCAGCGCGGGGACGACGGAGAGCACGCGCGCCCACCGGGGCGCCTCGCGCGCGCTGCGCAGCGCCGCGCTCGCGCCGAGGGCGGCGAGGAGGAGCAGCGCCGGCGACAGGATCATCAGGACCTTGGCGTCGGTGTACGGGCTGCCGGCGGCGAGCAGCACGGCGGAGACGACGAGCCCGGTGCCGGCCAGCAGGAGCGCGCCCCACATCGCCCGCCGCAGGGCGACGACCGCGCCGCCGATCGCGAGCGCGGCCGTGACGGCGACGAGCACGGCGTTGAGCGCGGTCTCCGGCCGGAAGCGGTAGTCGCCCGAGAGCCAGACGCCGAGCGCCTGGAAGAGGCTGAGCGGGTCCGCCAGGTTCCCCAGGTCCTCGTCCTGGCTGGCCAGGTCGCGGCCGACGGAGACCGACTGGCCGAGCCCGTCGAGCACCGGCAGGCAGGCGACCGCGGCGACCGCCGCCGCGGCGCCGAACCACAGCAGCGTGCGGCCCAGGCGCGCCTCGCCGGTCTGGTGCTGGCGGACGAGCCACGCGACCGCGAAGACGACGGCCATCACCACGAAGTACAGGCCGCCGGTGGGGCCGAGCGCCCCCACGGCGGCGCCGGCGACGACGCCGAGCGGCAGCAGCCCGCGCGGGCGCGCGCCGGTGCGGACGATCTCCGCGGCCACCGCGACGCCGGTGACGATCAGCCACACGCCCGCCAGCTCCTTGATCGAGCCCTGGAGCGCGAAGGCGACCACGAGCGCGGGCTGCGCGACGACGAACGCCATCACCGCGCGCCGCCGCGGCGACTCGAGCCACGGGGCGACGAGCGCGACGACGGCGAGGCAGCCGACGACGCCGATCATCGTGAGGAACGGCTGGTAGAGCCAGGCGAGGTCGAGCACGCCGAACGGCGCGGTGGTGCCGAACGCGGCCTGCGCGGCCATCGGGTACTCGCTGGCGAAGTACGCGCCGACCGAGTCCTGCAGCGCGCCCTCCGGCAGCGCCGCCACGTCCGGGCCGAAGCGCGGCAGCATCCACGCCAGCGAGAGCTGGTGCGCGGTGTCCGGCAGGACCGAGACGCCGGCGAACGTCGGCTTGCCGGAGAGGACGACGGGGGCGGCGTAGACGGCGAAGACGCCCAGCGCGGCGGCGGCCAGCCACGGGTCGGGGCGCAGCACGCGCAGCCGCGCGCGGCCGACGAGGAGCCCCGCCAGCGCGGCGACCACGACGACCGGCAGGGTCAGCTCGGCGGTCGCGTCGGACGACGTGCCCAGCGACGCCAGCGGCAGCAGCGCGGCGAAGCCGAGCGGGAGGAGGAGCGCGCCGTGCAGGCGCGTGCCGCCGATCCGCTCCAGCCCGAGCCCGAGGCCGAGAAGCAGGAGCGCCAGGACGGTCGGGTAGAGCACCCAGGCCGCGAGCATCTCCGGCACGGCTCAGCCCGCCGATCCGGAGCGGGCGTCGATCTCGAGCCAGTCGAGCCGCTTGCCGCACAGCGCGCGCCAGTCGGACGGGTCGGCCGTCTGCACGTCCTGGGCCTGGTCGGCGAACGGCTGGAGCGCGAGCGGGCCGACGTGGCGCAGGCTGCCGAGCCGCCCGCCGCTGCCCGGCTTGAGCGTCCCTCCGCCCTGGACCAGGTCGATGCGGTGGCGGCCCGCGGTGAGGCGGACGGACGGGAGGCGGAGCCAGCCGCCGGGGTTGTTCAGCTCGTCCTCGACGCTGCCGATCGTGCGGCCGTCGATCTGGACGGTCATCGCGCGGCCGAACGAGCCCTCCAGCCACGGCTGGTAGAGGCCGTCGGCCGGCACCTCGATCCGCATGATCGCGCGGCCGGCCTGTGCGGGGACGACGGCGCCGGGATAGGCGGCGTAGTCGGTCCACGACGGCGAGCGCTGCCCCTTGGCCGGGTACGCGATGGGCAGCGGCGCCCGCTCGACGTACGCCAGCTCGTCGCCCGTCTGCTCGGCCCGGCGCGCGGCAGCGCGGATGGTCTGGCACGACGGCACCGAGCTCGACTCGAGCGCGAAGAGGCCGAGCGGCACGTGCGCGGCGCTGCGGCCCGGGTCGGCGCGGCGCCACAGGTCGTAGTACGCGCCCCGCTCGGCCAGCTCGAAGCCCGCGGGCGCGCGGCTGGCGACCGGCGAGCGGCGCGTGATCAGGTACGGCAGCGACTCGAGGTAGTCGAGCGTGAAGTCGTCCAGGTCGGCCGGCGTCTTCATCGACGGGCGGCGGCGCTCGTCGATCAGCGTGCTCTTGCCGCCGCCGAGCTGCCGGTAGCCGTGCGGCCACTCGGGCTGCGTGCGGCCGGGCGCGTCGCGCAGGAAGTACTTGCCGAACTCGTCGTACTCGGTGTTGATCGCCGGGCCCTTGCCGTCGAGCCGCGCGTTGAGGTCGAGCAGCTCCGCGTACCGGTCGTACGGGGCGAGCGAGACGTCGCGGTAGATCAGCGCGTTGGAGAGCAGGACGCCGAGCGCGAGCACCGCGCCGGGGACGGCCGCGGCGAGCAGCACCACGCGCCGGTCGCGCGTGCGCACCCAGTCGGTCAGCCCCGCGGCGCCGACGGCGGCCAGCAGGAGCACGGCGGGCGAGAGGATCGCCAGCACCTTCGCGTCGGTGTAGGGCGTGCCGCGGCGCAGGAGGTAGACCGACGCGACGCCCGTGACGCCCGCCAGCAGCAGCGGCCCCCACGCGCGGCGACGCACGCACCACGCGATGCCCACGAGGGCGAGCAGCGCGGTGAGGACGACGAGCACGCGCGTCGCGGTCCACGCGGTGCCGAGCGGCTGGAAGCGGTAGTCGCCGATCAGCCAGACGCCGAACGCCTGCGTCGAGCGCAGCGGCGCGGCGAGGTTCCCCAGGTCCTCGTTCTTGCCGACGAGATCCTCGCTGACCTCCAACGCGCGGCCGATGCCGGTGAGGACGGGGAGCGCGGCGACGACGAAGAGCGCGGCGGCGGCGGCGAGCCAGCGCGCCTCGCCGAGGATCGTCCGCTGGCGCACCGCGCGGACGCCCCAGAGGACGCCGACGGCGAGCGCGAGCAGGCCGAGGTAGGCGGCGGTGCCGGGCCCGAAGGCGCCGAGCGCGGCGGCGCCGACGACGCCGAGCGGCAGCAGCGCCCGGGCCGACCAGCGCGCCTGGTGGGCGACCGCGACGAGGGCCACGGCGGTGACCACGAGCCAGGTCGCCGCGACCTCCTTCACCGAGCCCTGCATCGCGTAGCCGACCGCCAGCGCGGGCTGCGCGGCGACGAACGCGACGGCGGCGCGCAGCGGCCGGCGGCGGACCCACGGCGCGACGAGCGCGGCCAGCGCGAGCGCCCCGAAGACGGCCGTCATGGTGAGGAACGGCTGGTAGAGCCAGGCGAGGTCGAGCAGCCCGAGCGGCGCGGTGGCGCCCAGCGCCGCCTGCGTGGCCATCGGGTACTGCGTGTCGATGTACGCCGACATCGACAGCTCGAGCGAGCCGTCGGGCATCGCCGCGAAGTCCGGGCCGTAGCGCGGCAGCATCCACGCGAGCGAGAGCTGGTGCGACGTGTCGGGCAGCGCGGTGTAGCCCGCGAAGGTCGGTGCGCCGGAGAGGACGACGGGCGCGGCGTAGACGGCGAAGACGCCGAGCGCGGCGGCGATCAGCCACGGGTCGGGCCGCAGGCCGCGCAGCCGGGTGCGGCCCAGCGCGAGCCCCGCGACGGCGCAGACGAGGATCGCCGGGAGCGCGAGCGGCGCGGTGGCGTGCGTGTCGGTCGCGGCGCGCGCGAGGACGAGGATCCCCGCCAGGCCGAGCGGCGGCAGCAGCGCGCCGGGCAGCCGGTGGCCGGCCAGCCGCTCGAGCAGCAGGCCGACGCCGAGCGCCAGGACGACGAGGACCAGCGGGTACAGCACCCACGCGGCGAGCAGAGCGGGCAGATCCACGGGCTAACGGCTCGTGGGCGGGACAGGCGGCAAGGCGCGCAGGATACCGGGGGGCGCGGAGCCGCTCATGGGGCCGGGCACCGCGGCGCCGCTCCCGGGCCGTCCTGGAGGTAGATCCCGAACCCGGCGCCCGCGGGCACGCACGGCGGGCGCCCGGCGTCGCGGACCGGCAGCCGCGTGACGAGCACGTCGCCGGGCTCAGGCGCGGGCAGCGTGGGCGTGTCGAGCGGCGTGATCCGCAGCCCGGCCAGGCGGCCGAGGACGCGCAGCTGCCCGGCGTTGAAGCCGGCGGCCGGGCCCATCGTGGAGAGGTCGAAGACCGCCCGCCGCGCGCCGTCGCGGTGCGCGCGCTCCAGCAGCCCCTGCAGCTCGGAGCGGATCCCGTCGCGGCGCGGCGCGCCCTCCACGTACCCGGCGCCGGAGACGAGCGTCACGCTCCCCCGCGCGATCGGGTCGTCCTGCGCGCCGGGCAGGTCGATCCGCACCGGGTCGCCGATCCCCGCGTCGTGGATCACGGTGTTCGCGACGAGCAGCACGCACAGGACGGCGGCCGCCACGAGCGCCGCCCGGCGCCCCACGCGCGCGATCCACCACGTCCCCAGCACCGCGGCGTAGACGAGCGCCGGCAGCGTGTAGCGCGGGTCGTCGAGGTTGATGAGGCTGATGGAGACGTACGCGACGATCCCGCCGGCCAGCAGCTCGGGCAGGTACGTCTCCCGCTCGCGCCCGCGCGCGAGGCGCCACACCGCGAAGAGGCCGCCGCCCGCGACGAAGAGCGTCAGCGGGAGGTAGAGCTGCGTGTTGACCGCCGCCCAGCCGTACCACGTGAAGTTGGCCAGCGACCAGCGGCTCGGGTAGGTCTCGCTGCCGTACCAGACGAGCGCGCGGCCGTCGGTGGCGCCCTCGGTCTGCGAGAGCAGGTCGCCCAGGTGCGCGAGGTGCCACGGCAGGATGAGCAGCAGCGCGACGCCCGCGAAGGCGAGCGCGCCGGTCCGGTTCCGCCATCCCCCGCGCACGAGCAGGGCGAGCACGAGCCCCGCGACGACGAGCACGAACGTCCCCTTCACGTGGAAGCCCGCCGCGACCGCGACGCCGGCGAGCACCGACGGCCGGAGCCGCGAGAACCGGTCCGACTCGAGCAGCAGCCACACCGCCCCGGCCGCCAGCGCCGTCGCGGGCGCGTCGAGCATGAAGACGTGGAAGAGGCTCATCAGCATCGGCGTCGCGAGCGCGAAGAGCGCGGCGAGGAGGCCGACGCGGCGGCCGAACGCCACCCGCCCGGCGCCGTAGCACCCGAGCGCGAGCAGCGGGAGGAAGACGACGTTCTCGGCGATCGTCGCCGCCGCCAGCGAGCGCCCGCCGACGAGCATCCCCAGCGCTCCCACGAGGTGCACGAGCGGCGGGTACGACGTCCACTCGGTCAGCGGGAAGGCGAGCGACCCGCCCGCGATCGCGTCGCGGAAGCGGAGCGCGATCTCGGCGTGCTTGGCGTGATCGGTGTTCGGCAGCCCGTCGTCGGCGAGCGCCCACCACGTGCTGATCACGAGGTAGAGGACGGTCGCGGCGATGAGGAGCGCCGCCTCCGGTGACAGGCGGCGGCGACGGAGCGCCGTGCCGGTCACTTCGGCGGGCAGTAGGGCTTGGAGGCCTTCGTCGGGACGCCCTTGTACATGAAGAAGCCGGTGCCGTCACCGAGCGGCGAGGGCAGGCAGAACGCCGGCCGGCCCTTCAGGTCGCGCGGCTGCGCGCGGAAGACGAAGATGTCGTTCGGCTCGAGGATCGCGGGGTCGAACCCGGGCACCTCGAGGCCGCCGGCGCGGCCCATGACAGCGAGCGCGAAGAGGTTGAAGCCGCCGTTGTTGAGCGACGCGGGATCGAAGACGACCTGCTCGGCCCCGTCCTCCTGGGCGCGGCGCAGCAGGTCGACGATCTCGTCGCGCGGCCCCGTCTCGTCCGGCGAGCCCTCGATGTAGCCGCGCGTGGCCCACAGCGTGAGCTGCCCGGCGCGGATCGGGTTGCCGTCGGTCGGCTCGAACGAGATCTCCTTGAAGGGGACGCCGTAGTCGAAGTTCTGCTTGATCGTGTTCAGGCCGGCGAAGAACACGAGGACGGCCGCGAGCGCGAGCCCGGCGGTGCGCGGCGGGATCCGCACGATCCACCACGTCGCGAGCACCGCGATGTAGACGAGCAGCGGCAGCGAGTAGCGCGGGTCGTCGAGGCTGATCAGGCTGACGAGGAACCAGCCGGCGACGCACCCGGCGAGCAGCTCGGGCAGCACGCCCGCCTCGGCGCGCCGGCGCGCGACCCACCACACCGCGCACGCGGCGCCGACGACGAAGAACAGCGTCAGCGGCAGGTAGAGCTGGTTGTTGACCAGGTTCCATCCGTACCAGGTGAAGTTGTCGAGGCTCCAGCGGTCCGGGTACGGGACGTTCCCGTACCACATCACCTGCTGGGCGTTCGCCGCCCCCTCGGTCTGGCTGGCGAGCTTGTCGCGGTGGTAGAGGTACCACGGCGCCGCGATCACGAAGACCGTGCCCGCGAAGAGGACGAGGTTGAGCCGGTTGCGCCACGCCCCGCGCAGCAGGATCACCAGCACGAACCCGGCGATGAACAGCACGAACGTCGGCTTGACGTAGAAGCCGGCAGCCACCGCGACGCCGGCGAGCAGCGTCGGCACGCGTCGCGTGAACCGCTCGCTCAGCAGCATCAGCCAGACGCTCATCGCCACGAGCGCCGTCGCCGGCGCGTCGAGCATGAAGACGTGGAACAGGCTCATCACCATCGGCGCCGCGAGCCCGAAGACGAGCGCCAGCACGCCGGCCCACCGCCCGGCGACGATCTTGCCCGTGCCGTAGAGGCCGAGGGCGAGGAGCGGGAAGAAGATGAGGTTCTGCGCGAAGAGCGCCCCGATGATCCGGTCGCCGCTGGAGAGCGCCGCGCCGAGCATCCCGACCAGGTGGACGAGCGGCGGGTACTCGGTCCACAGCCAGAACCACGCGATCCGCTGGCCGTCCTCGAACCGCTCGAGGTAGCCGAGCGACGTGTTGAGGTGCTTGCCGCTGTCGCCGTTCGGGACGCGCTGGTCGACCGACACCCACCACAGGTTCAGGATCAGGTACAGCAGCGCGAGCACGACCGCGACGCCGGCCGGCGAGAGCGCCGCGCGCCGCAGCGACGCAAGGTCGCGCGGCACCGGGAAGCGCCGGCGCACGGTGCTCATCCTGCGTTCGGCGCCGCCGTCAGGGACGGCGGCGGAGACCGAGGATCGACACCAGGAACGACGAGAAGAAGATCTGCAGGCCGACGACGATGAGCGTCACCGACGCGATGGCCAGCCGCTCCTCGGAGAGCGCGCCCAGGCCGCGGTCGATCCACTGGATCACGATGATCGCGCCCAGGACGAGGCCGACGAACGTGACGGCGCCGCCCAGCACGAGCCCGTGCTCGAGCCGGTACTTGGCCCGCATCCGGTCGAAGAACGGGTCCTTCTCGTTCATGAAGTACGTGCCGTACGCGTGGGCGCTGATGCCGAGCCCGACGATCTGGCTGCCGACGATCGTCGCCAGGGCGCCCGCGATCATCGAGTGCAGCTGCCACTCGCGGCCGAAGACGTCGACGCCGCTGACCGAGATGCCCGCGACGATGATCCCCAGCGCGAGCAGGACCATCCCCGGGAGGATGAAGAGGTGCGTCGGGCTGTGGACCAGCAGGAACCGCAGGTGGCGCCAGCCGTCGCGGAAGCTCGACAGCTTCGACTCGCCGCCACGCGGGTGGTAGCTGATCGGGAACTCGCGGATGTCGAGCTTCTCCTTCGAAGCCCGGATGACCATCTCCGACGCGAACTCCATGCCGGTCGTGCGCAGGTCCAGCTGCGGGAGGATGTCCCGCCGCAGGCCGCGCATGCCGCAGTGGGCGTCGCGGATGCCGGTCTTGAAGAAGAGGTTGAGGATGCCGCTCAGCACCGGGTTGCCGATGTACTGGTGCAGCCACGGCATCGCGCCCGGCTGGATGTTGTCCATCCGGTCGCCCATGACGAGGTCCGCGCCGCCCTGCAGGTGCTCGACGAACTTCGGGATGTCGCTGAACGGGTACGTCATGTCGGCGTCGAGCATCACGATGTACTCGCCGCGCGCCGCCGCGAAGCCCGCCAGGTAGGCGCTGCCGTAGCCGCGCCGGGGCTCGTGGATGACGCGCGCGCCGGCCGCTGCGGCCAGGTCGGGGCTGCCGTCCTCGGAGTCGTTGTCCGCGACGACCACCTCGCCGTCGAGGCCCGCGGCCTCCAGGGCCTCACGGGCCAGGCGGACGCACTTCTCGATGTTCTCGGCCTCGTTGAGGCACGGGATCACGACGGACACGAGCGGACTGCGCTCGATCTCGGACGGCGCGTCGAAGGCGCCCTGGATGTGCTCGGCGGTGCTCACTAGCGAAGGGAACGGCGTGGTGAGACGGTGAACGCGCGGCGGACCGGAAGGTTGCGCGTTTCGTCTTGCGACTCTAGCAACGGGATTCCTGCCCCTTCGTTCCGCGGTTGCTCATGACGGACGTCCGGAGGGCACCCTGCCAGTCTTGGGCGCGATGCGCATCTGCCTGGTCTACGACTGCCTCTTCCCCCACACCGTCGGCGGCGCCGAGCGCTGGCTGCGGAGCGTGGCCGAGCGCCTGGCGCGCGAGGGCCACGAGGTCACGTACCTCACGCTGCGCCAGTGGGACGAGGGCGTCGACCCGGGCGTGCCGGGCGTGCGCGTCGTCGAGGCGGGGCCGCGGATGGCGCTCTACACCGAAGGTGGGCGGCGCCGGATGCTGCCGCCGCTGGTCTTCGGCCTCGGCGTGCTGTGGCACCTGCTGCGGCGCGGCGGCGACTACGACGTCGTGCACACCGCGTCGTTCCCGTTCTTCTCGCTGCTGGCCGCGGCGGCGGTGCGTCCTCTGCGCCGCTTCGGGCTGGTCGTCGACTGGTACGAGGTGTGGACGCGGGCGTACTGGGAGGAGTACCTGGGCGCGCTTGGCGGGCGGGTCGGCCACCTCGTGCAGAAGCTGTGCGTGCTGGCGCCGCAGCGCGCGTTCTGCTTCTCGTCGCTGGCCGAGCGGCGGCTGCGGGAGGAGGGGCTGCGCGGGGACGTGACCGTGCTGCGGGGGATGTTCGAGGCGCCGGACGCGCGCGAGCCGTCGCCCGCCGCGTCGCCGCCGCACGTCGTGTACGCCGGACGGCACATCCCGGAGAAGCGGGTGCCGGCGCTGGTGGGCGCGCTCGTGGAGGCGCGGAAGGAGCTGCCCGAGCTGCGCGCGACGATCTTCGGCGACGGGCCGGACCGGCCGGAGGTGCTGCGGCTGATCGAGGAGCACGACGCCGGCTCCTGGCTCCGCGCGCCCGGCTTCGTGTCCTCGGAGGAGGTGCAGTCGGCGATCCGCTCCGCGCTCTGCCTCGTCCTGCCGTCGCGGCGCGAGGGGTACGGGATGGTGATCGTGGAGGCGAGCGCCGCCGCGGTTCCGGCGGTCGTGGTGGCCGACGACGACAACGCGGCGGTGGAGCTCGTGGACGAGGGCGTCAACGGGACGATCGCGGCGTCGGCGTCGGCGGCCGACCTGGCGGACGCGATCGTGCGGGTCGCCGCGGCCGGGCCGGCGCTGCGCGCGTCGACGGCGTCGTGGTACGCCGAGCGCGCCGACCGGCTGTCGGTCGGCGGCTCGCTGGAGACGCTGGTCGCCGCCTACGGCAGCGGCCGGCCGAGCGTCCGCGCGTAGCTCTCCAGGCAGCCGCGCGCGGTCCGCTCCCAGCTGAACTTCGCGGCCTGTAGGCGGCCTGCTGTGCGCAGGCGCTCCGCTTCGTGCGGGTCGGTGAGGATCGCCCGCATCGCGTCGGCGATCGCGCGCGGGTCCTCGGCGTCGAAGAGCCGTGCGGCGTCGCCCGCGACCTCCGCGAGCGACGAGCGCCCGCTGCACGCCACGGGCGCCCCGCGCTCCATCGCCTCCAGCACCGGCAGGCCGAAGCCCTCGTAGAGCGAGGGGAAGACGAAGACGTCGGCCGCCGCGTAGAGCCCTTCCAGGTCCGCGGCGGAGATCCAGCCGAGGAAGCGGACGTCGTCCTGGATGCCGAGCGCGGTGGCGCGGTCGCGCAGCTCCTGCTCGTGGTCGGTCGCGTAGCCGGGAAGGACGAGGAGCGGCCGGTCCTCGAGCAGCGCGTGCGCCTCCAGCAGCCGCATGAGGTTCTTGTGGGCGCGCTTGGCGGAGTTGGAGAGCGCGATTCGGCGGTCGCCGAGCTCGAGCCGCTCGCGCAGCTCCGGCTCCGGCGTCGGATCGGCCTTGCGCGGCTGCGCGGCGAGCGGGACGACGTCGACCTTGCCCGCCTTGAGATGGAGCAGCTCGACGAGGTCGTCCTTCGTCGCCTGCGAGTCGGCGATCACGCGCTGGGAGCGGTGCGCGGCGAGCGGGACGAGGACGCGCATCCCGTACGCCCGGATCCCGCCGTGCGCCTCGGGGAACCGCTCGTAGATCAGGTCGTGGACGGTGACGACGCGCTTGAACGCGCCGTACGCCGGGCCGGTCGAGCCGAGCGAGTGGACGAGGTCGACGCCGGCCTGCTTGGCCAGCCGCGGCAGGTGCTGCTGCTCGCCCCGCACCCACTCGACGCGGTTGCGCGCGTGCACCGGCACGGTCACGGACGGCATCACCTCACCCCACGGCCCACCCGCCTCCGCCGCCTCCTCGTTGACGAACGCGGTGAACCGCACGTTGGGCGCCGCGGCGACGAGCGCCGGCAGGAGCGCGCGGGCGGCGACCTCCATGCCGCCGGTCTCGCCGGGGACGAGGAAGACGAGGTTCAGGCCGATGTGCACGGTCGGAGAGCCTAGGGAGCGGAACGAATCGCACCCTCACCGCGCGCGCCGCGCCGAGGGTGCGCTGGGTTCCGCATACCGGAACTGATCGCACCCTCACCGCCTCGGCGGGCGCGAGGGTGCGAAGAGTTCCACCCTGGCCGATCAACCAACCCACCCAACCGCCCCAGCGACGGCCACGCCCCTCGACCGCGACGCGGAAGAGCGCGCACCCGCCCGCCGTATCCTCGCCGCGGATGACGAAGACGTTCGGGATCGACGCGCGCGCCGCCGCGGAAGTACCGGCGGGGCGGGGCCGGGTGCTGCGGGAGGTGCTGCGCGCGCTGGCGCAGCTGCCGGGCGACGACCGATGGATCCTCTTCTGCCGCGAGCCGTGGACCGAGGTCGAGCTGGACGAGCGGTTCGAGTGGCGGCAGATCGGCCTGCCCGACCCCGCCTGGCACCTCGCCGCCGCCCGCGCGGCGACGAAGGAGACGGACGCGTTCGCCTCCACCAACAGCTACCTGACCGCGTGGTTCACCGGTGTCCCGACCGCGGTGATCGTCTACGACCTCGTCCCGTTCATCCCCGGCGCCCAGGCGCAGAAGCGCGCCGCGCAGATCGAGCGGGCGACGATCGACATCGGCGTCCGCCGCGCGAGGGCGCTCCTCTGCATCTCCGACGCGACCCGCCGCGACCTGATCGAGCGCGTCCCGCAGGCCGCGCCGCGCGCCGTCGTCTGGCCGCTCGCCGCCGACGCCCGGTTCGACGCCGCCAGC
>Ga0196960_10000429_pt1 | contig 14823 bp, 2 predicted proteins | sample S3v_5metaG_FD_183187 | JGI IMG/M metagenome (GOLD analysis project Ga0196960, IMG submission 183187) | Soil microbial communities from Anza Borrego desert, Southern California, United States - S3+v_5 | ecosystem: Environmental > Terrestrial > Soil > Desert | place: USA: California | collected... | reverse complement strand
GGGCCGACCGGCGGCGTGCGGGGCCGGCTCGCTCGCGAACGGGCGGGACAGGGCGGCCGTCGCCAGCGCCACCCGCTGGTCCGGCGTCGGCCAGAACGTCAGCGGAAGCCGGCCGAAGGCGTCGAACTCGGCCTGCTGGGCCGGGGTCAGCACCACGCCCGCCGCGTCCAGCTCGTCCTGTGTGAAGGTGTCGGCGGCGTCGAGGGCGAGGGCGTCGAGCAGGTCCTCGTTGCCGTCCTCGCCCAGCGCCCAGGCGAGACGGTCGCGAGCGGTGCCGATGGCCTCGGCCGTGACCGCCGGGTCGCCGGAGCCGGCCGCGAACCGGTCGGCCAGGTCGGTGCCGAGCAGATGGGGCAACCGGCCCCGGCCCTCGGCGACGGCGAGCAGCGCGTGGAAGAACGAGGCGCCGTCGTGCGGCACGTCGTGCACCTCGCGCACCGTGGCGCCGTCCGGCGAGGTGAGGGTGCACGGGGCGGAGCCGGTGGCGTCGGTGACGGCGTACGGCTCCGGCGCCTCGGAGCGCCATCCCGGCCGGACGTACTCCTGCGGCCGGTCCGCCACCGGCACCGAGGCCGATCCCTGGTGGTGGGCGGTGAGGCGGGACGCGGCGAGGTGCAGCCGGTGGTGGTCCGCGGCGGCGGCGTCGGTGCGCCCCTCCCACAGCCGCGCCTCGTCGCGGGCGGCCTGCCAGGCGATGACCGCCGGGGCCTGGGCGAGGTCCTGCGGCAGCACCGTCGCCAGGCGGGGGTCGTCGTCGCCGAGCGCACCGCGCTCCTCCGGGCTCAGGGAGAGCCATGCCTCACGGGCCCGCGCACGGGCGTCGTAGTACTCCTTCTCGGCCGTGGCGAGGTCGGCGGCGGCCTTCGCCATGTCGTCCCAGGCCGTGCCGACCTCGTCGGGGAACGTGCTGTCGTCCAGGAGGCCGTAGTCGCGTGCGATGTCCTCACGCAGCCAGACCAGCGCTGTGGTCCTCGCCTCGGTGGCTCGCGGTCCGCGCCGGACCGCGCCGAGCGCGCGCAGCGGGCGGCTGTGGGTGATCCGGTGGTCCACCTCGGCCACCGTCAGCCAGCTCACCGGCACCGCGAACAGCATGCTGCGGTCGGTGACGACCTTGAGATGGGTACCGAGGGTGGTGTCCGCGGCACCCTTGAGCGCGGTGCTGTCGTTCGTGCCGCCGATCGGGACCGTGGCTCCGGGGTTGGTCATGCCCGCGTTGCTGTTGCCTGCCAGCGGGGCGGTGCCCACCGCTCCCTCGACGTTGTCGGTGATGCCGGCCTCCAGCGCGTCGGAGGTCTTGCGCCGCTGCATGGCCTCCATGCGGGGTTTGCTCTCCACGGCCAGCAGCCGCGCGCCGCGACGGTGCATCTTCGCGTGGAGGCGGGAGTCTGCGGTGTGGAACTGGCCGAACAGGTGCGCCGATGACTGCGCGGGCAGCCGGGAGCCGTTCTCGCCGAGCGCTTCGCGGAACGCGGCGGTCAGCCCGCCTTGTGAGGCGGCCTCCTGCTGCGCCTGTGCGGGGGCCGTGCCGAGGCCGGTGAGCGGGGTGAGGCGCGCTATGCGCAGGTGTGCGTCGAGGGCCTTGCCGGTGTGCCGCCTGCCGAGGTCGCTGTCGCCCAGGCCGTCCGCGCGGGCGGTGGCGAGGGTGAGCGCATCGTGCACGCCTGCCGCGCCCCGGATGTCCACGGCGAGGATGCCGGAACCGATCCGGTCGTCGAAGGGCAGGATGTCGGAGTCGGTGGTGCCCGTGCCGTCACCGGTGGTGCGCCAGGCGGCGATGCCCTCCGGCCGTGCTTGATCGGCCGTCAGCATGCGTACGGCGCGTTCGGGTTCGGGTACGTCCTGCTCGGTGACCGCGCCGTCGTCATCGTCGCCCACCGGGGTGAGCAGACCGGCCGGGGCGATCTCGTTGAGGGTGCCGACCTGCGCGACGGCTCGCGGCGCAAGCGCGTCACCGGCCGCGTCCGTCATGGTCACGCTCAGGATGTAACCGGTGACGATCTCCGCGTGCGCCTGTGTGGTGGCGATGTTGGGCATCGCGGTGCTGCCGTCGGTCTCGGTCCGGCTGCTGGCGCGCTGCTTGGCCGCCGTGCCCTGGAGCGAGGGGTTGGCGACCAGGAGACCGTTGCCCGGCGCGCGCTCACCGGCGCTCAGGGTGAGGTCGGCGCCGCGGTCCTGGGAGGCGCTGTCGGCGTCGTCGTGGGCGATGGTCCGGTAGTCCTCCAGCTCGTAGCCGGTACGCAGCCGCTGCACGGTCGTGGTGACCGGCGTCAGCTTGAAGCGGACCTGCCCGGGGCTGCCGCCGACCGGCAGGTGGTGGGGGCGGGACCAGGCGCGGTAGCGGACCGGCAGGCTCACCCCGTCGGTGGTCAGCTCGTGCAGATGGGCACGCAGGAAGTCCGGCGAGAGCCGTTGCAGGACCTGCTCGCGGTCGTGCGAGGGCACTCCGATCTTCTCCAGGCGCGGCAGCAGCACCTGCGCCACCCGGCTCGCGTCGAGCTGACCGCTGGGGTGGGTCGGGAAGCGCCGGCCACGCAGGAAGCCCGGCACCCGGTAGCCGCCGCCGAGGTTGCGCGGGGTGGCGGTGCCCAGCCCGTCCGGGGCGAGCCCGGCCTCGATGGCGTCCTGCATCGGCAGATGGAACATCACCGCGTCACGGATGCGGTGGAGCGCGGCGGCCGCCCTGCGTGGGGCCAGACCACGCCCGAGGCGCTCCGACAGCCGTCCGGCCGCCGCGCTGACGCGGCCCCCGGCACGGGTGCCGATCATGCCCATCGCGGCCGTCCAGCGGTCCCGCACCGCCACGGTCTCGGCGGCGTCGGCGACCACGAGGTACATCCGCCCGGCGAAGGTCAGGGTGGTGTTGCGCCCTCGGGTGAGGGCTTGCGAGACACCGCGGCCCTTGCCCCAGGCGTACTGGAGCGCGGTCGAGTAGGTGCCGACCACCGCCTGCTCGCCGGGGGCCTGCTGCAGCGGCGTGTAGCCGCCCTGTACGCCGAGCGTGGTGCGCGAGACGGTGCTCGCGCTGCCGACGACCCGGTGCTCGTTGCCGATGGTGTTCTCCAGGCTGGCCGGCTTCGGATCGCTCTTGACCCGCACGTTGTGCAGCTCGCCGCGGACCGCCGCCTTCAGGTAGTGCGTCCGGAACGGCCCGGCGCCGTTGAGTCCCGTGACCCTGGAACCGAACGGGCCGAGGTACTGGCCGAGCTGGCCGGCCACACCGAGGTTGGCCATCGCCCGTCGCAGCGCGGTACGCACCGGTGCGCCGGGGGCGCTCACGTGCCAGGAGGTGCCCGAGGCCCGGTCGGCGGTGTCCTGCATCAGCTGCTGGCGCTGCGGCCCGCCCTCGGCGCCGAGCACCACGTGCGGGGCGCTCAGCAGCTGCCGGACGAGCGTGCGGTCGTCCGAGTCCGACCTGGGCAGCGGACGGGTGCCGTCGAGGAGCTGGTCCGCCTCGGTGGCGGAGAGGCGCTGCGGCACGGGCGTGGGAGCCGGCGCCGTGCCGCCGGCGGGCGGGTCGGCGGGGGCGTGGCGGTCGGAGCCGTGTGCCGCCGGAACAGCCAGCTCCACCCGCCCCACCGTCTCGGTGCCCCGGCTGAACAGCGGCCGCTCCTCGACCTTGCTGACGAAGACTCCCGCGCCGAGCAGACCGACCGACAGCAGCCGGGCCCAGCCGCGCGGGCGGCGGTGGCCCTCGAAGGACGCGCCCAGTTCCACCTGGTAGCTGTAGAGGTCGCTGCCGCTCTGGAACGTCAGGTGGTCATGGGCGACCGTGACCGTGTTCCGGGCACCCTTCTGGTAGGTGCGGGCGTAGCGGGCACCGACCGACACGTTGCCGGTGTGACGCGGCAGGTTCGGGCCGGGCACCTTGTCGTGGTCGCGCGGCGAGACGCCCACCTCGACACCGGCGGAGTAGGTGCTGGACTCCTGCTGCCCCTGGCCGGAGACCTCGTTGCCGATCACCGCGTTGCGCAGTGACCGCTCGCTCATGGTGGTCTCGAACCGCCGGTCGGTCAGCCGCGCCCGCAGGATCAGCGTGTGGTGGCCGCGGCTCACCTTGCCGTCCTCGGTGAGGGTGACCGGGACCCCTGTGGTGGTCAGCTCGTCCAGACTCTGCGCCAGGGTGGGCCGGTTGAGCGCCTCGCGCACCTGCCGGTCGTTGTGGAGCGCGGTACGCAGCCGCCCGTCGCCGTACCAGAACCGGGCCAGCCGGGGGTGCCGCAGCATCAGCGGCGGCACGAACATCGACGGGTACGAGCGGTGCAGGGTGTCCAGGACGGCGTCCGTGAAGACCCGCATGGGGTCCTGGGAAACGGTGCCGTCATGGGAAACGGTGCCGTCCTGGGGGACGGCAGGCTGCTGCCGGGGCGCGGGTGGCGTCTGCTGCTGAGTCGTCAGCGCCTGGGCACGCGCCTGTGGGCGGAAGCCCTCGGCACGGACCTGGCCGCCCAGGTGCACCGGGTCCTCACGGGTGAGGTACCACGGCACCGGTGGCTCGGCGTCCGGGTTCGGTCCCGTCCTGCCGGGCGTGCGGCTGTCCCAGCCCGCGAGCTGGCGGGCGTCCTGCGTGGAGATCCAGTCCAGGCTGACCACCCGCACCGGCCGTGCCGCGGACGGTGGTTCACCGGCCATACGGACCATCAGGGTGCGCTCCACCTGGTAGAGCGCCGTCGGATGGTTGCGGATCCGGCCGGTGACCTTGCGGGCCGCGTCGGTGCCCAGGTAGTGGCCCCGCCCGGTGGCGAGGTCCGTACGGACCAGCGGGCCGCCCTGGAGACGTACGTCGGTCTCCGGTCCGATCAGGGTGTGGTTCGGCCCGGCGGTGACCTGGAACCCCATCCGGGTGTCGCGGACGTGGCCGCGCTGGTTCTGGTACGTGGTCTGGGTGAGGTCGCGCACCTCCGCCTTGACCGACTCGGTGACCAGCACGGCGCGGTGCGGCACCGACCGCTCGACCACCAGGTGGCCCAGCGGGTGCTGCCCGCTGCCCCGGGTCAGCTCGGGCCCGCTGACCGGCCCGGTGAGCCGCCCGAACAGGCCGAGGAGCCTGCCCGGGCGGACGTACGAGACCAGTGTGCGGTGCGCGGAACTGCCCGGGCGCGCACCGGAGACGGCCAGCGCGATCTCCTCCGGCGGGGCCGTCAGGTACAGGCCGGTGGAGTCGGTCAGCCGCGGCTCCACCCCCTCCGGGAAGGTCAGCGTCTCCGGCGCCCGGCGGGGGCCCGTGAACGGCACGGTGAGGTCGTCCGGCAGTCGCCAGCTCAGCCCGTCCCGCATGCCGAACTCCGCGGCGTGCACCTGGACGCGCTGCCAGCGCGGGCCCGTCGCCCGTGGGTCGGCGGGACCGGTCGTCCCGCTGCCCGCTCCGGTGGCCCTCGGCGCCTCGGTGACCCGGTCCACCCGCACCCGGTAGTGGACGTCGTCCAGGTGCAGGTGCGAACCCTCGTGGGCGCGGTGTTCCCCCTGCCCGTACGCCGTAGTGCCCTGGGAGTAGTCCGTCCTGCGGTTCCAGCCCAGTGAAGCACCGATCTTCAGCAGCCAGTTGAGCGGTGGACCCATGCCGATACCGGCAGCGATCCGGCGCCCGAAGCCCACGCTGCGGCCACCGCCCGTGCCGGCCTGCCCACGCCGCATCGTGTCCAGTCGGACCGTGGCTCCGCCCACGTCGGAGAAGCGTTCCCAGCGGTGGTACGGAACGGCCTCGACCGTCATCTCCAGGCCGACCCCGGACTTCTCCCGGCCCACGAGACGGGCGCCGCGCGGGGCGGTGAACGCCGAGGGCTGGCCGGTCAGCAGACGCAGCAGCTCCGTCTCGTCGAACCGCGCACGCACCTTCGCCGGCAATTTGTCGAGAATCTCCCGCGCCACCAGCTCGGGTGAGCGAAGGGTGAGCACGCCGGGCCCGGCGAGCAGACCGGTGCGCGCGCCCTGCGGCGCCCCGTCCGGGGCGGTGTCGCGCGGATCGGCACCCGGCCTGATCAGGACGGCGGGCAGTCCGCTCCCGTCCTCGAAGGTGACGGTACGCGGCGCCGGTCCAGGCGGCCGTGCGTCCTCCCCGGTCAGCAGCCGCGCGGGACGGTGCCGTTCGAGCTGGGTCTCCAACGGTACCGGGTCGCCTCGGTCGGGGATCTCGGTGTCGAGGTCGGAGATACCGCCCATGCCGCGCAGCCACTCGCCGAAGGGGTCGGATCCGTCCGGAGTCAAGGAGCCCAGGTCCGCGGTGGCCGGGGCCGGGGTGCTGGTGGTGACGGGGGTCGAGGCCGGGATGAGGGCGTCGAAGTGGTCGGTGCCGTTGTAGGCCAGGTGCAGGGTGCCGCCCCGGCCGCCCGGGTTGAGGGGGGTGACGAAGATGCTGCCCGGGGACTGCCGGTCGGGCTGGACGAGCCGCAGGTCGAGGTCGAGGGTGTGCGCCAGCGCCTGCGGGAGCAGGTCGGCGAAGGGGGACGTCCACAGCGCGGGTGCTTCCGCTGCCGCGGCGAACAACCCCCCGGTGCCGAGCCGCCGTGCGTCGGCAGGGGTGGGCGCCAGGTCGGCGAGGTCCGGATAGCCGCTGTCCCGGAGGATCCTCTGCCACTGGGCGGGGTCGCCGTCGGTGACGACCGCTTGCGCGATCCGGTCCCACCTCTGGGCGGTCTGCCGCTGTTCGTCGGGGTCCCGCACCCCTGTGAGGGCGCGCAGCCGCAGGTCGTCCACCACGGCGAGCACGGGGTCCGGGGTCGCCTCGGCCGCTGCGGCGGCCAGTTCGGACCCCGTGAGGCGGTGGCGCAGCAGGCTGCGCAGCCCGGCGATGTCCCGGGCGGCCCAGGCGGGTGGTACGTCCTGACTGCGTGCGACGTCGAGCGCCGCCCGGAAGAGGCAGTTCCCGCCGCCCGGGGTGTTCAGCCGGCGGAAGACGACGCCGTCCGCGTCCACGGTGTCCACCGGGCCGGGCACCGTGGAGCCCGTGCCGAGCACGGTCCAGTCCTGCGCGGGGCTCTCCGGGCGGCTCGGCGTGGCCGAAGGCCGGCCGGATGGCGTGGTGAGCGGGTTGAACCAGGTGATCTCGGCGTGTTCGCTCCCGGCACGGAAACGGAGCAACGGCTCCCCGTAGGGGTCCTGATGGGAATGGACGATCTTGTCGAAGACGGACTTGTCGAAAGCGGTCGACGGCTTCCAGAACATGTGCGCACCGTGCATCACGCCGATGCCCTTGGCCCGTATCTCCTTGATCAGCTCGTCGTGCAGCGGCTGCGCGATCCGCTGGCCGTCCGGCGTGGAGATGTCGAACAGGTCGTGGTCTGCGGTGACGGGATGATGTCCGCCGTCCTCGTCCACCTCGTGGACCACGCCGTTCCTGACGACGAACCTGTTCTCCGCCTCGTACTCCGCCATCTTGGACGCCAGCTCGTGGTACTCGGTCGAGCGCTGGTTGAAACGCGACAGGACCCTGTCCCACTCGCTGTCGGAAGCGGACTCCCGCTCGGGCAGCACGGGCTTGAAGTAACCGACGAGCCCGATGGTGTCCTGATCGGCCCCGAGACGCACGTCGATCTCGTTGACGGTCTTGGCCTTGATCGCCTCCGGTTTGGCCCTCGCCCCGGCCTCGAGCCACTTCGGGGCGCTGGGATTGGTCGGACGCACGTCGATGACCAGGTTCTTTTCCCATACCAGGTCACGGAACCCCTTGAAGTTCTTCTCCGGAAGTCCGTACACATGACGCGCCATGTACGGGTTGGCCTCACCCGGCTTCAGCGGAGGCAACACGTGCCGTGCCGCGTAGGCGGTGACGGTCGGGGCGGGGGCGGCCGTGCCCTCGCCGGGCACGGCGGGGCCGTCCGGGCGGCTCCCGGTGGCCGCGGGCACCGGATCGCCCAGACGGCGCGCCAGCTCGGCGGTGTCCTCGGGGCCGAGTTCCAGTGCGGACAGCGGCAGTGGTGCATTCGACAGTGCCCAGGCGACCCGCGCCGACGGCGCGTAGGCAAGTCCGTGGACGTCCTCCTGCGAGACCAGCGTGGCCGGAAGCAGCTCGGGCGGCGGTGGGGGCAGCAGGTCGTCGAGCGTGGTGCCGGGTCCGGCACCGGCCCGCAGCCCGGCCGCCGCACGCAGGAACGCGGTGTACTGCTCGGGGGTGGGACCGGCGGACGGGCCGGCGGTGGAACCGGATGCCGGGCCGCCGGTGGCGGCACGCCAGTCGGTGGTCATCCGGCGCAGCAGCTCCGGGGTCATCCGCCCGTCGCCGTAGCGGGCCGCGGTGTCCGGGCCGAGCCAGCGCAGGCCGTCCACATAGGCGAGCCCGGCGAGCAGCTCCCGGTTCTCAGGCCGCTGTTCGGCGTCCGGGCCGAGGGCGTCACGCAGGGTGCGGATCTGCTGGAGGGTACGGGCCCTGGCGAAGGCGTCGGCCGGTTCCGGGCCCGCGTGCAGGCCGGCGTCGCGCGCCAGTGCGTCCAGATCGGCGCCGGTGGGCTCCGGGGTGAACAGCCGCCACCGTCCCGGCCCGTCCGCCCCCTCGCTGAGTACCGCGCGGACCTCGCCGTTCCGGTCCCGCGCCGTGCCCACCTCGGTGGTCGGCGCGTACACCGGCCGCCCGGTCCGGTTCGCCACGTGCTGGCCCACCGGCAGCCCCGCCACCTCGGGCTGCCGTCCGGTCTCGCAGGAGTACAGCACCAGCGGCCGGTCCTGGTCGTCGTCGCCCGCCCAGGTCCGGAGCGCCTCGCCGAGCTGCACGCCGCTGACCTTCACGGTCGGGCGCGCCGCGTCCTCGATGCCGAGGGTGACCGTGCGGGAGGTGGCGTGTGCCACGAAGTAGTCGGCACCGCGCTCGGTCCCCGAGCCGGGGAGCGCGGCCGGCGGGCCGGTGAACACGGTACGGCGGGTGGGCGGTGCCCCTTCGGTCCCCGCGGCGGAGTCCGGCGGCGGGAGAGCGGAGGGGGACGCGGGGACGGACACGGTGCGTACACCGCGGAAGGAGTCCTGGCCGAGCAGCGCCCTGCGCCCCGCGTCGTGCGCCGTGCCGTCCTCGGCCGGGCTCTGCGAGATGGTCAGTGTCCGCACGGCGCGTCCCGGGGCGGGCTGCGCCGCCGTGTCCGGTACCAGGCGCCGCAGCTGGGCGAGGGGCACGGTGAGGCCGTCCAGTGTGACGACGGCCGGCTCGCTCCTGGGGCGTTGCGGCCCCTTGCTGTCACCACCGGTGGCACCGCCGTCCGCAGGGCGTACAACGATCCGGGCGGGTGGCGGGGGGAGCGCCACGGACGGCGTCACGGAGGAGGTTGCTGCTTCCGGCGTGGCCGGCGTGACCTGGGGCGGGGTCCCGCCGGCCCCGGCGTGTCCCGTGCCGGGGCCGGGTGCCTGGCCGCCGGCCCGGTCGGCGCCTCTTCCGCCTTCGCCCGACTCCAGATGGAGGTCGGTGGCCGTCTCGCTCCAGGGGCGGGAGAGGGTGGAGAGCTTGGCCGGGGCGGGCGTGGTTGCGGCAGTGGAGTCCGGTACGGCTCCGTCGCTGTGCACGGAGACCGGCTTCTCCGGGAGCCCGGTCGGAGGTGTGGCCGAGGAAGTGACGACCGGACCGCTTCCCGTGGTCACGGTGCTCTCTGTGGCGGGGCGGGACACCGGGCCGAGGGCGTCGGCGAGCGGCAGCAGCACGTCGGCACCGGGGAACGTGGTGTCCGTGCTGCCGTCGGCCGCCGTACGGGGCGCCGGACCGGTGAGCGGGCGGGCCTGCACCGGGGCGCCCGGCCCCTCGCGGGTCAGCTCGACGGCGGCGCGTACCGGCCGCCCCGCTCCGTCCGTCGCGACCGCCGGTCCGAGCACCACGGCCCGGTCGGTCCCGGCCCCGTCCAGCAGCTCCGCCGCCTCCGGCGTCCCCTCCCCCGGTGGCGCGACCTCCGAGACCACGATGGTCAGCGGGGACGCCTGGGCGGCCCCGGGGCCATCGGCACGCGTGGCGCCGGACTTCACGTCCGCCGGGGGTCCGGCCTCGTGGGTTCCGCCGGTGTTCCCGGCGAACGAGCCGGTGGTGCTCACCTTCGGCGGAGCTGTGGCGTCGCCGCCCGCCGGACCGGTCACGAGGGCGGGGTCGACAGCCGAAGTGGTGGTGTCCCCGGCCGGGTCGGTGACGCTCTCCCCGGGGCCCGGCGTGGCGTCGGTCCCGGTCGGACCGACGCCCTCCGGAGCGGGGACGGCCTGCGGGGAGTCGTCCGTGGCGGCCGGCGAGCCGTCCGCCGTGACTGCGCCGTCCTGCGCACGGGGTGTCCCCTGGGGCGACGTGACGGAGGGAGAGGCGCTGCCTCCGGTGGTGGGGGCGCCACCCTGGCGGACGCCGTTGACCGTGCCGGATGCGGAAGAGGTGGTGGGGCCGCCGCCCGTGGCGGCGGGAGCACCGTTCCCTTGGCCCGGCAGCGCAGCCGCCGTACCGTCGCCCTCCCCGGCCGCTTCCTCGGGAGCCCTCTGGACATCGCCCTGCCGGGGTCCCCGGACATCGCTCTGCGGAGAACCCTGGACGTCGCTCCGCGGAGAACCCTGGACGTCGCTCCGCGGAGAATCCGGGGCGTTCCTGTCCGAGGACTCCCGGACGTCGCTTTCCTCGGACGTCACAGCCGGGTTCGCCGGCAGGTCGACGGCCGGGTTCCCCGGGGGCGCCACGCTCTCGTCACTCCGCCGGTCGGCTGTGTCGTCCGACGGTGCGGCCGGGGCGTCGTCCACCACCGGGCCGGCACCGTTGCCCGGGGTGCGTGCGGCGGGGTCACCTGTGCCTGTGACGGGGCTGTTGCCGGAGGCGCCCGGCATGCCCGCCGTGCTCGTACCGCCGGCCGTGGTCGCGGGATCCACCGTGATCACGCTGCCCCCCACGCCTGGGGCAGCGCCCACCGTGATCGGGGCGTCCACCGTGACCCGGGCGCCCAGGCCGCCGAGCGCCCGGCGGACCTCGTCGGTGTCCACCTGGGTGGCGGGGCTGCCTCCGGCGGGCACCACCCGGACCTCGGGCAGCTGCGACAAGTTGCCGTGCAGGCTGTCACGGACACCGATCTCGGCGCTGCCGGGCGGCTGGGCCCCACGCAGGGCGGCGAGGTCACGCAGCGCCTGCTCGCGGACCTCGGCGGGGCCTTGGTGGACCTGTTGCCACAGCTCGTTCTCGGCGGCGGTCACGGGCAGCGTGCCCGGCGAGTACGGCGGCGGGTCCAGGGACGTGTACGGCGGCGGGTTCGCGGAAAGGACGGCCGGGTTCTCCGCGAAGGAAGGCGGATTCTCGAACGTGTAGGGCGGGGGCGCCTGACTGCCGGTGGCGTCGGCCTGCCCGGTGGTCCGCGAGGTGACCGGCGGGACCGAGCTGGGCGTGGGGCCGTCGCCGCCCGTCGTGTGCGTGTCTGTGGGACCGTCGGCGCGGTCGGAGCCGTCGCCGGAGCGCGAGGAACTGTCGGAGTCGCTGTCGCCGCTGGAGACGGTGGGCGGCTGGTGACGCAGCTTGTCGATGAGGTGGCGCAGTTCGGCGGCGCTGTTCACGGCGCTGTCGCTGAGCGTGGCCTCGACCTGGCTGCTGATGCCCGCCCCGACGAAGGTGGACCAGCTGGTGGACCAGTCGCCCTCGAAGGCGCCCTTGATCAGGATCTCCGCCAGCGCCTCGCCGGAGCCGGCGGCGAGGAAGTCGGTCACCCCCTTCAGCCCGTAGTGCCCGGCCAGCGCACCGGGCCGGTCGGCGTTGTTGCGCAGGAGCTGGTTGTTCCGCCACAGCTCGGTGTTGTTACGGAAGGAGAGCGGATCGTTCCGGAAGGTGACCGGCACGTTGTTCGAGGGGGTGGGACCGTTCCCGTACGGGGTGGGCTCCGGGCGGTCGTCGAGAGGGCTGTCGCGGTCGGGGTCCGGCTTGGGGTTCGGTCCGTTGTTCCCGAGGTCGAAGTCCGGGTTGTTCTTCAGGTTCGGGTTGTTCTTGAAGCCGAGGTCAGGACCGTCCTTGAGGAAGTTGTTGTCGTAGCTCTTGACGATGTTCCTCGCGAAGTCGTCGAAGATGCTGGTGAAGAGGCCCGCCGCGGCGCCGAACGCGGCGGCCTTCCCGATGTCGCTCCAGTCGATGCCGTCGGGGCGGCGGCCGTCGGGGGCGAAGTTCATCATGGCCAGCCGCACCGCGAAGGTGGTGAACGCCTCGGCGAACGCCTCGGTCAGCGAGGGTGCCAGGTGCAGCCGCTGGAGGAGGTGGCTGAGCGTGGTGAGGATGAAGAAGCGGCTGCGCAGCTTGGCCATCATGATCTGGCTGGCCGAGGCGCCACCGGTGAAGAAGGACAGCGCGAGATAGATGGCGATCTCGATGAGCAGCCGGATGATCTCGGCGATGACCTGCCACTTGGACTCCATGATGTCCATGGAGGTCTTGCGACGTCCTTCGGCGATCTTGTCGAGCTGCTCGGCGAAGTCGCGCAGGTAGTTCTTGCCGCCGTCGTCGATGAGCATGCCCATCGCCTTGCCGTACGACTTGGCGAGGTCGTCCGGCATGGACTCGCCGATGTCGTGGATCGACTTGTCGATGAGCGAGGACAGCCTGTCCAGCTTCCGGCCGAGGCCGGAGTAGGGCCGACGGCTCTCGTAGGCGAGGTCCTCGTCGGCGTCCATGAGTCTCTCGCCGGTGAGGATGAAGATCATCGCGTTGACTTCGGGCGATACCTGGATGCTCATCGGGAGCCGCCCCGGAGTCCTCGCGGGCACGACGGACCGGCCGCTCCCGGCGTGGCACGGGAGCGGCAGGCGGCGTGGAGGTCAGCGGCGGCCATGCCCGCCCGGGCCGGCGCCGAATCCGTCGGTGTCGATGCGGCTGGTGCCCTGCTCGACGTCCTCGATGTTGCGGTCGCGGGTGTCCTTCATCATCCGGACCTGGCTGACCGTGGCATCGGTGATCCCCACCAGCGCGTCGCGGATGGACATCATGGTGTCCTTGGTGGTCTGCCGCTCCTTCTGCTCCTGCGGCTTGGCCTTCTCCGCGAACTCGCCCTCCGTGCCGGGCCACGTCACCGTGGGCGCCAGCTCGTCGAGGAACTCCTCGGTCATGCTCCTGGTCAGGGTGCCGATCTCCTCCAGCTGCCGTGCGAGGGCCTCGATGCGGTGCGGATCGACGTAGTACCGCTGTCCCATCGTCAGTCCTCCCCTTCGGCGCCGAGCGCGTCCCGCCAGGCGGGGGCGGTCTGACCGCCGCGTGCCGATCCGTCGTCCTCGCGCAGCACTTCGGGTCCGAAGATGCGTTCCCAGTCCAGTTCGAAACCCTTCAGTTCCGGCACGTCGCTGCTGGGCTCGGCGAAGGGTGCCATCGCCTTCATCACATGCCGGTTCATCTTCACGCGTGCCGCGTTCGCCGCCTCCAGGACACTGGCGGCGAGCTCCTGCGGGGACATGTCGCGGTACTTGTTCTCCAGGAACTCGATCCCGCTCAGTTCCCCCTGCGGGCCTGCGGTGGCGCGGACCGCGCGGTCGGAGGAGAGCGCTGCGAACGACGCCGTCCGCAGCTCGCGTTCGGTGCGCGCGACCGCCTCCTGCGCCGCCTGCAGTTCGGCCATGGCCTTCTCCAGGCGCTTCTCCAGCGGTTCCGTCATGCTCGCTCCCTCCCTCTCCGTCGGTCTCTTCGTATGTCCGGACGTCCGCGTCCCCGGACGGTGCGTCCGGTTCCGGTCCCCGGCCCGTCAACTGCTCTGTTGATCTTGCCCGGTGCAGGTCCCGCCACGGAAGCCGGGACCGGGTGAGGTTCGTCTCCGCGCGGCGGTGCACCGGAGCTGAGGGGCGGTCACCGGCCGATCACGGACGGGGTGCCGCCTTCCTCGGTGCCCCACACGTCCGCGTCCTCCTCCAGGTAGTCGGCGGACGTGGTGGGCCTGCGCCCCGGCTCCGTCTCCTCCTCCGGGGAGTCACCGCCGGTGGTCGTGACCCGGGACGCCGGTGCCAGGAAGGTGTCGCTGTCCTCCTGCCGGTTCCACGGGCTGCGCCGGCGGCGGTTGCGGCGCTCGCTCTCCTCGGCCGCGTCGACCAGGACGGCACGTACCCGCTCGCCGTTGCCCTTCTCGCCGGCCCCGCCCATGCCGCCCGCGCCACCGCCCATCGGCATACCGGGGCTACCGGGCATGCCCGGGGCACCGGGGGCTCCCCCGGCTGCGGCGGAGGCGAGCGGGGTGCCGGAGCCGGCGGCAGCACTGTCGGAAAGAGGCGCGACCCCGGCCGTGCCCGTGCTGTCCAGCGAGACGGAGCCTGCCTCCGAGAGGCCGCCGCCGGAGGCTCCGCCGCTCACCTGGCCACCGCCGATGCCGAGTTCGGAGAACGGCACGTCGCTGCTGGTGGTGCCGCCGCCACCGTTGCCGCCCGCCCCGTCCAGGCCACCGGCCCCGCCGAGCTCGTCGAGACTGTCCAGGCCGTCGAGCACGCCCGGACTTTCCAGGCGGCCGAGCGACGTGTTGAGGTCCTTCAGATCCACGGTTTCGGTGTTGCCCTGCGGGTCGGTGACGGTGGCGATGCCCGTGTCCGGGTCGATGCTCTGGAGGGTGCCGTCCGGAGAAATGGTGTTCAGGCGGCCGTTGTCCAGGAAGGTGGTGGAACCATCCGGGTTGGTCACCCTCGCGCCGTGGGTGAGGTCGGTCTCCACGGTGCTGCCGTCCGGACCGGTGCTGGTGAACATCCCGCTCTCGGGGTCGAACACACCCTTGCTGCCATCGGCGAACGTGGTGGCGAAGTCGTCGTTCACGAGCGCGGTGTGGCCGCCGGTAGGCGACTCCAGGCCGTTCACGGTGCCGATGTCCCCCAGGTCTCCGAGGCCGTTCGGGCCGTTCAGACTGCCGAGGCTGCCGAGGTTCTGGGTGGTGGTCGTCCCGTCCGGGGCGGTCGATGTGG
>Ga0196960_10000428_pt1 | contig 14935 bp, 16 predicted proteins | sample S3v_5metaG_FD_183187 | JGI IMG/M metagenome (GOLD analysis project Ga0196960, IMG submission 183187) | Soil microbial communities from Anza Borrego desert, Southern California, United States - S3+v_5 | ecosystem: Environmental > Terrestrial > Soil > Desert | place: USA: California | collected... | reverse complement strand
GCGGACGGCCGTCCCGCCCGCCGGAGGCCGGGCCCGCGCCGGGCCCTGCCCGTCCGCGGCGGTCAGGAGCCCTGCGCCGCGACCAGGCCGGGCAGCCGGTTCAGCACGCGCACCTTGCCGTCCGTGCCCGCCGTGTCCCCCGCGCCCTTCCCGGGCACGTGGACCAGCTGGCTCGACACCCGCTCCTTGGTGAGGGTGCTCTTCACCTCGCCGGTCAGCAGCGCCTGCACGTCCTCGGTGACCGTCGGCCGCAGTCCCTGAGCCGCCGTCTGCCGCTCGAAGTGCTTGCTGCTGAAGAAGACCAGGGCCCCGCCGTCCTGTGTCGCCAGACCCAGCGGCGCGAACGTCCCGGAATCCAGCGCCTGGTCGACGTACTGATAGGAGAAGCCCGCCCTGCGGGTGTTCTTCCGCGCCTCCCGCCAGCCCGAGGTCATCGACCCGGGAGCGAACACATCCGGTGTACCGTCCCTGAGGTAGTCGGTGTACGTGGTGCTCAGGTCCGCCGTCGGGGTGGCCAGCGCGGCGTCCGCGTCCGCCGAGGGCACGGGCTGAGCCCAGCCGTCGGCGTCCTTGCGGAACTCCGGGATCTCGGACGTGGCGACGGCCGCCAGGTAGGCGGCCTTCCACGACGCGTCGGGCCCGGTACGGACGAACGCCAGCAGCCAGCGGGTGTCCTGCTTCCCGCCGTCCTGGTCGCGGTTGGAGTCGGTGTCCGCGACGAACCAGCGCGGCCAGCCCGCCTTCTCGGGTATGACGTACGAGGCGTCGGTCAGCTCCAGCGGCTGGTGCTGCGCGTTGCCCTCCGGGTGGTTCTTCCGCCGCGCGGTCAGCCCGGCCTGGTTGATCGCACCGAGCGAACCGGTAACCCGGTCCGCGTCGAGCGCCGGATCGTACGCCTTGTCCGCCTTGTTGTACGCGACGGTGAAGTCCTCCAGGGCCTTCGCGGCCTCGGACCTCGTCGCTCCCGGCACGACTTCCAGTTCACCGTGCACCGTCACGCAGCCGCTCGCCGTCACGACCAGTACCGTCGCCGTCGCGAGCCCCGCCGCCAGTCGACCCAGCCTTCTCATCCGTTGCCTTCTGCGCCTTCTGATCCGTCGTCCGCACTGACCGCCTGAACCCTACCGGGGACGGGAACCGCACGAGTGCGGGGAGGAGATCCGGGGCCCGGCCGTGCCCCCGGAAGGCACCGCGCGGTGCTTGAATGCGCGTGTGAACGACTTCGAGGTACCCGAAGGCATCGACGTCCTGCGTGTGTTCTGCGCCCCGGACGGCCGCCACGGCAATCCGCTGGGCGTCGTGCGCGACGGGCGCAGGTATCCCGGCAACGAGTCCCGGCAGGCCCTCGCACGGAAGCTCGGCTTCAGCGAGACGGTGTTCGTCGACGATCCCGAGCGGGGCACCGTCGACATCCGTACCCCCGAGCTGCGACTGCCCTTCGCCGGGCATCCGCTCGTCGGTGCGGCCTGGCTGCTCGACCTGGAGGTCCTGGAGCTGCCCGTGGGGGATGTGACGGCCCGCCAGGACGGTGAGTTCACCTGGATCGCGGCCCGCCCGGAATGGGCGCCGCCGAGCAAACTGGAGCGCTACGCGTCGGCTGCGGAGGTCGAGGAGCTGACGGGCCCGCCGCCGGGCGAGGGCCGGCTCTACGTCTGGGCCTGGGAGGACGAGGCCGCCGGCCGCGTACGGGCGCGGGCCTTCCCCCGTCGCCACGACGAGCGTGGCGACGGCCGCTCCGGTGGAGCCGGGGCTCGCACCGGAGGCATCGAGGAGGACGAGGCGACGGGCGCGGCGGCCATGCTGCTGAGCGCCGAACTCGGCCGGGCCCTCAACATCACACAAGGACGCGGCTCCCAGATCCTCACCGCGCCCGCGCCGGACGGCACGATGGAGATCGGGGGCCGCGTCGCCCTGGTGTCCGCGTCCTGATCACGCGCTGAGCGGGAAGACCTCGCCCAGCTCACGGAAGACGGCGGTGTTCAGCGCGAAGGCGCGCTTGCACTCCTCGACGATGCGCTGCTTCTCCAGGTCGTCCGCGTCCACCGCGTCCAGCAGCTCCCGGTACTCCCGCTTGAAGGCCGCCGGGTTGGGGATCTGCTCGAACACGTAGAAGCGGACCCCGTCGCCCTTGCGCTCGAAGCCCCAGGTCTTCTCCGCCGTACCGCGGATGATCTGGCCGCCCGAGAGGTCGCCGAGGTAACGGGTGTAATGGTGCGCTATGTATCCGGCGGGCCACTCGCGGGCGCACCGGGCGACCCGCGCGGCGTACGCGGCGGTGGCGGGCAGGGGCTCCAGCCCCTCGCGCCATCCCTCGCCCCGCAGGTGGGTGAGGTCGCGCTCCAGTTCCGCCGTGCGCATCAGCTCCGGCTGGACGAAGGGCCCGGCGAGCGGGTCCTCACGCAGGGCCTGCGCGCCGTCCTCCAGTGCCCGGTAGACGAACCACAGCTGCTCGGTGTAGCGCGTGTACGCGTCCACACCGAGCCGCCCGCCGAGCATGTCGCTCATGAAGGTCGAGGACTCGGCCTCCGTGTGCTGCTCGTGCGAAGCGGTGCGGATGAGGGTCGAGAAGGGCGTGGTGGTGGCGGTCGGGTCCAAGGCGGTCCTCCGGGGGGCCGAGGGGACAGGAAGTCCGGACGGAAGCGTACATACCGGCAGCAGCCGTGCACGCCGCCGCGCACCGATACGATGATCCTCCTACTTAGGTTTACCTAAGTCAACAGGTTCCCGACCGCCTGTCGGTAAAACGATCCGTCACGGAAGCGTCAGGATGTCCGCCCCGGTCTCCGTCACCACCAGTGTGTGCTCGAACTGCGCGGTCCGCTTCCGGTCCTTCGTCACGACGGTCCAGCCGTCGTCCCACATGTCGTAGTCATGGGTCCCGAGCGTCAGCATCGGCTCGATGGTGAAGGTCATCCCGGGCTGCATCACGGTCGTCGCGTGCGGGCTGTCGTAGTGCGGGATGATCAGGCCGGAGTGGAACGAGCTGTTGATCCCGTGCCCGGTGAAGTCCCGCACCACCCCGTAGCCGAACCGCTTCGCGTACGACTCGATGACGCGCCCGATCACATTGATCTGCCTTCCGGGCCGCACGGCCTTGATCGCGCGGTTCAGTGACTCCCGGGTGCGCTCCACGAGGAGCCGCGACTCCTCGTCGACGTCGCCGCACAGGTAGGTGGCGTTGTTGTCGCCGTGCACCCCGTCGATGTACGCGGTGACATCGAGGTTCACGATGTCGCCGTCCCGCAGGACGGTGGAGTCGGGGATCCCGTGGCAGATGACCTCGTTGAGCGAGGTGCAGAGCGACTTCGGGAAGCCGCGGTAGCCGAGGGTCGACGGATAGGCCCCGTGGTCCACCATGAACTCGTGGGCGACCCGGTCGAGTTCGTCGGTGGTGACCCCCGGGGCGATGTGCTTGGCGGCTTCCTCCATCGCCCGGGCCGCGATGCGGCCCGCGATCCGCATGCGCTCCACGGTGTCGGAGTCCTGGACCTCCGGCCCGGTGTACGGCGTGGGGGCGGGCTTCCCCACGTACTCGGGGCGCCGGATTTTTCCGGGAACGGAACGGATGGGAGTGATCTCCCCTGGTACGAGAAGCGACTGGCCAGACATGCCAGCGAGTCTAACCAGCGTGCCCGGGGCACCATGGCAACGAGGAAAGGATCCCGCAATGGCCCTGTTCAAGAAGCGCACGGTGGGCAAACCGGGCGAGTGGTACTACTGCCTGGAGCACAAGAAGGTCGAGGAGGGCCCCGAATGCCCGGGGAAGGACCGGTTCGGCCCGTACGCCACCCCGGGGGAGGCGCAGCACGCGATGGACACGGCGCGTGAGCGGAACCTCGAATGGGAGAACGACCCGAAGTGGCACGACCGCTCGGACCGGTCGGCGGACTAGACCCGGGGAGCCTCTTCCGGGCCGACGCCCGTGGCACGCCGCCGTGCGGCGTCCTCGTCCGTCCCGGAGTCGTACGTGAGGAGCTTCGGCAGCGCCGCAGCCAGCAGCGCGACCGAAGCGACGCACGCCACCCCGCCGGTCCAGATCGCGGTCCGGGTCCCGGTCCAGCCCGCCATCGCGCCCGCTCTGACCTGACCGAGCTGGGGGCCGACGCTGTACGAGAGGACCTCGATCCCTGCCAGCCTGCCCCGCAGCTCGTCGGGGACCGTCTGGTTCCAGATCGTGGAGCGCCCGAGTCCGCTCAGCATGTCGCCCGCGCCGGCGACCCCCAGGCAGCAGAGCACCAGCCAGACGTTCCCGAACCATCCGGCCGCCGCGACGGCCAGGCCCCACACCGCCGCACCGCCCACGACGAACAGTCCGTGCCGGCGCACCCGTGAGGTCCAGCCGCTGGTCAGCCCGAGCACCAGCGAGCCCACCGACCCCGCCGCGTACATCAGGCCCAGCGACCACTCCGCGTCCAGTTCGTCCGCCAGGAACGGGAAGATCGTGTTCGGGAAGGCGAAGAGCATCGCCGCCAGGTCGATCGCGTACGTCCCCAGCAGGACGGGCCGGCTCCAGGCATGGCGCGCGCCTTCGGCGATCCCGCGCAGGGACGGCTTCTCGGCGTCATGGGCGGGCGGCGCCGGTGAAAGCCTCAGACACAACAGCACCGAAACGCCGAAGGTGACGACGGTGACGCCGTAGGCGGTGGCATGACCCGCGTAGGCCACCACGACGCCCGCCAGGGAAGGGCCCGCGATCGCACCGGCCTGCCAGCGCAGCGAGTTCAGTGCGGCGGCCGCCGTCTGCTGGCCGTGCGGCACGATCCGGGCCATCAGCGAGTCCAGCGCGGGCCGCTGGAGCCCGGCCAGCGCGGAGACCCCGCCGGCCACGAGGTACAGCGGCCAGAGCGCGGGCTCGGGTGCGAGGGCGTTCACCAGCAGCACGACGGCCAGCAGGCCGAGCCCGGCCTCCGTACCCAGGATGACCCTGCGCCGGTCGGCCGAGTCGGCCAGCGCACCTCCGTACAGTCCGAAGACCACCAGGGGCACGAGCTCCACCGCTCCCATGGCCCCGACCGCGAGCGGCGACCCGGTGAGGTCCTTGATCTGCAGCGGAAGCGCGATCAGAGCCATGAAGCTGCCGAAGTAGGTGATCAGCCCCTGGACCCACAGCAGCCGGAAGTCGGCGGAGGAACGCCAGGGCGTGAGATCGGGCAGCAGACGAGAGGTCACGGGGGGTCATGCTCTGCGGCCTCCGGCCCTCCCGCAACTGATTTCCCCCACGGCCGGAGCAGCACCGTCACCAGCGGTCCGGCGGCGGGGCGGTCAGCCGGTCGGCCAGGCGGGAGAGGCGGTCGCGGAAGGGGCGGCGGCCCCCGGGGGGCGGGGCGCCGTTCTCCCCGGCCGCAGCACTGACCAGGTGCTGGACCGTGTCCAGGTCGACCTCGTCGTCGGAGACCGTGAGCGCCTCGTGGGCGAGGCCCCGTACCTCCGGATCACCGCCGTCCAGCGTCAGCACGGTCGCTCCCGAGCGGCGTGCGCCGTGCACGCGCTCCAGCAGACCGCCGTCCGCCCGCCCGGGGGCCACCACGAGCAGCGTCTCGCCGCGCCCGGCCGCCTCGATCCGGCCCAGACCGACGGCCAGGTGCACCGGGTCGTCCGGCTCCACCCGGTGGCGCACGAGCGTGGGCCGCAGCTGCGGCAGGCCCGACCACATGGACTCGTCCACCAGGTGCGCGGCCATGTGCCACGGCTCGTAGACCTCGGTCCCCACCAGCAGCAGCCCGCCGCCCTGCGGGACGACCGACGACCGCAGGGTCCGGGCGAACCCCCGGGCCGCCGCGGGCCACTCCGTCCCGGCGAGCACGTCACGCAGCAGGGCGACACGTACGGCATCCATGGCCCGGCATCATGCCTCCGCCCCGGTCCGTGCGGCTGCCCGATCGCCGCGATCCACCCGAACGGGAGCCTTTCCGCCCGTCGCCCGTGACGCACGTCGCAGACGTCGCCCGTGACGCACGTCGCAGACCGGACGAAGCGCGGGCCCGCCCTCTCCACCTGACAGTAGGGTCGGCGCCATGACTACGAACGACAGTGCAAGCGCCTCCAAGCCCCCCGCCAAGGACCCCTGGGACCTCCCCGACGTGTCCGGCCTGACCGTGGGCGTACTCGGCGGGACCGGCCCCCAGGGCCGCGGCCTCGCCTACCGTTTCGCCCGCGCCGGACAGAAGGTCGTCATCGGCTCCCGGGCCGCCGACCGCGCCGAGGCCGCCGCCGCGGAGCTGGGCCACGGTGTCGAGGGCGCGGACAACGCGGAGTGCGCGCGCCGCAGCGACGTCGTGATCGTCGCCGTGCCGTGGGACGGCCACGCGAAGACGCTGGAGTCCCTGCGTGAGGAACTGGCCGGAAAGCTCGTCGTCGACTGCGTCAACCCGCTCGGCTTCGACAAGAAGGGTGCCTACGCCCTGAAGCCCGAGGAGGGCAGCGCCGCGGAGCAGGCCGCTGCCCTGCTGCCCGGCTCCCGGGTCACCGCCGCCTTCCACCACCTCTCGGCGGTGCTCCTCCAGGACGAGACGATCGAGGAGATCGACACCGACGTGCTGGTGCTGGGCGAGGTTCGCGCCGACACCGACACCGTGCAGGCGCTGGCGAGCCGCATCCCCGGTATGCGCGGCGTCTTCGCCGGCCGGCTGCGCAACGCGCACCAGGTCGAGTCGCTGGTGGCGAACCTGATCTCCGTCAACCGCCGCTACAAGGCACACGCGGGGCTGCGCACCACCGACGTGTGAGCCCGCGCCCGGAGCCGAATCGGGCATGAGGGACACTGGAGGGGACCGCGCACCACCCCCGGACAGGAGCACCAGCCCTCATGCCCCGCCTCGCTCTCTACACCAGCATCGTCTGCGCCCTCGCCGTCGTCGCGGCCGTGGTGTCCTTCGTCCAGGGCAGCATCCTGCTGGGTGTCGTCTGGGTGCTGCTGGCCGGCCTCTCCTCGAACATGGCGTGGTTCTACGTGCGCAGGCACAGGGCGGAGACGGAAGCCGCCGCCGAACAGACGGTGTCCGCCTGACCAGCGCTGACGCGGACGCAGCCGCACTCCACGGTGACGAGGGCGTCAACGCCTCGATGACACCCCCAGCTCGACGAGGTACCGCTTGGTCACCCGGCCGCCGTACTTCCCGTCGATCAGGTCCGCGAGGCACCGCAGCAGTCCGCTCCTGGCGGCTTCCGGGAGGGCCCGGTGGCCGGAGTAGGTCCGCAACAGGTCCAGATAGTCCGACGTGGCGTAGGTGAGGTCCTGCTCGTAGCGGCGGAAGACCGTGGGGCCGAACCGGCCGCTGAGCGCCACTTCCCCCGCGTGGTCCGAGCCGTCGACGTCGGCGGCCGCAGGAGGCCTCAGGCCGGGCGGCGTCCGCGGGTCGAAGCGCTCGTAGCAGCGCTGAGCCTCGACGAAGAACTCCTCGCTGCCGCCCCGCACATGCTGGCTGCGCACCACGGCGAGCGCCCCGCCCGGACGCAGCGCGTCGGCGGCCCTGGCCATCCGGACGGCCGGGTCGATCCAGTGGAACGCCGTCGCCGAGACGACCGCGTCGAACGGGTCCTGCGGCAGCGGCCAGCTCTCGAACCGTGCCGTCACCACCTCCACCGCCGCTCCCGCCAGGTTGCGGCGGGCGACCGCGGCCATCCGCGGTCCCGCCTCGACGGCGGTGATCAGACAGCCCCGCCGGGCCAGAGGCACCGTCGCCTGGCCGGTCCCGCAGCCCACCTCCAGCACGCGGCTGCCGGGGCGGGCCCCCGCAAGCTCCGCGAGATCGTCGTACAGCCGGGGCGGATACCCGGGCCTGGCCCGGTCGTACAGCTCCGCGTCCTCGTCGAAGAGCCGGCTCAGGTGCGCCCGCCGGGACTCCTCGGGCCTGTCGTCGCGTGGTGCCTGCGTGGTGTGGTCGGGCATGGGGAGCAGGCTAAGGGCTGTCCGACGTTCCGGTACGGCGGTGTCCGCGGGGATCACCCGGATCAGCGGAGCATCGCGCAGCCCTGGTCCTGGTCGCCGAACCACTCCTGCCAGAAGCGGTAGGTGTCGAGTCCGCAGTACGTCTCGACCTCGCTGACGCCCAGGCCCCGCAGGGCCGCGTCCACCGCGTCGAAGAAGATCCCGTTGACCTCGGGGATCCACAGGAGCGCGAAGACCGCGATGAGACCGAAGGGCGCGAACGGCTCCACCTGGCGCCGGACCTTGTACGGGAGCCACGGCTCGATCACGCCGTAACCGTCCAGACCCGGGACCGGCAGGAAGTTCAGGATCGCCGCCGTCACCTGGAGCAGCGCCAGGAACGCCAGCGCGAGCCGGAAGGGCAGCGGAACGCCGTCCAGGGCGCCCAGCCAGAACGGCGCCGTGCAGACGACGGCGAACAGCACGTTCGTCAGGGGGCCGGCCGCCGAGATCAGGCTGTGCTTCCAGCGCCCGCTGATGCGGCCCCGCTCGATGTAGACCGCCCCGCCCGGCAGACCGATGCCACCCATGATCACGAACAGCACGGGCAGCACGATGCTCAGCAGGGCATGGGTGTACTTGAGCGGGTTGAGCGTCAGATACCCCTTCGCCCCGATCGAGATGTCGCCGCTGTGCAGCGCGGTGCGCGCGTGCGCGTACTCATGGAGGCAGAGCGAGACGATCCAGGCCGCGGTGACGAAGAGGAAGACGGCGAAACCGGTCTGCTCGGCGAAGCCCGTCCACACCGCCCAGCCCGAGACGGCCATGACGGCGACGATCCCGAGGAAGATCGGACTGACCCGCCGGTCGCTGGGACGGCGGAACGCGGTGGTCATCGGCGGTACTCCTGAGGACTGGACGACGGCTGGAGCCCCTGACGGTACGGGTGGCACGCCGGGAACGTCTCATGGGCGGGTGGTAGTTCCTCGGCGCGCAGGGCCGTCACGGACAATGGGCGCGTGCACTACGGCATCCTCGGTACCACCCGCGCCCACCGCGCCGACGGCACGTCCGTCGCCCTGGGCGGGGCGCGGCTGCGTGCCCTGCTCACCGTCCTCGCCCTGCGCCCGGGGCGTACGGTCCCGGCCGGGGTGCTCGTGGACGAGGTCTGGGACGGTGACCCGCCCGCCGAATCAGGAGCGCGTCGAACATCGACTCCGGATCCTTCTTGATCTGGAGCAGATCGCGCCGTACCAGCGCCCCGATGTGACGCAGGTCGAGCAGCCGCCCGATCATGTAGAGGTTCTCCCAGCCGGACAGCTTCTCGTCCACCGAGGCGTACTGCCCGGTCAGGCCTATGGTGCGGCGCAGCTGCCGGGGCTGCTTCACCACGTCGTAACCCGCCACGACCGCGTGTCCGGCGTCGGGCAGGACCAGGGTGGACAGGCAGCGTACGAGGGTGGTCCTGCCGGCGCCGCTGGGACCGGGCACGCCGAGGACGGTGCCCTCGCGCACATCGAGGTCCACACCGTCGAGCGCCTTGGTCGTGCCGTAGTGCTGCTTGACCAGCCCCCGCACCTCGACGGCCTTCCCGCCGCTCCTGAGGTTCTTGTCGTTTCGCGTCATGGACACCATCGGACCAGCCGCCACCGACACGCCACCGACAGCGGGCCGACAAGCAGGCGACAGCCCGCCGATGGGGGAAGTCGGCGGGCTGTCGGTGGTGCGGCAGTGGTCAGCGGGGCGTCAGTGGAACGTGTGCTCCGCCGCCGGGAACGTGCCGCCGACGACCTCTTCGGCGTACTCCCTGGCGGCGTCGGTGAGCACCTGACGCAGGTTCGCGTACTGCTTGGTGAAGCGCGGCACCTTGCCGCCGGTCAGTCCGACCATGTCGGTGTAGACCAGCACCTGTGCGTCCGTGTCGGGTCCGGCGCCGATGCCGACGGTCGGGATGTGCAGGGAGCGGGTCACCTCGGCGGCCAGCTCGGCTGGCACGAGCTCCAGCACCACGGCGAACGCACCCGCGTCCTGTACCGCCTTCGCGTCGCGCAGCAGCTGCTGCGCGGCCTCCTCGCCGCGGCCCTGGACCCGGTAGCCCATCGCGTTGACGGACTGCGGGGTCAGGCCGATGTGGCCCATGACCGGGATCCCGGCCTCGACCAGGAGCCGGATCTGCTCGTGGGAGCGCTCGCCGCCCTCCAGCTTGACCGCGCCGACACCGGCGTCCTTGATCAGCCGGGTGGCGCTGCGCAGGGCCTGGACCGGGCCCTCCTGGTACGAGCCGAAGGGCAGGTCGGCGACGATCAGGGCGCGCTCGGTGCCCCGTACGACGGCGGCCGACAGGATGACCATCTCGTCCATGGTGACGGGCACCGTGGTCTCGTAACCGAGGTGGCAGTTGCCCATGGAGTCGCCGACGAGCATGACCGGGATCCCGGCCTCATCGAAGACGGACGCGGTCATCGCGTCGTAGGCGGTGAGCATGGGCCACTTCTCGCCGCGCTCACCGGCGGCGGCGATGTCGTGGACGGTGATGCGGCGCGTGCCCTTCCCCCCGTACAGCGCCTTGCCGGCACCGGGAGCGGGACCCGCGGGGGGCGTGGCGGACTGGTTCTGCGCAGCCTGAAGCGACATGGCCAACGGCTCCTTCGTCATCTCGAGGCACCCTGACGGCGTCCCCGGATCCCTTCCATGGTGGCATCCCGCGACCGCTCCCGGGAAGTGGGCCCACCGCGTCCGGTGCGGGGGAGCTCCGCACGGCCTCGACGCGGAGCCCGGCGCGGAACCGGCGGCCGCACCTGTGTGATCGTTCTGTCACAAGCCTCACAACGGTGACCATGTCCGGAACCCGCCGCGCCACATCCGTCGTCCTGAGGGCAGTACGGCCGTCGTCGACGGCGGGAACGGCGTCACCCATCGCCTAGGGTCGGGAGGCGCGGTGATGTGTACGGCAAGGCAGTGAGGACGAGCGCAATGGTGCAGGCGTACAGGGCGGACACCGAGAACGCCGGTGCGGGTCCGCAGCCGGGGTCCCGTTTCCGGGCCCTGCGTCACAGACTGGCCTCCGACCGGGGCATCTGGCGGCGCGGCATCCTCCTGGCGCTCTGCTCGGTCCTGCTGACCGTCGTGATGGTCCTCCACTCGGACATCCCGAACGCCATCGGCAACCTCGGCAGCCTCACCGAGACGTTCCTGCCCTGGCTCGGCCTCCTCGTACCGCTGCTGCTGCTCCTCGGTCTGGCCCGGCGTTCCGCCACGGCGCTGATCGCCCTCGTCCTGCCCGCCGCGGTCTGGCTCAACCTCTTCGGCGGTCTGCTGTTCGCCGACAAGTCGGGCACCGGCGGTGACTTCACCGTCGCCACGCACAACGTCAACGCGGGCAACCCCGACCCCGCGGGCACCGCCCAGCAGGTCGCCGGCTCCGGCGCGGACGTCGTGGCCCTGCAGGAACTGCCGAGCGGCAAGGTGGCGGCGTACGAGGACGCACTCGCCGCCCACTATCCGCACCACTCCGTCCAGGGCACCGTCGGCCTGTGGAGCAAGTACCCGGTGACCGACTCCAGCCCCGTCGACATCAAGCTGGGCTGGACCCGGGCGATGCGCGCCACCGTCACCACCCCCGAGGGCCCGGTCAAGGTGTACGTCGCCCACCTGCCCTCCGTACGGGTCAAGCTGAACGCGGGCTTCACCGCCAACCAGCGGGACGACAGCGCGGACGCGCTGGGCGAGGCGATCGCCGATGAGCCGCTGGAGAGGGTGGTCCTGCTCGGAGACCTCAACGGCACGATGAACGACCGCTCGCTGAACGCGGTCACCGCCCAGATGCGCTCCACCCAGGGCGCGGCGGGCGACGGCTTCGGCTTCAGCTGGCCGGCGTCCTTCCCGATGGCGCGGATCGACCAGATCATGGTGCGGGGCGTCGAACCCCTCGCGTCCTGGACCCTGCCCGCCACGGACAGCGACCACCTCCCGATCGCGGCCCGCGTACAGCTGTGAGCACCGCCGGTCCGAGAGGCGGTACGCTCGCCTCCATGTCCAGCCCCGAGTCCGACAGACCCAGGCCGCCGGTCCGCCGGTGGCCTCTCACCGACGCCGAGACCCACTGACCCCAGCGGTCACCGGGCTTCCTCCGCCGCGTCGTCGGCCACCGCCGGACCCTTCCTGGCGGTGTGGGCCGACTTCCCTGTCCCGTGCGGTCAGCTCCTGTGAGCACCCCGGACATTCCACCGCGTCGCCGTCCTCGCGCTCCCGCGCGCGGCGACGGGCGCGGCCCGCATCCCCTGCACACGGCTCGTTCCTCCGACGGTTCCGTACAAGGGGCTCCTTCCTCATGCCAATCGCTGTGTACGTGCTCGGGCTGGCGGTCTTCGCCCAGGGCACCTCGGAATTCATGCTGTCCGGCCTGCTCTCGGGCATCGCCGGTGACCTGGACGTCTCACTGGGCGCCGCCGGGCTGCTGACCTCGGCCTTCGCGGTCGGGATGGTGGCCGGTGCGCCGCTCACCGCTCTCGCGGGCCGCACCTGGCCCCGGCGCCGGGCGCTGCTGTTCTTCCTCGGCGTCTTCGTCGCCGTCCATGTCACCGGCGCCCTGACCTCCAGCTACGGGGTGCTGCTGGCCACCCGGGTCGTGGGGGCGCTGGCCAACGCCGGTTTCTGGGCGGTGGCGCTGGTCACCGCGCTGGCCATGGCCGGCCCGCACCAGCGGGCGCGGGCCACCGCCGTGGTCGTCGGCGGCGTCACCGTCGCGTGTGTGGTGGGCGTCCCGGCGGGGGCGGTGCTGGGTGAGATGTGGGGCTGGCGCTCGGCGTTCTGGGCCGTGGCCCTCGTCTCCGTACCGGCCGCGATCGCGCTGCTGGTGGCCGTGCCGGGCGGCCGGCCCGACGGCGCGCCGCAGGTGAGCGCGGAAAGCGAACTGCGTGCCCTGGCCCGTCCCCGCCTGCTGCTGACGCTCCTGGTCATGGCGCTCGTCCAGGGGGCGACCTTCTGTACGTTCTCCTACCTGGAACCGCTGGTCACCCGGGTCACCGGCCTGGGCGCGGGCTGGGTGCCCGTGGTGCTCGCGCTGTTCGGCGCCGGCTCGTTCGCGGGGGTCACCCTGGCGGGACGCCTGGCCGACGCCCGCCCGGACGCGGTCGTCGGACTCGGCATGACCGCCCTGGCTCTCGGCTGGGCCGCGCTCGCCCTGACCGCCGCCCACCCGGCGGCGGCCCTCGTCCTCGTCCTGCTCCAGGGGGCGCTCGCCTTCGGTACGGGCACGACGCTGATCACCCGGGTCTTCCACCTGGCCCCGGACGCCCCGACGCTGGCGGGCTCCTTCGCGACGGCCGCCTTCAACGTGGGCGCCGCGACCGGCCCCTGGCTGGGCGGCCTGGCCCTCGGCGCGGGCTACGGCTTCCGCGCCCCGCTGTGGGTGAGCGCCCTGCTGATGTGCGCGGCCCTCGCGGGCGCGGGGGTACTCTCGGCGCCCTCCATGACGGGGGCCGTCCGGCGGCCGGAGCGGGGCGGACCCACCGGGTGACGTCCACATCACACCTCGCCGCAACGACTTGTTCACGTCCGGGCACAAAACGTCTGAGAGACTTTGTTCCGACGGGATACATAATCCGTCCCGGCAACGAAGCCGACGCTCCCGAACACATCGCCGCCGCTCCTCCCGCGAGGGCCGGCGGTCCCCTGCCCGAAAGGTCTTCTCCATGCCCCTGGCCCTGCTCGCCCTCGCTGTGAGCGCCTTCGGCATCGGCACCACCGAGTTCGTGATGATGGGGCTGCTGCCCAACGTCGCGGACGATCTGGGAACGTCCGTACCCACCGCCGGCTACCTCGTCTCGGCGTACGCGATCGGCGTCGTCCTCGGTGCCCCGCTGCTCACCGGTCTCGGCTCCAGGATCCCGCGCAAGCGCATGCTCCTGCTGCTGATGGCCGTCTTCACCGTCGGCAACCTCGCTTCCGCCTTCGCCCCCGACTTCGGCTGGCTGCTGGCCGGCCGGTTCCTGGCCGGGCTGCCGCACGGCGCCTTCTTCGGGGTCGGCGCGGTCGTCGCCGCGCGCCTCGTGCCGGACGGGCGCCAGGCCCGCGCCGTCGCCACGATGTTCCTCGGCCTGACCGTGGCCAACATCGTCGGCGTGCCGGCGGCCACCCTGCTGGGGCAGCACCTCGGCTGGCGTGCCACGTTCATGGTGGTCGCGGTGATCGGCCTGGTCGCCATGGCAGCGCTCGCCCGTCTCGTCCCGCAGATCCCCGTCGAGGCGCACCAGAACGTACGCCGTGAACTGGGCGCGCTCGGCAACCGGCAGGTCGTCCTCGGCCTGCTCACCGCCGTCCTCGGCTTCGCGGGTGTCTTCGCCGTCTACTCCTACCTCTCCTCCATGACGACCGAGGCGATGGGCTTCGGCGAGTCCTCCGTGACGCTCGTCCTCGCGCTCTTCGGCATCGGGATGACCCTCGGCGCACTGGCGGCAGGACCGCTGACCGACCGCGCGCTGCGTCCCACCCTCTACGGCTCGCTGGGGGCCCTGGCCGTCGTCCTGGTCGTCTTCCCCTTCACCGTGCACGTGCAGTGGGCCGCGCTGGTCATGGTGGTGCTGCTCGGCGGCGTCGGCTTCATGACGACCACGCCGCTGCAGATGCTCGTGATGAACAAGGCGAAGGACGCCCCCACGCTCGCGTCGGCCTCCAACCACTCCGCCTTCAACCTCGCCAACGCCGGCGGGGCCTGGCTCGGCGGGGTCGCCATCGCGGCAGGCTGGGGCTGGACGTCCCCGGCCCTGGTCGGCGCGGTCCTGGCCGTGGCCGGACTCGCCGTCGCGGTCACGGCGGGAGTGCTGGACCGGACCCCCGGCACCTCGCGGGTGGTGGCCTCCGGCGCCCCCGCCGAGGCGCGTGAGCCGGTGGAGACGCGCTCCCGGTAGGAGCAGCAGAGCAGCAGGAGCTACGGCCATCGCGGGTCGGCGGGGGCGCTCGACGGGCGTCCCTCCCGGCCCGCAGTCGTCCCGCCCCGGCCCGTAGCCGCCCTGCCCGCCCTGCCCCGCCCCGCCCTGCCCCGCCCCGCCCTGTCCCGTCCCGGCCCGC
>Ga0196960_10000427_pt1 | contig 14944 bp, 11 predicted proteins | sample S3v_5metaG_FD_183187 | JGI IMG/M metagenome (GOLD analysis project Ga0196960, IMG submission 183187) | Soil microbial communities from Anza Borrego desert, Southern California, United States - S3+v_5 | ecosystem: Environmental > Terrestrial > Soil > Desert | place: USA: California | collected... | reverse complement strand
CAACGTGCCGCCGGAGTAGGCGAGGGTCGTCGTTTCGCCGGCGCCGTTGGTCGCCGCGGGAGCTTTCAGATCCTCGGGCTGAACTTCGATCTCGGCGCGGAAGACCAGTTTCGAGAACTCGTCCCAGATCGAGTGCATCAGCTCTTCGAACATCGAGTAGCCCTCGTTTTTGTAGGCGACGAGGGGGTCGATCTGGGCGAAGCCGCGGAGGTGGATGCCTTCGCGCAGGTAGTCCATGTCGAAGAGGTGTTCGCGCCAGCGGTTGTCGATCACCTGTAGCAGGATCGAGCGCTCCAGGTACCGCATCAGCTCGCCGCCGAGATGCTCTTCGCGCTCGTCGTAGGCGTTCATCGCGTCGTCGTCGAGGGCTTCTTTCAGCCTCTCGCGATCGACGGTCTCCGGCGCCAGGCTGCCGACCTCGATCCCGACCGGCCAGATCTGCCGCAGCTGGGTCTCCAGCTCCTCCAGGTCCCATTCCTCGAGCAGCTCGCCCGCGGTGTACTCGTCGACGAGGCGCTCGATCACGCCCTCGACTTCGTCGCGGGCGGTCTCGGAGATGTCGCGGCCCTCGAGGATCTCGCGGCGGTATTTGTAGATCACCCGCCGCTGCTCGTTCATCACGTCGTCGTACTCGAGGACGCGTTTGCGGATCAGGAAGTTCTGCTCCTCGACCTTCTTCTGGGCGTTCTCGACGGTTTTCGTGAGCATCTTCGCTTCGAGCGGGACTTCGCCGCCCTCGTCGTCAGTCGGGCCGAGTTTGTCGAGGATGTTGTAGATGCGATCGCCTGCGAAGAGGCGGATCACGTCGTCTTCGGCGGAGAGGAAGAAGCGCGACTCGCCGGGGTCGCCCTGGCGGCCGGCGCGGCCGCGCAGCTGGTTGTCGATCCGCCGCGACTCGTGGCGCTCGGTGCCGCAGATGTAGAGGCCGCCGAGCTCCCGCACTTCCTCGGCCTCGGCCTTGCACCGGGGGGCGAGCTCGGCCGTCTTCTCGGCCAGCGCCTCCTCGTACTCCTCGCTCTCGGGCGTGATCCCCTGCTTTTTCAGCTCCGCGATCGCCAGGTGCTCGGGGTCGCCGCCGAGCTTGATGTCGACGCCGCGGCCGGCCATGTTGGTGGCGATCATCACCGCGCCTTTACGGCCCGCCTGGGCGATCAGCTCGCCCTCTCGTTCGGCATGCTCGGGCTTGGCGTTGAGGACCGCGTGTTTGATCCCCTGGCGTTTGAGCGCGTCGGAGATCATCTCCGAGACCTCGACCGAGACGGTTCCGACGAGGACCGGCTGGCCCTTTTCGTGGCGGGCGATGATCTCCGCGATCAGGGCCTGCCACTTGCCCTCTTTGGTCTTGAAGATCTGGTCGTTCTGGTCGAGCCGGACCATCGGCTGGTTGGTCGGGACCTCGACCACCGGCATTTTGTAGATCTTCATGAACTCGGTCGCCTCGGTGAGGGCGGTGCCGGTCATGCCGGAGAGCTTGTCGTAGAGGCGGAAGTAGTTCTGGAGGGTGATCGTCGCCAGGGTCTGGTTCTCCTCGCGGATCTGCACGCCCTCCTTCGCCTCGACCGCCTGGTGCAGGCCCTCCGACCAGCGCCGGCCCTCGAGGATGCGGCCGGTGAACTCGTCGATGATCATCACCTCGCCGTCGATCACCGCGTAGTCGTCGTCCTTCCGGTAGAGCGACTCGGCCTTCAGCGCCTGGACGAGGTGGTTGACGAGGCTGCCGTGCTCGCCGAGGTAGAGGTTGTCGACGCCGAGGAAGTCCTCGGCTTTCTTCACGCCCTGCTCCGTCGGCGCCACCGTCTTGTGTTTCTCGTCGTACTCGTAGTCGTAGTCGACTTCGGAGGTGTCCTTCGATTCGCCGAGCGATTTCAGTTTCTGTTTCGCCGCCACGCCCTTCATCTGCTTGGCGAGGCGGGCGAAGGTGTAGTAGGTCTGGGCCGCTTGTTCGGGGGCGCCGGAGATGATCAGCGGCGTCCGCGCCTCGTCGATGAGGATGTTGTCGACCTCGTCCACGATCGCAAAATGGTGGCCGCGCTGGACGCATTCCTCCAGCGAGCCCGCCATGTTGTCGCGCAGGTAGTCGAAGCCGAACTCCGAGTTGGTCCCGTAGACGACGTCGAGCGCGTATTTGCGCTGGCGCGAGGCGTGGTCGTCGAAGTCTTGGACGGCGGCGACGCTGACGCCGAGGGCGTCGTAGATCGGCTTCATCCATTCCGAGTCGCGGCGGGCGAGGTAGTCGTTGACGGTGACGACGTGGACGCTGTCGCCGGCGAGCGTGTTGAGGAACACGGCCAGGGTCGCAGTCAGGGTCTTCCCCTCGCCGGTCTTCATCTCGGCGATGGCGCCGTCGTGGAGGACCATGGCGCCGATCAGCTGGACGTCGTAGTGGCGCTGGCCGGTGGAGCGGCGCGACGCCTCGCGGGTCAGCGCGAAGGCGTGCGGCAGCAGATCGTCGAGCGACTCGCCGTTGCGGGCACGCTCGCGCAGGGAGTCCGCTTCCTCGCGGATCTCCTCCTCGGAGAGCGCTTCCATCTCGGGCTCGAAGCGGTTGATCGCGGCCACGCGCTTCTGGTAGGCCTTGAATTTCCTGCCCTCTCCCGCGCGCAGCGCCTTAGTTACAAGGTCCATCGCCGGCATTGGTCAAGAGTAGCGGTGCCGGCTTAATTGCCCCTTGCTCCCCTTCGCTCAGGGGACTACGATCGTGTCAGAACCCACAAGGAGGCACTCATGCGGATAGAGATTCGGGGCCGGAACGTCGAGATGACGGATGAGCTGCGTGAGATGGTGCGGAAACGCTTCCAGCGGTTGGGACGGCAGGTCTCGCCGCTCGCGACCATGGAGGTGGTGCTCATGGAGGAGCGCAACCCTCGGGTCGCCGACAGCCAGGTGGCGGAGGCGACGCTCTACCTGAAGGGAGTGACGCTGCACGCGCGTGAGTCCTCCCCCGCGATGGGCCACTCGGTCCACGAGCTGGCCGAGGACATGAGCAGGCAGGTGAAGAAGCATCGGGAGCTGCGTCGCAAGCGCCGCCGCACGCGGCGACTTGTCGACCAGATGCGGGGCCGCCCGGCCGAGGCGCGGCCGTAGGGCCGCGGAAGGCGACCTAGAGGCGCCGGGCGAAGGTCACCGCAACCACCCGGGACGCCCCCACGGCCCGCAGCGCTTTCGCGCAGGCCGTGAGGGTGGCCCCGGTGGTGAGCACGTCGTCGACGAGGAGGACGCTGCGCGGGGCGGGGCTTCGCGGGTGGATACGCGGCGGGTGACCGACCCGTTCGGCCCGCCTCTTCCCCACCTGCCGGCCGCCGCCCCGGCGTTCGAGGCAGTGGGCGAGCGGCGCTTCCAGCCGCGCCGCCAGGGCCGCCGCCAGCTCCCCCGCGGGGTCGAAGCCGCGTCGCCGCAGCCGCGGTTGCGCCGGCGGCACCGGCACGACCGTGCCGCTCAGCATGTGGGCCGGCGCCAGCCACTCGATCCGCTCCGCCATCAGGTCGGCGACCGGCAGCAGCCGCCTGAACTTCAGTGCCCCAACCAGGTTCCGCGCCACTCCCTCGTAGGGAGCCGACGACCACGCTTTATCCAGCCCCGTCGGCCCCTTCCCCAGCAGCGGATCGGCGTCAGCGAGCCGCCGCCCGCACCGCGTGCAGACCACCGCCTCCAACCGGCAAGACCGCCCGCAGGCCGCGCACAACGGCGGCGCCAGCGCCACCCCGATCGTCGGCAAGATCCCCATGCCTTGACCCTGCACGGATCGAGCGCACGCGTGGCGCGCACAAAGTCAATTCTCTGTGGAGGTTCTGAGCCGAAATCGCCTCAGCCGAATCGAGCCGTCAATTGACCCCCGTATAGGGGCAAAATTGCCGGTTCGTTTTCGCTGCTAGCCGCGAGCCGCGGCGATGGCGCCGATGAGGACGGCGCGGGCGGGGATCTCGGCGCCGGGGAGGGCGATGACTTCTTTGAGGCGGGCGCCGTCGCCGACGCGAGCCCCTTCGCCGATCACCGTGGGCCCGTCGATGCGGACGTCGTCACCGATCTCGCAGCCGGGGCCGAGGAGGACGGGGCCGAGAAGGTCGGGCTCGCCCTGCATCCGCTCGCCGCTGCGGAAGCCCTCGACCAGCTCGCCCTCGCGGTCGATCGCGACGGCGCCGGTGAGGGCGTCGAGGTTGCCCTCCCGCAGCTCCTCGAGGTTGCCGATGTCGTTCCAGTAGGCGTCGATCTCGTGCGAGTAGAAGGGCACGTCGCTCTCCAGCAGGCGCGGGAAGACGTCCATCGCCCAGTCGGCGAAGCCGGGCGGGTCGCCCTCTCCGGCGGCCGTGCTCGTCCCGGGCTCGGGGAAGAAGTCGAAGATCTCCTTGCGGAACATGTAGATGCCGCAGTTGGCGAGGTCCGACAGCGCTTCGGAGGGGTCGGGCTTCTCCTGGAAGCCCTGGATGCGCCCGTCGGAGCCGACGATCGCGACGCCGAACTGGCTCGTGTCCACGACCCGCTTCATCGCCAGCGTCGCGATCCCGTCGTGGGACTCGTGGAACTCGCGCATCGCCCGCAGGTCGATGTCGGTCAGCGCGTCGCCGGAGATGACGAGGAAGGAGTCGCCGAGGAAGTCGGCGGCGTTGCGGACTCCGCCGGAGGTCCCCAGCAGCCGCTCCTCGCGGCTGTAGGAGAGGGAGACGCCCTGCGCCGAGCCGTCGCCGAAGTAGCCCTCGATCAGGTCCGGGAACCAGTGCAGGTTGGCGATCGTCTCGGTGAAGCCGTGGCGGGCGAGCAGGCGGAGGATGTGCTCCATCACCGGCTTGTTGAGGACCGGAACCATCGGCTTCGGCATCTCGTAGGTGATCGGCCGCAGCCGCGTCCCCAGTCCCGCCGCCAGCACCATCGCCCTCATCCCGCCATGCCCTCCTTCAGCTTCTCGATTGCCTCGATCCCATCCGGGTCGACTCCGCGCAGCCGCGCCAGCTCGAGCGAGACGAGGTCGCCCAGCAGCGTCGCCCAGAGCAGGCGTTCGACCCGGGTCTCCCCCACCGTCTCCAGCCGCACCACGGCGGCGGCCTCGGCCGCGACCGCCTCGGCGGTCAGCTCGAAGCGCTGCCGCTCGCGCGGGTGCTGGTCGCAGTCCTCGAGGAAGACGGCCGCGATCCGGTCGGCGCCCGAGCCATCCGACCAGCCGCAGATCTCGTTGTGGTCGGCCTCCGGCAGCTCCGAGTAGAAGGCGAGCAGCTTCGCGTTCTCGTTGATCTGCGTCTTCCAGCGGTGGGCGACGGCGGTGGTCAGGTCGCTGCCGTAGATCACCGTCGGCGCCCCGGCCAGCGTCGTCGCCACCTCGGCCGCCTTCGCTTTCAAGCTCTCGATCTGCGCCTCCAGGAACGCGCCCGCGGCGTCGATCTCGGTGCGGATGCGGGGGGCGACCCCGGCCAGCGCCGCCACCTCGGCGGCGGCGACGAACATGTAGGCGACGGCGACCCGGGGCTGGTAGATGCCCGGCGGCGCCACCACCGGCACGCCCGCCTCGCGCGCGCGGTCGACCAGCGCGCCGCCGGTGCTGACGACCAGGCGCCGCGCGCCCAGCGCCTCGGCGGCCTCGAAGCAGGCGAGCGTCTCCTCGGTGTTGCCGGAGTAGCTGGAGCAGAGGACCGTCCACTCGGGCGTCGTCCAGCTCGGCAGCTCGTAGCCGCGGATCGTCAGCAGCGGCTTCGTCAGCCGGTCGCCGAGGACGCCGGCGGCGAGGTCGCCGCCGATCGCCGAGCCGCCCATCCCGCAGACCATCAGCCCCGCCGAGTCGGCCGGCTCCAGGCGCGCGGTTTCGATCCGCCAGAGCGCGTCGCGCAGCTGGTCGGGCAGGCCGAGGACGTCGTCGATCATCGCGCTCATCAGGCGGCAACTCTTTCATCTCGGCCGATCACGGCGTTAACGAGCTGGGCACCGGGCTCGACTTCGGCCCCGGGGGCGAGGATCGAGTCCCGGACCCGGGCGTTCTCCCCGACGACGCAGCCGTCGAGCAGGACCGATTCGCCCACCTCGGCGCCGGCCTCCAGCCGGCAGCCGGCGGAGACGACGGCGCGCGGCCCCACCTGCGCCCCCGCGTCGATCGTCGCGCCGTCGGCGACGAGCCGGCCGGGCGAGGTCGGCCGCACCCGCGTCTCCACCCGCCCCTCGAGGATGTCCCAGCTCGCCTGCAGGTAACGCTCGGGCGTCCCGATGTCCATCCAGTAGCCGTCGAGCAGGAGCCCGTGGAGGCCGTCGCCGACCAGCCGCGGAAAGACTTCGCGCTCGATCGAGACCGCCCGCCCCGCCGGCACCAGGTCCAGCACCGAGCGGTCGAGCACGTAGGCGCCGGCGTTGATCTCGCCCGGCACCGCCTCCCCGGTCTTCTCGAGGAACTCGAGCACCCGGCCCTCCTCGTCGCAGCGCACGAGCCCGTAGGCGGAGGAGTCCTCGACCGGGTGCAGGCCGATCGTCGCGCGGGCGCCGCGCTCCCCGTGCGCGCGCACCAGCGCCGAGAGGTCGAGGTCGGCGAGGACGTCGCCGTTCAGCGCCAGGAAGCGGTCTTCGAGCCGGTCGCCGAGCGCCTCGGCGGCGAAGCGGATCGCCCCGGCGGTCCCCAGCGGCTCGGGCTCGGCGACGTAGGTGATCCTCACCCCCGCCCGCTCCTCCTCACCCAGCGTCTCGCGCAGGACGTCGGGCAGGAAGCCGCAGGCCAGCACCACATCGCTCACCCCGTGGGCGGCGAGCCACTCGATCGCGTAGGCGAGGAACGGCCGGTCGACCAGCGTCACCGCCGGCTTCGGCACGTCGCTGGTCAGCGGCCGCAGGCGCGTCCCTTCACCGCCGACCAGGACGATCGCCTGCACTTCCTAGCTCCCCTGACCGGCTAAGGGCACTAGGAGGCGGAGGCCGCTTGCGGTGCGTTGACGGTGCGGCCTATGCCCTCGTACTCGAACCCGGCGCCGAGCAGCTTCTCCGGGTCGAGGAAGTTGCGGCCGTCGACGATCAGCGGCCGGGTCATCCGCTCGGCGGCGGCGCCCCAGTCGAGGTCGGCGAACTCGCGCCACTCGGTGACGAGGACGGCGGCGTCGGCGCCCTCGAGCGCCTCCATCGCCGAGGTCGCCATCTCGACCGAGCCGAGCATCGCGGTCGCGCGCTCGGCCGCGACCGGGTCGTAGGCGACGACCTCCGCACCCTCGCCCTGCAGCCGCGCCGCCAGCACCAGGCTGGAGGCCTCGCGCATGTCGTCGGTGTCGGGCTTGAAGGCGAGGCCGAGCAGCGCCACCCGCTTGCCGATCAGCGAGCCGAGGTGCTTCTCGAGCTTGCCGACGACGCGGCGCTTCTGCAGCTCGTTGACCTCGATCACCGCGGTCAGCAGCTGGAAGTGGTAGCCAGTGTTCCCGGCCAGCATCTTCAGGGCGCTGACGTCCTTGGGGAAGCAGCTGCCGCCGTAGCCGATGCCGGCGCGCAGGAAAGCGGTGCCGATCCGCTCGTCGAGGCCCATCCCCCGCGCGACCTGGCCGACGTCGGCGCCGACCTCCTCGCATACGTTGGCGATCTCGTTGATGAAGGAGATCTTCGTCGCCAGGAAGGCGTTGGACGCGAGCTTGATCATCTCGGCGCTGGCGACGTCGGTGCGCAAGATCTCGCCGCCGAGCGGCTGGTAGAGCCGGGCGACCGCGTCGGCCGGCTCCTCGTCGCCGGGGTCGGCGCCGATCACGACGCGGTCGGGGTTCATGAAGTCCTTGACCGCGGTCCCCTCCTTGAGGAACTCGGGGCAGGAGACGTAGGAGAGGTTCGGCATGTCGCGGCGGATCGACTCGCCGGTGCCGGCCGGCACCGTGCTCTTCATGATCAGCACGTGGTCGCCGTCCTCGGAGAGCTCCTGGACGACCGCCCGCACCCGCGAGAGGTCGGCGTCGCCGGAGTAGGTCGGCGGCGTGTCCACGCAGACGAAGAGCAGGCGCGCGCCCGCCAGCAGCTCGTCCATGTCGGTGGTGAAGGTGATCCGCTCGGCGTTGCGGTGCAGCAGGTCCTCGAGGCCGGGCTCGTGGATCGCGACCTCGCCCCGCGAGAGCGAGTCGACCTTCTCCTGGACGATGTCGCGGGCGATCACCTTGTGGCCCAGCTCGGCGAAGCAGGCCGCCGTGACCAGGCCGACCCACCCCACTCCGATGACGCCTACGGTGTCCTTCTGCTCACTCATCAACCCCTGCTCCTTCCGCGCTTCGTCTTCTTCTTCGGAATCAGCACCTCGGCCGAGCGCGCCATTCCGATCATCTGGTTGTTACTCAAGGTCCGCAGCAGGTCATTCGAGATCCAGTAGGCATTCTCCCCCCGGCGCCAGGCGATCAATTTCACGTCTTCGCCGTCGAGGTAGATGTCGTACTCGCGCCCGTTGATCTCCTTCGTCAGGCTCGGATCGTCGAGAATCGGGGGGTCGGACCAGCCGCGGATGCCCTGTACCCCGAAGTAGTGGGTTCCATCCGACTCTTCCATCACCAGCACCATCCGGTAGGCGAGGTGCCGGTCCCCGCTCTCGTCCTTGACGTTGTAGACGTAGGGGTCGACGACCTTCTCGTAAGAGTTGCTTTCGACGAAGAAGGCGCCTTCGGGCAGCCGCGTCGGGTAGTAGATCGGGAAGTGGCCGCGACCGCGACGGGCGGCCAGCTTGGCCTCCATCTGGCCTGCTTCGCGGGCCGGGACCAGACCGTCGTTGCCGGACTTCGAGACCTTCAGCTTCGGCTTTTTCTTCTTCGCCTTCTTGCCTTTGTCGGCCTGCGGCTTCTTCGCCTTCTTCGCGCTCGCGCTCATACCGGCCGCCGGGCCCGCTTCGCCGAGGAATTCCTTGACGGCGTTCTTGATCGCCGCGTCGGAGGCGTAGACGAAGGTGGGGCTGAGTTCGGCCGGGAAGTCGACCTCGTTGATCGTCGAGTTGCGCGAGGCGGCGACGAGCTTCAGCACTTCCAAGAGTTCGGATCCCTTGCTGATGTCGGAGGTCGTGTATTCGGTGAAGGCGGTGACCAGGTCTTCCGCCTGGTCGAACACGATGTCCTTGACGTTGATGCGGTGGCGGACGGCGCTGAGGAAGTCCTGCTGGCGGGCCGCGCGGACGATGTCGGTGTCGGTGTGGCGGTAGCGCACGTAGTCGAGCGCTTTCTTCCCGCACATCAGCTGGTAGCCCGGCTGGACGTTGATCTCGGCGTACTGTTCGGAGGGCGGCACGCCTTCGTTGGAGTGGTAGTAGCGGCGGTCGACGTCGGTGTAGACGCAGCCGATCGCGTAGACGCCCTGGGCGAAGCCGAGGAAGTCGACGTTGACGACGTGGTGGATCGGCAGCCCGGTCAGTTCCTTGACCACCCGCAGCGTCAGCTTGGTGCCGCCGTAGAAATACGCCTCGTTGAATTTGCCGGTCCCGACGCCGGGGATCTCGACTTTGAGGTCGCGCGGGATCGACATCATCGAGATCAGGTCCTTCTCGGGATCGAGGCGGACCAGCATCGCGGTGTCGGAGCGACCCTTGTCTTCGGCGAATTCCGCCCCGGCGCGTTTGTCGGAGCCGAGCATGAGGAAGTTCTGGGCGCCGCCTTCTTCGGCGTCCTCGAGGACCTTCTCCAGCTTCTTCTGGAGCTTGTGGTTCTTCGGTTCGATCGCGTTGGCGATGTCGTTGAGGTACAGCATCACCGCCGCCGCAGTCGTCGCAGCCGAGACCGAGACGATCAGGAACGAGGCGAGGACGAAGCGCCACCAGTAGCGCTTCGGCTTCGGCGCCGGCTCGCCGTCGCCGCCGGGCGGCGGCTTCTTCGGGGCCCACCCGGGGCCCAGCGGCTCCTGGCCCTTACTCATCGAGGCGGTCCGGGATCGCCAGCAGGAACGACTCCAGCGCCTGGCGGTAGGTCTCCAGCGAGGAGACCGAGACCCACTCCGCCGGCCCGTGGTGCCCCGCCCCGACCGGCCCGAACTCGACCGCCGGCACCCCCACCCGCAGGAAGGAGACCGCGTCGGAGGCGCCGTCGCGGCCGACGCTCATCGGCTCCCCGTCGTGGTGCTCGCTCGCCGACCAGCGCAGCGCCCGCACGTAGGCGGACTCGCGGTCGACCGTGGCCGGGGGCCGGGTCAGCAGCGCCTGCGCCTCGATCCCGGAGATTTCGCGCACCTGATCGAGGATCTCCTTCGGATCCTGGTCCGGCAGGTAGCGGATGTCGACGTCGATCACGCATCGGTCGGGCACCTTGTTGAGAGCGTCGCCGCCCGCGATCCGGCCGAGGTTGATCGAGGGGCGGTCGAAGAGCTCGGAGCTGTGCCGGGCAAACGGTAGCGACTCGATACTGCGGAAAACGTCGATCGCGTTGAGAACGGCGTTTTCGCCCAGCCAGGGGGTGGCGCCGTGGGCGGCGGTCCCGGCGACCTCCAGCCGCAGCGCCAGCACCCCCTTCGCCTCGATCCCGATGTGGAGGTCGGTCGGCTCGCCGGTGATCGCGAAGTCGCCGGTGAAGCCGCTGTCGACGAGGTGGTCGGAGCCGCGCTCGGCGTCTTCCTCGGACTCCTCGTCACCGACGATCCCCAGCCGCACCCGCACCCGGTCCTGCTCGCGCATCGCCGCGGTGACCATCAGCATCGCCGCGATCGCGCCCTTCATGTCGTAGGAGCCGCGCCCGTAGAGCCGGTCCCCATCCACCTTCGGCTCGAACTGCTCCGCGAAGCCCGGAACCACGTCGAGGTGCCCGTGCAGGACCACCGTCGGCGCCCCCTCCGGCCCGACCTCGGCCTTGATCACCGGCAGCCCGCGGACTTCGTCGCTCGTCGACTCGATCCCACGGGCTTCCAGCCAGCCCCTGACGAAACCCGATGCTTCGATGATCCCTGCGGGCTCGCAGGTCTCGTAGCTGATCAGCCGCTGCGCGAGCGCAACGAGCCCGTCGCTCATGTCAGCCCTGGCTGATGGCGAGGAACGCTTCGGCGCGGTCGCGGTCCTTCTGCGCCCGGGCGTAGTCGGCGCTGCCCTGCTCGGACTCCGAGAGCCGCTGCTCGGCGTCGGCGAGCTGCTCTTTCAGCTTCCCGGCGTCGAGGTCCTCGGGCGGGATCGCCTCCTCGAGCAGCAGCCGGGCGCGGTTGCCGTAGACCTGCAGCCAGCCGTGGGCCTGCGCGTAGCGTTTCGTCTCCGACTCGGAGAGGTGGAGGCGGAGCTCGGTCGGCCGCAGCGCCGCCAGCAGCGGCGCGTGGTTGGCGAGGATGCCGACTTCGCCGACCTCGGTCCGGGTCGAGACCTGGCGCGCTTCACCGCTCCAAACCTCGCCCTCCGGGGTCAGGACCTCGACGTCGACCATGTGCTCCGCGGCCACCGTCTGCTCCCTAGGCCGCGGCGCCGGCTTTGGCGTTCTCGAGGACCTGGTCGATCGAGCCCTGCATGTAGAAGGCGCCCTCGGGCAGGTCGTCGTGCTGGCCGTCGAGGATCTCGCGGAAGCCGCGGACCGTCTCGGCGACCGGCACGTACTCGCCGCTGCGGCCGGTGAACTGTTCGGCGACGAAGAACGGCTGCGAGAGGAAGCGCTCGATCTTGCGGGCGCGGGAGACCGTCTGGCGGTCCTCGTCGGAGAGCTCGTCGATACCGAGGATGGCGATGATGTCCTGGAGCTCCTTGTAGCGCTGCAGGACCTCCTGGACCTCGGTCGCGGTCCGGTAGTGCTCGTCGCCGACGACGTCGGGCTTGAGGATCGTCGAGGTCGAGTCGAGCGGGTCGACCGCCGGGTAGATCCCTTTCTCGGAGATCGACCGCGAGAGCGCCGTCGTCGCGTTGAGGTGGGCGAACACCGAGGCCGGAGCCGGGTCGGTGTAGTCGTCGGCGGGGACGTAGACCGCCTGGATCGAGGTCACCGAGCCGCGGTCGGTCGAGGTGATCCGCTCCTGCAGGCCGCCCATCTCGGTCTCCAGCGTCGGCTGGTAGCCGACCGCCGAAGGCATGCGCCCGAGCAGCGCCGAGACCTCGGAGCCCGCCTGGACGAAGCGGAAGATGTTGTCGATGAACAGGAGCACGTCCTGTCCGCCCTGCTCGCGGTAGTACTCGGCCATCGTCAGGCCGGAGAGGGCGACGCGCAGGCGCGCGCCGGGCGGCTCGTTCATCTGACCGAAGACGAGCATGGTTTTGTCGATCACGCCCGACTCTTTCATCTCGAGCCAGAGGTCGTTGCCCTCTCGCGAGCGCTCCCCGACGCCGACGAAGGCGGAGAGACCGGAGTGCTCCTCGGCGATGTTGCGGATGAGCTCCTGGATCAGCACGGTCTTGCCGACGCCGGCGCCGCCGAACAGCCCGACCTTGCCGCCTTTGGCGTAAGGCGCCAGGAGGTCGATGACCTTGATCCCGGTCTCGAGGATCTCCTGGGTCGGGGTCAGGTCGGAGGCCTGCGGGGCCGGGCGGTGGATCGGCCAGCGCTCGATGTCGCCTCCGATCTCCTCGCCGTTGTCGATCGGCTCGCCGAGCAGGTTGAAGATCCGGCCCAGGGTCGCGTCACCCACCGGAACCGTGATCGGGCCGCCGGTGTCGACGACGCGGTCGCCGCGCCGGACGCCGTCGGTCGCGTCCATCGCGACCGCGCGGACGCGGTCGTCGCCGAGGTGCTGCTGCACCTCGCAGACCAGCTGCGTCGTTTCGCCGTCGTCGCCGCCGGCGGTCTCGATCGTCACCGCCGAGAAGATCTCCGGCAGCTGCTCGGGGAAGGCGGCGTCGATGACCACTCCCGTGACCTGCTCGACGCGCCCTACGTTGGTTCCGTTTCCGTTGTCAGCCATGCGTTCCTTTTCTCGTCGCCAAAATGTTTGCCGTCTAGCCGAGCGCCTCGGCGCCGCCGACGACCTCCAAGATCTCCTGCGTGATTTCCGCCTGCCGCGCCCGGTTCATCTCCAGGGTCAGGTCGCCGATCATCGACTCGGCGTTCTCGGCGGCGTTGCGCATCGCGGTCATCCGCGCCCCGAGCTCCGAGGCGGCCGACTCGAGCAGCGCCCGGTAGACCGAGATCGTCACGTATTCCGGGATCAGCCTTCCCAGCAGCTCCTCGGGGTCGGGCTCGTAGAACCACTCCGAGCGGCTCTGGGCTTTCTCCGCCTCGGTTTCCTCCTCGGCGCTGTCGTCCGCCTCGGCGCCCTCGCCGGTCACTTCGGCCTGCTGCAGCGGCAGCAGCGTCTGCCGCCATACGTGCTGGGTCAGCGGCGAGACGAAGCGGTTGTAGATCAGCTCGACGCGGTCGAGGTCCTCGTCGACGTAGCGGGCGGTCATCTCCTCGCCGATTTCCCGCGCGTTGGCGAAAGCCGGACGGTCGGTGAAGCCGACGTAGGAGGAGGCGACGTCCTGCTTGCGGAAGGTCATCGCCGAGACGCCCTTGCGGCCGACCACCGCGAACGAGGGCTCGGCCCCTTCCTCGCGGACCTTCTGCGCCGTCCGCATCCCTTCGCGGATGATGTTGCTGTTGAAGGCGCCGGCGAGGCCGCGGTCGCCGGTGACCAGCACGATCCCGACCCGTTTCACGTTCTCGCGCTCGACCAGGACCGGGACCCGCGGGATGCCCCCGGCGTGGGCGGAGGCCTGGCGCGTCAGCCGCCGGATCCCCTCGGCGTAGGGCCGCAGGTCGGAGATCCGCTGTTCGGCCCGGCGCAGGCGCGCCGCAGCGACCATCTCCATCGCTCGCGTGATCTTGTTGATGTTCTTGACCGACGCGATGCGGTTCTTGACTTCCTTCTGAGATGCCATAGCGGAGCGCCCGGAGAACTAGGCGGGCGTCGCCTCCTGGGAGTTGTCCGACTGCTCGGGGTCGCCCGGGTCCTCGTTCTCGGCCACGACGCGGGCCGGGGCCTCGCGCTCCTCTTTGGAGTGGACGCGGTCGGACTCGCCCGCCTCGAGCGGGTCGCCGTGCTCGTCGAAGTCGGGGCCGAAGTCGTCGACGAAGTCGGCGATCGCCTGGCCGAGCTCTTTCTCGTCGGCCTCCTCGAGCTTGCCGCTCTCTTCGATCCGGCTGAGCAGCTCGGCCTTCTCGGAGTGCAGGCGGGTCCGCAGGTCGGCGAGGAACTCGCCGACGCGCTCGACTTTGATCCGGTCGAGGTAGCCGCCGGTGCCCGAGTAGATCGAGGCGACCTGGTCGCCGACGCTGAGCGGTTCGCGCTCTTTCTGTTTCAGCAGCTCGACCAGCCGTTCGCCGCGGGTCAGCGCTTTCTGGGTCTCGGCGTCGAGCTCGGAGCCGAACTGGGCGAAGGCCTCGAGGTCGCGGTACTGGGAGAGGTCGAGGCGCAGTTTTCCGGCGACTTTCTTCATCGCCTTGGTCTGCGCGTTACCGCCGACCCGGGAGACCGAGATGCCGACGTTGATCGCCGGCCGCACGCCCGAGAAGAAGAGGTCGGACTCGAGGAAGATCTGGCCGTCGGTGATCGAGATCACGTTGGTCGGGATGTAGGCGGAGACGTCGGAGGCCTGGGTCTCGATGATCGGCAGCGCCGTCAGCGAGCCGCCGCCGAGCTCGTCGTTCAGCTTCACCGCCCGCTCCAGCAGGCGCGAGTGCAGGTAGAAGACGTCACCGGGGTAGGCCTCGCGACCCGGCGGGCGCCGCAGCAGCAGCGACATCTGCCTGTAGGCGGAGGCGTGTTTGGTGAGGTCGTCGTAGACGCAGAGCGCGGCTTTGCCGTTGTAGAGGAAGTACTCGCCCATCGCGCAGCCGGCGTAGGGGGCGATGTACTTGATCGGGGCCGCCTCGTCGGCGGGCGCGGCGACGATGATCGTGTTCTCCATCGCGCCGTTTTCCTCGAGCGTCTCTTTCAGCTGGACGACCGTCGACATCCGCTGGCCGATCGCCACGTAGATGCAGATCAGGTCCTTGTCCTTGTTGTTGATGATCGTGTCGATCGCGATCGCCGTCTTGCCGGTCTGGCGGTCGCCGATGATCAGCTCTCGCTGGCCGCGGCCGATCGGGATCATCCCGTCGATCGACATCAG
>Ga0196960_10000426_pt1 | contig 14991 bp, 13 predicted proteins | sample S3v_5metaG_FD_183187 | JGI IMG/M metagenome (GOLD analysis project Ga0196960, IMG submission 183187) | Soil microbial communities from Anza Borrego desert, Southern California, United States - S3+v_5 | ecosystem: Environmental > Terrestrial > Soil > Desert | place: USA: California | collected... | reverse complement strand
GCCCCGGCCGTCCGGACCACCAGCGCGGTCGCGATCGCCGCCCGGCCCTCTCCGCGGCCGGTGAGGCCCAGCCCGTCGGTGGTGGTGGCGGTGAGGCCCACGGGGGCACCCAGCGCGGCGGCGAGCGCGGCCTCGGCCTCCCCGCGCCGGGGGCCGACGCGGGGGCTGTTGCCGACGAGCTGCACCGAGACGTTGCCCACCCGCCAGCCGGCGGCGTCCAGCACCTCGCGGACGTGCACGAGGACGTCGGCTCCGCGGGCGCCGGCCCAGCGCGGGTCGTCGGTGCCCAGCAGACCGCCGATGTCGCCCAGGCCGGCCGCGGAGAGCACCGCGTCGGTGATCGCGTGCGCCACGACGTCGCCGTCGGAGTGCCCGGCGCAACCGTCGTCCCCGGGCCACTCCAGGCCGGCCAGCCAGCAGGGCCGGCCCGGCTCGATCGGGTGCACGTCGGTGCCGACGCCGATCCGGGGCAGCTCGGGGGCGGTCACCGGCGCACCTGCCCCTCCGCGACGTCGAGGTCGTGCGGCACGGTGATCTTGGCGGAGCGCTCGTCGCCCGGAACCGTCGCGACCGGGATCCCCGCGGCACGGACGACGGCGGCGTCGTCGGTGAGCTCGGCTCCGTCGGGCAGGGCCGCGTAGGCCGCCTCGAGCGTGGCGCGGTGGAAGCCCTGCGGGGTCTGCACCCGCCGGAGCGCGGCGCGGGGCACCGCGTCGGCGACCGTGCCGTCGTCGGCGACGAGCACGGTCGTGTCGACCACGGGCAGGACCGGGACGACCGCCCGCGCGCCGGCGCGGAGCGCGTCGAGCACCCGGGCGACCGCGTCGGGCGGGGTCAGGGGCCGGGCGGCGTCGTGCACCAGGACGACGTCGGGCGCCTCCGCACCGGGCAGGGCGGCGAGGCCGGCGCGGACCGAGGCGGTGCGGGTGCCGCCGCCGTCGACGATCCGCACCGACGGCGGGAGCGCGGCGGCGAACGCCTCGCGATCCGCGGGCGGAACGGTCACCACCACCTCGTCGACCCCACCGGCGAGCAGCCCCTCCACGGCCCAGGAGACCAGTGGCCGGCCGGCGAGCGGGACGAGCGCCTTCGGGCGATCAGCGCCCAGACGCGAACCGCTCCCGGCCGCTGCGACGATGCCGACAGCGTGCACGGGAGCGGTTCGGTGAGGTGAGGGACTGCGCCGGAGGGCGGACTCAGCTGGCGAGGACCTCGTCGAGGAGGATCTCGGCCTTGTCCTCGTTGGTGCCCTCGGCGAGCGCGAGCTCGCTGACGAGGATCTGCCGGGCCTTGGAGAGCATCCGCTTCTCGCCGGCCGAGAGACCCCGGTCCTTGTCGCGGCGCCAGAGGTCGCGGACGACCTCGGCCACCTTGTTCACGTCACCGGAGGCCAGCTTCTCGAGATTGGCCTTGTAGCGGCGCGACCAGTTGGTCGGCTCCTCGGTGTGCGGGGCGCGGAGGACCTCGAAGACCCGGTTGAGGCCTTCCTGGCCGACGACGTCGCGGACGCCGACGATCTCCGCGTTGTCGGCCGGCACGCGCACCGTGAGGTCGCCCTGGGCGACCTTCAGCACGAGGTAGGCCTTCTCTTCGCCCTTGATGACCCGCTTCTCGATCGCCTCGATCAGAGCAGCGCCGTGGTGCGGGTAGACGACGGTCTCGCCGACAGTGAAGCCCATGTGAATGTGACCCCTTTCGCTACCTGGATGTTAGCACGGCAGACTGACCTACGGATCCGGGCCGAGCAGTAAATACGCAGGTCAGAGCCTTGGTGCAACTTCCCTTGGGGGTTGACAGAGCGTGATTGATGTGCCTCCGGAGTCGGCCAGGCCGGCGTCCGTGGCCCGTGGACTGGCCCTGGCCACCCACGCCGGTCCGACCGTCGCGGTGACCGTCGTCGCCACGCTCCTCGCCGTCGCCGCCGGTGTGCCGGCGGGGCGCACCGCGCTGGTCGCCGTCGCCGTCCTCGCAGGCCAGGCGTCCATCGGCTGGAGCAACGACTGGCTCGACGCCGATCGTGACCGGGCGGTGGCGCGGGCCGACAAACCCGTCGTCCGAGGTGCCGTCACACCGGCGCTGCTGCGTCGGGCAGCCCTCGGCGCGCTCGGCGCGGCGGTCGTCCTCTCGCTGGCGCTGGGGCTCGTCCCCGGCCTCCTCCTGCTGGTGCTCGTCGGGAGCGGATGGGCCTACAACGCCGGCCTCAAGCGCACGATCTGGTCCGGCGCCGGTTACGTCACCGGGTTCGGCGCCCTCCCGGCGGGTGTCGTGGCCGCCGCGCCGGGGACACCCGTGGCTCCGTGGTGGCTGGTCGCCGCCGGCGCGGCCCTGGGGGCGGCCGCCCACCTGGCCAACGTGGCCCCCGACCTCGACGACGACCTCGCCACGGGCGTGCGCGGCCTCCCGCACCGGCTGGGGGCACGGATCTCCGCCGCCTGCGGAGCGCTCCTGCTGGCCGGCGCGTCCCTGGTGCTGGTGCTCGGTCCGCCCGGCCCTCCTGCGGCCACCGCCTGGGCCGCGCTCGTCCTGGCCGTTCCGGCTGCCGCCGTGGCCGCGCTCGCGGGTGCCCCACGGTTCGGGCGCCTGGCGTTTCCCGCCGTTCTGCTCCTGACCGTGCTCGACGTCGCCCTGCTGGTCGCCGGGGGCTCGTCGCTCACCTGAACGCCGCCCGCCCGACCTCCCGTCCGACCGGTACCCCCGTCCTGCGGGCGGGCCGCACGGGCGACCGATAGGCTCTGCCCGCTCCGTGCCACCGATCCCCGGTGGCCGGCACGGTCCTGCTGGAGGTCGACGGTTGTGAACCGCGCTCTGCGCGCCGCCACGATGGGCGTTCTGCTTCTCTCCCCGCTCGCTCTCTCGGCGTGCAGCGCCGGGCAGGTGACGCAGACCGCCACGCAGGAGCGCGACAAGGTCGGCGGCATGGCCGCTGTCGGCGAGATCACCCTGCGCCAGGCAGTCCTCGAGTACCCCGACGGCGGGGTCTACGAGGCCGGCGAGGACGCCGAGATGGTGCTCGCCATCGTCAACAGCGGCCCGGAGGCAGACACGCTGGTCGAGATCTCCGGCGAGGGCTTCGGCGAGGCGGAGATCACGCCCGCGGGCGCCGCGAGCCCCGCCACCGAGGTCGCGGTCACCACCGCACCCGCCACCGGATCGGCACCGGCCACGGGCACGTCCACGCCGCCCCCACCGGCCGAGACGCCCACGACGTCCAGCGAGCTGGAGATCCCCGCGGAGTCGACCGTCTTCATCGGCGGGTCCGAGGGCGCGGCCATCACCCTCACCGACCTGGACGAGGCGCTCACCACCGGCCAGTCCGTGGAGCTGACGCTGACGTTCGAGAACGCCGGCGAGATCACGCTGCCGGTTCCCGTGGACACCCCCGACCGCTCGCTGGAGCGCGGCGAGGCGTTCGACTTCCACCACGAGGAGGAAGCCGCCAACGAGGAGGGCTCGGAGCTCGAGGGCTCGGAGGGCGACGCCGCGCACGAGTGACCTCCCGCTCGAGCCGCTCCACCTGAGCACCGCCACGACGGCGGCCCCGGAACCGGGGCCGCCGTCGCGCGTCTCCGCACGGAACTGTCGGTGGCCGCGGTTAGCGTCGGAGGCGTGCCGCCCGCAGGAGTGAAGTCCGCCCGCCCCGCTCACCGCTGCACCGAGTGCGGCTACGCCTCGGCCAAGTGGGTCGGGCGCTGCCCCGAGTGCCAGGCATGGGGCACGCTGCAGGAGACGGGCTCGCCGGTCACGGGTCTGCGCGCGGTCTCGGCCGGTCAGGTCAGCGCCCCCGCCCTGCCGATCGCCCAGGTGGAGCTGGCCGGGGCGCGCGCCGTTCCCACCGGCATCGCGGAGTTCGACCGCGTCCTGGGTGGCGGGCTCGTGCCCGGGGCCGTCCTGCTCGTCGCGGGTGAGCCAGGGGTGGGCAAGTCCACGCTCCTGCTGGAGGTGGCCCAACGGGTCGCGGCGACCAACGGCCCTGCCCTCGTCGTCTCCGGCGAGGAGTCGGCCGGCCAGGTGCGGCTGCGGGCGGAGCGGATCGGCGCCCTGCACGATCGCCTCTACCTGGCGGCGGAGACCGAGCTCTCGGCCGTGCTGGCGCACGTCGAGGCGGTGAACCCGTCGCTGCTCGTCCTCGACAGCGTGCAGACCGTCCGGTCACCGGCCGTCGAGGGCACCGACGGAGGCTCCACACAGGTGCGGGCGGTGGCCTCCGCGCTCACCGGCGTGGCCAAGCGCCGCGGCATGACCACGATCCTGGTCGGGCACGTCACCAAGGACGGCGCCATCGCCGGGCCGCGCACCCTCGAGCACCTGGTCGACGTGGTCGTGTCCTTCGACGGCGAGCGCCACTCCACCCTGCGGATGGTGCGCGCCACCAAGAACCGGTTCGGCCCGGCCGACGAGATCGGCTGCTTCGAGATCGGGGACGGCGGCGTCGTCGGCGTCCCCGACCCCTCGGCGCTCTTCGTCTCGCGCCGCGCCGACCCGGTGCCCGGCAGCTGCGTCACCGTCACCCTGGAGGGCAGCCGCCCGCTCCTGGCGGAGGTGCAGGCGCTCGTGGCCAGCACCGGTGGCGGCGGCTCGCCCCGGCGGGCGGTCAGCGGTCTGGACTCCCAGCGGGTCGCCATGGTGAACGCCGTGGTGGAGCGCCGCGGGCGGGTCAAGCTGGCCGACGCGGACGTCTTCGCCGCCTCCGTGGGGGGCGTGCGGATCGCCGAGCCCGCGGCGGACCTCGCCCTCGCGCTCGCCATAGCCTCCGCTGCCAAGGACCACCCCCTGCCCGCCGGGATGGTGGCGCTCGGGGAGGTCGGGCTGTCCGGCGAGATCCGCCGCGTCGGCGGAACCGGACGCCGGCTGGCCGAGGCGGCCCGGCAGGGGTACCGCATCGCCCTGGTCCCGCCGGACGCCGGATCCGCACCGGCAGGCATGCGGCTGATCGAGGTCCCCGACCTGGGGGCGGCCTTCCACCGGCTCTTCTGAGCCGGCTGGTCTCGCATCGAGGCGGCCGGCCGGCTGCACCGCACCCCGAGTCGATCCGACTCCCCCGCTCGGCACGTAGACTCGGCCGCCGCACCACCCGACCGTCAGGAGCGCTCGTGCCCGCAGCCGTGGACCCGGAGGTCGAGCTGCGCGAACTCCTCGGCCGCATCGCTCCCGGCACGGCCCTCCGCGACGGCCTGGAACGCATCCTCGCCGGTCGCACCGGCGCCCTGATCGTGCTCGGCTACGACCGCGTGGTCGAGTCGCTGTGCACCGGCGGCTTCGCCCTCGACGTCGCGCTGTCGGCCACCCGGCTGCGGGAGCTCGCCAAGATGGACGGCGCGGTGATCGTCTCCTACGACGGCACCCGGATCGTGCGCGCCGGCGTGCACCTCATGCCCGACCCGACGGTGCCGACCGAGGAGTCGGGAACGCGGCACCGGACGGCCGAGCGGGTCGCGATCCAGACCGGGTTCCCGGTGATCTCGGTCAGCCAGTCGATGCACATCATCAGCGTCTACGTCGTGGGCCGCCGCTACACCCTCGAGCACCCCACCACCATCCTGGCGCGCGCCAACCAGGCTCTCGCCGCCCTGGAGCGCTACAAGCTGCGCCTGGACGAGGTGGCCAGCACGCTCTCGGCGCTGGAGATCGAGGACCTGGTCACCGTGCGGGACGCCATGAGCGTCAGCCAGCGGCTGGAGATGGTCCGGCGGATCGCCGACGAGATCGAGGGCTTCGTCGTGGAGCTCGGCACCGACGGCCGGCTGCTGGCCCTGCAGCTGGACGAGATGCTGGCGGGCGTGGAGGAGGACCGCGGGCTCCTGGTCCGCGACTACCTGCCCTCCGGTGGCCGCCGGCCGCGCACGATCGACCAGGTCCTGGTCGATCTGCGCGCGCTCACCGCGACCGAGCTGCTGGACCTGTCAGCCGTCGCACGCTGCTACGGGTTGCCCACGTCAGCCGACGCGCTGGACTCCCCCGTGAGCCCGCGGGGATACCGCCTGCTGGCCCGGGTGCCGCGGCTGCCCGCCGTCATCATCGACCGGCTCGTGGACCACTTCGGCGGGCTGCAGAAGCTGCTCGCGGCCACGATCGAGGATCTGCTCGCCGTCGAGGGTGTCGGCGAGGCACGGGCCCGCGGCATCCGCGAAGGCCTGTCCCGGCTGGCGGAGACCTCGATCCTCGACCGCTACAGCTGAGGAAGGACCTCCTGCAGGAGCCTCACCGCAGGACGAGGGGGGCGTCGCCGGACGCCTTGGTGTCCAGCCGGCCGCGCAGCACGTAGGAGCCGGCCGGCGGGGTGGACCGCTGTGCCGAGCAGGTGGGCTCGCTGGTCAGCCCGCCCCACACGAGGGGCATCGCGATCTCCTCACCCGGCGCGAGGGTCCGCTGGTCGTCGCTGCTCTCGGGAAAGCAGTCGTTGCTCCCCCAGACCCGGGCGCCGGAGGCGTCCAGGAGCACCAGCTCCTGCAGCTCCTTGTCGAGGGCGCGCACGCAGGGGACGGAGCCGGTGTTGCGGACGACCAGCTCGAGAGTCGGCTTGCTGCCCACCCGCACCTCGGCCGGCGCTCGCACGTCCACGGCCAGGTCGGCGTCCGCACAAGGTCCTCCCGCCTGCGGGGACGGGGACGGGGACGGTGACGGCGACGCGCTGGGGGCCGCCGTGGAGGCCTCGGGCACCCGCGGCGTCCGGACCGCCTCCACCGAGGGCACCACGCGGTCCAGGGCGGGCAGCTCGGTGGACGCGGCGGCCGTAGCTCTCTCGCCGTCGGCAGGGCCACCCAGCAGCGCCGCGGCGAGCCACGCCAGGCCGGCCACCAGACCCAGCGCGAGCGCCAGCACCACGAGACGACGCCGCCAGTAGACGGCTGCCGGCAGCGGGCCGACCGGGTGCCACACGCCGGGAACGGTAATCGGCCGTCTCCGCACCGGTCCACCTGGGCGCGCCGCACTCCGGCGGGCGCACACTGGGTGCCCGTGACCGACTCTCCCGCGACCGGCCGATCCGCCGGCGACACCATCGTCGACTGGTACGCCGAGGCGGCGCGCGACCTCCCCTGGCGCACCCCGGGGATCGACCCCTGGGCCGTCCTGGTCAGCGAGGTCATGCTGCAGCAGACGCCGGTCGCCCGCGTGGAACCGGTCTGGCGGGCGTGGATGGCGCGCTGGCCCCGCCCTGCCGACCTCGCCGCCACGCCGCCCGGCGAGGTGATCCGCGCCTGGGGCAAGCTGGGCTATCCACGGCGTGCCCTGCGGCTGCGCGAGGCCGCCATCGCCGTCACCGAGCGGCACGGCGGCGTGGTGCCCGGCGACGTCTCCGCGTTGGAGGCGCTGCCCGGCGTCGGCACCTACACGGCGCGCGCGGTGGCCTGCTTCGGTTTCGGACAGCGGCAGGCCGTCGTCGACACCAACGTCCGCCGGGTCGTGGCGCGGCTGGTGCACGGTCGGGCGGAGGCCGGCAACGCCCGGGCGTCCGACCTTCCCGACATCGCGGCCCTGGCACCGGATGACGACCAGCGGGCCGTGCGCTTCTCCGTCGCGGTGATGGAGCTGGGCGCGCTGGTGTGCGTCGCCGGCCGGCCTCGCTGCGCGGCGTGCCCGGTCCGGGACCGCTGCGCGTGGCGGCTGGCGGGCTGTCCGGCGCACGACGGGCCGCAGCGGCGGGTGCAGAAGTTCGCCGGGACCGATCGCCAGGTCCGCGGCCGGCTGCTGGACGTCCTGCGCGCCGCGGACGATGCCGTGGCGGCCGAGGAGCTCGCGCGCGCGTGGGACGACGCCGCCCAGCGCTCCCGGTGCCTGGACTCGCTGCTCACCGACGGTCTGGTCGAGCAGACCGGGGATGGGTCCTTCACCCTTCCGCGGAGTTGACCACCGTCCGCGAGCGGGCAGCACGACCGGCCACGCCGGTGCGCTGGTCGACTTCCAGGAAACGCGACGGGGCCCCTCCGCTCGGGTGAGCGGAGGGGCCCCGTGGTGCGGCCTACGAGGTCACTCGGCGGCGGCTGCCGGGCTCTCGCCGTCGCCACCCGACAGCGCCACCGGCGGGGTGTCGGGCAGGTCGAAGGGCTTGGCCTCGCCGCGGAAGGTGAACTTCTGCGCGGGGCCCTCGGCGTCGTCGACGTCCACCACCACGATCTGACCGCCGGTCAGCTCGCCGTAGAGGATCTTCTCCGACAGCGAGTCCTCGATCTCGCGCTGGATGGTCCGGCGCAGGGGCCGGGCGCCCAGGACGGGGTCGAAGCCGCGGGCCGCCAGCAGCTTCTTCGCCGCCGGGGTCACCTCGATCGCCATGTCCTTGTTCTTCAGCTGGCTCTCCACCCGGGCGAGCATGAGGTCCACGATGTGGACGATCTCGTTCTCGGTCAGCTGGTGGAACACGACGATGTCGTCGATGCGGTTGAGGAACTCCGGCCGGAAGTGCTGCTTGAGCTCTTCGTTGACCTTGAGCTTCATCCGCTCGTAGTTGCTGCCCGAGTCGTTACCGGCCTGGAATCCCAGCCCGACGGCCTTCGAGATGTCCCGGGTGCCGAGGTTGGTCGTGAGAATCAGGATCGTGTTCTTGAAGTCCACGATCCGGCCCTGACCATCGGTGAGCCGGCCGTCCTCGAGAACCTGCAGCAGCGTGTTGAACACATCCGCGTGCGCCTTCTCGATCTCGTCGAAGAGGACCACCGAGAACGGCTTGCGCCGCACCTTCTCGGTCAGCTGGCCGCCCTCGTCGTAACCGACGTAACCGGGAGGCGCACCGACCAGGCGGGACACGGTGAACTTGTCGTGGAACTCACCCATGTCGATCTGGATCAGCGCGTCGTCCTCACCGAAGAGGAACTGCGCGAGCGCCTTGGCCAGCTCGGTCTTACCGACGCCGGAGGGGCCGGCGAAGATGAACGAGCCACCGGGACGGCGCGGGTCCTTGAGGCCCGCCCGCGTACGCCGGATCGCCTGGCTGACGCTCTTGATGGCCTCTTCCTGGCCGATGATCCGCTTGTGGAGCTCGTCCTCCATGCGGAGCAGCCGGGAGGTCTCCTCCTCGGTCAGCTTGAAGACGGGGATGCCGGTCCAGTTGGCCAGCACCTCGGCGATCTGCTCGTCGTCGACCTCGGCGACGACGTCCATGTCGCCGGCCTTCCACGCCTTCTCGCGCTCGGCCTTCTCCCCCAGCAGCTGCTTCTCGGTGTCGCGCAGGGACGCGGCCTTCTCGAAGTCCTGCGCGTCGATGGCCGACTCCTTCTCGCGGCGGACAGCCGCGATCTTGTCGTCGAACTCACGCAGGTCCGGCGGCGCGGTCATCCGCTTGATCCGCATCCGGGCGCCGGCCTCGTCGATCAGGTCGATCGCCTTGTCCGGCAGGAAGCGGTCGGAGATGTACCGGTCGGCCAGGGTCGCGGCAGCCACGAGGGCGCTGTCGGTGATGCTGATCCGGTGGTGCGCCTCGTACCGGTCGCGCAGGCCCTTCAGGATCTCCACGGTGTGGGCGAGGGTCGGCTCGCTGACCTGGATGGGCTGGAAGCGGCGCTCGAGGGCGGCGTCCTTCTCCAGGTGCTTGCGGTACTCGTCCAGCGTCGTGGCACCGATGGTCTGCAGCTCACCGCGGGCGAGCATCGGCTTGAGGATGCTCGCGGCGTCGATGGCGCCCTCGGCGGCACCGGCTCCGACGAGGGTGTGGATCTCGTCGATGAACAGGATGATGTCGCCGCGGGTGCGGATCTCCTTGAGGACCTTCTTCAGCCGCTCCTCGAAGTCACCGCGGTAGCGGGAACCGGCCACCAGCGCGCCGAGGTCGAGCGTGTAGAGCTGCTTGTCCTTCAGCGTCTCGGGCACCTCGCCCTTGACGATGGCCTGCGCCAGCCCCTCGACCGCGGCGGTCTTGCCGACGCCGGGCTCGCCGATGAGGACCGGGTTGTTCTTCGTGCGGCGGGACAGCACCTGCATGACCCGCTCGATCTCCTTGGCCCGCCCGATGACCGGGTCGAGCTTCTGGTCGCGCGCGGCCTGGGTGAGGTTGCGGCCGAACTGGTCGAGGACCAGCGAGGTGGACGGGGTGCCCTCGGCCGGGCCACCGGCGGCGGCCGGCTCCTTGCCCTGGTAGCCCGACAGCAGCTGGATGACCTGCTGGCGGACGCGGTTGAGGTCGGCGCCGAGCTTCACGAGGACCTGGGCGGCGACGCCCTCGCCCTCGCGGATCAGGCCGAGCAGGATGTGCTCGGTGCCGATGTAGTTGTGGCCGAGCTGCAGCGCCTCGCGCAACGACAGCTCGAGGACCTTCTTGGCCCGGGGGGTGAAGGGGATGTGGCCGGACGGCGCCTGCTGGCCCTGCCCGATGATCTCCTCGACCTGCTGGCGGACGCCCTCGAGCGAGATGCCGAGGGACTCCAGTGCCTTGGCAGCGACGCCCTCGCCCTCGTGGATCAGGCCCAGGAGGATGTGCTCGGTGCCGATGTAGTTGTGGTTGAGCATCCGGGCCTCTTCCTGGGCCAGGACGACGACACGGCGGGCTCGGTCGGTGAACCGTTCGAACATCTGCTGCTTCTCCTCTGACCGGCTGGTCCGGCGCTGCCCTCCCCGGAGATGGCGAGGAGCACCCGACGTCCGTCGGCGCGCGGGGGCACCGGTCTTTCCACTGTAGTCGCGGACCACGCCGTCCCGTCGTTCCACGGCGGGCCGGTGGATGGCTGCTCGGTGCAACGGCCCCGCCCGTGGCGCTGTTCCGCCTCCGTTACGCCGTGAGCGGACGCCCGCGCACCGCCCGGGAACGCCGAAAACCCGGCCCCAATCCCAGGGGCCGGGCTACGGCGACGCGATGGAACGGCCGCCCCGTCCAGAGGTTCACCCCGAGCGGAGCGAGGGGTGAGGAGGACGGGGTGCTTTTCAGTGAGCGGCCTCGTAGGCCTCGACGACGCTGGCCGGGATGCGTCCGCGGTCGCTGACCGCGTGGCCGTTCTTGCGGGCCCAGTCGCGGATGGCGCCGGCCTGCTCGCGGTCCATGCGACCGCCGCCGCCGGTGGCCCGGGAACGGCCGCCGCCGGACGCCCGGCCTGTGCCGCGGCCGACCTTTCGCGCCGCCGAGACGTAGCGGGCCAAGGCGTCACGCATCTCCTTGGCGTTCTGGTCCGCCAGATCGATCTCGTACGACGTCCCGTCCAGCGCGAAACTGACGGTCTCGTCGGCCGGGAGATTCTCGTCGAGGTCGTCGCTCAGTATGACCTGGACCTTGCGTGCCATTCGTCCCTCGCTTTTCTCAGCGGTCCGGAGACCGGTCGTCGATATCACCCGACGGGCGCAAGGACTATTAGAGCACATAACGAAAGTTGCGAGCGCCATCTACTCTTTGTGACGGCTCGATCGGGTGATTGAGGTCATGAGCTAATTGGCCGCACGAGCGGGAACAGGATCGTCTCGCGGATTCCGAGGCCCGTGAGCGTCATCATCAGGCGATCCATCCCCATGCCCATACCGCCGGTCGGCGGCATTCCGTACTCCAGTGCCTCGAGAAAGTCCTCGTCCAGCGCCATGGCCTCGGGATCGCCGGCCGCGGCCAGCGCTGCCTGAGCGGTGAAGCGTTCCCGCTGGGTCACCGGGTCCACCAGCTCCGAATAGGCGGTGGCCCGCTCGATACCGCCGATGTAGAGATCCCACTTCTCCGCGACGCCCGGCTTCGAGCGGTGCGCGCGGGTCAGCGGCGAGGTGTCCACCGGGTAGTCGACGACGAACGTCGGCGACTGGAGCGTGTGCTGCACCAGCGCCTCGAAGAGCTCCTCGACCAGCTTTCCGTGGATCCAGGCCGGGTCGACGCCCACGTCGTGCCGCTCGGCGAGAGCCCGCAGCGTCGCGACCGGCGTCTCCGGGGTGACCTCCTCCCCCACCGCGTCCGACACCGCCGTGTACAGCGGCACCTGCGGCCACTCGCCGGACAGGTCCACCTCCGCACCGTCGTGGTGGCGGGCGACGTGGTCCCCGAACAGCGCCACCGAGCACTCCTGCACGAGCTCACGGGTGACCGTGGCCATGACCTGGTAGTCGGCGTAGGCCTGATAGGCCTCCAGCATCGCGAACTCCGGGGAGTGGGAGCTGTCGGCGCCCTCGTTGCGGAAGTTCCGGTTGATCTCGAACACCCGGTCCAGGCCACCGACGATGCACCGCTTGAGGAACAGCTCGGGTGCGATCCGCAGGTAGAGGTCGAGGTCGAACGCGTTCATGTGGGTGCGGAACGGCCGGGCCGCCGCCCCCCCGTGCACGGTCTGCAGCATCGGCGTCTCGACCTCGAGGTAGCCGCGGGAGGTCAGCCCGGCGCGCAGCGTGGACATCACCGTGGCCCGCTGGCGCACGGTGCGGCGGGCCTCGTCGCGCACGATCAGGTCCACGTACCGGCGGCGGACCCGCAGCTCCTCGCTCATCGGCTTGTGCGCCACCGGGAGCGGCCGCAGCGCCTTGGCGGCGAGCTGCCAGGAGTCGGCGAAGACGGAGAGCTCGCCCCGCCGCGACGTCCCGACCTCGCCCTCGACGAACACGTGGTCGCCGAGGTCGACGTCGGCCTTCCACGCCGCGAGGGCGTCCTCGCCGACCCGGTCGCGGGAGAGCATCACCTGCAGCTCCGCGTCGCCCTCGCGCAGCGTCGCGAACGCCAGCTTGCCGGTGTTGCGGGAGAAGATGACCCGGCCGGTGACGCCGACGCGCTCGCCGGTCATCGTGTCGGGCTCCAGCTCCGGATGCGCGGCACGGATGCCGGCCGGTGTCGACGTCCGGGGCACGGTCACCGGGTACGGGTCGATGCCGGACTCGCGCAGCCGGTCGAGCTTGGCGCGGCGGACCCGCATCTGCTCGGGCAGCTCCTCGCCGCCGCTGTCCTCGCCGCTGCGGTCCTCGCTGCCGGTGCCGTTCGGTCCTCCGTCTGTCACGGGGCCCGAGCCTACGGGGCACTCCCGCGCCGCTCGGCGGCCTGCTGCCGCTGGAAGGCCAGGCGCAGCCCGTGCACGGTGAGATCCGGTTCGCGCTCGCCGATCGACCGGCAGCTGTCCGCCACGACCGGCGCGAGGCCGCCGGTGGCCACGACGACCGGCGCGGTACCGAACTGGGCGACCAGCTCCGCCGAGATGCGGCCCACCAGCCCGTCGACCAGTCCGGCGAAGCCGAGCACCAGCCCGGACTGGAGCGCCGCGACGGTGTTCTTGCCGATGGCCTGCGGCGGGCAGGAGAGCTCCACCGAGCGCAGCTGCGCCGCCCGGCTGGCCAGCGCGTCGAGGCTGACCTCCACCCCCGGCGCCAGCGCGCCGCCGAGGAACTGCCCGTCGGGCCCGACGGCGTCGACGTTGGTGGAGGTGCCGAAGTCGACGACGACGACGGGACGCGCCGGGCCGCCGGGCGCGCGGCCGAACAGCTCGTGCGCCGCGAGGGCCGTGACGACCCGGTCCGCGCCCACCTCCCGGGGGTTGTCCACGTGCAACGGCACCCCGGTGCGCACGCCCGGGCCGATGAGCACCACCGGCACCTCGAGGGACTCCAGCAGCTCGCGCAGCGACGGCAGCAGCGCGGGAACCGTCGAGCAGGCGGCCACGCCGGTGACCTCCGTACCGCGCAGCAGCCCCCGCCACACCATCCGGAGCTCGTCGGCGGTGGCCCGCGCCGCGGTGGTCACCCGCCAGGAGTCGATCCGCCGGTCGCCGTCGAAGGTGGCGAGGACGGTCTGGCTGTTGCCGACGTCGACGGTCAGCAGCACCGGAGGGCTCAGCGGGCGATCGTGTCGCCGCGGATCTGACCCCGCACGCCGGGGGACGGCGCCGCGGGGTCCCCGCCGAGCTCGACGATCCGGTTGGCGCCGTCGACGTGCACGACCCGGGGGATGTAGCTCTTGGACTCGGTCTCGTCCATCACGCCGTAGCTGATCATGATCACCAGGTCGCCGGGGTGCACCAGGTGGGCGGCGGCACCGTTGATGCCGATCACCCCGCTGCCGCGCTCGCCGGGGATGACATAGGTCTCGAGCCGGGCGCCGTTCGTGACGTCGACGATCGCCACCTGCTCGCCGGGCAGCAGGTCGGCGGCGTCGAGGAGGTCCTCGTCGATGGTCACCGAGCCGACGTAGTGCAGGTCGGCCTGCGTCACGGTCGCGCGGTGGATCTTGGACTTGAGCATCGTGCGCATCATCGGAGGTCTCCCGGGGAGGAGGCCGGTCCGAGCAGGACCGGCGCGTTGTCGAGGAGTCGGGTACTGCCGGCGCGCACGGCGACGAGCAGGCGGGCGGGGCCGGCGGCGGGCGCGGGTCCCAGGTCGGGATCGGTGAGCTCGAGGTAGTCCTGCAGGAGTTCCGGGTGCTCGCCGAGGACGGCGCGTGCCGCGTCCACCACGGCCTCGGCACCTCGCGGGCCCGCGGCCGCCCCGGCGCGCAGGGCAGCGGAGACGGCGGCGGCGGTGGCCCGCTGCTCCGGCGAGAGGTAGCGGTTCCGGCTCGACAGCGCCATGCCGTCGTCCTCCCGCACCGTGGGCACCCCGACGACCTCCACGCCCAGCGCCAGCTCCCGGGCCATCGCGCGGATGAGCGTCAGCTGCTGGTAGTCCTTCTCGCCGAAGAGGGCGACGTCGGGCCGCACCAGGCCGAACAGCGTGGCGACGACGGTGAGCACCCCGGCGAAGTGGCCGGGGCGCACCTCGCCCTCGAGCACCGAGCCGAGCGGGCCGGGGTCGACGGTCACACCCACCGCACCGGCCGGGTAGACCTCCTCGACCGGCGGGTGGAAGACCACGTCGGCGCCCTCCTCCGCCAGGGCCGCGAGGTCGGCGTCCCAGGTGCGGGGGTAGCGGTCGAAGTCCTCGCCGGGGCCGAACTGCGTCGGGTTGACGAAGACGGAGACCACGACGCTGCCGGCGCGCTCGCGCGCGGCGCGCACCAGCGCCCGGTGGCCCTCGTGCAGGGCGCCCATGGTCGGCACGAGCGCCACCGGCGTCGGCAGCGCGGCGACCAGCCGGCGCAGGTCGGCGACCGACTCGGCGACCGCGGGACGGGTCGCGACGGTCATCGCC
>Ga0196960_10000425_pt1 | contig 14998 bp, 7 predicted proteins | sample S3v_5metaG_FD_183187 | JGI IMG/M metagenome (GOLD analysis project Ga0196960, IMG submission 183187) | Soil microbial communities from Anza Borrego desert, Southern California, United States - S3+v_5 | ecosystem: Environmental > Terrestrial > Soil > Desert | place: USA: California | collected... | reverse complement strand
GGCGGCGGCGAACGCCGGGTCGGGCGCGCCGCCGAGGGTGCGCTTCACCAGCTGCCGGACGGCCTCGCCGGAGAGCGCGGGCGGGCGGACCGTCTCGGCCAGGCGGTGGACGACGAGCTCGTCGGCGGGCCGGTCCTCGGCCGCGGCGCCGTCGGTGCGCAGCGTGGCGACGAGCAGCACCGGCAGCCCCTCGATCCGGCGCGCCAGGAAGGCGATCCAGCGCAGCGAGGCGGCGTCCGCCCACTGCAGGTCGTCGACGGCGAGGACGAGCGGCCGCCGGTCGGCGAGGTTGACGCAGAGCCAGTAGAGGCCGTGGAGCGTCGCGAACGCCGTGTCGGCGCCCGCCGCCTCCGAGCCATCCCCGAGCGCGTCGCCCGCCAGACCCGCGGCGCCGCTGAGCAGGGCGGCGCGCTCGGCCTCCGGGGTCTCGGCGACGAGCGGCTCGAAGAGCTGGCGGACGACCCCGAAGCCGAACCCGCGCTCGAACTCCGACCCGCGCGCCAGCACCGTCCGCGCGCCGCGCGCGCCCGCGATGGCCAGCGCGGCGCGCAGGAGCTCGGTCTTGCCGATCCCGGCGGGCCCTTCGAGGAGGAGGCTGCGTCCGCGGCCGTCGAGCGCCCCTGCGATCGCGGCCTCCAGCTCGTGCAGCTCGCGCTCGCGCTCGAGCAGCCCAGGCGTCTCGGCAGCGCTCATCGAGCCGGGCAGCCTACCTGCCCGGCCGGCTCAGGCGGCGACGGCGACGGGCGGCGCGTCCGGGGTCTGACCGGCCGGGGCGGCGGGGCGGGGGAGGAGCCGCGCGAGCACGGCGATCACGAGCGCCAGCCCGGCCAGGCACCAGAGCGCGTCGGCGAACGCGCCCGCGTGGTCGGCGGGGCTTCCGGAGTCGAGCGCGCCGAGGAAGACGATCGCCAGGAGCGTGACGCCGACCGCGTTCCCCACCTGCTGGATCGTGCTCACGACGCCGGACGCGCCGCCGGCCTGCGCGGGCTCCACCGTCGCGAGCGTGAACGCCATCAGCGGCGCGAACAGCAGCCCCATCCCGACGCCGGTGACGATCAGGCCGGGGAGGAGGGGGAGCACGCTGCCGGCGGGGTCGATCGACGCGGCGGTCAGCGCCGTCCCGGCGAACCCGGCGCCGAGCGTGAGCGCCCCGGCGACCAGCGCGCCCGTGCCGAAGCGGGCGCTCAGGGCGGGCGACGCGACCGAGGAGGCGAAGTAGCCGAGCGCGAGCGGGGTGAACGCGAGGCCGGACTCCAGCGCGGTGAGGCCCAGGCCCCCCTGCAGCTCGAGCGCGAGGACGAAGAACGTCGAGGCGAGGCCGAGCTGGAAGGCGAGCGTCGCGATCGCCCCCGCGGTGAAGCCGGGGCGGCGCCAGAGTGCGGGGTCGATCAGCGCCTCGCGGCCGGTGCGGCTGAGCTTCCGCTGGCGAAGCGCGAACGCCGCGAGGAGGACGAGCGCGGCGTCGAGGAGCAGGACCGTCCACAGCGGCCAGCCGCGTTCCTGCCCCATGGCGAGGCCGAAGACGAGCGCGCCGATGCCGCCGGTGACGAGCTCGACGGACAGGAGGTCGAGCTTCGCCGCCCCGGGCGCGCGGGACTCGGGGACGGTCCGGAACGCGAGCGCGATGGCCGCGACGCCGATCGGGACGTTGACGAGGAAGCACGCGCGCCAGCCGAGGCCCGCGACGTCGGTCTCGATCAGGACGCCGCCGACGAGCTGGCCGCTGACCGCCGCGAGCCCGGCGGTGAGGCCGTAGGCGGCGATCGCCTTGCCGCGCGCGCCGGGCTCGGTGAAGACGGCGGCGATGATCGCGAGGATCTGCGGCATCAGCAGCGCCGCGGTCGCGCCCTGGGCCAGCCGGGCGAGGACGAGCGTCGTGGCGTCGGGCGCGAGGCCGCAGCCGGCGGAGGCGGCGGTGAACCCGGCGAGGCCGAGGACGAAGACGCGCCGCCGGCCGTGGAGGTCGCCGAGCCGGCTGCCGAGGATCAGCAGCGCGCCGAGCGCCGCGCCGTACCCGGCGACCCACAGCTGGACCGCGGCGCTGCCGGCGTCCAGGTCGGCCTGCATCGACGGCAGCGCGACGTTGACGATGAAGAAGTCCAGCCCGACGACGAACGCCGCCGCCAGCAGGACGGGGAGGGGAGAGCGGGTGCGTGGCATGACCGCCACGCTCCCACCGCCCGGGCGCCGCGTCGATGACCTCTGACGTCATGGCCCGCGCGCGATTACGGCGACTCTGACGCTCAGGTCGAGCGTGAGACAGACGCGCTACGGCGTGCGGGAGAGGGCCTGATCGAACGCGGCGTACGTGTCGTCGCCGAAGAGCCAGAACCGGGCCTCGACCACCCGCGGCTCGTTCTGCAGCGCCGCCGCCACCGTCGTGACCGCCACCTCGGCCGCCGCCTCGAGCGGGTAGTCGTAGATCCCAGCCGAGATCGCCGGGAACGCGACCTTCGCGTCGCCGTGCTCGGCCGCCAGCTCCACGGCCCGCCGGTAGCAGGAGGCCAGCTGCTCCGGCTCGCCGTGCGTCCCGCCCCGCCACACCGGCCCGACGCAGTGGATCACGTGCCGCACCGGCAGCCGCCCGGCGCCGGTGATCTTCGCGTCCCCGGTCTCGCAGCCGCCCAGCAGCCGGCACTCCTCCAGCAGCTCCGGCCCGGCGGCCCGGTGGATCGCCCCGTCGACCCCGCCGCCGCCCAGCAACGACGAGTTCGCCGCGTTCACGATCGCGTCCGCCTCGTCGTCCGTCGTGATGTCGCCCCGGTGGAGCGTGATGCGCGCCATGCCCTCAGTCCTTCACCAGGGGGACGGCTCGTAGTCCTTGAGGAAGACGCCGTGGAGGTCGTCGCCCGCCTCGCCGCGGACGATGGGGTCGTAGACGCGGGCGGCGCCGTCGACGAGATCGAGGGGGGCGTGGAAGCCCTCCTCGTGGAGGCGCATCTTCTGCGGGTGCGGGCGCTCGTCGGTGATCCAGCCGGTGTCGACGGCGGTCATGAGGATGCCGTCCTGCTCGAGCATCTCCTGCGCGCTCGTGCGCGTGAGCATGTTCAGCGCGGCCTTGGCCATGTTCGTGTGCGGGTGGCCCGGGCCCTTGTAGCCGCGCGAGAACTGGCCCTCCATCGCCGACACGTTCACGACGTACTTGCGGCGCGCCGAAGCGGCAGCCATGGCGGCGCGCAGGCGCGAGACGAGGATGAACGGCGCGGTCATGTTGCAGAGCTGGACCTCGAGCAGCTCGACCGGGTCGACCTCCTCGACCTTCTGGCTCCACGAGTTGTGCTCGTGCAGGTCGGGCCGCAGCCCGCCCGCGTCGATCGCCGTGCCCGTCGCGATCCGCTCCGCCGACGCGCTGCCCGCGGTCAGCGCCAGCGCGGTGAGCGAGGCGGGGGTGGGGGACCAGTGCTCGCCCGCGTGCGGCTGCGCGCCGACCGGCTCGATCCGCGCCGCCGCCGCCTCCGCGGCCGCCTCGCTGCGGCCGAAGGTGACGAGCTCGGGCATCGGCGCGCCGGACGGCAGCGGCTCGGACTCCGCGGCGGCCAGCGGCGCGTAGGCCTCGGGCGAGCGCCGCACGGTCTGCGCCGCGTTGTTGATGAGGATGTCCAGCGGCCCCGCGGCGCTGACGCTGTCGGCCAGCGAGACGACCTGAGCCGGGTCGCGCAGGTCGATCCCGACGATCCGCAGGCGGTGCAGCCAGTCGCCGCTGTCCTCCAGCGACGAGAACCGGCGCGCGGCGTCGCGCGGGAAGCGGGTCGTGATCGTCAGGTGCGCGCCGTCGCGCAGCAGCCGCAGCGCGATGTACATGCCGATCTTCGCGCGCCCGCCCGTCAGCAGGACGCGGCGGCCGGACAGGTCGGTGCGCGCGTTGCGCCGCGCGTGCGACTTCGCCGCGCACGCCGGGCAGAGCTGGTGGTAGAACGCGTCGACCTCGACGTACCGCTGCTTGCAGATGTAACACGCGCGCGCCTTGAGGAGCGTCCCCGCCGTGCGCGCGCCCGCCTCGACGGACGCGGAGAGCAGCGGGATCCCGGCCGTCTCGTCGTCGATCCGTCCCGGCGCGCCGGTCGCGGTCGCCGCGGTGACCGCCGCGTCGTTGGCGCTGATCGCCGCGCGCTTCTCGTGGCGGCGGCGCACCTTCACCGTCTTGTAGAGGGATGCCGTCGCGCGTTGGATCCGCAGCGCGTCGGGGTGGTCGAGCGGCAGCTGCTCGGCCTCGGCCAGCACGTGCAACGCCGCCTCCAGGCGTGCAGGGTCGATCCCGGTCATGCGCCTCAGCGTAGGAACGGCCGCTGTGTGACACGGCGTGGGCCCGCCGAGGCCTGGCGCGTTCCCGCTCATACCGGGACGCGCGTGCTCCGAATACGAGATCGTTATGGCAAGGACGCCCCTCGCGCGACGGATCGCGCGCCTCACCCCCGTCGCGCTCGCCGCGGCCGCCCTCGCAGCGCCGGCAACCGCCGCCGCCGGCGTCACGTACCCCACCGGCGACGGCCTCATCGGCGTCTCCGCCGGCGGGAGCACCACGACGGTCTGGCCGGACGGCTCGAACGTCGTGCCGGGCTTCGCCGCGGGCACGGTCGGCACGTTCGACGGCTCCGGCAACAACCTGTCGCTGAAGACGGGCAACAAGATCGTGTCGATGTTCAACCTGGTCCAGGGCCGGGTCCTCGCGAACGTCGCCTACGACCTCGGCCCCGTCGGCGCCACCGCGATGAACCCGGCGGGCTCCACCGTCGCCACGATCGCGGGCGGCTCGCTGCGCACGTACGCCGGCCCCGGCGTCTGGACCGAGGTCGCCCCGGCCGTCGGCCGCTTCGGCTGGTCCACCAAGTCCACCAACCAGCGCCGCGTCTACGTCGCCGGCCCAGGCAGCGTCAACGGCGGCGGCCAGGACATCTCCGGCAGCATCGTCATCCGCGAGGCCGACGACGCCACCTCGATCGCGACGATGGAGCCGGGCGCGCAGAACCCGACCATCTCCCCTGACGGCCGCTGGATCGCGTTCGAGAAGGCGAACGGCGACCAGCGCGACGTCTACCTCCTCGACACGACGGTGGACGGCGCCCCGTTCCTCGCCGCGGACCAGACCGGCGTCGACGAGTACCTCCCGGCGTTCTCGCCCGACAGCACGCGGCTCGTGTTCGCCCGCGGCAAGGGCGACGGCAGCACCGACGTCCGCGAGATCCCGGTCGGCACGATCGCGGTCTCCCGCCTCGTCACGACCATCGCGAGCGCGCCCGCCACGGGCCTGGCCTGGCAGCCGTCGGTCAAGGCGACCGCCGGCACGCTGGCGTTCTCGACGCTCAAGCCGAAGGCCGGCACGCCGGTCGAGTGGTCCGGGAACGCGAACGGCGGCTACAAGCCGATGACCGAGACGATCACGTGGCAGCGCTGCACCGCCCTGCCGCCGGAGAGCGACGGCTGCACCGACATCACCGACGGCGCGGACTACACCCCGACCGCGTCCGACGTGGGCTTCCGCCTGCGCCTCAAGCGCGTGGTCAAGAACCCGGCGGGCACCAGCACGGTCTACTCGGACACGAGTGCGGTCGTCACCGGCCTCCCGGCCGGCAAGCCGGTCTTCACCGCGCGGCCGGGCGAGCTGACCAACGCGGAGATGCCCTCGTTCGCGTGGACCGCCGGCGAGAACGGCGGCGCCGAGTACGAGTGCCGCGTCGTCGCGGGCTGGGGCGACTGGTACCCCGACACCGGCTGGACGCCCTGCACCTCCCCGACGCAGACCCCGCCGCTCACCTCCGGCGAGTACACGTTCATGGTCCGCCACAAGGGCGACGGCAACGACACCGCGTACCACGCGTTCAAGGTCGACCAGGACCCGCCGGCCAAGCCGGAGCTGATCGCCCAGCAGGTCAAGGGCCTCACCGCGTCCGTCTCCTTCACGAGCGGCTCGAACGAGATCGTCACCTTCGAGTGCCGCCTGGACGGCGAGCCGGAGGAGAGCGCCTCGCCCTGGACGCCGTGCCCCGGCGCCTGGAGCGCCGGCGACCTCGCCGAGGGCCCGCACCGCCTCGACATCCGCGCGATCGACAAGGCGGGCAACCGCAGCGCGATCGTGACGGGGACGTGGACGAACAAGAAGCCGGCCGCGCCGGTGGAGCAGCCCAAGCCGGAGCCCCCGGCGCAGCCTGAGACGCCGGCCGTGCAGACGCCCGCCGTCGAGACCCCGGCCGCGTCCGTGCCGAAGGCCGAGACGCCCAAGGCCGAGACGCCGAAGCCGGCCCCGGCTGCGCCGGTGACGCCGGTCAAGCCGCGCGCGCTCGCCGTCACCATCGGCGGCACGACGTCCGGCGCGCAGACCCCGGGCGGAACCGCCGCTGCCGCGACGATCGAGGTCGCGAAGGAGTCCGTCGGCGTCGGCTGCTCGATCACCGGCACGGTCCTGAAGTCGTGCAAGGTCGACTTGTACGCGCCGCGCGCCGCCCGCGCCCGCGCTCGCGCCGCGGCGGCCGAGCAGGTGCTGGTCGGCACGGGCACCTACGAGTCGAAGAACGGCTCGTCGAAGATGGACGTCCGGATCGAGCTCAACGCGACCGGCAAGGCGATGCTCCGCAAGAGCCCGGGCGGCCTGAAGGTCTCCGTGAGGATCACCGGCAAGCCGGTCTCCGGCGCCCCGCTGAAGGCCAGCGGCGTCGCGAACCTCGTCACCGACCGCGCGTCCGCGACGGTCGGCGGGTTCGCGGTGAACTCGCCGGTGCTGACGGCCGCGGCCAAGCGCCGGCTCCGCACGCTCGCGAAGTTCGGGAAGGCGGACACGATCCGCTGCGTCGGCCACACCGACGGCTCGAGCGACGACGAGTCCTACCTGAAGGGGCTCGGGCTCGAGCGGGCCAAGGCGGTCTGCGCCTACCTGACCGCGCACGGCGCGAAGGGCGCCCGCGTGATCGTCTCGCGCGGCAAGGCGCAGCCGGCCGCGACCAACGCCACGGCCGCGGGCCAGGCGAAGAACCGCCGCGTGCAGGTGACGCTCGTCCGCTAGGACGCCGTCTTCGCAGCACCTCGCAGGACCGACGGGCCGCCCCTCACCGGGCGGCCCGTCCGCGTTCGTCCAGCGCACCGGGATGTGGCGCACCGGGGGTCATAAGACGGATGCCACCGGTCGATCACCCGGGCATGGCAATGCGTCCACCGCGCCGTCTCGCGCGTACTTCCCTCCTGGCCGGCTCGCTGCTGGCCGTCGCGCTGGCTGCGCCTTCGATGGCCGCGGCGCAGCAGTCCTACGAGCCCTCCGGCAACGGCAAGCTCCTCTTCTCCGACGACAGCGCCCAGGTGCAGTCGGTCTGGCCGGCCGGCAGCCACTGGGCCCACGAGCTCCAGCTGCCCGACAGCTACGTCGGCGCGTACACCGCGTCCGGCGAGCGCGTCACCCTCGCCCGGCCGGGCGTGCCGGAGGCCTACCGCGTCGACCTCGGCGACCCGTTCTCCTCGCAGGCGATCACCGACCCGAACCTCGACCCGGGCGGCGTCCTCGGCCTCGCGGCCGACCCGTACAGCAACGACGTCGCGGTCGCGTCGGCCAGCGGGCTCGTCGTCGGCGATCCGGAGACCCCGGGCAGCTGGGGCGAGGTCGTCACCGGCGTCCCCGGCCTCGGCGCCGGGCGCGTCGCGTGGGGCTCGGGCGGCGGCGTCAAGGGCACGCTCGTCTGGGACGGCATCCTCAACCCGGTCGACCACGGCGGCGACCCGGAGCTCCCGGTCACGACCCCGGCCGGCGACAGCTCCGGCGAGGGGATCTGGGCGCGCGAGGGCGACGGCACGATCCACGAGATCGTCACCGACACGTCCGCCGCGAACCCGAGCGTCTCGCAGGACGGCAAGGTCATCGCCTGGGAGCAGAACTCCGAGTCGGGCCTGGACACCGACATCTACGTCCTCGACCGCAACGACCCGGGCGCCGGGGCGTACAAGATCGCCGGCAACACGCTCGGCAACGACAAGATGCCGGCGGTCTCGCCGGACGGCACGCAGGTCGCGTTCTACAACGAGGACACGCAGAAGATCGTCCGCGTCCGCCTCGACGGCCTGACCCCGCAGAGCACGGTCTACCTCGCCGACGGCGGCGTGAGCGGCCTCGCGTGGCAGCCCGCCGACACCCCGGTCGCGGGCGGCGTCCAGTTCTCCGGCACGCTCGCCGTCGGCCAGACGCTCACCGCGAGCGCCGCCGGCCCGAACACCCGCGCCGAGATCGCCGACGACACGTACCTCTGGGAGGCGTGCGACGACGTGCCCGGCGACGGGCCCGACCCGTCCTGCACCCAGGTCGCCACCACCGCGGCGTACACCGTGAAGGCCGGCGACGTCGGCAAGCGGCTCCGCGCGGTGCGCGTCGCGGCGAACGCCGCGGGCACCGACAGCTCGTACTCCACCCGCACGGTCCCCGTCCCGGCCCCGGCGCAGCCGCAGCCGGCGCCCGAGATCGAGGCGCCGACGTTCACCGACGACGTGCCCGAGCCGTTCATCGACGCCCCCTACCCGCAGTTCGGGTGGACGCCGGCTCAGCCCGGCGGCACCTTCGAGTGCCTCCTCCGCCCGGCCCTGCTCGGCGACCTCGGTGCCGAGTACACGCCGTGCACCTCGCCGGCCAAGGGCTCGACCCCGCTGACCTCCGGCGAGTACGAGTTCTTCGTCCGTCAGGTCGACGCCAACGGCAACAAGGGCAAGGCCGCCCGGTACGCGTTCACCGTCGACCAGGACCCGCCGGTCAAGCCGACGCTCGTCTCCGGCCCGGAGGCGACCACGACGAGCACGACCGCCACGTTCACGTTCTCCAACCCGTCGAACGAGATCACCACGTACGAGTGCCGCCTCGACGCGCGGCCGACCGAGCAGCGGATCATCGTCGGCCCGCAGTGGGAGGCGTGCACCTCGCCGCACACCGTCCAGAACCTCGCGGTCGGCGAGCACAAGATGGAGATCCGCCAAGTCGATCGCGCGGGCAACCACTCCATGCTCGTCTCGCACACGTGGGACGTGAAGGAGAAGCCGCCGGTCGTCGATCCCCCGGTGGTCGATCCCCCGGTCGTCGACCCGCCCGTGGTCGAGCAGCCCGTCGAGGAGAAGCCGGTCGAGCCGAAGCCCGAGCCCAAGCCGGAGACGCAGACCCCGGCCCCGGCCGTGCAGACGCCCGCCGTCGAGACCCCGGCCAAGCCGGCCGCCGTGGCGCCCGCCCCGGTCGTCAAGCCGGCCCCGGCCAAGGCCCCGGCGCTCGTCGCCACCATCGGCGGCACGAAGTCCGGCGCGCAGGTCGGCGCCAACGGCGGCACGTCCTCCGCCGCGACCATCGAGGTCGCCAAGGAGTCCGTCGGTGTCGGCTGCTCGATCACGGGCACGGTGCTGAAGTCCTGCAAGGTCGACCTGTACGCGCCGAAGGCGTCGGGAGCCACGGCGCGCGCCGCGGCGGCCGAGCAGGTCCTCGTGGGCACGGGGACGTACGAGGCCAAGGACGGCTCGTCGAAGATGGACGTGCGGATCGAGCTGAACGCGACGGGCAAGGCGATGCTGCGGGCCAACCCGGGCGGTCTGAAGGTCACGGTCAAGATCAGCGGCAAGCCGGTCTCCGGCCCGGCGCTGAAGGCGACCGGCGTGGCCAAGCTCGTCACCGACCGCGCGTCGGCGACGGTCGGCGGGTTCGCCGTCAACTCGGCCAAGCTCACGAGCCAGGCCAAGGCGCAGCTGCGCACGCTGGCCCAGTTCGGCAAGGCCGCGACGGTCCGCTGCGTCGGCCACACCGACGGCTCGACGGACGACGCCGCGTACCTGAAGGGCCTGGGGGCCAAGCGCGCCAAGGCGGTCTGCGCCTACCTCGCCGCGCACGGCGTGAAGGTCGGCAAGGCGACGCTCGCGTCGAAGGGCGCGACGCAGCCGCTGGCGACCAACGCCACCAAGGCGGGCCGCGCGAAGAACCGCCGCGTGCAGGTGACGCTCGTCCGCTAGTCCCGGACCAGCCACCCCGCAGGACCCGACGGGCCGCCTTGCGCGGCCCGTCGTCGTTCCTGGCGCCGCGGCGCCAGGGACATGGGTCGATCGGCCGATGCAGCGCCGTGCCACGCGTCCGACGACGTGTTCATGACTCAGCGTCCAACGCGCGGGATCGCGCGCATGACCCCCCTCGCGCTCGGCGGCATGGTCGCCTTCGCGCTCGCGGTCCCGACCGTTGCGACGGCCGGTGTCCCCCTTCCCTCCGACGCGGGCCGGATCTCGGTCAGCGACGGCGACTTCAACACGTACTCGGTCTGGCCGGACGGCACGCACAAGCAGGCCGAGTTCTTCGCGAACAGCTTCCCGCTCACGCAGGTCGGCAGCTGGAGCACCGACGGCACGAAGGTCTCCGTCGTCAACCCTGGAAACCCGGCCGAGGCGTACATCCTCGCGGACAACTACGCCAGCCCGAGCAAGCAGATCGTCCAGACGGCGAACGAGGAGGAGATCTACGACCTCGCGGTGAGCCCGAACGATCCCGACACGGTGGTCACGGCCACCAACAAGGGCGTCATCCTCCGCGGCCCCCAACTCGACTTCACCATCTCCAACGAGGACACCGGCCGCATCGCCTGGGCCGGCCAGGGCGCCAACAACACCATCGTGTGGGACGACAAGCCGCCCGTCGACGACGGCAACGGCATTGACGGCGGCGACCTGCCCGGGGCTCCTGCTTCCGGCGACGTCGGCGACGGCGGCATCTGGGTCAGCATCAACGGCGGTCAGCCGTACCCGATCGCCACCGACCCGCAGGCCGACAGCCCGTCGATCTCCCAGGACGGCAGCATCATCGCGTTCTCGGCGCTCGACCCGATGCGCACGCAGCGCGACATCTACTACGTCGACATGACCGAGCAGGACCCGGAGCCGCACAAGCTCCCGTCCAGCACGCTCGGCAACGACGACATCACCGCCGTCTCGCCCGACGGCACCCGCATCGCGTTCGTCAGCAACGGCGGCGAGAAGATCGTCTCCACCGACCTCGCCGGCAACAACGAGCAGACGATCGAGACGCTCGGCCAGAGCAGCGGCGTCTCCACGATCGCGTGGCAGCCGACCGTCAAGGCGGCCGCGGGCACGGCCTCGATCAGCGGCACCGCCGAGGTGGGCCAGACCCTCTCGATCACCGGTGCGGCCGCCAGCGGCGCGCAGCCGATGACGACCACCTACCAGTGGCAGCGCTGCCCGGACGTCCAGGCCGACGGCGACGGCTGCGTCGACATCCCGGGCGCGACCAGCTCGACCTACGTCCTCACGAACGACGACAAGGGCTTCAAGGTCCGCGTCAAGCGCACCGCCGCCAACGCCGGCGGCACGGACACCGTCACGTCGGCGATGACCGCCAAGGTCACGGGCGCCGGTGACCCGAACCCGAACCCCGATCCGGTCGACACGACGAAGCCGGATCAGACGACGTACGTCAGCGCCCCGAAGACGGAGGACCCGGACACCACCCCGACGTTCTCGTGGGAGGGCTCGGAGCCCGGCGGCAAGTTCGAGTGCCAGATCGTCGGCGCGCTGAAGTCGGCGCCGCTGGATCCGGACACCGCGTGGACCGAGTGCACCACGCCCTACACGACGCCGGAGCTGGCCCCCGGCCTGCACACCTTCCGCGTCCGCCAGGTCGACGATGCCGGCAACCCGAGCGACTCCGATGACTACGAGTGGACGGTCACCGCGCCGGCCGAGCCGGACCCCGAGCCCGACCCGACCCCGGTGGACTCCGCCGGCCCGCTGAAGCCGACGTTCACCGAGTCGCCGAAGAAGCTCGGCAACGACGCGACGCCGACGTTCGCGTGGACGGGCGCCGAGCCTGGCGGCACGTTCCAGTGCAAGCTCGTCGCGGGCGCGCTCGAGTCCGAGGACGACTCCTGGACCGACTGCACCTCGCCGTACACGGTGCCGGTCGCGCTGCCCGACGGGCCCTACACGATGCAGGTCCGCCAGTTCGACGACGCCCACAACCCGGGTGACGTCCGTGCGTTCGAGTTCGAGGTCGACACGCAGGCGCCGGACGAGGTCGTCCTGCTCGAGACGCCGGCGCTGACCACGCCGCTCACGACGGCGACGTTCACGTTCCGCGACGCCGCGGAAGGCAGCAGGATGGAGTGCCGCCTCGACGCGCCGGACCTCGAGAGCGCGCTCGGCGCCCAGTGGCAGGAGTGCGCCTCCCCGGTCGAGGTGAAGAACCTCGACAGCCGCCCGCACAAGTTCGAGGTGCGTGAGGTCGACGCGGCCGGCAACGGCAGCGTCCCGGCCGTGTGGAACTGGACGGTCAGCGCCCCGATCGTCATCGAGGTGCCCGACCCGCAGCCCAAGCCGGAGCCGCAGCCCGAGCCCAAGCCGGAGCCCAAGCCCGAACCGAAGCCCGAGCCCAAGCCGGAGACGGCGGCCCCGGTCGTGCAGACCCCGGCGGTCGAGACCCCGGCCAAGCCGGCCGAGGCGCCCAAGGTCGTCACCGTTCCGGCGGCCAAGCCGGCCGCCACGAAGGCCCCGGCGCTCGTCGCCACCATCGGCGGCACGAAGTCCGGCGCGCAGGTCGGCGCCAACGGCGGCACCTCCTCCGCGGCGACCATCGAGGTGGCCAAGGAGTCGGTCGGTGTCGGCTGCTCGATCACGGGCACGGTGCTGAAGTCCTGCAAGGTCGACCTGTACGCCCCGAAGGCGTCGGGCGCCACGGCGCGCGCCGCGGCGGTCGAGCAGGTCCTGGTCGGCACGGGGACGTACGAGGCCAAGGACGGCTCGTCGAAGATGGACGTCCGGATCGAGCTCAACGCGACCGGCAAGGCGATGCTGCGGGCCAACCCGGGCGGTCTGAAGGTCACGGTCAAGATCAGCGGCAAGCCGGTCTCCGGCCCGGCGCTGAAGGCGACCGGCGTCGCGAAGCTCGTCACCGACCGCGCGTCGGCGACGGTCGGCGGCTTCGCGGTGAACTCGCCGGTGCTGACGCCGGCGGCGAAGGCGCAGCTCCGCCGGCTCGCCAAGTTCGGCAAGGCGGCCACGGTCCGCTGCGTCGGCCACACCGACGGGTCGACCGACGACGCGTCGTACCTGAAGGAGCTCGGCGAGCGCCGTGCGAAGGCGGTCTGCTCCTTCCTCGCCAAGCACGGCGTGAAGGTCGCCAAGACGACGCTCGTGTCGAAGGGCGACAGCGTCCCGGCCGCGACGAACACGACGAAGGCCGGCCGCGCGCAGAACCGCCGCGTGGTCGTGACGCTCGTCCGCTAGCGCGCGACTCCAACGCCCACCCCGGCCGGATCGACGGGCCGCCCTTCACGGGGCGGCCCGTCGCCGTTCCGGCCGCTTACGTGGTGAGCATCCCGCCGTCGACCGGCAGCAGCGCGCCGGTGACGTACGAGCCCGCATCGGACGCGAGGAAGATCGCCGCGGTGACGAGCTCCACCGCCTCGCCCTTGCGGCCGGCCGGGATGCGGAAGTTCATCTGGTCCAGGTAGCCGTCCGGGTACTGCTGGGTCATCTCGGACTCGAAGAAGCCGGGGGCGAGCGCGTTGACGCGGATCTTCTTGCGGCCCGTCCACTGCTGCGCGAGGTCACGCGTGAGGCCGATGATCGCCGCCTTCGACGCCGCGTACGCCGCCTGGGGGAGGCCCGCGGTGGTCGAGCCGAGGACGGAGCCGATGTTGACGATCGAGCCGCCCTGCTCGCCGATGTTCCGCGCGAACGCCTGCGCCATGAAGTACGAGCCGTTCAGGTTGATGTCGATCACCTGCTCGAACTGCTCGGGCGTCTCCCGCGTCGCGGGCACCGCCGTCCCGATCCCCGCGTTGTTGATGAGGATGTCCGCCTTGCCCAGCTGCGCGACGGTCTCCTCGACCACCCGCGTGCAGTCCTCGGCGCTCGACACGTCGGCGCGCACGGCGATGCACCGCCGCCCCAGCGCGTCGACCGCCTTCTTCGTCTCCTCCAGCCGCTCCACGCGCCGCGCGCAGATCGCGATGTCCGCACCCGCCTCAGCGAGACCCGTGGCGAACGCGACGCCGAGACCCGACGACGCACCCGTGACGATGGCGACCTTGCCATCGAGCTTGAACCGATCGAGGACAGAGCTCATATGCCGCGCGACCTTATCTGTCGACGCTTTCGACTCGCATACCGGGTCGAAAGCGTCGCGCGTTCACCGCAGGCGGGGTTCGAGGGCCTTGGGGGTGGTGAACCAGACGAGGGGGCGGAGGGCGGAGGTGAGGGGGTTGGGGCGCGCGCCGAGCTCCTCGGCCTGCTCGGCGCGGCGGACGGCGTCGCGGACGACGAAGCCGCCGAGGGAGCGGAAGGGCTCCGGGGGGAGGTAGCCGGGCGGGCCGCCGACGAGCGCGCAGGTGGTGAGCTCGTCGGCGATGCCGAGGGCGCGGCGGCCGAGGATGCGGCCGACGAAGGCGGAGGGGGCGACGCCGTTGCCGGAGAAGCCGGAGGCGTAGTGGATCGTCGCGTGGTCGCCGATGGTGCCGACGAACGGGAGGTGGCCAGGCGCGTGGTCGACCGCGCCGCCCCAGGCGTGCGTCAAGCGCACGTCGGCGAGCGACGGGAACCAGCGGCGGAAGTCGTCGGCGACGATCGCGACCGTCTTCGGGTCGTACGCGTGGCGGGCGAGGACGCGGCCGGCCGGGCCGATCGCGCCGCCGCCGCGGCCGAACGCGATCCGCCCGTCGCGCGTGACCTGCGCGTAGTGGACGAGCATCCGCGCGTCGCCGAGCAGCTCGCCGCCGGTCCAGCCGAGCGCCTCCAGACGGTCCGGGATCGGCTCGGTGAGCACGATGTGCGAGCCGATCGGGACGATCGCGCGCCGCAGCTCGCGCAGCCGCGCCGCCCAGGCGCCGAGCGCGATGACGACGGACGCCGCCTCGACCTGCCCGGCCGGCGTCCGCACGATCGTGGGGGAGGAGGAGCGGTCGAGCGAGGACATCGGCGTGCCCTCGAAGATCCGCACGCCGCGGCGCAGCGCGAGGCGCCGCAGGCCGCGGGCGAGGAGCGCGGGCTGGACCGCGCCCGC
>Ga0196960_10000424_pt1 | contig 15075 bp, 8 predicted proteins | sample S3v_5metaG_FD_183187 | JGI IMG/M metagenome (GOLD analysis project Ga0196960, IMG submission 183187) | Soil microbial communities from Anza Borrego desert, Southern California, United States - S3+v_5 | ecosystem: Environmental > Terrestrial > Soil > Desert | place: USA: California | collected... | reverse complement strand
GTGGACCACGGTCCACGAGCCGCCGCCGCCACCGTCGCCGTCGCCCAGCAGCGGAGTCACGTCCTGCGGGGCCGCGCCCAGCAGGAGCCGTACGAGCGCCGCCGAACGGCCCGCCGCGTCGGCGCCCTGGTGCGGGGCGGTGAGCAGGGAGAGCAGCACGACGGCGATGCCGGCGACAGTGTGGTCGCCGGAGTCGCGCCGGGGTGTCGCCAGGGCGAGGGCGAGCCCCTGCCCTCCGCCGAGCGCGTACGCGAAGAGATGGGTGCCGCCCCGGGTCTCGGCCGCCGACGACGGGCCCGGCTTCCGGCCCGGCCTGGCACCAGGTGCCGCGCCCGTGCCCGCGCCCAAGGAGGGTGCGGCGGGAGCCACCACCCTGGCCAGCCGGGCCAGTGCCGTCTGCACGTCCGGTGCCGTCCGCCCGCCCGCCGCGTGCAGCACCTCGCCGTCCGCCGTGAGGAGCGCGACCCGGCCCTCCAGCTGTACGGCGAGCTGCCGCAGCACCGCCGGCACCGGGTCGGGGCGGGCCGCAGCCGTCGCCAGGGCCTGCTGGGCCCGGGTCACCCGGCGCAGCTCCCGGTGCCGCGCCTGGGCCATGAGCCGCCACACCGCCTGGGCGATCGCGGCGAAACGGGTCTCGGGAGGCACCTCCAGCAGGGGCAGCCCGTGCCTGTCGCACGCCTCCACCAGGGCGTCCGGCACCGTGTCGTGCACCGGCGCCACCCCGAAGCCGAGCGCCGACACCCCTGCCTGGACCAGACGGGCCACATAGGTGTCCGCGTCCACGAGCTGGACCCCGGCGGTCAGCAGCAGTTCACCGCCGAGCACATACGGATACGGGTCGGCCATCTCCGAGGTGTGCACCCACAGCAGATCCGCACGGTCCGGCCCGGCGATCCGGCGCAGCCCGAGCTCCTCCCGGTCCAGCAGCGCGGACAGGGGAATGGGAGGGGCGGGAGGCCCGGCGGGGGAGTCCGGCATGGACGGTCCATCCACTCGGTGGGGTGAGGATGGAGGAAACGTACACTTCAGCGTCGGCTTTCGGCCACCTACCGTCTTCCTCACACACCGGCCCTGAGCGGACCGGCCCTGAGCGGACCGGCCCTGAGCGGACCGGCCCCTGGACACACCGGTCCCTGGACACACCGGCTCCTGAGCGGACCGGCCCCTGAGCGGAAACGAGACGGAGGAAGGCCCATGGCTGTCGACTACGCGGTGATCGTGGTCTATCTGGCCGGCATGCTCGCCATGGGCTGGTGGGGCATGCGCCGCGCCAAGTCCAAGAGCGAGTTCCTGGTCGCCGGGCGGCGGCTCGGCCCCTGGATGTACTCCGGAACCATGGCCGCGATCGTCCTCGGCGGTGCCTCGACGATCGGCGGCGTGGGCCTCGGCTACCAGTACGGGCTCTCCGGTGCCTGGATGGTCTTCACGATCGGGCTCGGGCTGCTCGCCCTGTCCGTCTTCTTCTCGGCCCGCATCGCCCGGCTGAAGGTCTACACCGTCTCCGAGATGCTCGACCTGCGCTACGGCGGCCGGGCCGGCGTCATCTCCGGTGTCGTCATGTGGGCGTACACGCTGATGCTCGCGGTCACCTCGACCATCGCCTACGCCACCATCTTCGACGTCCTGTTCGACGTGGACCGGACCGTCGCGATCATCCTCGGCGGCACCATCGTCGTCGCGTACTCGACGCTGGGCGGCATGTGGTCGATCACGATCACCGACATGGTGCAGTTCGTCGTCAAGACGATCGGTGTGCTGCTCCTCCTCCTGCCGATCGCCGTGGTCAAGGCCGGCGGCTTCAGCGAGATGAAGGCGCAGCTGCCCACCGAGTACTTCGACCCGCTGGGCATCGGCGGCGAGACGATCTTCACGTACGTCCTGATCTACACCTTCGGCATGCTGATCGGCCAGGACATCTGGCAACGCGTGTTCACCGCCCGCAGCGACCGGACGGCACGCTGGGGCGGCACGGTCGCCGGCACGTACTGCCTCGTCTACGCGGTCGCCGGCGCCGTCATCGGTACGGCGGCCAAGGTGATGTACCCGAAGCTGCCCAGCGCCGACGCGGCGTTCGCGACGATCGTCAAGGACGAACTGCCCGTCGGCGTACGCGGACTGGTGCTGGCCGCCGCGCTCGCCGCGGTGATGTCCACCTCCTCCGGAGCCCTGATCGCCTGTGCGACGGTGGCCAACAACGACATCTGGTCGCGGCTGCGCGGCGTGGTCGTCAAGGAGGGCGGCGAGGAGCGCGACGAGGTGAAGGGCAACCGGGCGTTCATCCTCCTCATGGGCGTCGCCGTCATCGTGATCGCCATCGCGCTCAACGACGTCGTCGAGGCGCTGACCGTCGCCTACAACCTGCTGGTCGGCGGGCTGCTGGTGCCGATCCTCGGCGGTCTGCTCTGGCGCCGGGGCACCGCGGCGGGTGCGCTGGCGGCCGTGGCCGTCGGCGGTGTCGCGGTGATCGGACTGATGGCGGCCCACGGAATCCTCGCCAACGAACCGGTCTACTACGGGCTGCTCGCCTCGCTCGCCGTGTACGTCGTCGTCTCGCTGGCGACGAAGCCGACCGACGCGGCCGTGCTGACGGCCTGGCGCGAGCGGCTGGCGGGGCGGGGGACCGACGACCCGGCCACCCCGGACCCGGTCACCGTCTGAGCGTCCGTCCCCCGGACAAGGGACCCGGAGGGGCCCCTGACACACCGAACAGCGCATGCACGCCCACAAGGCCGTGCATGGGCTCCAACGAAAGGCACCCGCACCCATGAGCAGCAACGAAGCGCCGCGCGGCCCCGTCGACTCCTCCCGCACCCCGCGGTACGCCGGACCCGCGACGTTCGCGCGGCTGCCCCGGCTCGACGAGGTCGGTTCCGCCGATGTCGCCGTCGTCGGCGTGCCCTTCGACAGCGGGGTGTCCTACCGCCCCGGTGCGCGCTTCGGCGGCAACGCGATCCGCGAGGCCTCCCGCCTCCTGCGCCCCTACAACCCGGCGCAGGACGCCTCCCCCTTCGCGCTCGCCCAGGTCGCCGACGCCGGTGACATCGCCGCGAACCCCTTCAACATCAACGAGGCCGTCGAGGCCGTCGAAGCCGCCGCCGACGACCTGCTCGGAACCGGGGCCCGGCTGATGACGCTCGGCGGCGACCACACCATCGCGCTGCCGCTGCTGCGTTCCGTCGCCAAGAAGCACGGCCCCGTCGCCCTGCTCCACTTCGACGCCCACCTGGACACCTGGGACACGTACTTCGGCGCCGAGTACACCCACGGCACCCCGTTCCGCCGGGCCGTCGAGGAGGGCATCCTCGACACGGAGGCGCTGTCGCACGTCGGGACCCGCGGCCCGCTCTACGGCAAGCAGGACCTCACCGACGACGCCAGGATGGGCTTCGGCATCGTCACCTCCGCCGACGTCATGCGGCGCGGCGTCGACGAGATAGCCGACCAGCTGCGCCAGCGCATCGGTGACCGCCCGCTCTACATCTCCATCGACATCGACGTGCTCGACCCGGCGCACGCACCCGGCACCGGAACCCCCGAGGCCGGCGGGCTCACCTCGCGCGAGCTCCTGGAGATCCTGCGCGGGCTGTCCTCCTGCCACCTCGTCTCGGCCGACCTGGTCGAGGTGGCCCCGGCGTACGATCACGCGGAGATCACCTCCGTCGCCGCCTCGCACACGGCGTACGAGCTGACGACGATCATGTCCCGCCAGATCGCGAAGGGCCGTACCCAGTGAGTCACGACCACGACGACCGGCCGCAGCTCACCGCCGCACAGGCCGAGGCGGCCCTGCACCCCGCCCCCGGACGCAACGGCGGCGACCTCGTGATCGAGACCCTCCAGGGTCTCGGCGCGACCACCGTCTTCGGGCTGCCCGGCCAGCACGCGCTCGGCATGTTCGACGCGCTGCGCCGCTCCTCGCTCTCGTACCTCGGGCTGCGCGTCGAGAACAACGCGGGTTTCGCCGCCGACGCCTACGGCCGGATCACCGGTGAGGTGGCGCCCCTGCTGCTCTCCACCGGCCCCGGCGCCCTGACCTCCCTGGCCGCGCTCCAGGAGGCGGCGGCCGCATCGGCACCCGTGCTGGCGATCTCCAGCCAGATCCCCACCGCGGGGCTCGGCGGCGGCCGTCACGGCTATCTGCACGAGCTGCGTGACCAGAAGGCGTCCTTCCGCGACATCGTCAAGTCCGTGCACACCGTGCGCACGGCGTCACAGATCCCGTCCGCGATCGCCGCCGCCTGGGAGTCCGCGCTGACCGTCCCGCACGGCCCGGTCTGGGTGGAGGTCCCGCAGGACGTGCTGCTCGCCGGGACGGTCCTGCCCGTCGTCAGCGCGCTGGACGCCACCCCGCGCGAGCTGTACCCGCGTCCCGAGCTGACGGTCGTGGCAGCCCACCTGCTGTCGAACGCCGAGCGCCCGGCGATCGTCGCGGGCGGCGGGGTCGTACGCTCCGATGCCGCCGGCAAGCTGCGTGCGCTCGCGGAGAAGATCAACGCCCCCGTGGTCACCACCTTCGGCGGCAAGGGCGCCTTCCCCTGGGAGCACCCGCTCTCGCTCCGGTCCTGGCTGGAGGACCGCCACACCACGGACTTCCTGGAGTCCGCGGACGTGCTGCTGGTCGTCGGCTCGGGGCTCGGTGAGCTCTCCTCGAACTACCACACGTTCGCCCCGCGCGGCCGGATCGTCCAGATCGAGGCCGACGCCGGGAAGCTGGAGTCCAACCACCCCGCGCTCGGCATCCACTCCGACGCCCGCGAGGCCCTCGCCGACCTCCTGGAGGCCGTGGAGCCCCGCGAGGACGACGGCGCGGCGGAACGCGTCCGGACCCTGCTCGGGAAGGTCCACGACCGGATCGCGGCCCAGGACCTCACGCTGGAGCAGCAGGTGCTGGCCTCGGTCCGCGAGGCCCTGCCCGACACGTCGCCCAGCTTCTGGGACATGACGATCCTCGCCTACTGGGCGTGGTCCGCCTTCGACGCCCGCCACCCGAACACGATGCACTCGGCGCAGGGCGCGGGCGGCCTCGGCTACGGCTTCCCCGCCGCGATCGGCGCCGCTGCGGCCGACCGCACCAGGCCGGTGCTCGCGGTCTCCGGCGACGGCGGCGCGATGTACTCGATCGCCGAGCTCGCCACCGTGCGGCAGTACGACCTGCCCGTCACCTGGCTGATCGTCGACGACGGGGGGTACGGCATCCTGCGGGAGTACATGACGGGCGCCTTCGGCGAAGCCACGGCGACCGAGCTCTCCCGGCCCGACTTCGTGGCCCTTGCCGAGTCGTTCGGCGTACCCGCGGTCCGTACGACGCCCCGGTCCCTGGCCGCCGACCTCGGCAAGGCCCTGGCGGCTCCCGGCCCGTCGGTGGTGGTGCTCCCCGCACTGCTGAAGATGTTCGAGCCGACGCACCTGTAGGGAAGCCCTGCGCGGCCGGACCCCAGGACGGGAGCCCGGGGCCCGGCCGCACACCCCTCACCGGGGGCCCGGGGCCCGGCCGCACACCCCTCACCGGGAGCCCGGGGCCCGGGGCCCGGCCGCCCGCCCGCTCATCCGGCCCCGGCGGCCTTCCCGAACGTCGCCTCCTGCGCGGCGCGGCCTTCGTGGAAGCGCTCCTGGAGCCCGGTGGCGCGCAGGCAGCCCGGCAGGTCCCTCCCGGAGGGCAGCAGATCCGGGAGGGACCTGAACACCGCGGCCGCGGGCCCGCCCTTCCCTCTGGTCCTGGCCGCCATCAGATACTTCCCGGCCAGATGCAGATGCCTGGTCAGGTGCTTCGACGGCTCCAGGGCCAGTTTCCGTACGACGTCCGGCCGGCCGAGCGAGTGGTGCTCCCCTTCGCCGAGCCGCTCCAGCTCCGCCAGTGCCGCGTACAGCCGGCCGCAGAGGTAGGCCTCCGCCTTGAGGTCGTTCGCCATCGTCTCCCTGTTCCTGTGGTCCCGGTGCGCGCGGGCATCCTTACCCGGGAGGTCCCGGGACCACCCGCCCTCCGCCTCCGTCCACCGGCCGGGAACTGTTGCGGAAGGATGAAATCCGCAGCTGACCGCGTTGGGGACATGCGGTAGGCCAGGTGGGGTCACGGGGAAAGCTGGAGGCACGATGGCGGGCGCGGAAAAAGCGGAAGAACGGGACGCGGGGACACGGGTCGCGGAAGGACAGGGCGCCGAGCAGCAGGACGCCGGGCCGCAGGGGTGGGGCCGGCGGCTGAGCGGATACGCGTGGCGCTACCGCCGCAACGTCGTGCTGGCGCTGGGATCGTCGCTCGCGGGCATGGCCGTCATGGCGCTCGTCCCGCTCATCACCAAGGTGATCATCGACGACGTCGTCGGCAGCCGCACCCGCTCCCTCGCGGTCTGGACCGGCCTGCTCATCGGGGCGGCCGTCCTCGTCTACGTCGCCACCTTCATCCGCCGCTACTACGGCGGGCGGCTCGCCCTGGACGTACAGCACGATCTGCGGACCGAGATGTACGGCACCCTCACCCGGCTCGACGGGAAGCGGCAGGACGAGCTCTCCACCGGGCAGGTCGTCGGGCGGGCCACCAGCGACCTGCAGCTCATCCAGAGCCTCCTCTTCATGCTCCCGATGACCATCGGGAACATCCTGCTCTTCCTCATCTCCCTGGTGATCATGGCGTGGCTCTCGCTGCCCCTGACCCTCGTCGCCCTCGCCGTCGCCCCCGCCCTGTGGTTCATCGCCCGCCGCTCCAAGGCCCGCCTCTTCCCCGCCACCTGGTACGCCCAGAGCCAGGCCGCAGCCGTCGCCGGAGTGGTCGACGGGGCCGTCTCCGGGGTCCGGGTGGTCAAGGGGTTCGGCCAGGAGGAGCAGGAGACCGGCAAACTCCGCGAGGTGAGCCGCAAGCTCTTCGCGGGCCGGCTGCGCACGATCCGGCTGAACTCCCGCTACACCCCGGCGCTCCAGGCCGTGCCCGCCCTCGGCCAGGTCGCGATGCTGGCCCTCGGCGGCTGGCTCGCCACCCGCGGTGAGATCACCCTCGGCACCTTCGTCGCCTTCTCCACCTATCTCGCCCAGCTCGTCGGCCCGGTCCGGATGCTCGCCATGGTCCTGACCGTCGGCCAGCAGGCACGCGCCGGCGTGGAGCGCGTCCTGGAGCTGATCGACACCGAGCCGTCCATGGAGGACGGCACCAGGACACTCCCGGCCGACGCCCCCGCACGGGTCGAGTTCGACGACGTCCGCTTCGGCTACGACGAGGACCGCCCGGTCCTCGACGGTTTCTCCCTCACCATCGAGCCGGGCGAGACGGTGGCCGTCGTCGGTGCCTCCGGCAGCGGCAAGTCCACCGTCTCGCTCCTGCTGCCCCGCTTCTACGACGTCTCGCACGGCGCGGTCCTGGTCGGCGGCCACGACGTCCGTGAGCTGACCCAGGACTCGCTGCGGGCCGCCATCGGGCTCGTGCCGGAGGACAGCTTCCTCTTCTCCGAGTCCGTCGGCGCGAACATCGCGTACGGACGCCCGGACGCCACCCGGGAACAGATCGAGCAGGCCGCCCGGGCCGCCCAGGCCCACGGCTTCATCTCCGCGCTGCCCGAGGGCTACGACACCAAGGTCGGCGAGCACGGCCTCACCCTCTCCGGCGGCCAGCGCCAGCGCGTGGCGCTCGCCCGTGCCCTGCTCACGGACCCCCGCCTGCTGCTCCTCGACGACGCCACCTCCGCCGTCGACGCGCGGGTCGAACACGAGATCCACGAGGTCCTGGCGCAGGTCATGGAGGGCCGCACGACCCTCCTGATAGCCCACCGCCGGTCCACGCTCGGTCTCGCCGACCGCATCGCCGTACTCGACCACGGACGGCTCGCCGACATCGGCACGCACGCGGAGCTGGAGCGCCGCTCCGCGCTCTACCGCCGGCTGCTCACCGACCCGGACGAGCTGGGCGGCACCTCTCCCGGACATCAGCCCTCGGTGGCCGCCGCCCCCGAGGACGACCGCGCGCTCCAGGAGGAGCTGGACGCCGAGTTCGACGCCGAGCGCGGTGTCACCCCGGGGCTGTGGATCCGCAAGGAGGAGCAGCGCGACGCGGCGGCCGCCGGCATGCCCGCCACCCCCGAGCTGCTCGCCCAGGTGGAGGCGCTGCCGCCCGCCACCGACACCCCCGGCGTCGACGAGGCGAGCGCGGTGCGCCCGGAGCAGTCGTACGGCCTGCGCAGGCTGCTGCGCGGCTTCGGCGCCCCGCTGCTGGTGAGCCTGGCGCTGGTCGCCGTCGACGCGGGCATGGGCCTGCTCCTGCCCGTGCTGATCCGGCACGGCATCGACGAGGGCGTCACGAAGATGGCACTCGGCGCGGTCTGGGCGGCCGCCGCCTTCGGTCTGCTCACCGTCCTCGTGCAGTGGGCGGCCCAGACAGGTGAGACCCGGATGACGGGCCGCACCGGTGAACGCGTGCTGTACTCCCTGCGCCTCAAGATCTTCGCGCAGCTCCAGCGCCTCGGCCTCGACTACTACGAGCGCGAGCTGACCGGCCGGATCATGACCCGGATGACGACGGACGTGGACGCGCTGTCCACGTTCCTCCAGACCGGCCTGGTCACCGCCTTCGTCTCCCTCGTCACCTTCTTCGGCATCACCGTCGTGCTGCTCGTCCTCGACGTCCAGCTGGCCCTGGTCGTCTTCGCGACGCTGCCGGTGCTGATCGTCGGCACGTTCTTCTTCCGCCGCAAGAGCGTCAAGGCGTACGAGCTCGCCCGGACACGCATCAGCGTCGTCAACGCCGACCTCCAGGAGTCCGTCTCCGGACTGCGGATCGTCCAGGCGTTCCGGCGCGAGCACGACGGCGCCGAGCGCTTCGCGGAGCGCAGCGACCACTACCGCCGGGCGAGGGTGCGCGGGCAGTGGCTGATCTCCGTCTACTTCCCCTTCGTCCAGCTGCTGGCCTCGGTCGCGGCGGCCGCCGTGCTGATCGTCGGCGCGGGCCGCGTCGACGACGGCACGCTGACCACGGGCGCGCTGGTCGCCTACCTGCTCTACATCGACCTGTTCTTCGCCCCCGTGCAGCAGCTGTCCCAGGTCTTCGACGGCTACCAGCAGGCCAGCGTCTCCCTCGGCCGCATCCAGGAACTCCTGCGGGAGCCCACGTCCACGGCCGACCACGACGACCCGCAGGACGTGACGTCGCTGCGCGGCGAGATCGCGTTCGAGGACGTGTCGTTCGCGTACGCCGACGAGGAGGAGGCCCTCACCGGCATCGATCTGCGGATCCCCGCGGGTCAGACCGTCGCCTTCGTCGGTGAGACGGGGGCGGGAAAGTCCACCCTGGTCAAGCTGGTCGCCCGCTTCTACGACCCGACGGGCGGCCGGGTCACGGCGGACGGCACGGATCTGCGCCGGCTCGACAGGACGGCGTACCGGCACCGGCTCGGCGTCGTGCCGCAGGAGGCCTACCTCTTCGAGGGCACGGTCCGTGACGCCATCGCGTACGGCTCCCCGGACGCCACGGACGCGCAGGTGGAGGCGGCGGCCCGGGCGGTCGGTGCGCACGAGATGATCGCCACCCTGGAGGACGGCTATCTGCACGAGGTCGCCGAACGGGGCCGCAACCTCTCGGCCGGCCAGCGCCAGCTGATCGCGCTCGCCCGCGCCGAGCTGGTCGACCCCGACATCCTGCTGCTCGACGAGGCGACCGCCTCCCTCGACCTCGCCAGTGAGGCCCAGGTCAACCAGGCGACCGACCGGCTGGCGGGCCGGCGCACCACCCTGGTGGTCGCCCACCGGCTGACGACGGCCGCACGCGCCGACCGGGTCGTGGTGATGGACCGGGGCAGGGTCGCCGAGGACGGCACGCACGACGAACTGCTGGCGAGGGACGGAGCGTACGCCCGGCTGTGGCGCACCTTCATAGGGGAGGACATAGGGGAGGGCGTAGGGAAGGACGCCCCGGCAGGCGTATGACAGCCGCCGTGCGGCCCGCCGTCCGCACCTGCTCCCCGCCCGTGCCCCGCCACCGGAACCCTGCAACCCCGCGGCCCTCTTCCCGCGTCGTACCCCCGTGCGTACGTGTGTCCGGTGAGAGGGAATGTGTTCGATGAGGCGGGCGGGGTGACGGGTGTGCTCGGTGGGGACGGCGCGAGAAGACCGCTGAGGCCATCAGGACGGCAGGGACAGCAGAGGCAGCAGAGACGGCAGGGGCAGCAGGGGCGGCGGGTGGGCAGGCGCCTGGTCACGGTGCTCCTCGTCCTGCCGTTGCTCGGAGCCCTCGGCCTGGTGCTGGGCCCCACCGGAACGGCCCCGGCGCAGGCCGCAGTGGCCTGTTCGGGGCGGCTGGTCAAGACGGTGACCTTCCCCGCCGGTTCCCTGCGGGTCTACAAGAGCCGCGCCTACGCGTGCGCCGTCACCGTCGCCAGGAAGCCGGGCGCGCGCCGGGCGATGCGGGTGTCCCTGCAGCCGCGCGGCGGCCGGGCGGTCGTCGACAGCGGCCGCTTCACCGAACTGGCCGGCCCGGTCACGGTCCACGCGCTGAACCGCTGTGTCCGTGCCTCGGGCTCCGTCGGGAGCTCCTCCGGCTCCACGGGGTGGATCCTGTGCTGACACGCGAGCGGGTCTGGCGTGGCAGGTGCCGCCCCCGCTAGGTTCACGGCGACTGTCGTGAATCCAGGGGAGGATGCATGCGCAAGGTGCTCAGAGGCGTTCTGTCGCTCGCGGTGCTCATCGGCACGGTAAGCGCGACCGGAGCCTCGGCCGGGGCGGCCACCGCCGCGGAACCGGCCGCGAAGCGGAGCGACTCCACCAGCAGCAGCGAGGACATCAAGGACCGTGTCCTGGCCGTCCCGGGAATGAGCCTGGTCGAGGAGAAGCCCTATCCCGGCTACCGCTTCTTCGTCCTCAACTACACCCAGCCGGTCGACCACAGGCGCCCGTCCAAGGGCACCTTCCAGCAGCGCGTCACCCTGCTGCACAAGGACACGACCCGGCCCACGGTCTTCTTCACCAGCGGCTACAACGTCTCGACGAACCCCAGCCGCAGTGAACCGACGCAGATCGTCGACGGCAACCAGGTCTCCCTGGAGTACCGTTTCTTCACCCCGTCCCGTCCGGCCCCCGCCGACTGGTCTAAGCTCGACATCTGGCAGGCCGCCAGCGACCAGCACCGGGTCTTCAAGGCGCTGAAGAAGATCTACTCCGAGAACTGGCTCAGCACCGGAGGCTCCAAGGGCGGCATGACCGCCACCTACTTCGAGCGCTTCTACCCGAAGGACATGGACGGTGTCGTCGCCTATGCCGCCCCCAACGACGTGGTCGACGACGAGGATTCGGCGTACGACCGGTTCTTCGCCCGTGTCGGCACCGAGGAGTGCCGGAACCGGCTGAACGGTGTGCAGCGCGAGGCACTGGTGCGCCGGGAGCCGCTGGAGGAGAAGTACGCGGCGTACGCCGCCGAGAACGGCCTGGCCTTCGACACCGTCGGCACCCTCGACAAGGCGTACGAGGCCGTCGTCATGGACTACGTCTGGGCGTTCTGGCAGTACAGCACGCTCTCCGACTGCGCGTTCGTCCCGGCCGACGCCCCGGACGCCACCGACCAGGAGATCTGGGACTCCATCGACGGGATCTCGGGCTTCTCCGCCTACTCCGACCAGGGCCTCAGCACGTACACGCCGTACTACTACCAGGCCGGCACCCAGCTCGGTTCGCCCGACATCCAGCAGCCCTGGCTGGGGGACCTGAGCCGCTACGGCTACCAGCCGCCGCGCTCCTTCGTGCCGCGCTCCATCCCCATGAAGTTCCAGCCCTCGGCCATGCGTGACGTGGACAGCTGGGTGAGGAACAACGCGAGGCACATGCTGTACGTCTACGGCGAGAACGACCCGTGGGGCGCGGAGCCCTTCCGTTTCGGCAAGGGCGCCCGGGACAGTTACGTCCACACCGTGCCCGACGGCAACCACGGCGCCAAGATCGCCGGCCTCGACGCCGGTGAGAAGGCGAAGGCCACCGCGGCCGTCCTGCGCTGGGCCGGGGTCGCGCCCGCGGCCGTCGAGGCCGATCCGGCGAAGGCGAAGCCCCTCGCGAAGTTCGACGTACGTCTGGACGTGCGGGACGACGAACTCCGGCGGGACCGGGGCACGCTGCGGCCGTGACACGCACCGGACCGGAGCGGGCCGTGTCCGCCGGGTGTCGTCCACACCCGGCGGGCACGGCCCGCCGGCTTCTCCCCGCGACCCAGGTACCTAGCTCCGGTACGACAGTCCGTGGCCGAGGGGGTACAGCGTCTGCGTGGGGGCGTCCGCCCGCTGCACCGGGACCGGCAGCCGGCCCCCGGGCCTGGCCCGTCCCGCGATCACGCGGGCGGCGGCCCGCAGCTCGACGTCCGTCCAGGAGTACGAGGCGAGGCTCGCGGCACAGCCCGTTCCGGCCAGATGGGCGATGTCGTACGGGTTCCGGATCGCGAGCGTGACCACCGGGACGCCGGTCGCCGCGAGGGCGCTGACCAGGGCGCGCTGGGAACTGCTCGCCGTGACGTTGTACGTGCCCACCACGACCGCGTCCTTGCCCTCCGCCGCGGCCACCGCCTCGGCGATCTTCGCCGGGGAGGGCGACGTGCCGGTGGACAGCGCCCTCGCCACGAATCCCAGCTCCTCGAAGGCCCCGGCGAGCGTGGTGGTCGGGGGGCCGGTGGTGCCGGAGGGGGAGGCCGGGTCGGCGCCGACCACCAGGAGGTTCCGGTGGGAACGGCGGGACAGGGGCAGCAGCGCGCCGTTGTTGACGAGCAGCGTGGTCGTCCGCTCGGCGATCCGGTCGGCGGCGGCGAGATGTGCCCGGGTGCCGACGGTCCGGTCGACGCCCCGGTGGGTGACGTAGGGGTCGCGGAACAGCCCGAGCTTCGCCTTCAGCCGCAGGATGCGCAGGATCGATTCCTCGATGCGGGCCTCGCTGATCTCACCGCTCTTCACGGCGTCCAGGACGGCGTTCCAGGCGACCTTCAGGTCCGGCGGGTTGAGCAGCTGGTCGACGCCGGCCAGCAGCGCGAGGACGGGCACGCGGTCGTCGCCGTACTTCGTGCGGACCCCTTCCATCCCCAGGGAGTCGGTGACCACGACACCGTCGTAGCCGAGCTCCTCGCGCAGGATGCCGGTCAGGATCGGGCGGGACAGGGTCGCCGGGTCCTCCGCCGGGTCCAGGGCGGGCACCACGATGTGCGCCGTCATGATCGAGTCGATGCCCGCGGCGACGGCCGCCCGGAACGGCGGGGCGTCCAGCTCGGACCACTGCTCGCGGGTGTGCGAGATGACGGGCAGGCCGGTGTGGCTGTCGGTGCTGGTGTCCCCGTGGCCGGGGAAGTGCTTGGCGGTGGCGGCGACCCCGGCGCTCTGGTAGCCCTTCACCTGCGCGGTGACCAGCCCGGCGACGGACTCCGGGTCGGAGCCGAAGGAGCGTACGCCGATGACGGGGTTGGCCGGGTTGACGTTGACGTCCGCGTCCGGCGCGTAGTTCTGGTTGATGCCCAGCGCCGCCAGCTCGGCCCCGGCGATCCGGCCGGCCGTGCGCGCGTCGGAGCGTGAACCGCCCGCGCCCAGCGCCATCGCGCCCGGCAGCAGCGTCGCGGGCTCCCCGACGCGGCACACGATGCCGTGCTCCTGGTCGGTGGAGACGAGCAGCGGCAGCGGGGTGGGCCCGGCGAGCCCGGCGCGCTGGATGCCGTTGGAGAGGTCGGCGATCTGGTGCGGGTCGCGGGTGTTGTGCGCCCAGGCGAAGTAGATGATGCCGCCGACGTGGTACGTGGAGATCAGCTCGGCCGCGTCGCGGACCCCGATCTCGGCGAGGTTGGCGTCGACGTCCGCCTGGTCGGGATCGGTGGCGGAGTGCCCGTACACCCGCATCACGAAGAGCTGGCCGACCTTCTCCTCCAGGCTCATCCGGGCGATGAGCCGTTTGAGGCGGCTGTCCTGGGAGGTGGCCGAGCCGACTGCCCGCGCGGTACCGGGAAGAGCGGCGACGCCGGTCGCCGCAGCCGCTGCTGCGGTGGCGGTGAGGAGGGTGCGTCTGGAGGTGCGGTGGTGCACGTGAGCCCCTTCCGGTGCTGAAAGAAACTTCCAAGAAGGTACGGATATATGGAAAGTAACTACCAGTCAAGGGGGCGGCCCGGAAACGGGCGTGACACACGGGAGGGCGGAGGGTGTCCCGGCGGGGCGACGCGCCCCGCCGGGCGGGGGTGCGGACCGGGCCTACTGCTTCGGCGCGCCGAGCCGCAGCAGGTGCTCCCGGCCCGCAGCCAGCATCTCCGGCAGCTCGGCGGCCCCGGCGTACCAGCGCTTCTCGTACTCCCAGCAGACCCAGCTGTCCTGGTCCAGCACGTCCAGGCACGCCTTCAGCGGCAGTGTCCCCGAGCCGAGGGCCAGCGGCGTGGTGTCCTCGGCGGAGGCGATGTCCTTCACCTGGACGTACCCCAGGTGCGGGGCCAGCACCGCATGGCTGGCCACGGGCTCCTCGCCGGCCAGCCAGGTGTGCATGACGTCCCAGACCGCGCCGATCTGCCCGTGCCCGACGGTCCCGACCACCCGGGCCACGTCGGCTCCGGCACGGTGCGAGTCATGGGTCTCCAGGAGGATCCGTACGCCCATGTCGGCGGCGTGCGGCGCGGCGGCCCCCAGCCGCCGCGCGGCGATCGCGTCGGCGTCCGCCGGGTCCTGCTCCCCGCCGCCGGGGAACACCCGGACGTACGGGGCACCCAGGTCACGCGCCAGCTCCACCAGCTCGGCGAGCTCGGCGATCACCGGCTCGTCCTCGCCCTCGGCGGCGACCTTCACGTATCCGGCGACGGCCAGGATCTCGACCCCGCCCCGCTTGAACTCCTCGGCCACGGCCGCGCGCCCGGCCGGGTCGAGGCGGGGGCTGACCGGCTCCTCGGGGTGGGCGCGCAGCTCCACCCCCTGGTAGCCGTTCCCGGCGGCGAGCCGCACCACGTCCGCGACGGGCATTCCCGGCACTCCGAGGGTCGAGAAAGCGAGCTTCACGATGTGTTTCCTTCCGCTGGGGGCCGACGCGGGAACGGCCCGGCACTCTCCCGGCTCCTGCCCCCCGGAGCCCGCCGCCACTCCCGCGTGCCGCCCGGCGTACGGCCGCTCGGCCCGC
>Ga0196960_10000423_pt1 | contig 15077 bp, 13 predicted proteins | sample S3v_5metaG_FD_183187 | JGI IMG/M metagenome (GOLD analysis project Ga0196960, IMG submission 183187) | Soil microbial communities from Anza Borrego desert, Southern California, United States - S3+v_5 | ecosystem: Environmental > Terrestrial > Soil > Desert | place: USA: California | collected... | reverse complement strand
AGCCGAGTGAGACCGCCACGGAGGCCGCACCGGCCCCCGCGGAGCCGAGCAGCAGTGCGCCGGACCTGGCCGAGACCGGTTCGTCGTCCGCCACGCCCGTCATCGGCGGAGCCGCACTCGCGGTTCTGCTCGCCGGCGGCGGCATCCTGTGGTCCGTCCGTAAGCGCCGCAGCACGCAGCACTGACGCGTCCTCAACACTTCGGCACAGCGGTGGCTGAACACCGGTGTTCCTGGCGGGGGCGTACTGCATCGACTGCGATGCAGTACGCCCCTTTCGCGCCCCGTCCCACTGCGGCAGCAGCCGCGACTGCCGGGAGCAGGCTCAGGAAGCGGGTCCGATCTCGCACCAGACGGCCTTGCCCTCTCCTCGGGGCTCGATGCCCCAGCGTTCGGCAACCGCGTCGAGAAGCAGCAGACCACGTCCGGAAGTCGATGTCTCGCCCGGGGTGCGGCGCCGCGGCCAGACACTCGAGCGGTCCTGGACCGACAGCCTGATGCGCCGCACGGGCTCCGGCAGCACCTCCAGCGTCAGCACCGCCCCGCCCTCCGTATGCAGCAGCACATTCACCAGCAGCTCTCCCGTGACCAGCTCCGCGTCGTCCGCCAGCCCGGCGAGGTCCCAGTCCGTCAGCGCCTGACGGACGATGGACCGGGCCTCCGACAGGCCCTGAGGATCCGCCTGATGGATGTACTGGTGCAGCCGGGGAGCACGCGGTGACCCGAGATCCGGGCTGCGTCGCAGGACCAGCAGCGCCACGTCGTCACCCGACCCCCACCGCTCCCACAGCCGGTCCGACAGATGGTCGGCCAGTGCCTCGGCGCCGTCGGGTCCGCCGCTCACCTCATGGATCAGCGCCGCGACACCCGCATCGACATCGGCTCCCGGTTCCTCGACCAGTCCATCGGTGTACAGGACGAGTGTCTCGCCGGGCACCAGGTCAAGACGGGTCTCCGGGTACTCCTCGTCCCGGAAATCCGTGGAGATCCCCAGCGGCAGGCCTCCGCGCACCCGAGGGGCTCCCACCCGCCCGTCGGTGTGTTTGATCAGTGGTCCGAAGTGGCCTGCACGCGCCACGCGCACCGCCCCCGTGGCGAGGTCGACCTGCGCGTATGTCGACGTCGCGAACCGCTCGGTGTCGAGTTCGGCGAGGAATCGGGAGGCCCGCGCCAGTACGGTCGCCGGAGGGTGTCCCTCGGCGGCGTACGCGCGCAGTGCTATACGCAGCTGGCCCATGATCGCCGCGGCATGCGTGTCGTGCCCCTGCACATCGCCCACCACCACACCGACACGGCCTCGGGGGAGCGTGATCACGTCGTACCAGTCACCACCGACCTCCCGCCCGCTCCACGCCGCGTGATAACGGACTGCGATCTCGCCGCCCTCGATCTCCTGGATCCGGCGCGGGAGCATGGCCGACTGGAGCCCCGTGGCGAATTCACGTTCCTCGTCGAAGAGGATCGCCCGCTGCAGCGACTGCGCCACGATGGCAGCCAGTCCCAGACACAGAATCCTCTCGTCCGCGCTGAACGCCGTGCTTTCACGGTAGAAGAGCGCGAGCCCGCCCAGTGAGCGGGCCTGGGCTATCAGCGGGAGGTAGGCGACGGCACGGAAGTTCAGTTCACCGATGTGCGGTTCGAGGACCGGGTAACGCCGGATCAGTGAACCGAGTGAGGTGATGAACCGTGGGCGTCCGCTGAGGATCGTGTCCCCGAGGGGAAGTCTCGCATCGAGCTGTCCGGAACCCAGGCCTTCGAGAACCTCCACCGAGTCACCGCTCAGCGCGATGATCTTGAGCGCTGAATTCTCCACCAGGCCGAGCGCCAGCCCGTCCGCACCGATCCCGACGAGGCCTCCCGGGCCGGTGAGCGCGGCGGTGACGTCGTCCACGGTCACCGCGCGTGACATCGCGGCGGTGGTGCGTTCGACGATGCTCGTCCGGCGGCGGCGCCGTTTTTCCAGATCCAGCGCGAAGGCCGAATGGGTGACCTCAGCCGTTGCGTCCCGCACCACACCGATGACGCGGTGCGCCCGGCCGTCACCGGACCGCAGGATCCGAGCCTGAACGTGTGTCCACTGGCGGGTCCCGTCCGCCATGGGCACCTGGAAGTGGACGCTGTACGAGCTGCTCCCGCCGGAGATCGCCTCGTCGATGGTGGTCTCGAGGCGCGCCCGGTCCGTCGCGTCCAGCCGGTCGATCACGGCGGACGGCGACGCCTCGAAGCTTGCGGCATCCAGGCCGAAGACCATCAGCCCGGCTTCGTCGACGTCGACGGCCCGGGCGTCCAGATCCCACTCGAAGGTGCCGGTCCGGTTCAGGGCGAGCCGTTCGTCGGTCCCGGTGTCACCGGCACGTCGCCGTTCGAGCCGGAGCCGCGAGGCTGTTTTCTCGTCCGGTCGCGGTGAGGGGTCGGTCATGCCTCCTCCGGAGGTGGTCCGGCGGGGCTGCTGGACGTCGCGGCCCGTAGATCTCAATTGTCGAGCCCGCGATGCGGGAGTGCCACAGCGGTTCCACAGGGGACCCGGCGCCGGAGCCCCGCGGCGGCCGTCGCAGAATGACACGCAGAGATCGTCCACGGATGACCGGAGCGCACCTATGAACGACGACGAGCCCGTCCTGCTGCACACCGAGGGCCGCGTCCTGCACATCACCCTCAACCGCCCCCAGGCCCTGAACGCCCTCACGCACACCATGGTGCGAGGCATCAGTGAAGCGCTCGCTCCGGCCGCCGAGGACGACGCGGTCACCGCCGTCGTGATCGGCGGAGCCGGCGAGCGGGGCCTCTGCGCGGGGGGCGACATCCGGTCGATCTACGAGGACGCCCGTGCGGGCCGTCGAGGGTCCGTGGACTTCTGGCGTGACGAATACCGGCTCAACGCCCAGATCGCCAGGTTTCCGAAACCGTACGTGGCGCTCATGGACGGCATCGTCATGGGCGGGGGCGTGGGTGTGTCGGCCCACGGCGACGTGCGTATCGTGACCGAGCGGTCACGTGTCGCGATGCCCGAGACCGGGATCGGCTTCGTGCCCGACGTGGGGGGCACCTATCTGCTGGCCGCGGCGCCGGGCGAGCTCGGTACCCATCTCGCTCTGACCGGCCGGGCCGTGGACGCGGCGGACGCCATCCTGTGCGGGCTGGCCGACCACTTCGTCCCGTCGCACTACCTCGCCGGCCTCACCGCCGAGCTCTCCCGGAGCGCCACGCCCGCAGACGTGGCGGGCACCGTGCGGCGATATGCGACCGACGCCCCGGAAGGGGAACTCGCCGCACACCGCGCGTGGATCGACGACTGCTACGCCGCCGACACCGTCGAGGAGATCATCGACAGGCTGGAGGGCAGTGGACTGCCCGCCGCCAAGGAGGCTGCCGGCATGCTCCTCTCCGCATCACCCACCGCTCTCAAGGTCACCCTGGCCGCCGTGCGCCGTGCCGGACGGCTCACCAGCCTCGAAGCAGCCCTCGACCAGGAGTTCCGTGTCTCCTGCCGGGCCTTCACCGGGCATGACCTGGTGGAGGGGGTGCGCGCCCGGATCATCGACAAGGACCGCACACCCCGATGGAGCCCCGCCGAGCCCGGCGAGGTCACCGCCGCCGAGGTCGCCCGCCATTTCGAGTCGCTGGGCGACCAGGAACTGGGCCTCGCCTCGGATTGACGCCCTCCGTCGCGCACCGGCCCTCCGGACCCCCTGTCGGCAGGGGTCCGGAGCGCCGCTCATACGCGTATCGTCAGCCGGTCCGCGGCCCGGTCCCAGGCCCGGGCGTCTCCTTGCGGGGCGTAGTGGCGCAGCTCCTGGGTGCGTGCGACGAGCCTGCGCATGTCAGGCAGCCCGCCCACCAGCCCGTCGGCCCGGGCCTGGAGCAGTACATTGCCGAGCGCGGTGGCTTCGGCAGGTCCCGCGGTGACCGGCAGCCCGGTCGCGTCGGCGGTCCACTGGCACAGCAGCTCGTTGCGCGACCCGCCGCCCACCAGATGGATCCGTGTCAGCTCACGGCCGGCCAGCCGGGCGGCCGCGAGCAGAGTCCTGCGATGGGCCAGTGCCAGGCTCTCCAGCACGCAGCGCGCGTATCCTCCGGGGCCGTCCGGCGTCGCCTGCCCGGTGCGGGCGAGAGCGGCGTCGATCCGTGAGGGCATGTCACCCGGCGCCAGGAACTCCGGATCATCCGGGTCGATCACGGCGGCGAACGGCTCTGCTCGCGCCGCGTCCGCAAGGAGACTCGCGAGACCCATCGAGGTACCGTCGCGTTCCCAGGTACGACGGCATTCCTCCAGCAGCCACATTCCCATGATGTTGCGGAGGTAGCGCACCGTGCCGTCCACACCGCGTTCATTGGTGAAATTCGCGGCTCTCGACTCCTCGGTCAGCACCGGCGCGTCCAGTTCGAGGCCGGCCAGCGACCAGGTACCGCACGACACATACGCGAATCCCGGTTCGGCCGCAGGAACCGCGGCCACGGCCGACGCGGTGTCGTGCGAGGCTACGATCGTCACCGGTGTCCCCGCCGGCAGGCCGGTGAACCCGGCCACGTGCGGAAGCACGGTGCCCGCTCGCTGGCCCGGTTCGCGCAGCGCGGGGAACAACGAGCGCTCCAGCTCCAGCCGCCCGATCAACGCATCGGACCAGTCACCGGTGCGGGCGTCGAACAGGCCGGTCGTGGACGCGTTGGTCACTTCCGCACCCACCGAACCCGTCAGCCAGTACACCAGCAGATCGGGCATCAGCAGCAGTGTCCGTGCCGCCGGCCACTGTGCCGACGGTCGGTGGGCGGCCAGTTGGAAGACAGTGTTGAACGGCAGGTGCTGCAGCCCGACGATGCCGTACAGCTCCTGCGCGTCGAAGCGGGCCAGTACCTCCTTCGCAGCCGCGGCGTTACGCCCGTCGCGGTAGTGGAACGGCAGGCCGAGGAGCGACCCGTCGGCGTCCAGGAGGCCGTAGTCCACGGCCCAGGTGTCGATGCCCACCGAGACGACGGGGCCACTGCGCGCCGCCGCGCGCAGCCCGTCCAGCACGCCCTGGTACAGGGCGAGAACATCCCAGCGGAGCCCGTCGGGGAGCCGGACCGGTGTGTTGGGGAAGCGGTGCACCTCGGCCAGCACCAGCTCGTCGGGGCCCACCCTGCCGGTGATCACCCGGCCGCTCGTGGCGCCCAGGTCCACCGCGGCGAACACCGGGCCGTGTTGTGAAGTCGCAGACATGGGAAATCTCATCCGATCCGGGCAGAGCGGCGCCCCGGGTGTTCACAGAACAGCATCCGGGGCGCGGCGGAGTGGTACAAGGTCAGCGCAGGAACGCCGCCGCCACACCGGCATCGACGGGGATGTGGAGGCCGGTGGTGTGGGTGAGGTCCCCACCCGTCAGTGCGAATACGGCGTTGGCGACATGCTCCGGAAGCACCTCGCGCTTCAGGATCGTGCGCTGGGCGTAGAACTCGCCCAGCTTCTCCTCCTCGATGCCATAGGTGGCCGCGCGCTGGGCGCCCCAGCCGGCTGCGAAGATTCCCGAGCCGCGTACGACGCCGTCCGGGTTGATCCCGTTGACCCGGATGCCGTGCTCACCGAGCTCGGCCGCCAGCAGACGCACCTGGTGCGCCTGGTCGGCCTTCGTGGCCGAGTACGCGATGTTGTTCGGGCCCGCGAACACGGCGTTCTTGGACGCGATGTAGACGATGTCACCGCCGAGACCTTGCGCCCGCATCACCCGCGCGGCCTCGCGGGACACCAGGAACGAACCGCGGGCCATGATGTCGTGCTGCAGGTCCCAGTCCCGGGCCGTGGTCTCCAGCAGAGGTTTGGAGATGGAGATCCCGGCGTTGTTCACGACCAGGTCCACACCGCCGAAGGCCAGCGCGGCGGCCTTGAACGCATCAGTGATCTGCTCCTCGGACGTGACGTCGACCGTCACCGCGACGGCCTTGTCCGGGCCGCCGAGCTCCTCTGCGACAGCCGCCGCGTTCACGGCGTTCAGATCCGCGACGACGACGCACGCGCCCTCCGCGACGAGCCGGTGCGCCACGGCCTTGCCGATGCCGGACCCGGCGCCGGTGACCAGCGCGACCCGCGTGGCCAGAGCCTTCGCCTTCGGCATCCGGCGGAGCTTGGCCTCCTCCAGCTCCCAGTACTCGATGCGGAACTTCTCGGACTCCTCGATCGGCGCATACGTGGAGACGGCCTCGGCACCGCGCATCACATTGATGGCGTTGAGGTAGAACTCCCCGGCGACCCGGGCGGTCTGCTTGTCCTTGCCGAACGAGAACATGCCGACACCGGGCACCAGTACGATCGCCGGGTCCGCTCCGCGCATCGCGGGCGAGCCGGGCGCCGCATGGCGTTCGTAGTACGCGCGGTACGCGGCCCGGTACTCCTGGTGGAGCGCCTCGAGCCGGGCCACCGCCTCCTCCAGCGGTGCGTCGGCCGGCAGATCGAGGACCAGCGGGCTGACCTTCGTGCGGAGGAAATGGTCCGGGCAGGACGTGCCGAGGGCGGCGAGACGGGGGTGCTCGGCGCGTGAGAGGAAATCCAGTACGGGCGCCGCGTCGGTGAAGTGCCCCACCTGGGCCCGGTCCGTGGACGCCAGCCCGCGGATCACCGGAGCGAGGGCCGCTGCCCGCTCCCGGCGCGCCTCCTCGTCCAGGGCCTCCCGGCCCGGGAGCACGGGGCCGAAGGGCTCCTTCCTGCCGTGCTCATCGAGGAACGTCTCAGCGGTACGGATCATCCACAGGGCGTTGCGCTCACACTCCTCGGAGGTGTCACCCCAGGCCGTGATGCCGTGTCCGCCCAGGATCACACCGACCGCCTGCGGATTGGCCTCCTTGACGGCCGCGATGTCGAGCCCCAGCTGGAAACCCGGCCGGCGCCAGCCCACCCAGGCGACCTTGTCACCGAAGCACTCGGCGGTCAGCTTCTCGCCGTCGGCCGCGCAGGCCAGCGCGATCCCGGAGTCCGGGTGCAGGTGATCGACATGCGAGGCCTCGACCAGTGCGTGCATGGCGGTGTCGATCGACGGGGCGGCACCGCCCTTGCCGTGCAGGCAGTAGTCGAACGCCGAGACCATCTCGTCCTCGTGCTCCACCCCCGGGTACACGGCCTTGAGTGCCCGTACACGGTCCAGCCGGAGCACGGCGAGACCGGCCTCGGTCAGCGTGCCGAGGTCACCGCCCGAGCCCTTGACCCAGAGCAGTTCGGCCTCGCCACCGGTGACCGGGTCGGTTTCCGTCGCCTTCGCCGAGGCATTGCCGCCGGCGTAGTTGGTGTTGCGGGGGTCGCAGCCGATCCGATGGGCGCGCTCCAGGAGCGCGGCGACTTCGGCGTGCGTCGCGGACGTCATGAGGGTTCCTTCGGGAAGAGACGGGGAAGGGCGGGCTGCCGGACGTGCGAGGGCGGGGGAGCGGGGATCAGGCTCCCCAGCCCGCCTGCTCGCCACCGACGCGGTCGGCGGCGATGCGTTCCTGGTTGCCGGAGGCGAGATAAGCCGCGAAGGGGTCGCGCGCCAGTCCGAGCTCCTCGCGGACCTCGGCGAGCAGCGGCCGTACATCGGTGTTGAACGCGTCCATCAGCACCCCGTTCGCGGCCAGGACATCACCGGAGCGCTGGGCCTCGGCCAGTGCCCCGGCGTCGATCAGCAGTGCCTTCGCGGTTGCTTCCTGGACATTGGTGACCGAGCGGATGACCGCCGGGATCTTGGCCTCGATGTTGTGGCACTGGTCGAGCATGAAGTTGACGTTGGTACCGGCCTCGAGACCACCGTTCTTGACCACCTCGTGCATGATCCGGAACAGCTGGAACGGGTCGGCGGCGCCCGCCATCAGGTCGTCGTCCGCGTAGAAACGGGAATTGAAGTCGAATGCGCCGAGCTTCCCCTCGCGCAGCAGGAAGGCCACGATGAACTCGATGTTGGTGCCCGGTGCGTGGTGGCCGGTGTCGACGACGACCTGGGCCTTCGGTCCGAGCTTGAGGCAGTGGGCGTACGAAGTGCCCCAGTCCGGTACGTCGGTGGTGTAGAAGGCGGGCTCGAAGAGCTTGTACTCCAGGAGCATCCGCTGGTTGTCGCCGAGGCGTTCGTACACCTCTGCGAGTGCCTCGGCCAGACGGTCCTGGCGGCCCGCTATGTCGTCCTGGCCGGGATAGTTGGTGCCGTCCGAGAACCACAGCTTGAGGTCGGACGACCCGGTGGCATCCATGATGTCCACGCACTCGAGCAGATGATCGGTCGCCTTGCGGCGGACCCCGGGGTCCGGGTGGGTGACCGATCCCAGTTTGAAGTCGTCGTCCTGGAAGACATTGGAGTTGATCGCTCCGATCCGCAGGCCGAGTTCTCCGGCATACCGGTTCAGCGCTGTGTAGTCCTCGACCCTGTCCCACGGAATGTGCAGTGACACCTTCGGGGCGACCCCGGTATGGGCGTGGACCTGTGCCGCGTCCGCCAGCTTCTCGAACGGGTCGCGCGGTACACCGGGTTGCGCGAAGACCTTGAAGCGGGTTCCGGAGTTGCCGTAACCCCAGGAGGGCGTCTCGATGACCTGGGACTTCAGAGCTGCCTTGACGGCCGACACATCAGACATGAACACCTCGTAAGCAGAGTCATCCGACGACCGGTCAGGATCGAGGATGTGAATCGTTTCATCCGGAACGTACGCTAGATTTGAGCACTGCTGCTAGTCAAGCGACCAGTCAAGTTTCTTCTCGATTTGAATCAATTCATCGAGTCCGACGCAGAGGCTTCCCCTTGACGGCCGTGCATCGGTATGTGGCCAGAAGGCCACCTGCCCTGGCTGTACGGACCCCGTCCGCAAAGCTCCGGCCGGTCAGACGTGACGCGGCCTGCTCGACGAGCTGTTCCGCGGCGGCGGGAGCGGGAGAAGCTGCGCCTCCTGGCCCCGGTGCCCATCCGCTTCGTCCACGACCGGTGGGTGGGCGGGCACGCGGAGTCCCGGGCGTATCCGGGAGGCGATCACCGATCCTGAGGTCAGGAGCAAGTGCGACTTCGGCGCCCGCGTCATCCCGGACCGGGTCCAGGGCGCGCGCTTCGAGAAGGGCGCGCCCTGGGCCCGCTGGGGGAGGGCGTAATCGGGAGGCCGACCCGCCGCGCAAGCCGGTCCAGGGCGTGGTCGCGCTCCGGAGCGACGAGGTGAGGGGCAGGGCCCGCCCGTCTCATCCGGGAAATCGAGCCCGGCCGCGGCTCCTGTCGGCTGACCGTCGCCCCGACGAACTCCGTGAGGACGCCGAGGGGGAACCGAACGGCGACCGGCCGGTGTTCCTCTCCGGCCTGAAGAACTGGCTGGAGGCGAGCGAAGACCTCCCCACCACCGGTTCGCTCCTGTACGGCGGTCAGTGAGTGACGGCCCGCCGCGGTGGGCCCCCGGTGAAGTGCCTGCCCCGACCCACGCTGCCGGGCCCTGCCGGCGGGGCACCCGCCGTGACCGGGACCGGTCAGCGGGGACCCGTCAGGCTCGGTTGAAGCTTCCGCACGAGAGTGAAGAGCCTGTCCTCGTTCCCCGCGAGGCCGGCGCTCCGCAGAGCCTCGTCCGCCTCCTCGATCGGTGAGGCGAGCAGCGGCATGTACAGAGGAGCTTCGGCCGGGTCGGCGAGCGCAGCACGTGTGGTGGCCAGCAGACGGATGTACGCCTGGGCCGCAGCGATTTCGGCTTCTTGCATCTCAGCATCTCCCGGTCGGAGGTCTTGGGCCGTCAAGCATCCCCTATGGGTCTGACAATGCTCTTCGGCCACTGCGGAACGCCCTTCAGGAAGGGAGCGCGGCCGGCGGTTCGACCTCGAGGAAGCGCCGTCGACGCGGACCGCGGTAGAGCAGTGCCGTCCAGCCCAGTCGCCGCAGCGCCGTGGCGCACCCGGCCAGTGCCTCCTCCTCGCCATGGGCCGTTCCACTGCCCGGTGGGCCGGCCCACTCCACTCGCACCGAGCCGGGCGCCTCCCCCTCGCAGACGCGGTAGCCCGTGGCGGTCCGCTCTCCGGACGGACCGACCGCCGACGCGGGTATCCCGGCGGCCTCCAGGGCCAGCGCCACGGCACGGAGCGGCCGGTGCCGCTCCCACGGGGCCGGCTCGCCTTCGGGATCCACCCGCCCCGCACAGGTCAGCCGCCTGATCTGAAGCATGCCTTCGAAAGCGGTCCGCACTTCCTGGGCACGCCCGGCCGCGCCCTCCGGGGACGCGGGGCCATCACCGGTCGCGGGCTCGAAGCCCCTGTCCTGCGACGCGCTCATGTCCTGCCCCCTCCACACCTGTACCGAGTCCTGCGGACAAGTGTGCGTCCGCTCACTGACAGAGGCCGCTCCGCCGTCTTTGTGCACACCCGTAAACTTGGCGGAGATCACACACGGAGGAACCAGGCACGTGCCCCACGACGACCCGACCGCCGCACCCGTCATCGAACGGGCTGCCCTGCGTGCCGACTGCATGAACTGCTTCGGGCTCTGTTGCGTGGCGCTGACGCTGACCGCGTCGGCGGACTTCGCGATCAACAAGGACGCGGGGACGCCCTGCCCCAGTCTGGCGGACGACTTCCGCTGCGGTATACACACCCGGCTGCGCTCCGAGGGCTTTTCCGGCTGCACCGTGTACGACTGCTTCGGCGCGGGCCAGAAGGTCTCCCAGGAGACCTACGGCGGCCGGGACTGGAGGGCTGCGCCGGACACCGCCCGGCAGATGTTCCAGATCTTCCCCGTGATGAGGCAGCTCCACGAACTGCTCTGGTACCTGACGGAAGCCCTCGCCCTGCCCGCCGCCACCCGGCTGCACGCCGACCTCAGCGACGCCCTCGGCACCACGGAGCGTCTCACCGGCCTGCCCGCCGACGAACTCGCGGAGCTGGACGTCTCCGCTCACCACGACAGGGTGGCCGCCCTTCTGCTGCGCGCCGGGGAACTCGAACGCGCCACGGTTCCCCGCCGCAGGAAGCGCAGTCAACGGGGTGCCGACCTCATCGGAGCCCGGCTCAAGGGTGCCGATCTCCGGGGAGCGGAGCTCCGAGGGGCATACCTCATCGCTGCCGACCTGCGTGGAGCCGATCTGCGCGGGGCGGAACTCATCGGTGCCGACTTCCGTGACGCCGACCTCTCCGACGCAGACCTCACCGGCGCCCTCTTCCTCACCCAGGCCCAGCTGAACGCGGCGAAGGGAAACACCGCCACGAAGCTGCCGGACTCCCTCACCAGGCCCCCGCACTGGGCGGAGAGCGGGCCCGGCACAGCCTGAACCTCCGTGCTCACCCCTCGGTTTCCTCCCGGTCGGCGTCCACATGAACGATCATCCGGTTCAGGGCGATCATCCTCCCGTTCGTGGCGTGATGAACGGTGCGCACCAGGTGTACGCCGCCCGGAGCGGCGAAGCCCATGCCGTGGGCCTTCATGGTGACGGTCACCCTGAGCGCCGGTGCTCATGCCGTACCCCGGCCATCTCGTTGAACGCGCATCCCCTTTCACGGTGATCGGTGGTCGCAGCCATACCGGTCCACTCCTCGTCGGCCAGCGCGAGGACGGCCCCGCGCGGATCGAACGACGGCGCGGCGAGGCGTTCGTGTACGTACTCCTCGAACGAGTGGAAGGGCCCCCGGCCCGGGGTGCCGGCGGCACACTCCTTGTCGAGCTCGTACAGGCGACGGCGGTGTGACGGGCTCTCACCGGGCTGCGCGAACGTGGTCAGCCGCACACCTGAGGCCCGGCAGCGCTCGGCATACGGCGCCCAGCGGACCGTGTCACAACCCCGCACGTCCAGCTCCAGCCTGAGCCGCGGCTCACCCGCGGCGCGGCCCGCCCTCCGGTGCCCCGGCCTCGCCCGATCCGTCCTGTTCCACCGCGGCTCTGAGGCGCTCAAGCGTCGTGCGGATGTTGCCGCGCTGGAACTCCGCGAACGTATGACCACGCGTCGCGACCCGGTCGAAGGCGTTGGCGAGAAAGTCGGGCCATGTCCGCCGGCCGTCCGTCCAGGTCTCCGTGACCCGGGTGGCGCCGTCGACCGCCTCGAAGCGGTATTCCCACAGTGCGATGGCGCCCGGCAGCCACGGTCGCCGGACCCCGATCGCGTGCACGCGAAAGGCGAACCGCTCGCCGGGGTCAGCGGCCGTCACCGTGCACCTGGTCGTCCAGCGGAAGGAGCCGCGTCTGTTGTGCCCCTCGAAGACCATGCCGACATGGGCCTTGAGCTGCTTCCCGACTATCCTCGCGCCCCGGTTCTCCGGACTCCAGCGTCCCATCGCCGTGGGGTCGCTCAATTCTTCGTACACGGCTGACGGTGCTGCCCGGATCAGGATGCTGTCCGATACGGACATGGTGCGGGTCATGTGGCACTCCTCGTCCTCGGCCGGCCGGGGCCTCACACCCGAGCCGGGCGGAGCATGTGCGAACGGCCGGCAGTGCTGGTTCGTCGAAACAGTGTTGCGTACACACAAGAGAACCCAGGACGCCGGGCCCGAGAAGCCCGCACATGCCGGGCAACAGCGACCTCGGTCCCTCCCGCACCGCGCCTCGCCGGTGACCGGACGCGGCCCGGTGCGGGAGGCAACGGCGCGGTCACCGTGGAGGCTGCGCACCGCCCGGTCAGGCGCGCCACTCGGTGGTGCGCTCCGGGGAGGCGTCGGCCAGGGCCTTGGCGATGGCTTCGGCGTCGCCCCGGTTCCCGTAGACGGGCGTACCGGGCTGCTGGCGCCAGGACTCGTCGAGGCCACCCGCGTCCACGGTGTCGAAGCCCAGCTCGTCGATGAGATCCCGGACCGCCTGCTTGGCCGCCGGGTCGTCGCCCGCCACCGGAAGGGCCTGCCGGCCGGGTGTGCCGTGGGGGAGTCCCTTGTCCAGGATGTCCTGGGCGTAGGTGCCGTTGAACGCCTTGATCACCGGATGGCCGATCTGCTGTTCGGTCCACCGGCTCTCCGCCAGTCCTTCCTCGATGGCGGGAATACGCCCGTCACGCTGCTGCGGGTAGTAGTTGCCCGTGTCGATGACGGCGACATCGTCCGCCGCTCCCTCGAGAATGCCCGCGGGCAGGTCCGGGACCGCCTTGAGCGGGACGGTCACCACGACGATCCGTGCTCCCCGCGCCGCCTCCGTGGACGTGACCGGCGTGGCACCGGTCTCCTCGGCGAGTGCCTTCAGCGTCTCGGGCCCACGGGAGTTGGCGACGGACACGTCGTGCCCCAGCGCGGTGAGCCGCCGGGTCAGATTTCCGCCGATGTTGCCTGCCCCGATGATGCCGATCTTCATGATCCGAACCTTCCGCTGCAGAGTGCCTGGAGTGAATCGGTCCTGCCGCATCACCAACCCCCGGAAAATGGGCGCTATTCCGGGCGCGGCGAACGGGTTCGGCACCGGGATGACGGATGGGGCAGCTTCTGGTGGGCACGTATGGGAGGGAGAACCGGAACCAAATGCCCCATTTGGAGGTGGTGCCCGTGCTGCACGGCGTCGATGTCAGCGCCTTCCAGACGGACTTCGAAACAGACGGCTTGGACTTCGTCATCGTCAAGTCGACCGAAGGCCGCTCCTATGTCAATCCGAGACTGAAGAGCCAGGTGAAACGCGCCAGGGACGCCGATTGCGTGGTCGGCTTCTACCACTTCCTCTGGCCCGGACACGCGAAGGAGCAGGCGGAGTACTTCCTCGGCGGAACACCCGAACGCGAGGGCGATCTTCTCGCCGTCGACTGGGAGCAGACGGGCGAAGGGACGCGCGCGAGCAGTGCGGACAAGGACCGCTTCATCCGGGAGGTGAAACGGCTGAGGCCACATCACCGTGTCCTGCTCTACTGCAACCGCTCCTTCTGGGTCAACCACGACACGAGCTCCTACACCGGCGACGGGCTGTGGATCGCCGACTACGGAAAGGCGGCCGCACCGAGGATCGATGCGGCGTGGCGCATCCACCAGTACACCGATGAACCGCTCGACAAGAACGTGGCCGACTTCCCCTCGCGGCAGGCGATGCGCGACTGGGCCACGGCCTGAGAGCGGAGCGCACTTCGGAAGGCGCGGCTCGTCCGTCAACACAGGCATCATGACCATCGGCCAGTGGAGTGTCCTTTGCCAGCCACTGGTGCAGTGCGCATGGAGATGACCTGCGGCATCGCCGCAGGGAGTCCATCCTGGTCGCCGAGTCCACCACCGGCCGTCGACCGAAGGAGTGCCGCAGTGACGACGAGGGGTCCCTCAGTATCGGCGGAAGCCGATGCCGCCTATCAGGACGAACTGCCTGTACGGCGTCGGCAGCCGGGGAACGTGGTCATCCGGTGGCTGACCACCACCGACCACAAGACGATCGGCACGCTGTACCTGAGCACCTCGTTCGCCTTCTTCATCATCGGCGGTCTCCTGGCGCTCGTCATGCGCGCCGAGCTGGCCCGTCCGGGCACGCAGATCGTCTCGAACGAGCAGTTCAACCAGGCGTTCACGATGCACGGCACAGTCATGCTGCTGATGTTCGCGACGCCGCTGTTCGCCGGATTCGCGAACTGGATCATGCCGCTGCAGATCGGTGCGCCCGACGTGGCGTTCCCGCGGCTGAACATGTTCGCGTACTGGCTGTACCTCTTCGGCTCCCTGATCGCGGTGGCCGGCTTCCTCACCCCGCAGGGCGCGGCCGACTTCGGCTGGTTCGCCTACACCCCGCTGTCGGACGCGGTCCGCACGCCGGGCGTCGGTGCCGACATGTGGATCATGGGTCTGGCCTTCTCGGGCTTCGGCACGATCCTCGGCTCGGTCAACTTCATCACCACGATCATCTGCATGCGCGCCCCCGGTATGACGATGTTCCGCATGCCGATCTTCACCTGGAACGTCCTGCTGACCGGTGTCCTGGTCCTGCTGGCCTTCCCCGTCCTGGCCGCCGCGCTGCTCGCGCTGGAGGCGGACCGTAAATTCGGTGCGCACATCTTCGACACGTCCAACGGCGGCGCGCTGCTCTGGCAACACCTCTTCTGGTTCTTCGGCCATCCAGAGGTGTACATCATCGCTCTACCGTTCTTCGGAATTGTTTCCGAGGTCATCCCGGTGTTCAGCCGCAAGCCGATTTTCGGTTACGTCGGCCTGATCAGCGCCACCATTGCCATTGCCGGCCTTTCGGCGACGGTGTGGGCGCAC
>Ga0196960_10000422_pt1 | contig 15080 bp, 15 predicted proteins | sample S3v_5metaG_FD_183187 | JGI IMG/M metagenome (GOLD analysis project Ga0196960, IMG submission 183187) | Soil microbial communities from Anza Borrego desert, Southern California, United States - S3+v_5 | ecosystem: Environmental > Terrestrial > Soil > Desert | place: USA: California | collected... | reverse complement strand
CCGGCGCCGCGCCTCGTACGCGCGCTGCTCGGCCGCCGTCCGCTTCTTGACCTTCACCGCCGCCCGCGCCACGTCGCGCCGGCCGTTGACCGCCGTGCCGGTGAGCGTGATCCGATACCGCCCCCGCACGCGCGGGACGATCCGCAGCGTCTGCGTCCGCCGCCCGGCCGTGATCCCCTGGCTCAGCACCACGCCGCGCGGGCCGCGGACGACGATCGATCCGGTCGCCTGCTTGCTCGCCCGCACCTGCACCCGCAGCGCGCGCCCGGCCTTCGCCACCCGGGACGCGCGCACGGTCAGCCGCGGCGGCTCGACCGTGTACCGCGCGTACCGCCGCGCCGCCGGGCAGAAGCCCTTCGCCACGCGCCGCACGCACACGCGCCGCGCGAAGGTGGCGGCGAGGCCGTGGTAGTGGAGCGTCGCCTCGTTCCCGCCCGCGCTGTAGAGCGTCCAGGCGCCGGTGTCCCAGGCGGGCAGGGCGGTCCGCATCCGCTTCGACGTGCGGCGCAGGACGCGGCGGGCGGTCGTGCTCCCGCTCACGCGTGCGTAGTCGCCGAGCCCGACAAGCGTCTGCAGCTCCCCGTTGAGCACCCGCATCGACGGCTGGAACGAGTACATCGCGAAGCGCGTCACCCGCCCGCCGCTGCGGACCGACGTGCGGCTGGAGACCAGCGCCCGGTAGGCGCCGGTGGCGGCGCGGGCGTACCGCGGATCGTCGAGCGCCTTGCCCGCGCGCGCGAGCGCCTGCGCCGACGTCGCCTGGGCCATCGAGGACGACCACGGCGCGTCGCCGCGGCCGAAGGGGAAGACGTACTCGAGCCGGAGCTGGTTCCCCGTCTCCACGCCGAGCTCGGTCAGCGCGGCGGCGCTCATCGCCAGCTGGGCGGGGCGGCACCGCGGCGGCGTGGTGTGGAGGCAGGTCCCGGCGAGCGCGTTGAGCCGGCCGGCGGTCGCGAGCGGGTGGGGCTGGACGCCGTAGCCGGGGCGGTACTCGTAGACGAGCCCGTCGCCGGGGAACCCGAGCCGCTGGCCGGGGCGCGGGAACGGGTCGAGGCGGAACGTCCGCGTGGTCGCGCTGACCGCCTTCATCACCGGCGTCAGCCGCTCGGCCTGGAGCTGCCCGCGGGCGGCGAGCCGCTCGGCGACGCGCAGGACGCCCCGGATCTCGCCCGCGCGCGCCTTCGGGAGGCGCTTGGCCGCGGCGCGGGCGACCTTCAGCTCGCGCTCCCACTCGACCCGCTGCTGCCACGTGATCGCGTCGGTCAGCTGGGCGCGGCGGATCGCGGCGCCGACCGTCCGGGCCGGGCCCTCCGACGCCTTCGGCCGCACCGGCTCGGCCGCGGGTGCGGGGACGGGCGCCGAGAGGGCGGCCATGGTGGCGAGCACCGCTGTCGCGTCCATGCCGAGCATCGCGAGCAGGCCAGGGTAGGCGCTCCGCGCAAGCAGCCCTGCTCAGATTGGCGCGCGGGCGGGCCGCTCAACGAACCCGTAATGGGCGGGCGGCGCGGGCGTCAGTTGTTGCGGCCGTCGGCGATGGCCACGCAGGCCTCGCAGAGCGGCCACGGCGGGTTCCACGGGTACCCGGTGACGTCCTGGCCGCAGAGCGCGGTGTCGGGATCGGCGTCCTCGACCAGGTGGCAGAGCTCCTCGAACCCGTCCTCGTTGCGGCCCGGGACGTTCACGCAGTCCGGCGCGACGTTGGGCGGGAGCGTGCGGGTGCTCACCCAAAGAACGGTAGCGGTCTGCCGATGATGTGAGGGACGTGCCGACCGACCTCCTCATGGGCCTCATCGCGCTGCTCCTCGGGGCGCTTCTCGCGCGCTACAGCGGCCCGCTCGCCGACCACCTCAAGGAGGGCGACGAGCGGTACCGCGAGCGCTTCCCGTGGGTCCGCGGGTTCGAGCCGCAGGCCGGTCTGCTCGCGACCGACCGGGGCCGGTGGTGGCTTCTGCGCGGCTGGATGCTCGTGACCGCCGGCGGCTACGCCGCGGTCGGCGTGCTGCTCGCGCTGCGGGCGCTCGCGGGCTGACCCCCTGCGGCGCGGGGTCGCGTCGCCAGCACCACGCGCGCGCCGCGCTTCGGGCTGAGCGTGATCGAGCGGCGCCGCGCGAGCTCCGCCCGCCCGTCGCCGTCCGCCGGCCGGATCTCCGCCTCGCGCAGCACGGCCTTCAGCACGACCCGCATCTCCAGCTGCGCGAACGCCGCGCCCAGGCACCGGCGCCGGCCGCCGCCGAACGGGATGAACGTGTACGTCCCGGGCTGGGTGTCGAGGAACCGCTCGGGGCGGAACGCGTACGGGTCGGGGTAGAGCGCCGGGTCGTGGTGGACGAGGTAGGCGTTGGGCGAGAGCGCGACGCCCGCCGGGTACGTCCAGCCGCCCAGCTCGTACTCGCTCATCGTCAGCCGCGGCTGGGCGTTGGGGAGGACGGGGCGGTGGCGGAGCGACTCGGTGATCGTCGCGGTCAGGTAGGCCTGGCCGTCGTCTTGGTCGATCTCGCGGGTGAGCTCGCGGACGACGCCGGGCTCGTGGGCGGGCCGCGTGAACGTCCGCGCGAGCTGCGACGCGGTGGTCTCGTGGCCGGCGACGAGCGCGGTCATCAGCTCGTCGTGGATCTCGTCGAACGACATCGGCGTGCCGTCCTCGTGCGTGGCCTCCAGGAGGGTGGCGAGGATGTCGCTGCGGCCCGGGTCGCCGCCGCTCGCCGCGGCCGTGGCCGCCTCCGCACGCCGCTCGTCCACCAGCTCACGCAGCGACGCGCGGATCGCCGCCTTCGTGCGCAGGAACGCGCCGCCGGGCGAGCGCGGCCCGAGGTCCTTCTGCAGCGGCGGGAAGACGCCCACCACGCCGGCACCGACGCGGATGTGGTCGGTCAGCAGCGCGCGGAGCTGGTCGAGCCGCGGGCCGGGGTCGAGGCCGAAGACCGCGCGCAGGATGATCTCCAGCGTCACCTGCTGCAGCGGCTCGTGGAGGGCGACCGGCGTGTCCCGCGGCCACTCCGCGACCGCCCGCTCGGTGACCTCCTCGACCAGCCCGGTGAGCGCCTGCATCCGCTCGCCGTGGAAGCCGGGGAGGAGGAGCCGGCGCTGCGCGAGGTGCGCCTTCTCGTCGAGCAGCAGGACCGAGCGCGGCCCGACGATCGGCTCGAGGATCTTCGCGCCCTCGCCGGGGTGGAGGACCTCGGGCGGCGCGGTGAAGAGCTGGCGGATCTCGTCCGGGTCCGTGATGTGGACGAAGGGCGGCGTGCCGATCACCCGCATCGTGAACCGGGGGCCGTACGTCGCGCGGCAGCGCTCGTAGAACGGCAGCGAGCGCGACCACCACGCGAGCGTCTGGACGGCCTTCGGCCAGCGCGGGCCGGGCGGCAGCTGGGACATGTGCCGATCGTCACGGACGATGCACCGGGGAAGTGTGACGGTCATCACGCCAACGTCGAATCGGCCGTTGTGAGGCGGGTAGCCCGAATGGTGGAGAACGAACCACGATCCGAACCGGAGGGCTCGATCACCGATGTCACCGCAGGACCCCGAGCCGGCATGACCGCCTGGGACGCAGAGCTGCTGGAGCGCCGCGATGACGGCGCCACCCTCGCCGTGAGCGGCGAGCTGGACCTCGCGACCGCACCGCGCCTGCGCGCGACGGTCGGCGACCTGATGGGCCAGGGCGTCCGCCACCTCGAGATCGACCTCGACGGCGTGACCTTCATCGACTCGACCGGGATGGGCGCCCTGCTGTGGGCCTCCAACCGCCTCGACTCCGCCGGCGGCGAGCTGCACGCCGTGCACGTCCACGGCGCGCCCGCCCGCGCGCTCGCGCTCGCCGGCATCGACGCGCAGATCGCCGTGTCCACGTAGTCGTCACCATGGTCGGCCGTGCCGACCGATCCGCCGCCGCTCGTCCGCCGTCTGCCCGAGCAGTACTTCACGCGCCTGCTCGCCGCCACGGCGGCGGCGCGGGAGGCCCCCGGCCCGCGCTTCCTCGATCTCGGCCGCGGGAACCCGGACATCCCGCCGCCCGCGCACGCGCTCGCCGCGCTCCACGCCTCCGTCGACGCCGGCCCCGACGCGCCGCCGTGGGTCCACGGCTACCCGCCGTTCCAGGGCCTGCCGTCGCTGCGCGACGCGATCGCCGAGCGGTACTGGTTGGACCACGGCGTCCGACTGGACGCCCAGCGCGAGGTCGCGGTCATCCCGGGGACGAAGACCGGGATCATGGTCGTCGCGCTCGCCGCGGCGGCGCCCGGGACGCAGGTCGTGCTCCCCGATCCCGGCTACCCCGACTACCCGAGCGGCGTCGCGCTCGCGGGCGCGGAGGCGGCGACGGTGCGGCTCGACCCGACCGCTTCGTGGCAGCCCGACCTGGAGTCGATCCGCGCGCCGAACCCCGCGCTGCTCGTCCTCAACTACCCGGCCAACCCGAGCGCGGTGGCGGCGCGGTCCGGCACGTTCGCCGCCGCCGCGGCGTGGGCGCGCGAGCGCGGCGCGTGGCTCCTGCACGACCTCGCCTACGACCGGCTCACGTTCGACGGCCACGAGGCCCGCTCCGTCTTGGCCGAGGAGGGCACGCGCGACGTCGCGGTCGAGCTGTGGTCGCCGTCGAAGGTCTACGGGATGGCGGGGTGGCGGATCGGCTTCCTCGTCGGCGCCCCCGAACTGGTCGGCCGCGTCCGCCAGCTGGTCGACCACCTGACCGCCGGCGTCTTCACGCCGGTGCAGCGCGGGCTGGAGGCGGCGCTGCGCGGGCCGCAGGACGGCGTGGCGGAGCGGCGCGCGGTCTACGACCGGCGGCGCGGCGTGCTCGTCGACGCGCTGCGGGGCGCGGGTGCGGAGATCGCCGCGCCCGAGGGCACGTTCTACGCGTGGTGGAAGCTGCCGGAGGGCGTGACCGCCGAGCGGCTCATGACGGAGGCGCGCGTGGGCGTGGCGCCCGGCATCGGCTTCGGCGCGGGCGGCGAGGGGTGGGCGCGGCTCTCGCTCGCGACGCCCGACGCGGACGTCGCCGAGGCGGCCGAGCGGCTCGCGCGCGCCGTCGGCTGAGATCGCGGCGGGAGAGGGCGGTAGGGCGGGCCGTGAAGCCCGCCCCCCGTGCCGCCGGTCATGGATCGCCGCTGTACTGCTTGTCCCAGGACGAGTGTTTCTGCCTGGGCGGCTAAACACTCCAGACCACCGGAGCAGGCCGTCGGCGCGAGGCCGACGCGGGATCACGGTCGAGGCTCTGACGCCTCAAGGTCCAGTGGGCAATCCGCCGGTGGAAGCCAGGTTACCCGCGCGCCTCGACCGCCGTGTCGGGGTTGTCACTGAACAGACCGTCGATGCCCGTCGCGAACGCGCGGCGGTACTCCTCGAAGGCGTTCCCGTACTGCGCGGGGTCGGCGGAGCTGTCGAGGTCGTCGGGCGTGAACGCGTTCTCGTTGCGGAACGTGTACGGCACGACCTTCAGGCCGACGCGGTGGGCGTCGGCGACGAAGGTGGAGGGCGCCCAGATGTAGTCCTTCGGCGGGCCGGCGACGTCGGCGTACCGGGCGATCTGCCGCAGCGACTCGGGCGTGGCGAGGTCGCCGTACGTCGGGCCGGTCGCACCGACGTCGGCGGGGCGGGCGGTCCGCGCGTCGAACAGCTGCACGAGCGGCACGTCGACGGCGCGGTTGAGCAGCTGCAGGTTCTTCGTCTCGAACGACTGGACGACGACCTTGGCGCGCCGGCCGTCGAGCCGGTTCTGCTTGAGCGTGCGGACGAGCTGCTCCTCGAGCGGAAGGCCGATCGAGCGGAAGTACGTCGGGTGCTTGGTCTCGGGCGCGATCCCGACCTCGCGGCCGAGCTCCTTGGAGAGGCGGCGGCTCAGGTCGACGACCTCCTGGAGCGTCGGCACCTCGTAGCGCCCGTCGTAGAGCCGGTTCCGCGGCCGGATCTCGGGGATCCGCTCCTTCGCGCGCAGCGTCTTGAGCTCCGCGAGCGTGAAGTCCTCGGTGAACCAGCCGGTGAGCGCGACGCCGTCGATCGTCTTCGTCGTCCGGCGCGACGCGAACTCGGGGCGGTCGGCGACGTTCGTGGTCCCGCCGATCTCGTTCTCGTGCCGCGCGACGAGGACGCCGTCCTTGGTGGAGACGAGGTCCGGCTCGATGAAGTCGGCGCCCATCCGCGCGCCGAGCGCGTACGACGCGAGCGTGTGCTCGGGCCGGTAGCCCGAGGCACCGCGGTGGGCGAAGATCAGCGGCTTCTGCGCATCCGTGCCCTGCTTCGCGGCCCGCGCGTCCGTGCGGGCGGCCTCAGCCACCGGGGTGGCGGTGAGGAGGAGCGTTGCGACGCCGGCGACGATCGCGCCGGCGCGGCGCATGCTGGAGGACATGGCGCGCATTCCATGCCGCGCCACGTGTCACGGGGTGAAGACCCCGTGACCTCCGCTAGTGGTCTTTGTCCTCGGGGTTGAGGGCGGCGAAGACGAAGGCGCCGATGGCGAAGATCGAGCAGCCGAAGCTCGCGAAGATGAAGAACTCCATACGCGGGAGTCTCGCACACCGCGACGACGGTCAGCCGCCAGGCGGCACGGTGACCATCTCGGGCCGCACGAACCCGGCGGCGCGGTCGAGGTACTCGGCGAGCACGAAGAGGAAGCCGTGGTTCGTCAGGAAGAGGTCCGAGTACTTCTTGGACCAGTCGCCGAAGAGCGGCCCGTCGAGGTGCTGCTGGAAGGCGTCGGCGTCCGCGAAGACCGAGAAGAACACGACCTCGTCGGCGGACGGCGTGGGCAGGCTCTGCTGCGTCGTGCTCGGCGTGTGGATCGTGTACATCCACGTGGACGGCTCGGCCTGCTGGACCGCGTCGGCCAGCTCGGCGAGCGCGGCCAGCGCCTCCGCGTGCCGGCCGGGAAGGATCGTCCACCGGGCGATGACGGGGAACATCAGGCCGCCGCCGGCACCGGGAGCCCCTGCAGGAAGCTCATGCTCGGCAGGAAGAAGTACTCGGCCCCCTTCAACGTCACCCACCCGCTGAACGGCGCCTTGACGGTCGCGCCCGCGGCGACGCCCCAGTCCGTCGGCCACTCCTGCGGCGCCGGCGTCGTCCCCTCCGGCGCCTGGCCGATGAGGCCGTCCAGCCCGGTCCCCGGCCGCAGGAACTCGGTGAAGTTCGACCAGATCGCCTGGATGAACTCGAACTGGTGGACGATGCTGCTCTGCGCGCAGACGAAGAGCAGCCCGACCGGCGTGCCCGCCGGCGTCGCCGCGCCGGCGATCGGGAACGGGACGGCGCGGCGCGCGATGCGGCGGGTGCGGTCCTCGCCGGGCGGCAGCCCGAACTGGCGCAGCTTGTCCCCGCGCGGGTTCACCTTGCGGATGTGCGCCTGGAACGGGCAGCGCAGCCCGTCCACGTCGGCGTCGTAGTCGAAGTTCAGCGGCTCGTTCGTCCAGCCGGGGACGGGCTGCTCGACCACCGGCGTCCCGTCGCGGAACCGCCCGACGACGTAGGCGCCGGCCAGCTCCGGGTGCGCATCGGCGGGGAGCGCCTGCTGCAGCTCGGCCTCCTGCTTGCGGAAGCCCTCGACGTCCTGCTCGAGCTTGCGGAAGACGAAGTACGAGCCGTAGCCCGACGCGCCGCCGCCCGGGTCCTTGAGCAGCACGAGCCCCAGCGGCGCGCTCGGGTCGTAGCGGTCCAGCCCGCCGTTCAGCCGCGCCTTCTCGATGTCGGTCGCCATGAACAGCGGCTGGCTGACGCCGTCGGCGAAGCCGAACGGCTCGATCGGCTCGCCCTGGGCGTTGCGCAGCACCGCGCCGTCCTCCTGCGCGACGACCGTCGCGACGCCCGCGAGCTGCTGCTCGAGCTGCGCGACCGCCGCGGTGAGCGTCTCCTCGTGGTCGTCGGCGAGCAGCACGACCGCGTGGATCTCCTCCTGGAAGCCGGCCTCCCACGCGCTGACCGGCGGGTCGTTGAGGCCGAGCGGCGCGGCGGGGTCAGGGTGCTTGGCGCCGCGCAGGAAGCTCGGGTCGTCCGGGACGGCCGCCACGCCGAGCGCCGCGTACCCGGCCGCCGACAGGCCGAAGGTCGTGAAGAGGCCGCCGTCGACCGCCGCCGCGTTCCCCTCCGCGGCCGCCGCCCGCCGCGCCTGCACCGCCTGGGTGTGGTCCAGTGCGGTCGTCACCATCTCCGCGAGCGGCCCGCGGATCCACGCGCGCACCGCGTCGAGGTTCGCGGTGTCGAAGCGCAGGAAGAGGTGCTGGGCGAAGTCGCGGCCGTGCGACTGCAGGATGTTCCCCTGGAGGTCCTGGAGCATCTCGAGGTACTCGGGCCCGCTGAAGGTGGGGCTGCTCGGGTCGAGATCGATCCCGACCATCTGGAGGTCGACGGTCACCTGGGGCCTCCTTGGGGCACGAACGTCCGGTTGAGCGGGCTGAGGTCGAGCGGGCGGTCCTGCGACGGCTCGAACGGCGATCCGACGCTCTGCTGGAAGGCGAAGAGCCGCTCGGGATCCCACCGCTCCTTCGCCGCCAGCAGCCGCGGGAGGTTGTCGCCGTAGTACCGGCGCGCCCAGTCGGGGAGCAGCGGATCGATGTAGTTGACGTACGCGCCGGTGAAGCTCGGCGCGAGCGCGTCGAAGAAGTCGCGCGCCCACTCGACGTTGCGGCGCGTGTCGGCGCGGTCGGTCCAGATCGTCTTGAGCTCGGGCACGAACCGCGCGCCGCGGTGGGGGAACGCGGTGGCGTCCGGCGCGACCTCGGCCACCTTGCCGCCCAGGTGCGTCCACACGACGAAGCTGTCGGGGGAAGGCGCCTCCGCGAAGAAGCTCGCGAACGTCCCGATCACCTCGCTCGTGAACGCGCGCGGCGGCATCACGCCCGACCACATGTACGCGCTGCGGTCGCCGACGACGGTGGAGCCGCCGATCAGCTCCTCGATCTGCGGCAGCGCGTAGTTGTCGAGCGGTACGTCGCGCGGGCCGAGCCGCAGCAGCGGCTCGATCAGGTCCACGCCGTCCTTGAACTCGCCGTTGAAGACGATGGTGAAGCCGATCGACGGGATGTTCGTCGTCGGCGACAGCGGATCGGACTCCGGGCCCCAGAACCCGTAGACCGCCAGCTCGGGCGGGAGCGTCTCGACCCACTCGTCGTAGAAGCCGAAGACCTCCTCGGCCTGCTCGACCGGCCAGCGCGGCCGCGCGACGAGCATCTTCGGCGTGGCGGGCCGGTGGAGGCGGAGCACCATCTCGACCGCGACGCCGAAGTTGCCGCCGCCCCCGCCGCGGCACGCCCACCACAGCTCGCGCTCGGCGGGGTCGGTCGTGCGGTCGCTGAGCACGCGGGTCTCGCCGTCCGGGGTGACGATCGTCAGCTCGAGCAGGTTGTCGGAGCTGAGGCCGAACGAGCGCGACGCGAAGCTGAACCCGCCGCCGAGGACGAAGCCGGGGATGCCGACGGGCAGGCAGCCACCGCCGACGGGCACGAGCGAGGTCTCGCGCAGCAGCAGCCCGTACACGTGCGCCCAGGTCGCGCCCATCTGCACGCGGAGCGTCTCGGCGTCGAGGTCGAGCTCCGCGGCGTCCATCAGCGCGAGGCTCAGCACGATCCCGCCCTCGTTGAGGCAGTAGCCGGCGGCGCTGTGGCCGCCGCCGCGGACGGTCAGCGGGAGGCCGGTCGCGCGGGCGAAGCGGAGCGTCGCGGCGACGTCGGGGATGCCGTCGGCGAGCACGACGAGCGCGGGCCGCAGCGCGACGCGGCCGTTGTCGATCGCCACCGTGCGCGCGTAGAGCGGGTCGCCGGGCGCGGCGACGTGGCCGCTGAGCGAGCCACGCAGGTCGCGCAGCGCGAGCGGGTCGATCACGGGAGCTCCTCCTCGTCGTCCTCGGCCTCGACGTACTCGAAGGTCGGGCCGGCGTGCGTCCCGTCCTCGAGCGGCACGCGCATGAGGTCGCTCGCGTGGTCGCGCAGGTCGAGCATCAGCGCGACGGCCCGGATCATGTCCTGGCCCTTGACGTCCGGGTTCGTGCCCGCGAACGCCCGGTCCAGCCGCCGCAGCAGCGCCGACCACGTGCGGTTGCAGCGGTCCGACAGCGCGCGCAGGTCGGCCGAGCCGTAGTCGGCGGTCCGCGGGTCCGGCCGCATGGGGTAGACGGCGTCGTAGTCGACGGTGAACGGCTCGCCGCTCGGCGCGTCCGGCGGATCGCCGGGCCGGTAGCGCCGCCCGAACCGGATCTCCATGAAGCGGAAGAAGTGCGCGATGTCGCCGTCGTCGTCGTAGATCGTGCCGACGTCGCCCTCGCCCTGCTCGACGATCTCGCTCAGCGCCGCCAGCGCGTCGTCGAGCGTCCGGACGACGCGCACGCGGCCGCCGCCCGCGTAGTAGTGCTCGGGCAGGATCTGCAGCCGCTCGTCGCCGGTGAACACCCGGTCGGGGCCGAGGCTCGCGGTGAGATCGCGCAGCCCCGTCTCGATCGCCGCGTAGAACGCCCCGACGGTCGGGAAGCCGAGCTTGGCGGCGTGCAGCGCGCTGGGCTCGTGGGTCGCGACGGCGCGCAGCAGCGCGTGGTCGTGCGGGTGCTCGGGGTTCTCGATCTTCAGGTACGTGTCGAGCGCGGGCGGCGAGAAGGGGAGCAGGTGGACGAGGAACTGCTGCTCGGGCGGCAGGCCCTCCTCGGTCGCCAGCAGCGCCGGGTACCGCGGCAGTCGGTGCGGGTCGGTGAGCCGCGGCGGGCCGCCGCCGACCGCCATGAGGGTGTTGGCGGCGAGCGTGAGGTGGAGCATCTCCTCCGTGACGATCGAGCGGAGGATCAGCGCGGTCTCGCCGTTGAGGCCCCCGGGGCGCAGCGAGTACAGGCCGCACAGGTAGGGCGGGATGACCGAGAGCTCGAGCTGGACCGCCGCGCGCAGGTAGTCGTGCAGCTCGTCGAGGTCCCGCGGCGGGCCGGGGGCGGCGCTGACGTCGGAGGTCGCCACGGGTCAGGCGGCCTTCCCGGCGCCGGTCGCGGGGGCCGGCACCGTCGCGCCGAGGTCGCGGGCGAGCGCGTCGGCGGTCCGGAACGCGAGCGCCGCCACCGTCAGCGTCGGGTTCCCCGTGCCCATCGTCGGGTGGCTCCCGGGCCCGGCGAGGAAGAGGTTCGGGTGGTCCCAGCAGCGCTGGTCGGCGTCGACGACGGAGGTCGCGGGGTCGGTCCCCATCACGTGCGTCCCGGCGAAGTGGCCGGCCCCGTCCCACGCGAACTGCTGGCCGCGGAAGCCGATCGTCTGGACGAAGCTGCCCGCCGGATCGGTGCGGTCGGCGGCGCCGAGCCGCTGGAAGAACCGCGACGCGACGGCGCGCGCCTCCTCCATCCCGCGCAGGACGTAGTCGTCGAGGTCGTACCGGATGACCGGCCGGAAGCTGCCGAGCTGGTCGCGGAACTGCGGGTCGATCGAGACCGCGTTGGCGGCGTCCGGCATCTGCTCCATCAGGAAGCCGAAGCGGAACTGGCGCAGGCCCTCGTGGCGGACGTGGTCGCGCAGGCGCCGGCCGAAGAGGTTGCCGACGTGGACGGCGTCGTGGACGGTGCTGTCCGGGCCGCCCATCGGCCACGACCACCCGTCGTTGCCGATCTCGACGCGAAACGCGGCCCGGTCGGCGCGGAAGGCGCCGCCGCGCGCGTCCTCGATCCCGGACGTCGACACCGGGCCGCGGTACGGCCCCACCGGGTCGGGCGCGATGCCCCAGGTGAGGAGCACCGGGTGGTCCATCAGGTTCCGGCCCATCAGCCCGCTGCGGCTCCGCAGCCCGGACGCGAGCATGAGCTTCGCGGTCTCGACCGCGTGGCAGGCGATGACGTACCGCGTGCCGCGCGCGGTGTGCACCGTGTGCCGCGGCGACTCCGGGTCCTCGTAGCGCTTGTACTCGATGCCGGTCACCGCGCCGCTCTGCGGGTCGACGAGGACCCGCGACGCGACCGCCTGCGCGAGCACGCGGACGAGCCGCGGGTCGGCCTTCATCAGCGTCTTGACCGCGTTGTACTTGGCCTGGATCGGGCAGATCGGCGTGCACGAGCTGTTGCCCGCGCACCGCTGCCCGAGCGTGCGGGCGAGATCCTGGCCGTGCGGGCGCGGGTCGACGGCGCCGATCGGCACGTAGTCGCCGTTCGGCATCGAGTTGCGGCCGGCGGGCGTGCTGCGGACCTGCAGCGTGATCGGGCCGTCGGCGCCGCCGTCGATCGTCATCCCGTCGATGCCCGCCGCGAGCGTGCGGTCCAGGTGGCTGGGCGGGATGCGCTTCATCGGGAACTCGTAGTCGGCGCCGAACTCGACGCCCAGGTACGCCTGCTCGCCGGCGTCCGCCGAGACGCCGATCTCGTACTCGGCCTGCTCGTAGTACGGGCGCAGGTCGTCGTAGCCGAGCGGCCAGTCGCGGCCGACGCCGAACCGCGTGCGCGCCTGGAAGTCCTCGGGCAGCATGCGCAGGCACGTGCCCATCCAGTGGAGCATCGTGCCGCCCAGCGCGCGGGCGTAGGTGGAGCGGAACGGCTGCGGGCCGAGCTGGACGAAGTACGACTCGGGCGCGACGCCGACGACGTCGGGCTGCGGCGCGTCCGGGTTGAGCGGGTACGGCGACTCGGGCGTCTTGGCCAGCGCGCGGTAGAAGGTGTCGAGGTAGCCGAGGTAGCCCGCGTAGCTGTCGGCCTGCGCGACGCCGGCCTCGAGCACGAGGACGCGCAGGCCGCGCCCGGTGAGCTGCTTGGCCAGGACGGAGCCGACCATCCCGGCGCCCACGACGACGACGTCGTAGGCCTCGTCCGGCTCGGGGCTCATGCGCGCGCCTCCGTCGCCCGGGCGGCCTTCGGCGGGAACGCCCAGCTGCCGTAGCCCTGCTGCTTGGCGCCGGCGGGGTGCGCGCCGATCGCCGGCCACACGAGGCTCTGGCGGTACGCCTCGGCGGAGACGACGTGGTTCGTGTCGGCCGGGGAGGCGCCGTAGGCGTCGCGCCACGCGTCGGGCAGCTGCGACCACGTGCCGGTGTACCAGAGGAACGCGAGGTTGCGGGCGACCGGGCCGAGGTACGGGTCGCCGAGGATCTCGCGCCGGATGCCGAGCTCCGGGTGGTCCGGGAACTCGGCGAGCGCCCTGTGGTGGGCCGCCAGGAGCGCGTCGACGCCGCCGGTGGGCATGACGGTGTCGAGCAGGCGGCGGAAGTCGCCGCCGACGCCCGTCGCCAGCAGCTCCACCTCCTCGAAGCCGGTGAGCGCAGCGGAGAGGCGGATGAAGGCTGGGTCGCCGTCCATGGCGGGCCACTTTCGGCACCACCGGTGGCTCTGTCAAGCGGATCGCTGTTCAATGGGCCGGAATCCACCTGGAAAGCTTCCTTTCCGGTTCTTCGGGTGCCTCGCGGGGCGGGTGGGGCCAGCCCGCGGGGTGGTCGGCGTCGAACGCCGCGACGACCCGCTTGGCCGCCGTCATCCGCCACGCCTCGGTGAGGAGCTCGGTGAGCTCCGCGCGGTCGACGGCGCCGAGCGTCACGCCGACCCACCCGTGGACGCCGACGTACTTGGGCACGAAGAACGTGTCGGGCGCGGACTGCGTGAGCGCCTCCTGCTCCTCCCGGACCGCCTTGATGGAGGCGGTGGAGCCGTCGGCGGCCATGGCGGCGAACATCTTGTTGCGCACGCGGAAGGTCGGGTGGCCCCACGTCTCCTGCTCGACCGCGCCGGGGAGCGTGGCGACGATCGCGCGGACGTCGGCGGGGGAGGGCATCCTGCGCGAACCGTACCCTTGGAGGCGGACATGTGCGGGCGCTACACGAGCACGAACAACGCGCAGCAGACGATGGCCGACCGGTTCGGCCCGTTCGACATGCGCAGCGTGCCGCTGGAGACGATCGGGCGGGCGAACGTGTGCCCGACCGAGCCGGTGCTCGCGGTGATCGGCGGTGGCGCGCCCGGCACCCGCGAGGCGCGCGCGCTGCGGTGGGGGCTCGCGCCGTCGTGGGCGACGCTGCGCGGGATGAAGCCGCTCATCAACGCGCGCGACGACAAGCTGCGCTCCAGCGGCGCGTGGAAGAAGCTGGCGGCGGACGGGTCGCACCGCTGCCTCGTGCTCGCCGACGGCTGGATCGAGTGGCAGAAGCCCGAGGACAAGAAGGCGCCGCGCCAGCCGTTCTGGCACCGGCTCCCGGGCGGCGAGCCGTTCGCGTTCGCGGGGCTCTGGACCGTCGCGCAGCCCAAGGACGGGACCGAGCCGCTCGCCTCGTGCACGATCGTGACGACCTCCTCCAACCGCGAGGCGGCGATCCTCCACGACCGGATGCCGGCCGTCCTCGCCGGCCCGGAGGCGGAGGCCGCCTGGCTCTCGCCCGACGTCGACCTCGACGGCGCGCTCGAGCTCGTCGGGCCGCTCCCGGACGCGACCCTCGAGGTCCGCCCGGTCTCCACCCGCATCAACGCCGCGGGTGTCGAGGGGCTCGACCTGCTCGAGCCCGACGCCCCCGCGCACGCCGCCGCGGATGGCGGCGACGACGGCCAGCTCGCGCTGATCTAGCGCGCCCGCGCCGCGCCGGGCCGGGCGAGCTTCATCGCCGGTCCGCCCTCCGGCGGCGGCTGCACCTGGGACCACAGCACGAGCGGGCGCCCGGCGACCTGCGCGGCGAGGAGGCCGAGCTGCCACCGCTCGACCTGCGCGACGCCCTCCGAGCGGCCGGAGCGGCCGGCGGCGTCGAAGCGGCGCGTCAGCAGGACGCGGTCGACCCGGGTGTAGACGCGCGTGCCGGCGCCGTCGGGCACGAAGGCCAGGACGTACCCGGCGCCGCGCCACCGGCCCGTCTCGCGGACGATGCCGTCCTCCTCGACCGTGCCGACGCGGATGTCGCCCGTCGTCCTGCCGTCGGCGTCGCGCACGTCGCGCAGCGCCACGAAGGCCCGGTCGCCGGAGACGACGGTGCGCAGCGAGGCGGCGCGCGGGCCGCTCGGGATCGTGACCGGCGGGCCGGGCTCGTCCGCGTCCAGCGGCCACCGGACCACCTGGGCGATCGGCACGATGGTCCGGGCGCCGCGCGGCCGCGGCCCGCGCGGGCGCGTGTGGGCGAGGAAGACGTACGTCAGCGCGGTCGAGGTCGCGACGAGGTCGACGTCGCTCACCTGCCGC
>Ga0196960_10000421_pt1 | contig 15089 bp, 12 predicted proteins | sample S3v_5metaG_FD_183187 | JGI IMG/M metagenome (GOLD analysis project Ga0196960, IMG submission 183187) | Soil microbial communities from Anza Borrego desert, Southern California, United States - S3+v_5 | ecosystem: Environmental > Terrestrial > Soil > Desert | place: USA: California | collected... | reverse complement strand
GCCCCCCGCCGCCGCGAACGCCTCACGCCGCACCGCGCCGAGCCCGGCCCAGAAGGTCTCGGCCTCGCCCGCGGCGCCGCTGTGGACGTGGTGGTGGAGGAGGTTGCGGTAGCGCGAGGTTAGCCCGGGGTCGGCGGGGTCGTCGTCGTAGGCGCCGAAGACCGCCGCCAGCTCTGGGTCCTCCGCGAAGCGCCGCTCGATCGCCCCCAGCGCGTCCGCGTGCACCTCGACGTCGGAGTCGACGAAGACGAGCACGTCGGCCTCGCAGCGCGCCGCGGCGAGGTTCCGCGCCGCGGCCGGCCCCGCCCCGGGCGGGCCCTCCTGCACGACGACCTCCTCCGGCGCGCGACTCCCCGCGCGCAGCGCCCTGAGGCACCGCTCCAGCGTGGGCGGCCGGTCGGTCGCCGGGACGACGACGGCAAGGGTGGTGACGGAGCCGCGAGGGTGGCGCGACGCCGGGGAGGAGACCTGCATTAGGGACACCTAATACCATCTCGCGCCCCGATGACGGTTTCCGCCCCCAGAGCCGAGCAGCTCCCCGTCGCCGTGCTCGGCGCCGGCCCCGCCGGCCTCACCGCCGCCTACCGCCTCGTCCAGCGCGGCCTTCCGGTCGTCGTCTTCGAGGCCGACGAGCAGGTCGGCGGCATCGCCCGCACCGTCGTCCGCGACGGCTACCGCTTCGACCTCGGCGGCCACCGCTTCTTCACCAAGAGCGCCGAGGTCGAGGCGCTCTGGGAGGAGCTGCTCGGCCCCGAGCTGTTGGTCCGCCCGCGGCTCTCCCGCATCTACTGGCGCGGCCGCTTCATCGAGTACCCGCTGCGCCCCGCCGACGTCTTCGCCAAGGTCGGGCCGCTGGAGCTGGCCCGCAGCCTCGGCTCCTACGCCCGCGCCCGCCTGCGCCGCCAGGCCGAGGCGGAGACCTACGAGGACTGGGTCAGCGCCCGCTTCGGCCGCCGCCTCTTCGAGCTCTTCTTCAAGACCTACACGGAAAAGGTCTGGGGGGTGGGGACCGACGAGCTGCGGGCCGAGTGGGCGGCGCAGCGGATCGCCGACCTCTCGATCTGGTCGGCGCTGCGCTCGGCGCTGCCGGGCGGCGGCGACACGCCGAAAAGCCTGATCGAGGAGTTCCGCTACCCGCGGCTGGGGCCGGGTCAGATGTGGGAGGAGATGGCGCGCCGGGTCGAGCGGGCCGGCGGCGAGATCCGCCTCGCCGCGCCGGTCGAAGGGCTCGAACACGAGGACGGCCGCGTCACTGCCGTCCGCGCCGGCGGCGAGCGGGTCGAGGTCACGGCGGTCATCTCCTCGATCCCGCTGCGGACCACGGTCGGGGTCGCCGAACCGGCGCCGCCCCGCGAGGTGACGGTCGCCGCCGCCGGGCTGCGCTACCGGGACTTCCTCACCGTCGCGCTGCCGATCGACGGCGAGCCGCCCTTCCCCGACAACTGGGTCTACGTCCACGACCCGCGAGCCCGCGTCGGCCGCATCCAGAACTTCCGTGCCTGGAGCCCGTGGATGACGCCGGACCCGCGCCGCTCCTGCCTCGGCCTCGAGTACTTCTGCTTCGAAGGCGACGACCTCTGGTGCGCCGACGACGAGGAGCTGGTCGAGCTGGGCCGGCGCGAGGTGGCGGCGCTGGGCCTGGTCGACGCCGACCGCGTCGCCGGCGGCCACGTCGTCCGCGTCCCCAAGGCCTACCCCGTCTACGACGCCGAGTACGCCGGGCGGGTGGAACGGATCCGCAGCTGGCTCGGCGGCTTCTCGAACCTGCAGCAGGTCGGCCGCAACGGCCTCCACAGGTACAACAATTCAGATCATTCGATGCTGACCGCGATGCGCGCGGTCGAGAACCTCTGCGACGACGCCGGCCATGACGTCTGGGCGGTCAACGCCGACAGCGTCTACCACGAGCGCGAGGAGGTCGAGGAGCAGCCTTATCGGGTGGCGCCGGAGACGCCGGCGATGGCGCGGCCGCTGGCCGAGGTCAACGACTGAGCTCGACGTCGCCGGGGACGGGCTGCCGCTCGTAGCCGGAGGGGCAGGGGAGGCGGGTTGCTCGCCAGCGGCCCACCCGGGTCAGGACGTCCCCGCCCGGCAGGGGTTTGGTCGAGAGCGCGACCCCGTACTTCGGCCGCCTTCGCACCGGCACCGAGGCGATTGGCTCTTCTAGCTTCCAGGCGAGCGCGGTTTGCTCTCGCACCTGGGTCATCCGCACCGTGCCGCCGCAGGCGAACAGTTGGGCCTTGCCGGTCCGGTCGACGAGGTCGAACAGTTGCTCAAGCGAGCGCTTCTGCCGTTCGACCACCTCGACATCTCCCGGCACCTGCGCCGCGCGCCAGCCGAAGCCCACAGCGGCCAGGACGAGCGTCATCGCCACGACTACTCGCAGCGCCCCCGACGAAGGTCCGCCGGACTTTTGATTCGCATAGCGGGCAAAAGGTCCGGCGGACTCCGGGAGGGAGGCCGAGGCGGCGCGGGCGATGCCGACGGCGCCGGCGATCGCGATCACGGCCGTCGCGGGGGCGAGGAAGCGGGGGAGGCCGGCCCAGCCGGCGACGGCCATCACGGCGACGAGGAGGACCCAGGCGACGGCGCCCGTCAACAGGACCGCCAGCGTCTGGTCCGGCTTACCGCGCTCGCGCCAGGGGCGGTCGAACCCGTCGCGTTCGCGCCAGAGCAGCAGGCCGAGGCCGACCCAGGCGCCGGCGAGGGGGGCCGCCAGCGCCCGGCCCAGCACCTCGAAGAAGTCGATCGGCTCGATGCCGCCGGCGCGGGCGGTTTCGCCTCCCTCCAGCGGGTTGCCGGCGCCGACTATGTCGGGAACGAACCAGGCGAGGGGGATGAGGACGATGACGGCGACCGCCGCCCCGCGTAGGCGCGGCCGTTCCCTACTCGCATAGAAGGCCCAGAGCGCCAGGAACGGCCAGCATTCGGGGCGCAGCAGCGCCGCCGCCGTCCCGAGGCCGAGCGCCGCGCCCGGCTGCACGTCGAGCGCCGCCCAGACCGCGCCCAGGACCAGCGCCACCAGCAGCGGCTCGGAGAGGCCGCCGGTGAACTGGCGCAGCGGTGGCGTGAAGGCGTCTCCGGTCAGCGCCACCGATCCCGCCGCCACGGCCGCCGCGACCCAGCGCCAGCGCCCGACTCCCTCGCCGCTCAGCCGCGCTGCCAGCAGCCCCGCCAGCAGCGGCGCACAGAGCCAGCCGGTGCGGGCGACCAGCAGCCACGCCTCCGGTGCCGCCCCGCCGAGCAGCGAGAGCGGCGCGTCGACCAGCACCGGCAGCGGCTTCCACGACGGCCCGGCGGCGGTTTCGAGCCCGCCGCCCGCCAGTTCCCGCCCCCAGATCAGCCAGGCCCAGGGGTCGTAAACGGGGAAGTAGGGGAGGGAGAGGGAGGCGGCGGCGAGCACCAGCGCCGTCGCCACCGCCAGGCGCGGACCGACGGTCACCGGATCACGAAGAGGGCGCCGCGCCCTGCTCGCTCAGCAGGTAGACCGGGATCGCGGCCACCGCCAGCAGGACCAGTGCCGGGATCGCGCTCGCCTCGTAGAAGCCGTAGGTGGTCTGGGTCCAGATGTCGGTCGCCAGCGTTTTGAAGCCGATCGGCGAGAGGATCAGCGTCACCGTCAGCTCCTTCATCGCGTGCAGGAAGACGAGCGCCGCCCCGGCCATGACGCCGCCGCGCGCCAGCGGGATCGTGATGGTGCGGAAGACCTCGGCCTGGCCGCGGCCCATGCCCCGCGCCGCCTCTTCGATCCGCGGCGAGAGCTGGACCAGCGAGCTGACGATCGGTCCGATCGCCAGCGGCAGGTAGTGGATCGTGATCGCGAAGACCAGCAGCGCGATCGTCTGGTAGAGCGCCGGCACCGCCCGCGTCGCGAAGAAGACGAGGCCGAGGGCGACGAGGATGCCGGGGAGGGCGTACCCCGCGTGCGCGAAGCGCTCGACCAGCCGCGTCGCCCGCGACGGGTAGCGCACCACCAACGCCGCGACGACCAGCGCCGCGAGCGCCCCCAGCGCCGCCGCCCAGGCGGCGATCAGCAGCGAGTTGCCGCCCAGCGCGGCGATCGTGTTCAGCGAGGTGCTGCCGGTCGAGATCCCCTTCGAGGCCCAGTAGATCAGCACCCCGACCGGGAGCACGAAGGCGACCAGCACGACCAACGAGCAGAAGACGAGCGCCGGCCAGCGCCAGCGGCCGAGGCGGTAGGGCCGGGTCGGGCGCAGCGTCCCCGGGCCGAGCCGGTGGACCGCCTTCGCCCCGCGCATGCGCGAGCTGGCGAGGAGCAGGCCGAGCATCGCGAGGACGAGGACGGCCCCGAGCGCGGCCGCCGCCACCCGGTCGAAGCTCGACTGGTAGGAGACGTAGATCTCGGCGGTGAAGGAGTCGAAGCGGAGGATCGAGACGGCGCCGAAGTCGCTGATCACGAACAGCGCGACGAGCAGCGAGCCGGCGGCGATCACCGGCCGCAGCTGCGGCAGCACGACGGTCCGGAAGACCTCGATCGGCCCGCGGCCCATCGCCCGCGCCGCGTCCTCCAGCTGCGGGTCGATCCGCCGCAGCGCCGCCCGCAGCGGGATCAGCAGCAGCGGGAAGGTGAACAGCGTCAGCACCAGCCAGGCGCCGGTGAAGCCGTAGATCGAGGGCAGCCGCTCGACCCCGAGCGCGTCCTGCAGCATCCCGTTCGGCCCCAGCGCCGCGACCAGCAGGTAGGCGCCGACGTAGCTGGGGATGACCAGCGGCAGCGTGCAGAGGACTGCCCAGAGGCGCCGCGCGGGGAGGTCGGTGCGGACCGTCAGCCAGCCGATCGGCAGCGCGATCGCGATCGAGGTGACTACGACCGCCGCGGTCAGCGCCGCGGTCCGCAGCAGCGTCTCCAGCGCCCGCGAGGAGAGCGCGGTGTCGAGCGAGGCCGAGAGGTCGCCGGCGACGACGGCGACGAGGTAGGCGGCGGGGAGGACGGCGGCGGCGCCGACCAGCGCTCCGCCGGCGAGCAGCCAGGCCGGCGCCCGGCGCGCCGGGGCCATCTAGAGCGCCCCGCTCTCTTTCATCAGGTCGATCGTCGCCTGCAGCTCCTTCAGGTCGACCAGATCGTTGTCGGAGACGGGGATCTCGTCGATCGGGACGCTCAGCGAGGGGTCGGCCTCGGCGCCGCGGGCGAGCGGGTACTCCTTCGAGCTCGAGGTGAAGAACGCCTGCGATTCGTCGCCGAGCAGCGAGCGGACGAAGTCGAACGCTTCCTCCTTGCGGTCGCTCGACTCGAGTACGCCGACGCTGGTCAGCAGCATCAGCGAGCCGAGCCCGCCGGGCGGGAAGTAGGGCGCGACCGGGTAGTCCGACCCGCCTTCGGCGATCGCCTGGGCGACGTAGTAGTGGTTGATCAGGCCGACGTCGATCTCGCCGCCCGCGATCGCGTCGCGGATCGCGACGTTGTCGGGGAAGGCGACGGCGCCGTTGTCGACCATTTCCTCCAGCCACTGCCCGGTCCGCTTGTCGCCGTATTTGGCGCGCAGCGCCGTCACGTACTCCTGCATGCTCGAGGAGGCGGGGCTCCAGCCGACCCGGCCCTTCCACTTCGGGTCGGTCAGCCCGAAGGGCGAGGGCGGCAGCTCGGCCTCCTTCACCACGTCGCGGTTGTAGGCGACGATGCGGGCGCGGCCGGTGACCCCGATCCAGCGCCCCTCCGGGTCGCGGAAGCGGGGCGGGACGCTCTCGACGATGTCCCGCGGCAGCTCGGTCAGCAGCCCGGCTTCGGCGACGGCGGCGATCGCGCCGGGCTCCTGGGCGAAGAAGACGTCGGCGGGGGAGGCGTCGCCCTCCTCGACCAGGGTGGCGGCGAGGTCGGCGGTCTCGGCGAAGCGCACCTGCACGTCGAGGTCTTCCTTCGCCTCGTACATGTCGACGGCCGGGCCGATCGCGGCGGGGATGCGGCCCGAGTAGAGCGTGATGCCCTCGGCCTCGGGCTCGTTCGAGCCGCCGCCGCCGTCTTCGGTGCTGAAACCACACCCGGTGAGGAAAACGGCGGCGAGGACGAGCAGGGCGGCGAGCAGCCGCGCGGGTTTCAAGGTGGGGTGAATCACAGAGGAGGACCGTTAGGTTGCCCTAATCTTATGGATTCCTCAGCTGATGGAGTTCGAAGAGCCAACCACCACCCCCGGCCTGCGCCTGCGCGGCCTGCGCAAGTCCTTCGGCGACGTCGTCGCCGTCGACGACCTCGACCTCGACGTCCCCGAGGGCTCGACCTGCGCCCTGCTCGGCCCCAGCGGCTGCGGTAAGACGACGACGCTGCGGCTGATCGCGGGCCTCGAGCGGCCGGACGCGGGGACGATCGAGATCGGCGGCGAGGTGGTCGCCGGCTCGGGTCGCGCGGTGCCGGCGGAGCGCCGCCGCATCGGCATGGTCTTCCAGGACTACGCGCTCTTCCCGCACATGGACGTCGCCGCCAACGTCGGCTACGCGCTGGGCCGTCGCCCGGACCCCGCCAAGGTCGAGGCGGCGCTGGAGACCGTCGGCCTCGGCGGCCTCGGCAAGCGCAACCCGCACGAGCTCTCCGGCGGCCAGCAGCAGCGGGTCGCCCTCGCGCGCGCCCTCGTCGCCGAGCCGCGCGCGCTGCTCCTCGACGAGCCCTTCTCCAACCTCGACGCCGGCCTGCGGGCGCGGGTCCGCGAAGAGGTGCGCGAGATCCTCGCCGAGCAGAAGCTGACCTCGGTCTTCGTCACCCACGACCAGGAGGAGGCGCTGAGCGTTGCCGACATCGTCGCCGTCGTCAACGAGGGCAAGGTCGAGCAGGTCGGCACCCCGGAGGACGTCTACTCGCGCCCGACCACCCGCTGGGTCGCCGGCTTCCTCGGCGAGATCGAGGTGCTGCCCGGCAAGGCGAACAACGGCACGATCGAGTGCGAGCTCGGGCAGCTGCCGAACCGCGAGGGGCTGAAGGGCGAGGTCGACGTGCTGGTGCGGCCGGAGTCGCTGGCGATCGGCACGATCGAGCCCCCCGACAAACGCAGCCAGAAGGCAACCGTCGTCTCCCGCAGCTTCTTCGGTCACGATCAAATGGTGGAGCTCGAGCTGCCCTCCGGCGCCGTCGTCAAAGCCCGTCGCCTTGGCTTCCCGGCTTGGCATCCAGGCGACCACGTACGCATCTGGTTGGAGGGCCCGGCGGACGTGCTCGCGCGGGACTCGTAGCAGCGGGTGGGGGGGGCGGGTACCCCCTCGCCAGACACTCAACATCGAGCCATAGCAAGATGTGTCTGGAGAGGGGGTACCCGCCCCCCGGCGCTCCTAGAGGAGGTCCTGCAGAGTGGCGTCTAGGTCTGGGTGTTTGAACTTGTAGCCGAGCTCTTGGGCCCGCTTCGGGATCACGCGCTGGCCGCCGCGGAGGACCTGGCCGAACTCGCGGCCGAATTTGAGGTCTAAGACCAGTCCTGGGACCGGCACCACCGCCGGCCGTCCCAGCGCTCGACCCAGCGCCTTCGAGAAGTCCTTGTTGGTGGCCGGGTTCGGCGCGCTCGCGTTGACGACGCCGCTCACCTGCTCGTCGTCGAGCGCCCAGATGATCATTCCCAGCTCGTCCTCCATGTGGATCCAGGAGATGTACTGCTCCCCGCCCGCCAGCGGGCCGCCGACGCCGAGCTTGAACGGGGTCAGCAGCTCGCCCAGCATCCCGCCCTCCGAAGTCAGCACCTGGCCGGTGCGGAGGATCACCAGGCGCACGCCGCTGCGGTCGAGCTCGTGCGCGGCGCCCTCCCAGGCCTTGGTCACCTCGGCGTCGAAGCTCGAGCCCGGCCCGTCCTTCTCGTCGACTTCGTCGGCGCCGCGGTCGCCGTAGTAGCCGACCGCCGACTGGCTGACCAGCACCTTCGGCGGGCTCGGCAGCGCCTCGATCGCCTGCACGAGGTTGTGGGTGCCCCGGCGCCGGCTCTCCATGATCTTCCGCTTCGCCTCGGCGGTCCATTTCTGGTCGATCCGCTCGCCGAGCAGGTGGACGACGCCTTCGACCCCCTCGAAGGCGGCCGGGTCGGGCCGTTCCAGCATCGGCTGCCACTTGTGCCAGGTGACGCGGGGGTTGGCGGCGCGGGCGCGCCGGGGGTCGCGGCTGAGGCCGACGACGTGGTCGCCGCGGGCGAAGAGCGCGTCACACAGAGCCTGGCCGATCAGGCCGGTGGCGCCGGTGACGAGGACCCGCACTAGCTGGTCGCCTCGACGGTGGCGAAGGTCCCGGTCTCGTCGTCGATCCGGGCGATGCCGTCCCGCTTCGCCTCCTCGACCACCGCTTCGGCGACCTTGGGGGCGACTTCGCGGTTGAAGACGCTGGGGATGATGTAGTCCTCGGCCAGGTCCTCCTCGGAGACCGCGATCGCGATCCCCTTGGCGGCGGCCAGCTTCATCTCGTCGGTGATCGCCGCCGCGCCGGCGTCGAGCGCGCCCCGGAAGACGCCGGGGAAGGCGAGCACGTTGTTGATCTGGTTCGGGTAGTCGGAGCGGCCCGTGGCCATGATCCGCACGTAGGGCGCGGCGTCCTCGGGCATCACCTCAGGGGTCGGGTTGGCCATCGCGAAGACGATCGCGTCGTCGTTCATCTTCGCCAGGGACTCGGCCTGGATGATCCCCGGCCCGGAGAGGCCGATGAAGAGGTCCATGCCCTCGATCGCGTCGTCGGGGGTGCCGCTGACCTTGTCCGGGTTGAAGCTCTCGGCGAACCAGCGCTTGGTCGCGTTCATCTCGCCCGCCTGGTAGTCCTCGCGCTCGGTCGAGAGCGCGCCTTTGCGGTCGCAGCCGACGATGTGGCTGACCCCGGCTTCCTGCATCATCTTGGTCACCGCTACCCCTGCGGCACCGAGGCCAACCACGAGCACCCGCAGCTGCTCGATCGGCTTGCCGGTGATCTTCAGCGCGTTGAACAGCGCCGCCATAGTCACGATCGCGGTCCCGTGCTGGTCGTCGTGGAAGACGGGGATATCCAGTGACTCCTTGAGCCGCTCCTCGATTTCGAAGCAGCGCGGGGCGGAGATGTCCTCGAGGTTGATGCCGCCGAAGGTCGGCGCCATCAGCTCGACCGCGCGGACGATCTCGTCGGCGTCCTGGGTGTCGAGGCAGATCGGGAAGGCGTCGACTTCGGCGAACTCCTTGAAGAGCATGCACTTGCCCTCCATCACCGGCATCGCCGCCTCGGGACCGATGTTGCCGAGGCCGAGCACGGCGCTGCCGTCGGAGACGACCGCGACCGTGTTCTTCTTGATCGTGTACTCGAAGGCTTTGCTGCGGTCGGCGTGGATGTCCATGCAGACGCGGGCGACGCCGGGCGTGTAGGCCATCGAGAGGTCGTCGCGCGTCTTCAGCGGGTACTTGTTGCGCTGCTCGATCTTGCCGCCGCGGTGCATCTGCATCGTCCGGTCGACGTAGTCGAGGACGCGGGCGCCGCGGGTCGAGCCGATCGCCCGCAGGATCTTCTCCCAGTGGTCGCGGTCGGCGGCGTCGATCGTGAACTCGCGCACCCGTTTGCCCTCCGGCCCGGCGCCCGGCACGAGGTCGACCCCCTGCAACTGCCCGCCCGCCTCGGCGATCGCCGCGGTGAGGCGCCCCAGGGGCTCCTGCCGCGCGTCGAGCTCGACGCGGATCGTGACGCTGTACTGGGCGCTGACGGCCATCGGCGGCTATCGAATCAGATTCCGTCGCCCGGCCCGCCTGTTCCTCCCATAGGATCGCTGACTAGTGGGACGGCGCATGATCCATTGCCTCTGCCTGGCGGCGCTGGCCCTCGCCGCCTTGGCGGTCCCCGCTGCCTCGGTTGCGGCCCCGAAGCCGGCCTCTTATGACGAATCGGACGTTCCCGGCCACGCGGTCGAGTTCAAGCTCGAGGGGAGCAACGGCTACTCGCTCCACTTCGGCGCCTACTCCGACCCGTTGCTCGTGGGCGGCAACACGAGCCGGCTCGGCGTCGCCGTCTTCCGCGACGACAAGAGCGGGGTGGCCGCCTACGGGGCTCCGGCGATCGTCTCGGAGTCCTACGTCAAGGCAGACCTGGGCCCGTTCGGAAAGGTCGACCTCGTCCGGCGCCCGTCGGGCCGGCTGCGGACGATCCCGATCCGCTGCAGCGGCGGCGACACGTACACCTATGAACCCGGCGTCTACGAAGGCATCGTCGAGTTCCGCGGCGAGAAGGGGTACACCAGCGCTCGCGCGACGCAGGTGCGCCTGCTGCCGCTGATCACGGGCTTCTGCGACGGCGGCAGCGGCCGCGGGGAATCGGGGGGAGGCGATGAGCGGGGAGCCAGGCTGAAGGGCGCCTCCCGCGCGCACGGCCGGATTCTCTCGTTCCAGTTCAACAAGAACCACGCGCGGGGCCGCGTCCTCTTCGAGGCCACGATCAGGGAGCGTCGCCACGGCGTCTCGATCTACCGGTCGACGGAGGGCTGGCTGCCTGCATCCGCGTTTCGCTACGACCCCGACCTGCGGACGGCGACGCTCAACCCACCGGCGCCGTTCTCCGGCTCGGCCCACCTGAGCCGCGCCCCCAACTCGGTCGGGCCGCTCTGGAGCGGCGATCTGGCCCTCGACTTCGTCGGCCGCAAGGCCCGTCTCGCCGGCCCCGGCGTCAACGTCAGCCTCGTCCACGCCTGCTTCGTGTTCTTCGACGGACCGGAAGCGACCTCTTGCTAGCGAGGTAGGGGGGAGAGTTCGAGGGGGCTGTCGCCTTTGTACGGGTATGCCGAACAAATGCGACACGCCCGATCTAGAGATCGCTCGGGTGGCGGCTTCGCAACATGGAGTTGTGACCGCGAAGCAGCTTGTGGCGGCGGGGCTTGGGAGATCGGCGATCTCGGAAAGGGCTCGTAGCGGGCGACTGCACCGTGTGCACCAGGGCGTCTACGCGGTGGGACACCGCGGTTTGGGTCTCCACGGGCGGTGGATGGCGGCGGTGCTCGCTTGTGGAGAGGGAGCGGTGTTGAGTCATGGGTCGGCGGCGGCGCTTTGGAAATTGCTGCGGCCGTTCGATGGTCCTGTCCACGTCTCTATCCCCAGTGAGAGCAGCAGGCGCTCACGCCGTGGCATCCACCTGCACCGCTGCCCCTCGCTCGCGCGGCGCGATGGACCACTGCTCGTCACCCGGCGCGATGGCATTCCGGTGACCAGCGTCTCGCGCACGATCCACGATCTACGCGGCGCGGTGCCGCCGCGGTTGGTGCGGCGGGCGATTCGGCAAGCGGAATAGGGGTTGCGGCTCGACGAGATTCGACCTCGACGTACGCGCCGCGACGTGGAGGGCCAGATGCCCTCTCCCGAAGGCTCCAGGGACCACCTGCCGAAGTGCCGCGACGATCAGCTGCGCAACGGTCTTCGGGAGAGGGCATCTGGCCCCCTGCGGCTCGTGGTGGAAACCGACAGCTTCGCCTACCACCGCGGCTCGGTTGCCTTCGAGGACGACCACGCCCGCGACCTCGACCTGCGCGCCGCCGGCTTCACCGTCCTGCGCTTCAGCGAACGGCAGCTAGAAGAAAAGCCCGGGCGCGTCGTTGCCGACGTCACCCGGGCTCTCGAACAGGAGGACTGGTGTTGAACTGCTAGCGGCGCGCGAAGGGATCGATGTAGAGGTCGTCGATCTGCCACTGGCCGCCGCTGCCGACCGGCGTGATCCGCAGCTGGATCGCGCTCGGGATCACGGTCCCGAGGACGGTCGAGAGACCGAGGACCGTCGACATCGGCTTGGTGGGCGCCCAGCCGGCCCCGGCGTAGGCGGTGCTGACCACGTTGGTGCGCAGCAGCCCCAGCACGTTGTAGATGGCTTCGACACGAAGTCCAGAGGACGTGTTGCCGGCGTTGCGGCCGAACATCCGGAAGAACGGCGTGTCGATCGACATGCAGATCGGCGGGCTGATGGCGGAGCTCCCCGCCGGCAGCGACAGCGACTGACTGTCGGACGCATCGTTGAGGTAGAAGGACTCGTTGCCGGAGACGACGGCGGCGCCGTTCTTCAGCGTCCAGCCCTGCGCTCCGTTCTCGAACCCACCGTCCGGCCCCAGGACGTAGTGGTTCAGATCGCCCCACGGCTTGAACTTCTGCTCGGCGCCGTAGTAGGGGCAGGTGACTGCCTGAGCCGCACCCGCCGTGACTGCGCTGATCGCAAGAGCAGCGGCGAGAACGGTGAGGAGCTTTCGCATCGACTTCACTTGGGTAAACCTCCTGATCGCAGGCAAAAAAGCCTGGTTTGAAAAAACCAAGCTGGCGGTCGAGCCATCTCGCGGTTAGACGAGACCTCTGACTTTGCGTCCCTGCCTCGCGACAGGTTTGCCCTTATTCAGCTCGCAACTGGCACTTATCTGCCCCCAGCATCGGTGGTCAACGTGTCGAACTAAACCCTGGTGGACCCCTTGTCTAATTAATTTTCGGGTTCGCTTCGTTGAAATATTGGAAAACCCGCTCATTTCCCATAGGTATTTGCCGATGTATGCCTGAGTCTCACGTTTGGAAACCAGGCGTCACCTATGGAAACTGCCACTCCCGCAAGCAATCCAGAGCAGCTCTTCGCCCGCGGCCGCGACCGCGCGCTGAGCAAGGCCCAAGGCCGCGAGCGCATCGTCGAACAGGTCGCCGGCTGGGGCTTCCTGCTGGTCGCCCTGGCGATGGCGGTGTTTCTGGACTCGCCGCGGCCGCTGGAGGCCGCGCCCCTCGTCCTCCTCGCCTTCGCCTACGTGATCGTCTGCCAGGCGCAGTTCGACATCGCCGACGGCTACACGGTGCCCACCGAGCTGGTCCTGGTGCCGATGCTCTTCCTGCTGCCGACGCCGGTGGTCCCGCTCGTGGTCAGCCTCAGCTGGGCCCTCGGCCGCCTGCTCGACTACGCCAGCGGCCGCGCCAGCGTCCACCGCGCCTTCCACGTCTTCGGCGACTGCTGGTACGCGGTCGGCCCGGCCCTGGTGATCGTCGCCTTCGGCGCCCAGACCTTCTCCTGGGACAACTGGCCGATCTACCTGCTCGCCCTCTTCTCCCAGTTCGCCTTCGACTTCGCCGCTGCCGCGGCGCGGGCGCGGCTGATCGACCGCACCCCACCAGCCGAGGTGCTGCGGATGATCGCCCCCGTCTACGGCCTCGACGCCGCTCTGGCCCCGATCGGCCTGCTGGCGGCGGTGGCGGCGCTGCAGCTCGGCCCCGAGATCTGCCTCGCGGTGACCCCGCTCGCGCTCGTCCTCGCCGTGCTCTCGCGCGAGCGGCAGACCCGGATCGTCCAGGCGCTCGCCCTCAGCGAGGCCTACCAGGGGACGGCGCTGCTGCTCGGCGACGTGGTCGAGGCCGACGACGCCTACACCGGCAGCCACAGCCGCGGCGTCGTCGAGCTCTCGCTCGCGGTCAGCGACCGCCTCGGCCTCAGCTTCGACCAGCGCCGCAACGTCGAGTTCGCCGCCCTGCTCCACGACGTCGGCAAGATCTCCGTCCCCAACGAGATCATCAACAAGCCCGGCCCGCTCGACGACGCCGAGTGGGAGGTAATGCGCCAGCACACGATCGAGGGCGAGCGGATGCTGAAGCGGATCGGCGGCGTCCTCGCCGAGGTCGGCACGATCGTCCGCGCCTCCCACGAGGACTTCGACGGCTCCGGCTACCCCGACGGCCTCGCCGGCGAGGAAATCCCGATCGAGGCCCGCATCGTCACCTGCTGCGACGCCTTCAGCGCGATGACCACCACCCGCTCCTACCGCAAGGCGATGAGCACCGAGGCGGCGATCGCGGAGCTGAAGGCCTGCTCCGGGACCCAGTTCGACCCCGAGGTCGTGACCGCGCTGGTCGAGCTGGTCGAGTCCGGCCGGGTCTAGCGGCTCGACTCCCTGCGCCCCGTCCGGGCCCTTACGCATAAAAAAGAGCCCGGGCGCGCTGGGCGCCCGGGCTCTGCGGAGGTCGGCGTGCGGCTCTAGCGCCGCGCGAAGGGGTCGATGTAGACGTCGTCGACCTTCCAGGTACCGCCGACGGCGGTGATCCGGATCTGCACCGAGCTGTCAGCTCCGCCGAGCGTGGCGAGGCCGAAGTTCTGGGCCAGGGGCTGGGTCGCGTCCCAGTCGCCCTGCCGGTCGCTGCCGACGACGCGACTGCGGACGATGCCGAGTTCCTCGTAGAGGATCTCCACCTGCAGTCGCGAGCCGGCGACGCCGCTGTCGCGGACCATCGCCCGGAAGAACGGCGTTTCGTCCGAGATGCAGAGGGACGGGCTGACGGCGGAGCTGCCCGCCGGCAGCGAGAGCGCTCCCGAAGCGACCGCGGCGTCGCCCTCGAGCGTCCATCCCGCGCCGTCGGCGAAGTCGCCGCCGGGGACGAGCACGTAGGCGCGCGGGTCGCCGTAGTCGGCGAAGACCTGCTCGCCGGCCGGGTAGTCGCAGGCGGCGGCCGAAGCCGCGAAGACGGCGGAGATCGCGAAAACGCCGATCCCGGCCTTGAGCGTGTGCATGATGCGATTGAAGTTCACTGCCAAACCTCCGTGGTTGACAGCAGGCGGGTGGACTGGTCCCTGCCGGTATCTGCTGAATCTGCATCAGGCTTCGGGAGATGGATTGCAGTCCTTAAGTAACTTGGACCCTCCGTCTACCCACTTTTCATCCCGCGGGGCCGGCTCGTAGAGTGGGCGGCCGATGACGCCGGACGCCCCGCAGCTCTTCCTGATCGACGGCAACAGCCTCGCCTACCGCGCCTTCTTCGCTCTGCCGGAGTCGATCGGGACCAGCGACGGGCGCCCCACCAACGCGATCTACGGCCTCGCCTCGATGCTGGTGAAGATCATCGACGAGCACCATCCGCAGGGGGTGGTGGTCGCCTGGGACGCGGGCTGGAGCGGCCGCGAGAAGACCTACGACCTCTACAAGGCCCAGCGCAAACCGCGCCCGGACCTGCTGCGCGAGCAGTGGCCGCACCTGATGCCGCTGGTCGAGGCCTTCGGTTACACCAACGTCAAGATCGACGGCTACGAGGCCGACGACGTGATCGCCTCGCTGGCCAAGCAGGCGCGCGAGCAGGGGATCGAGGTGATGGTCGTGACCGGCGACCGCGACGCCTACCAGCTGGTCGGCGAGGGGGTGCGGGTGATGAGCACCTCGCGCGGGATCACCGAGACCAAG
>Ga0196960_10000420_pt1 | contig 15096 bp, 8 predicted proteins | sample S3v_5metaG_FD_183187 | JGI IMG/M metagenome (GOLD analysis project Ga0196960, IMG submission 183187) | Soil microbial communities from Anza Borrego desert, Southern California, United States - S3+v_5 | ecosystem: Environmental > Terrestrial > Soil > Desert | place: USA: California | collected... | reverse complement strand
GTCGTGGAAGGTCACCCCGTGCGCACCGAGCTCCGCGAGCCGCTCCACCGACTCCACCGGGTCCAGCGCGGGACGCGTCGCGTCACCGAACGGGTCGTTGCCACACCAGCCCACGGTCCACAGACCGAAGGTGAACCTGTCCGCAGGAGTGGGAGTGAAGCGTTCCGTCATCGTGTGTCCGCCTTCGCCTGCCTGGGGACCGGAGCCGTCGTCAGTACCCCGGGCCTATTTGTTCACTGGCATGATTAATTATGCACGGAGTGCCGCGCGGACGTAACCCCCCGGATGACGAAACGAGGGCAGCCCCTGTTCGGCACGCCGTCGATCACGTAATTTGTTTGTCGCACTCCCAAAACCAGCACCACCGGACACCGCACGAGAAGAGGTAGCCCATGCCGCCGCGTACCGTCGTCATCGGCGTGGACAGCTCCACCCAGTCCACCAAGGCTGCAGTCACCGACGCCGAGACCGGCGAGCTGCTCGCCGTCGGCCGCGCCCCGCATGTCGTCACGGGTGAGGGCGGGGCGCGCGAGACCGACCCCGAGATCTGGTGGCGGGCGCTGTGCGACGCCGTCGCAGCCGGCCTCAAGGAGTCCGGACTCTCCTCCTCCACCGTCACCGGCATCGCCGTCGCAGGGCAGCAGCACGGTCTCGTGACTCTCGACCGGACCGGCCGGCCGCTGCGCCCCGCCCTCCTGTGGAACGACACGCGGTCCGCGCCGCAGGCCGCGGCGCTCGTCACCGAGCTGGGCGGGCCCGAGGCGTGGACCGCGCGCACCGGCTCCGTACCCGTCGCGTCCATGACCGCGACGAAATGGCGGTGGCTGCGCGAGAACGACCCGGCGAACGCCGAGGCGACCACGTCCGTGCGGCTGCCCCACGACTTCCTCACGGAGCGGCTCGCGGGCGTCGCGGCGACGGACCCCGGGGACGCTTCGGGCACCTGCTGGTACTCCACCGGGACGGGGGCGTACGACCCGGTGCTCCTGGACCTCCTCGGCCTGGACGTCTCGATGCTGCCGGAGGTCGCCGCCACGGGCGGGACCCGGATCGGTTCCCTCACCGAGGCGGCGGCCGAGGCGCTCGGCCTGCCGGCCGGGATCGCCGTCGCGGCAGGCACCGGGGACAACATGAGCGCCGCGGTGGGCCTCGGCCTGGGCGGCGCGGGACTGCTGGACCATCCCGTCCTGAGCCTCGGCACCTCCGGCACGGTCTTCGCCGCCTCGCGGGCCCGCCCCACGTCCACGGCCCTCTCGGGGTTCGCCGCGGCCGACGGTACGTACCTCCCCCTGGCCTGCACCCTCAACTGCACCCTGGCCGTCGACAAGGTGGCCGGCCTGCTCGGCCTGCACCGCGACGACGCGGCACCCGGCGGTGAAGCCGTCCTCCTCCCGTACCTCGACGGCGAACGCACCCCGGATCTCCCCCGCTCCTCCGGACTGCTCACCGGACTCCGGCACGACACGACCCCGCAGCAGCTCCTCGGCGCGGCGTACGAGGGCGCGGCATTCACCGTGCTGCGGGCGCTCGACGAGCTGCTGCGGGCGTGCGGTCTCGACCCGGCCGACCCCGAGGTCGCCGGCCGGCCGCTCCGGCTGGTCGGCGGCGGCGCCCAGGGCCGCACCTGGGTGGAGACCGTGCGCCGGCTCTCCGGCAGGCCTCTGATCGTGCCGGGCAGCGGGGAACTGGTCGCACTCGGCGCGGCCGCGCTGGCCGCTTCCGCGGCGGGCGGTGGCGACCCGGTCGCCGTCGCGACCCGCTGGAACACGAAGTCGGGCGGCACGGACGCCGAACTCCCGGCGACGGAGAGGGACACCGAGACCTGGGAGCGCGTCGCCTCGGTGCTGGACAGGGCGGCGGAGCCACTGCTCGGCGGATGAGCCAGAGGGCGATCACACCCGCTTCGAGGCCGGCTGCGGATCTTCCGCAGGATCCGGCGGTGATCAGCGAGTGACCGAGGGCCGCAGACCACCGTCCGCGGCCCTCGGTCATGCCGTGGACCGGCACCGGAGATCCCTCTTCGAACTCGCGGGCAACCGGCATAGGCTCTGCAACTCACCTACTGGGCAAGGCAGATGACGGGAGTCCTCATGTCCACGGAAACCGATGCGGCCCTGGGCGCCGAGCCGCGTGGTCACCGGCTCGTCCAGGGGCCCAGGGGGCTTCCCTTACTCGGGAGCCTGCCGCAGTTCGGCAGGGACCCCCTCGCCTTCTTCGAGCGCCTGCGCGGGTACGGGGACATGGTGCGGTGGCGCTTCGGCCGCAACGACTGCGTCTTCATCGCCGACCCCGAGTGCATCGGCGAGCTGCTCACCGAGACGGAACGCACTTTCGACCAGCCGCTGCTGGGCATCGCCTTCCGTACGGTCATGGGCAACGGTGTCGTCGTCGCGCGCGGCACCGACTGGCGGCGCAAACGGTCACTGGTCCAGCCTTCGGTGCGGCCCAAGCAGGTGAAGGCGTACGCCTCCACCATGACGGCGTGCGCGGTGGAGCTGGCCGGCACCTGGTCGGAGGGCCGGCGCGTGGACATCAAGCGGGAGATGGCGGCGCTGACGCAGAAGATCGCCGTGCGCACCGTCTTCGGGGTGGACACGCCGGCCGACGCCGAGTCGATGGGCCGCGCCATGGACATCGCCCAGCAGGAGATCGGCAAGGAGTTCAGCGGACTCGGCGCCGTCCTGCCCGACCGGGTGCCGACGCCGGGGCGGGCCAGGATCAAGAAGGCCGCCGCGGTGATCGACGCCGAGGTCGGGCGCGTGGTGGCCCGCCATCGCGACGGCGACGGGGAGCGGCCCGACCTGCTGAGCCGGCTGCTCACCGCGGTGGACGGGACCGGGACGCACCTCTCCGACAAGGAGATCCGCGACGAGACGGTCACGCTCTACATCGGCGGCCACGAGACGACCAGTTCGACGCTGGTGTGGGCCTGGTATCTGCTCTCCCGCTCCCCGCACGCGCGGGCGGCACTCACCGAGGAGCTGGACCGGGTCCTCGGCGACCGGGATCCCGGCATCGACGACTACGCACACCTGGCCTACGCCCAGGCGGTGGTGAAGGAGACCCTCCGGCTGTACCCGACCATCTGGCTGATCACCGGGATCGCCAAGGAGGGAGCCCGGATCGGCGGTGTCCCGATGCCGGAGGGGACGCGGGTGTGGAGCAGCCAGTGGGTCACGCACCGGGACGAGCGGTGGTTCCCGGAGCCCGAGGCGTTCCGCCCGGAGCGCTGGGACGCGAAGGACGGGGACGAGATCCCCGAGTACGCCTGGTACCCCTTCGGCGGCGGCCCCCGCGTCTGCCTCGGCACACGGTTCGCGATGGTCGAAACGGTGCTGGTCCTCGCCGTCCTGGCGCGCCGTTTCGAGCTGGAGGTGGACCCGGGCACCATCGGCCCCGTGCCGACGCTGACCCTGCAGCCGGACCGTGAGGTCATGGCGACCGTACGGGCGCGCTGAACGCACACGCGGGTGAAGCCGACCGGGAACGCTTGACCTCAACCTTGCTTGAGGTCCTAGCGTGCCATGCATACCGACCGACTCCGGAGGCACCGCATGGACATGGAAGTCACGGCGTGGCATTCACTGCACAGCTCGATGAACGCGCAGAAGGACCGCCGGCCCTTCTCGAAGGCCACACTGCGCCGCGTCGCGGCGTTCGCCCGGCCCCACCGGGGCCGGATCCTCCGCTTCCTGCTCCTCAGCGTGGTCACCGCCCTGCTGGCGGTGGCCACACCGGTGCTGGCGGGGCGCGTGGTCGACGCGATCGTGCAGGGCGGGGAGGCGGGGACGGTCGCACGGCTCGCCCTGCTCATCGCCCTGATCGCCGTGGCCGAAGCGGGTCTCGGGCTCCTCGTCCGGTGGCTGTCGGCGACCCTGGGCGAGGGCCTGATCCTCGACCTGCGCACCGCCGTGTTCGACCACGTCCAGCGGATGCCCGTCGCCTTCTTCACCCGCACCAGGACCGGCGCGCTGGTCAGCCGGCTCAACAACGACGTGATCGGCGCCCAGCGGGCGTTCAGCAACACCCTGTCCGGCGTCGTCTCCAATCTGGTCACCCTGCTGCTGACCCTGGCCGTGATGCTCACGATCTCCTGGCAGATCACGCTGCTCGCCCTGGTACTGCTGCCGGTGTTCGTCGTCCCCGCCCGCCGGATGGGCGCCCGGATGGCGGGCCTCCAGCGGGAGGCCGCCGGCCACAACGCCACCATGGGCACCCAGATGACCGAGCGCTTCTCGGCTCCCGGCGCGACGCTCATCAAGCTGTTCGGGCGCCCCGCCGACGAGTCCGCCGAATTCGCCGCCCGCGCGGGCCGGGTGCGCGACATCGGCATCCGTACGGCGATGCTGCAGTCCACCTTCATCACAGCGCTCACCCTGGTGTCGGCGCTGGCCCTCGCCCTGGTCTACGGGCTCGGCGGCTACTACGCGCTGCGTGGCAGCCTGGAGCCCGGGGCCGTCGTCGCCCTGGCCCTGCTGCTCACGCGGCTCTACGCTCCGCTGACGGCACTGGCGGGGGCCCGGGTCGAGGTGATGAGCGCCCTGGTCAGCTTCGAGCGGGTCTTCGAGATCCTCGACCTCGAACCGCTGATCGCCGAGAAGCCCGGCGCCCGCCGGGTGCCGGACGGGCCGGTGTCCGTGGAGTTCGACACGGTCTCCTTCGGCTACCCCTCCGCCGACAAGGTCTCCCTCGCCTCGCTCGAAGAGGTCGCCGCACTCGACTCCGGCGGCGGCACACAGGTACTGCACGACGTCTCCTTCAGGGCGGAGCCCGGCCGGATGGTCGCGCTCGTGGGATCGTCCGGAGCCGGCAAGTCGACGATCGCGCAGCTCCTCCCCCGGCTGTACGACACCGACGCGGGCGCCGTGCGGCTGAACGGCGTCGACGTACGCGATCTGACGGCCGATTCGATCCGGGACACCCTCGGCATGGTCACGCAGGACGGGCACCTCTTCCACGAGTCGGTGCGTGCCAACCTCCTGCTCGCACGGCCGGAAGCCACCGAGGAGGAGATCTGGGACGCGCTGCGCCGCTCCCGCCTCGACGGCCTGATCGCGTCGCTGCCCGAGGGGCTGGACACGGTGGTCGGCGAGCGCGGTTACCGGCTCTCCGGCGGCGAACGCCAGCGGCTCACGATCGCCCGGCTGCTGCTGGCCCGTCAGCGGGTGGTGATTCTGGACGAGGCGACCGCTCACCTCGACTCCACCTCGGAGGCCGCCGTCCAGGAGGCGCTGGCCGAGGCTCTGGAGGGCCGTACGGCGCTCGTGATCGCCCACCGGCTGTCGACGGTGCGGGCCGCCGATCTGATCCTGGTGATCGAGGCGGGCCGGATCGTCGAACGGGGCACGCACGAGGAGCTGCTGGCCGCCGGCGGACGGTACGAGGAACTGCACCGGACCCAGTTCGAGCGTCCGGGAGCGGAGCCGGCGGCCCGGTCCGCCCGCTGACCGCCGGGGCCGGCCGGGCCGGCTTCCCTCCCCGGTGCCGCGACAGGCACGGGAGGGAGCCGGCCGCCGTACGCCGGCCGGTGGGGCCGGGGCTCGTGCACGACGACGCTGTGCACATCGGGATCACCGGCGTCGACGGCCCGGCCCGCCGCCGGCCCCGGGCAGAGGGCTGACGGCGGGCCATCGGATTTTGGTGAATGCGCGGGTCAGGCGAGGGTAACGGTCCCAGTCCCCTCCTCCGCCGCCCCGGTCTCCTCGATGACCACGCGGTAGGGACGGTCCGTGCCCTGCGCCGTGACCCGCGCGCCCGCTCCGTCGCGTACGACGCGGAACTCCGCCGCCGGACCGCCGGTCCGATCCGGCACGACGACCGACCGCTCACCGGTGGCGGACCCGAAGACCCGCAGGGTGAGGCCGTCCCGCCAGTCGCCGTCCGGGCGCTGGTCGTCGGCGCCCCACGGCAGTACGGCACCGTCCCTGACCAGCAGGGGCAGGCTGTCGAAGCCGTGCGTCTCGTGCCGCCAGGCGGGGCCGGTGACGCGTTCACCGGTGAGCAGCGAGGTCCAGGTGCCCTCGGGGACGTAGTACTCCACCTCCCCGTCCTCGGTGAAGACCGGCGCGACCAGCAGGTCCGGGCCGAGCATGTACTGCCGGTCCAGGGTGCGGGAGGCGGGGTCGCCGGGGAACTCCGCCAACATGGGCCGCATCATCGGGATGCCCGTGCGGTGCGTCTCGGCGGCCACTCCGTAGAGGTAGGGCATGAGCCGGTGCTTGAGCAGGGTGAACTTCCGTGCCACGTCGACGGCTTCCTCACCGAACTCCCACGGGACCCGGTAGGAGACGTTGCCGTGGAGCCTGCTGTGCGAGGAGAGCAGGCCGAAGGCGAGCCAGCGCTTGAAGACCGCCGGGTCGGGCGTTCCCTCGAAGCCGCCGATGTCGTGGCTCCAGAAACCGAAGCCGGACAGGCTCAGCGACAGACCGCCGCGCAGGGACTCGGCCATGGCGGTGAACGAGGCGAAGCAGTCGCCGCCCCAGTGCACCGGGAACTGCTGCCCGCCCGCCGTCGCGGACCGGGCGAAGAGCACCGCTTCCCCTGCCCCGCGCTCCTTCTCCAGGAGCTCGAAGACGGTGCGGTTGTAGATCTGCGCGTAGTAGTTGTGCATCCGCTCCGGGTCGGAGCCGTCGTGCCAGACGACGTCCGTGGGGATGCGCTCGCCGAAGTCGGTCTTGAAGCAGTCGACGCCCTGGTCGAGCAGGACACGCAGCTTGTCGTTGTACCAGGCCCGGGCGGCCGGGTTGGTGAAGTCGACCAGCGCCATCCCCGGCTGCCACAGGTCCCACTGCCAGATGTCACCGTTGGGCCGCCGCACCAGGTAACCGTGTTCCGCCCCCTCGGTGAACAAGGCCGACTTCTGGGCGATGTAGGGGTTGATCCACATGCTGATGCGCAGCCCGCGCTCCTTCAGGCGGGCCAGCATCCCCTCCGGATCGGGGAAGACCTCGGGGTCCCAGAGGAAGTCCGACCACTGGTACTCGCGCATCCAGAAGCAGTCGAAGTGGAACACGCTCAGCGGGATGCCGCGCTCGGCCATGCCGTCGACGAAGGAGGTGACGGTCTCCTCGTCGTAGGACGTGCAGAAGGACGTGGTCAGCCAGAGACCGAACGACCAGGCCGGCGGCAGCGCGGGTCTGCCGGTCAGAGCCGTGTAACGGGACAGGACGTCCTTCGGCGTCGGGCCGGCGACGACGTAGTACTCCAGCGACTGGTCCTCGACGCTGAACTGCACCTGCCCGACGGACTCCGAACCGACCTCGAAGGAGACCTTGCCCGGGTGGTTGACGAAGACGCCGTAGCCCCGGGAGGACAGGTAGAAGGGGATGTTCTTGTAGGCCAGCTCACTGCTGGTGCCGCCGTCCGCCTGCCAGATGTCGATGCTCTGGCCGTTCTTCACGAACGGGGTGAAGCGCTCGCCGAGGCCGTAGACGTTCTCACCGATGTCCAGGGCGAGCTGGGCGATCATGTGGTGGGTGCCGTCGGGTGCGGTCGCGAACGCCGTGCCTTTCGGATCCACCCCGGTGAGGCGCCGCCCGTCGGCGCCGAGGAAGGTGATGCCCCAGGGCCCGTCGCCGTCCATGCGCAACGTCAGGGGCCCGCTGGTGAGTTCCGTGACCGCGCCGTCCCGCCGGGTGCGTGCCGCAGGCGCCGTGGCGTCGTCCGGCAGGATCGTGAAGTCCGGTCCCCGCCGGGCCTTGCCGGCGTGATGGGTGGTGCGTACGCCGATGACCCCCTCGGCCGGGGAGAAGCATTCGACCGTGATCAGCGGGGTGTTGAGCGTGTCACCACGCGCCGCGACGCGCTTGACCGCCGCGTGGGCGGTGAACCGGTCGGCGTCGACACGCAGATCACGGATCTCGGTCGCGTACGACGCCTGGACGCCCTCACGCATGAGCCAGAAACCGTCGGTGAATTTCATGCGGACTCCCTGCCGGTGACGGCTTCGATGCGGGCGAGGCGTACGGACCCCGTGAGGCCGATGCACAGCTCGTGCACCCCGCGGAGGCCGAACTCGGCCTCGATGGCGCGGTAGTCGTACGGGCCGCCGGTGTCCGGGAACTGGACCACCAGACTGTGCCCGCCCCCGCGCACGGTGATGCGCCCCTCCCCCGAGACCAGGAGCGTCAGACCGTCCACGCCGTCCCCGAAGTCGCACGCCCCGTAGCTGAGCTGCCCCTCCTCGCCGGCGGAGGCGGGCGCGACGGCGTCGCCCTCCGTCTTCGCGCGGTCGACGATCACCGTGCCTCGCTGCCAGTCGTAGTCGGCGGCGTCGAGACCGCGCGAGACCACCGGGCGCGGGCCCTGCGCTGCGCCGTCGACGGCCACCGCGGCGGTGAGCCGGATGTCGGCGCTCGACGCGCCCGCGAGGACCTCGTACGCTCCGGGCTCGACGACCCAGCGTCCGTGCGCCACACTCCAGTGACCCAGTTCCTCCACGGGCACCTCGAATGCGAGCTTCTCCGCCGCGCCCGGTGCGAGGTGCACCCGGCGGTGGGCGACCAGCTTGCGCAGGGGCAGGGCCGCCGGCGCACCCTGGCCCGGCACGGACCCGAGCCTGCGTCCCAGTCCCTCGCGGGCGGGCGGGTCCTGCACCGGCGGCTGTACCGCCCGGACGTAGAACTGGGCCACCTCGTCGGCGGCGACGGAGCCGTCGTTGGTGACGGTCAGTGACATCCGCAGCCGCTCGCCGTCCACCTCGGCCCGGAGTCCGGAGTAGCTGAAGCCGGCGTATCCGAGGCCGTGTCCGAACGGGAAGAGCACCGCGCCGTCGAAGTAGAGGTACGTCTGCCGGGAGCCGATGATGTCGTAGTCGAACAGATCCGGCAGATCACCGTCGCTGGCGTACCAGGTCTGCGGAAGCCGGCCGGCCGGGGACACGTCGCCGGCGAGGACGCGGGCGAGCGCGGTGCCCGCGGCCTGACCGCCGTGAGCCGTCCACAGGAGCGCCGGCAGCCCGTCGGCCGCGTCGCCGACCGCGTACGGGTAGGCGGAGGTCAAGGCGAGGACCGTACGCGGGTTGGCGGCGTGCGCGGCGCGCCACAGCCGGTCCTGCTGGGCGGGCAGGGCGAGGGTCGTGCGGTCCTCGGTCTCGCGGCCGTTGATGTGGGGGTCGTTGCCCGCGACGACGATCACGGTGTCGGCGGCCGCGGCGACCCGGGCCACGGCGTCGGCGCCGTGCTCGACGGTCTCCGGCTCGAAGACCGTGGCGTCCGCGCGGGAGATCTTCTCGCCGGATGCGGCAACCTTGGCGCCGTCGGCGGCGACAGACACGTACCCACCGGTTCCGATGTGCAGAAGGCGGTGCCCGCCGTCGTGCCCCTCCACCGCTTCCAGGCGGAACGTCTCCTGGACGACCCAGCCGCCCGGCTCGTCGGCGGACGCCCTGACATATCCGTCACCGGCGACCGAGAGGTACAGCCCCTCGTCGGTCCGCAGGGTGAGGACGCCGTCGCCCCAGTCCACCAGGGCCAGTTCGGTGGCCTCGTCACCGCAGGTGAGCGGGGGCAGGTCGGTGCGGCCCGCGAGGAGCGCCGGGTCGAGGGCTCCTTCCGAGCCCCGCGCCTCGGCGTCCGCCGTCCCGTCGGCGGCGGGCACCTGGAGCCAGCCGCCGGAGCACCTGAACCGGACCCGGTCCACACCTTCGGCGAAGAGGACGTTCTCGGCGCCGTACCGTTCGCGGATTCCGTCGAGCGGCGTCGAGCGGTGCATGAGCGTGCCGCTGTACCAGTCGAGCTTGCAGGCGTCCGCGAGCAGTCCGACCACCGCGACGGTGCGGCCCCGCTCCGGCTCCAGGGGCAGCAGGCCGTCGTTCTTGAGCAGGACGACGGCCTGTTCCGCGGCTTCCAGGGCGAGCGCCCGGTGCTCCTCGGTGTCCAGGTCGTCCACCCGCGCGTACGGATCGAGGTCCGGGTCGAACTCGCCGAGTGCGAAGCGCAGTGCGAGCAGCCGGCGGACCGCGGTGTCGATGTCGCTCTCGCCGATGAGGCCCTTGTCGAGGGCGGCGCGGATGCGGCCGGTCATGACGGTGGAGTCGGTGCCGTGATCGGTGAAGCTGTCGACACCCGCCTTCAGGGCCGCGGCGGTCGCCTCTTCATGGGTGTCGAAGTAGTGCTCGGAATCGACCAGGTTGGAGGGCGCGCCCGCGTCCGAGCAGACGACGAGCGGCTGGTCGGTCCAGCGCCGCAGGTGCTGCTCCAGGAGCGGGGAGACGTGGTTGGGCCGGCCGTTGACCAGGTTGTAGGCGGGCATGACGCCGGCCACCGCCCCGGCCCGCACGGCGTCGCGGAAGGCCCGCAGGTCGTACTCGTGCAGGACGCGCGGGCGGACGGAGGAGGAGGCGGTGTCCCGGTCGGTCTCGTTGTTGTGCGCCAGCCAGTGCTTGAGCACGGGTGCGGTACGCCAGTAGCGGGGGTCGTCCCCGCGCAGCCCGCGGGTGTAGGCCACCGCGATGGCGGAGGTCAGTGCCGGGTCCTCGGAGTACCCTTCCTCGCCCCGGCCCCAGAGCGGGTGACGCAGCAGGTTGACCGTGGGTGCCCAGACGTTGAGCCCGACCCGGTCGTCCTGGGCGCGCTTGGCCCGTACTTCGTTGCCGACGGCCTCGCCGATCCGGCGGACCAGGTCGTCGTTCCAGGTGGCGCCGAGACCGACCGCCTGCGGGAAGACGGTGGCGGGCCCCATCCAGGCGACTCCGTGCAGGGCCTCCTGTCCGGTACGGAACGGGCCGAGCCCCAGTCGCTCCACCGCCGGGGCGAACTGGTGCAGCATCGCGATCCGCTCGTCGAGCGTGAGCCGTCCGAGCAGATCGTCGGTGCGCCGGGAGAAGGACAGCTGCGGGTCGCGGAAGGGAAGCGGATGGTCCGTCACGTGCGGGTCCCCTTGAAGAGGTGGGAGGTTTTCCGGTCTACGGGCGCCGAGTGGTCCTTCGACGCGAGGAGAAGATCTTTCGAAGCGCTTCGATGCTCTTCGGCCAACCCCGCAGGTGTCAAGGGTCCTACCGCCCCGAAGAGGGTCATCCGGGCACATCAAGGCCTCACCACATCGGGAAACGGTTCGGAAACAGGTCGGAGGAATATCGAAACGAACTCTTGTGCGGCCGAGACCCTTCACTTAACCTCGCTGCAACATCGAAGCGCTTCGACGAGGCAGCCCGTTGACCGCTTCAGCTCAGCCGGTGAAGTGCCGCCGGCTCGGCCGGTAACGCCCCTACCTCAGACACAGGGCCGAGCGGCAGTCGCCGCCGCGGGCCGTCCTGTTGCACCACGAAGGGTTGACGCAATGACGCCGAACTCCCCCTCCGCTCCCAGCCGGAGACGATTCCTCGCCTCCTCCGTGGTTGTCGCGGCAGCCGTGGGCGGCGGGATGCCGCTCCTGACCGCCTGCGGCGGCGGTTCCGGCGGTTCGAAGAACGAGGGCGCGACCACGGGCAAGAAGCTGAAGGACATCCTTCCCGCCTATGTGCCCTCGAAGGCCGTCACCCCCGACATCCCGAGCAGGAACGGTTCCGCCGACGGTTTCACCACGGCGCTGCCCGCGGACCAGCTGGCCGTGTCGGTGCCGAAGAAGCTGGGCAAGGGCAGCGAGATCAGCATCATGGCGCCGCTGTGGGGCACTTCGCCCGGCGAGGGCAACGCCTACTGGACCGCGATGGACGAGGCCGCCGGCGTCAAGGTCAAGTGGCAGAACCAGGACGGCAATGTCTACGGCCAGAAGCTCGGCGCGGTGCTCGCGTCCAGCGCCGTTCCCGACGCCGTCGTCGTCCCGGGCTGGGAGCTCGGCGGCAAGATCCCGAGCGCCATCGCCAACAAGTTCGCCGACCTCGGCCCCTACCTGTCGGGCGACAAGGTCAAGGCGTACCCCAACCTGGCGGCCATCCCCACCGGTGCCTGGCAGCGCGGCATCTTCGCCGGGCAGCTGCGCGGCCTGCCCATGCCCGCCGAGGCCACGCCGAACATCACCCCCTTCTACCGCGCCGACATCTTCGAGGAGAAGGGGTACGAGGTCCCCACCACCACGCAGGAGTTCTACGACCTCTGCAAGGAGATCAACGCTCCGAAGAGCAAGGTGTGGGCGTGCAGTGACATGACCTGGTCGGCGTGGGTCTTCTTCGGGGTGCTGCCGGAGAAGCCGTACTACTGGAAGCTCGTCGACGGAAAGCTGGTCAACCGCTACGAGACCCCGGAGTACCTGGAGGCGCTGGAATGGTCGCGCTCGCTGTACTCGGCGGGCTTCGTGCACCCGGACGCCAAGGCGGAGACGGGTGACATGCGCACCACCTTCTCCTCCGGCAACGTCCTGATGTACAACGCGGACATCTCCGACTGGTACGCGGCGACCGCCGTCCAGCGGCTCGACAAGCCGGACTTCCGGATGGGGGCGATGGACTTCTTCGCCCACGACGGCGGCGATCCCGTGATCTACGAGGCGGCGCCCTCCAACATCTGGTGCTTCGTCAGCAAGAAGGCGGACAAGCAGACGATCGAGGACATTCTCGCGCTGGCCAACTTCACCGCCGCTCCGTACGGGAGCAAGGAGCAGCGTCTGCGGGCGTACGGCCTGGAGGGCACCCACCACACCCTCAAGGACGGGGTCCTCGTCAAGAACGAGCAGGGCAACAACGAGGTCTTCGCCACCTACGAGTACGTCGCCACCTCCAAGCCGTACCGCGCCTACCCGGACTACCCGGACGTCGCCAAGGGCGTCATCGAGTGGCAGCAACGCCAGGGCGCGCACCTGAAGAAGCCGCTGTTCCACGGCATGCAGATCCAGGAGCCCAACCGGTACACGGAGCTCAACGCGCAGTTCGAGGCCCTGGAGAAGGACATCGTGCGCGGCCGCAAGAAGGTCAGCGACATGCAGCAGCAGGTCTCGGACTGGAGGACCAAGGGCGGCGACAAGCTGCGCGACTGGTACAAGAAGCTGCTCGACGAGACCGGCGAGTCGGCTTCCTGACATGTCTCTGAGCACAGATGACCGGCGCACGCAGGGGTCCCCCGCGTCGCCGCCGGCCGACAAGGACGGGGCGGCCCGCGGGCAGGTCCGGGTGAGCACGAAGGTGCCCCTGCGGCACCGGCTGCGGCGCGACCGGACGCTGCTGCTGATGACCCTGCCGGCGATGCTGCTGCTGCTGGTCTTCGCCTACATCCCCCTGGCGGGCAACGTCGTCGCCTTCCAGGACTACGACCCGTACATCGCGGACAACGCCTTCCAGGCGATCATGCAGAGCCCCTGGGTCGGTCTCGAGTGGTTCCAGCAGATGGTGAACGACCGGCTGTTCTGGTCGGCCCTGGGCAACACGCTGACGATCTTCCTGTTGCAGCTGACGCTGTTCTTCCCGGTGCCGGTCCTGCTCGCCCTGTTCATCAACAGTTTCGTACGCCCCCGGGTCCGGGCGGTGGCTCAGGCGATCCTCTACCTGCCGCACTTCTTCTCCTGGGTCCTGGTCATCACGGTGTTCCAGCAGATGTTCGGCGGCGCGGGACTCATCGCGCAGACGCTGCGGGAGAACGGCTACGAGGGCTTCGACCTCATGACGGACCCCGGTCTGTTCAAGTTCCTGATCACCTTCGAGATGATCTGGAAGGACGCCGGCTGGGGCGTCATCGTCTTCCTCGCCGCGCTGGCCTCGGTCAGCACGGAGCTCTACGAGGCGAGCGCCATGGACGGCGCGAACCGCTGGCGCCGGATGTGGCACGTCACCCTGCCCGCCCTGCGCCCGGTCGTGGCCCTGCTGCTGGTCCTCCAGGTGGGCAACGCGCTCACCGTGGGCTTCGAGCAGATCCTGCTCCAGCGCACGGCCGTCGGGCCGGGCGCCTCCGAGGTCCTCGATACCTACGTGTGGAACGTGGGCATCACCAACGGCGGCTTCAGCTATGCGGCGGCCGTCGGAATCGTCAAGGGAATCTTCGGTCTGCTGCTGGTCCTCGGGGCCAACAAGGTCGCCCATCTCATGGGTGAGCAGGGGGTGTACAAGAAGTGAGCGGCCTGCTCTACCGAATGACCGGCGTGGCCGGGGTCAAGCCGGGTACCCGTGGCCGGCTGCGGCCGGTGTGGGAGGAGGAGCCCTCCAAGGCCGGGCTCGCCACCAAGGGCGTGGTCCTGGTCCTGACCTGCCTGGCGGTGCTCTTCCCGCTCTGGGTCGTGATCGTCACCAGTCTGTCCTCGGTGAGCGCCATCACCGACGCGGGCGGACTGGTGGTGATTCCGCGCGGCATCACGTTCGTCGCGTACCAGGAGCTCCTCGGCGGCGGCCAGGTCACCCGGGCAGCGGTGATCAGCATCTGCGTGACCGTGGTCGGGACGCTCTTCAGCATGGCCGTGTCGATCATGTGCGCCTACGGCCTGTCCCGGCCGGGGTCGGTGCTCCACCGGCCGCTGCTGCTGTTCATGCTCGCCACGATGTTCTTCGGGGCGGGCCTGATCCCCACCTACCTGGTGGTCCAGGGACTCGGCCTCACCGACTCCTATCTGGCGCTGATCCTTCCGAGCGCGCTGAACGTCTTCAACATCCTGGTCCTCCGGGCCTTCTTCATGAGCACGGCGCAGGAACTCGTCGAGAGTGCCCGTATCGACGGGGCGGGCGACTTCCGCATCCTGTGGCAGATCATCATGCCCCTGTCCCGCGCGGTCATCGCGGTGATCACGCTCTTCTACGCGGTCGGTTACTGGAGCGCCTGGTTCAACGCGTCCATCTACATCAGCGACCCGGAGATGATGCCGCTGCAGAACGTGATGAACCAGCTGGTCCTCAAGCAGGAGCGGCCCACCGGTCTGACGCAGGTCATCAACACGGGCCATCTGTCGCTGCTCGCCATCCAGATGGCGGTCATGGTGCTGGCACTGATCCCGGTCGCGTTCCTTTCCCCGTTCGTCCAGAAGCACTTCAAGGAAGGCATGCTCACCGGCGCCGTCAAGGGCTGAGCCCCGCCCCCGCCCCGCATTCACCCGTCACTCCCCCACCGGAGGGTCTTCGTCATGCGCACTTCGTCCGTCCCGCAGCCAGAACCCGCCCCGCACCCCCGGCGCCGGACCGTCCTGGCCGGTGCGGCGGTGGTCGCGGCCTCGGCCTCCGTGCTGCCGGCGGCGGCGCCGGCCACG
>Ga0196960_10000419_pt1 | contig 15099 bp, 15 predicted proteins | sample S3v_5metaG_FD_183187 | JGI IMG/M metagenome (GOLD analysis project Ga0196960, IMG submission 183187) | Soil microbial communities from Anza Borrego desert, Southern California, United States - S3+v_5 | ecosystem: Environmental > Terrestrial > Soil > Desert | place: USA: California | collected... | reverse complement strand
GCCCCCGGTCCGCCCCGGACAGCGGCCCACCACCTGTCAGGCAAACGGGGGAGCGGAGCGGTCGGGGTACCGCTCCCGGCGAGGATCGTTCGCGCTCTCCAGCCTGGTGATGAGCCGACGGCGCAGCTCGACGTCGTCGGGGGTGCCGACGACGTTCGCGTAGTGGGCTGTCAATTCCGCAACGATCTGATCGGCCCGGGATGCGGTCGGGGCGACGTCGGCTGCGAGGACCGGAGCAACGTGGTCGCGGGCGGTTGCGATCAGGTCGCGGCCCGGCCCGCCGACACTGCTGCGGGCCTGCTCGGCCGCCTCGTCCTCGGCCATGTGAGCCCTGCGGGCGGGCGCGGCGTGCGGACGCCGGCGCCGGTAAGTGGGCGGCCACGGACCGCCGGCCCACCGGCGGTGCCGGCCGCCGAAGAGCGGCCGGAGGGGAGCGGGCCGGTCCTGTAGGGTGACCTCTCGCGGCCGTTCTCGGTGCCGTGGCAGTCGCCCCAGGCCCGGTCGCCCCTGTGACTTCCAGCTTGCTGAGGCGAGGCAGATGACGTTCAAGCTCACCGTGGCCGATGAGGTTCGTGCCCTCGCGCCCACCTTCACCCATGTTGCGATCGAAGCGTACGACCTCGTCAATGGGCCCAGTTCCGAAGAGAGTTCCGCGCTCCTCGACGAGGCTGCCCGCCGCCTCACCGTCCGCCTGGGCGGCCGTGCTCCGCACGAGGACCCGCATGTGGCCGCCTGGCGGGAGACGTACACCGCCTTCGGCTCCAAGCCTTCGCGGACCCGCAACTCGGCTGAAGCACTGGCCAAGCGAGCGCTGTCCGACGCCGGCCTTCCCCGGATCAACCTGTTGGTGGACCTCTACAACGCCATCAGTGTCGCCCACTTGATCCCGGTGGGCGGCGAGGACCTCGACCGCATCGAGGGCAGCATGCGGCTGGTGCGCGCCAAGGGGGACGAGGACTTCGGCACCGTGGCCGGTGGAGAGATGACCGTCGAACACCCTGACCCCGGCGAGGTCGTGTGGTGCGACGACGCCGGTGTCACCTGCCGTCGCTGGAACTGGCGCCAGGGCCCGCGCACGTGCCTCACCGAGGAGACGGTGTCAGGGCTCTTCCTGCTGGAGAGCCTGGCACCGATGCCCGTGGCCGATCTGGAGACGGCTGCCGCCGAACTGGCGGAGACACTCGCGAAGTTCAGTCCCTCCGCCCGCATCGAGGTGCACGCCCCGGCGTTGAAGTAGCCCGGCGGATCCAGCGGGAGACACGACCCGCCGCCCCCGGCGCGCCGGGGGCGGGCCTCGCCGCGCTGCGAGGTGGGGAGGGCCGGAGCGCCAGCCCGGAGCACTGCTGCTGTGCGCAGGAAGCGACCGCTGTCCCGGCCGGCACGGCCGGCCGGGACAGCGGTCGCGTGCGTCGGACGAGCTGGACGGTCTGCTCGTACTCGAGGCGCGGCAGTCGCGCCGACCAGGCGTCCTCGGCCGGCTTGCCGATGTTGACCACGAGGATGGAACGCCAGGGGCCGTCGGGGAAGAACTCCTCGTCGATGCCCTTGGCATTCCTTGTGCGGAATGGTGACGAGCAGACCGTCGAGGTTGCCGATCCGCTGCAACCCGCGGACCACGTCACCGAGATCCTGCGGCGTGACCAGCACCGGGAAGAGTACGGCGTCCAGACCGAGTCCGGCGAGAAGTGGATTCAGCATCCCGGGGGCCTGCACCGGGGAGACCGGCTGGCCGAGGACGGCGTAGAACCGGGTCGACCCACCGGTGACCGGCATCGGCGCCGACGACTGCACCGTCACTTCGTCTCCCCCGCTTCGGGTGTGAGCCTCCTGGACCGAAGATCGTAGCCCAGCCGTCCGAACAGGTATACAGATTCGTGTGGTTGACGATGCACCGGTTCAGTGGCTTCGTGATCCGCGCGAGTCCGCCAGCCGGGAAGCGAGGGTGCTCGTCACCTCCGCGTGCTGATCCACCAGGTAGAAGTGGCCCCCCGGGAAGAGGACGGATTCGAAGGAGCCGGTGGTGTGCTCGCACCACGCCTCGGCGTCGGCCGCCGTCACCTTGTGGTCCTCCTTGCCGTTCAGTGCGGTCACCGGGCAGTTCAGCATCGGCCCCGGCTCGTAGCGGTAGGTGTCCACGAGGGTGTAATCCGCGCGCAGCACCGGCAGAGCGATTCGCACCAGCTCCTCGTCGTCGAGGACGCGTGGGTCGGTTCCGCCCAGTCCGCGCATCAGCTGGATGAGGGTGGAATCGTCCGGGCGCTCACTGAACTCCCGCTGGTGCCTCGAAGGCGCGCCGCGACCCGACGCGAACAGGTGGATCGGCGTTCGGCCGTGTGCCTGGAGGCGCCGGGCCACCTCGAACGCCACCATCGTGCCCAGGCTGTGCCCGAACAGCGCGAGATCGCCTTCGGCCAGCGGCAGGAGCTCGCCGGTGAGGATGTCGGCCAGTTCTGCCAGGTTCTCCAGCAGCGGTTCCTGCCAGCGTTCCAGACGACCGGGGTACTGGACGCCGATGACCTCGATGTCCGGACTCAGCGACTTGGCCAGGGCGCTGTAGAAAGGGGCCGAGCCGCCCGCGTGAGGCAGGCACACCAGCCGTACGGAGGCGTCGGGCACAGAGGCGTAGCGGCGTATCCAGGGAGAACTGCCGGGGTCGGCGGGCATGGACATCCTGTTCCTTCCTTCGGTGGTCACTCGGTGGCCCGGGGCGCGAGGAGAACCCTTCACGACAGGCTCCGGGCCTTGCCCTCTCGGGGCGCGGCCGCGGGTGCCCGCATGCGGTCGCCCGCGAACGCGCTTGCCGCCCCCACCACGGCGGCCACGGGGGCGAGGGCCAGCGCTCCCGTGGGACCCCAGATGTCCAGAATCACACCGCCGGCACCGGCACCGGCGGCGGAGCCGAGCTGGAGGGCGGTACCGACCCATGCCTGAGTCTCGGCGGACATACCCGCAGGCGCGAGGTCGCCCGACCGGCCGTACACGGCGACGAAGGACGGGCCGAAGGAGAGGCCGGTCAGCAGGCAGAGCGGTACAGCTACCAGCCAGCCGGCCTCGCTGCCGAGAACGAGCGCGGTGGAGAAGACGGCCAGGGCCACCAGCAGAACGGGCAGCCGGGTCGCCCGCTCGGCCATCACGGGGGTCATGGCGCCGATCAGCAGTCCACCTATGATGCTGCCGATGGACAGCACGCTCAGCAGCAGTCCGCTCAGCACCTGCGAGTCCTTGCCGCCGTCGGGTGTCGCAAGCGCGATCTCCAGCACGCTCACGGCCGTGGCGAAACAGAGGGCCGCGCCGAGCAGGAGGACCAGACGTGAGCTGGCGAGCGGCCCGGCCCAGTGGCGGTCGCCCTGCCGGGCCGAGGACTTGTCGTCGCCGATGTCCTTCGGCAGCAGCAGCGTGGCCACCGCTGTGAAGAACACGACGGCCGCCAGGCCGGCCCAGGGGGCGAGGGCGGAGCAGGCGACCGCGGCCAGCGTCGGGCCGAGGATGAAGCCTGCGTCGGCCAGGACCGAGTCGAAGGCCAGAGCCGTTGGCCGGCTTGCCTCCGTGGTGACCGACCGCCACATCACCCGGGTGACCACTCCGATGGGGGGAGCGGCGAGATTGCCGAGCAGGGCCGAGGCGACCGTGATCCAGAACGGTCCCCGCATGTGCTCGTTGACCAGCAGGGCCCCGACCAGGACCGTGTGGATCACCATGATCGTCCACAGCACAGGGCCGTAGGCGTAGCGGTCGAGGAGGCGCCCCCGCAGCGGGGTGGAGAGTCCTCCGAGGGCCGATACGGCCACGACGAAAGCGCCGACGCTGTACGAGCGCTGGTCGGCGACCGCGTAGAGGGTGCTCAGGGCGAACATGCCGGCCTGGAGCTTGCCGAAGGCGGCAGCGAGTGCGTAGGTGAAGATCCTTGGCTCGGAGAAGAGCGCCCGGTATCCGTAGGAGCGTTCTTCACTCATCGCGGAACCGGCCTCCCGTGCTCCGGGGCGACGGTCACCTCGATGAGGCCCACGGCCGCCCGCGCCCGCGCGAGCGCGGTGTCCGGGTCGTCGGCCACGGTGATGACCGCTCCGCTGCGGTCGTCGGAACTGCGCAGCGGGGGGACCGTGTCGCCCGGCCCGAGGACGGTGTACCCCTCCGTCACGCCTTCGTGGAGAAGGGCCTCGTCGAGACCGGTGACGGCCGTGACGGCACCTTCGGGCGGGGTGAGGAACCAGGTGGCGGAGGCTCTCGGCTCCGGCGTGGGGCGTGGGTCGACGGGTCTGCCCGCGAGCCAGTTGAAGTTCAGCTCCTGGAGGTCGACACCCGTGGCCAGTCGTACGAGTTCGACGATGCCGTCGCCGCCCGGGCGGCTGTGTGTCTCGATGATGCGCGGGCCGGCGTCCGTGAGGACGACCTCGGTGTGGGCGACGCCCTCGTTCAGACCGACGGCGTCGAGCAGGGCACCGACCTCGGCGGCCATGGCGGCGTGGTCCGCCGCGCTTACGCGGGCCGGGACCAGATGGCCGATCTCGACGAAGTTGTCGCCCTTGAACTTCTCGGTGACGGCCACCACATGGTGGCTTCCGTCGGTGCTGAAGGTCTCCACGCTGAACTCGGGCCCCGAGAGGTACTCCTCGGCGATCCAGCGGGAACCCGGGGCGGCCGTCTCCGTCAGGGACCGGGCCGCGGCCTCCAGCGTGACGGCGTCGGATACGAGGACGACGCCCCGGCTTGCCGAGCCGTCGACCGGCTTGAGGATGAAGGGGTAGCCATGCCGGCCCGCGAACGAGCGCAGGTCGTCGGCGTTGCCGACGGATCCGTGGGCCACCTGGGCGCAGGCGGACTCCAGGGCCGCCGTGCGCATCCGGTGCTTGTCGTTCATCGTCCGTATGACGTCGGCGGTATTGGCCGGAAGGCCGAACTCCGTGTTGAGGAGCGCAGCGGTCTCCAGGTAGTGGTCGAGCATGGTGACGACCACGCCGAACGGCTCTCGGCCGTGCAGCTCCCGGGCGGCCCCGGCCATGTTCTCCGGTGTGGGGTCGTCGAGCAGCACGCATGCGTCGGCGCTGTCGAGGATGGCACGCGGCGTCCGTGCCGAGGCGCCGAGGTAGGTCAGGGAGAGTCCGGCTGCCTTGGCCGCTCCGACCGGTTCGGGGCGGGTGCCGCCGAGGAGGAGGACGGAGCCGACCGGACGACGGCGGATGTACAACAAGGCGTCACCTCGCGGAGCGTGGGGGACAAGCGGCGTGGGCGTGCGGGAACACCGCAGCCGTTCCCCGCACGCGGCGGGGTACGCCGCAGTGCGGGGAACGGCGCGGATCAGCCCCAGCCGAGGTCGTTTCCCGGCGCGCTGTACGGGCAGGCGGAGTTGCACGAGGAGGACCGCGCCGACGCCCCGGCCTGCGCTCCCTGGCCGGTTGTGCCGAAGGCCGCCCCTCCCAGGCCCAGCAGCGTCGCCGCCAGCAACGAGCTCTTCAGTATTCCGGTGACAAGTTTCATGTTCGGTGGTTCCCCCCGGTACGTGCCTGCGTTCTGTGCGCATGTTTCGGTAGCCACCTTTGTGATTACGGAGGGGTGTGTCCATAGCTCTCCCGGGTCACATCTCCGTTGGCGGGAACCCGATAGGAGTGCAAGAGGTACATATGCGCCTCTGACGTGCTGTCAGCGAGGCGTTCCGGAGTGTCACCGTGAGGGCTTCCCCGGACCCGCTCCGTACGGGGGTGCGGGTGGGTGCGGACCGAGGCGTGCGGGGGTCAGCTCGCCCACCACCGGAAGCGGCGGTGGCCTCCTGCGCCGACGGCGGCAGAGGTGCTGCGGGCCCCCCGGCCACTCGCGCGCGCCCATGACCGGAATCCGAACCGTTTCGGATCGTTAGGGGCGCGGGAGCGGCTTTTGACAACCTCGCACGCGCATGCGAAGTTCGATAGTTGCTGGTCGGTCCAGGCCCCCAAACCGCCCAGCAAGTCTGCTCATGCGGTGAGGGGTGGTGCATTGCGCGTAGGGGGGCGCGAAGCACCACAAGGGGCGCTTTGATCGATATGGAAATGCATCTGTCCACGGACATGCGGCGTGCGTACGCGCTGGCCGTGCGTCGTCGAGCGCTGACCGCGGAGGACGTGAGCGCGGAACTCGGTCTGGGCGAGCCGGAGGCGGGCCGGGTGGTCGCGGGCCTGGTGGAGCTGAGGCTGCTCCAACAGGACTCGGACGGCGGCCTCTTCGCCGCCGTGGCCCCTGACTCCGCCCAACTGCGCCTCCTCGGACCGCTGGTGCGCGAGATCTCCGTCATGCAGGAGAAGGCGGACCGGATACGAGCCGACCTCGGGTCGCTGCTGCCGGTCTACTGGGACGAGGCGGAGTCGGCCGCCGGACAGATCGAGGTGGTCCGTGACCTGGATGTGGTCCTGGCCCTCATCGAGGAGTTCAGTGCCCGGGCGGTGACGGAGGTGCTCACCTCTCAGCCGGGTGGCGGCCGGCCGGTGGAGCAGTTGGAGGACGCCCTGGTGTTCGCCCGGGAGTTGCTGGGTCGCAGCGTTCGGATGCGCACGCTATATCAACACACCGCACAGTTCAATCAGGGCACGGCCGCCTATGTCGAGCATGTGACGCAGCTCGGCGGGGAGGTCCGCACCACGGCCAACGGCTTCACCCGCATGCTCGTCTTCGACCGGCGGGTGGCTGTCCTCGCACTCAAGGGGCATCCCAAGGGGGCCGTCGTCCTGCGCAACGAGAACGTTCTCGACGCCCTGGTGGACGCCTTCGAGCGGACCTGGAACGGTGCCCGCCCCTTCCCTCTGAGCTACAGCAAGGGCCAGATCGTGCACGTCTCCTCCGAGGTGAAGGAAGCCATCATGCGCCTCCTGGTGGCCGGGGAGAGCGACAAGAAGATCGCCGTACGCGTGGGGCTGTCCCTGAGGACCTGTCAGCGGCATATCGCTGATCTGATGCAGGACCTGGGGGCTCGTAACCGGCTCCATGCCGGGTATCTGCTGCATGAACAGCTGGCGAAGGGCACCACCGACGGCCTCGACTGAATCAACGGTTATCTCGCCAATATCCGATTTCTCCCCCCCTCGTTTTGCTGCCGACGTGTTTCCGATCCTTGCTCGCTGTAGACGTGGGACCACGATCGGGTAACAGTGGTCGGGCTTGATCGAAGTTTCGATCAAGGCTTTTTACGGGGACGTCGAACGGGGATCGGCAATGCCACGACTCATTGAGTCGCAGGGGGACACGGAAAAAGCCGGGTCGAGTGGTCAGCTATCTCGCCCGTTGCTTCTTCTGATAGGCAGCGGCGGACAGCTGTGGCGTGAGTACATGTTGAAATCGGTCGCCGACTCCTATGACCTCTGGCTGTTCGCGCCCAAGGAGCCGGACTGGGAATCCCGGTATCTCCGGGGTAACACCGTCGTCGATACGCTTGACCCGCGTGAGGCGATGGAATCCGCAGTTCGGCTTGCCGAGAGCGTGCAGATAGCCGGCGTTCTCTGCTACGACGAGATCCGGGTGCCGATCGCGGCCATAGTGGCCGAGACGCTGAAGCTGCCGTGTGCGAATGTCGAAGGCGTCCGTGCCTGCCGGGACAAGCACCTCGGGCGTGAGGCCCTGGCGGCCGCAGGTGTGGAGCAGCCCGCCTCCCGTGCCGTCGCGTCGCTGGAGGAGGCGCAAGAGGCGGCGCGGACGACCGGATTCCCGGTCGTACTGAAGCCGCGTGCCCTCGCGGCCAGCGTCGGGGTCGTGCGGGCGGACGGGCCTGAGGCCGTGGAAGCCGCGTACTCCGAGGCGTCGGAGGCGTACTTCGACGAGATCCCGCGGGACCACGCGTGGGTTCTCGTCGAGGAATACCTGGACGGGCCCGAGGTCAGCGTCGAGAGCGTGTGCCGCGATGGCCGTGTGACCCCGATGTTCGTGGCCCGCAAGGCCCTCGGCTTTGCCCCTCACTTCGAGGAGGTCGGCCACACGGTCAGTGCGGACGACCCGCTGCTGGACGACCCGGCGGTGCGGCACGTCCTCCAGGAAGCACACACGGCGCTCGGCCTCGGCACACTGGTGACCCACACCGAGCTGCGTCTGACGCGGAACGGTCCGAGCCTGGTGGAGGTCAACGCCCGCCTCGGCGGCGACCTCATCCCCTATGTGGCCCGCCTGGCCACGGGGGTCGACTACGGCAAGGTGGCCGCCGACCTCGCCGCGGGCGCCGAACCCGACGTGACGCCGGTGCGGACCGCGTCGGCCCACATCCAGTTCCTGTACCCCGAACACGATCTCGACGTCACGTCCCTGACGGTCGAGGACGAGCTGCCGCCCGGGGTCCACGAAGTGAGGCTCATGGTGGAGCCCGGCCGCCGTCTTCGGCTGCCGCCCCGCGACCATGTGGCCGGACGGTACGCGTACGTGGTCACGACCGGTGCCTCTCCCGAGGAGTGCGCCGAGGCCCTGCGTGCCGCGACGCCGCTCATCCATCTGGCCGGCACCCCGACAGGGTAGGCCCCCGACTCCCTCCCCCGGGAGTGAAGCGACCTCTCGAGGGGAGGGGGCTACGCCGCCGCTGACCGCGGCCGCGGCCCCTTCGCCCCCATTTCCCCTTCCTCGGCTGTCCCGACCATCCGTCACCGTGCCGTGCGCAGACCGCGCGCCGGTGGCCGAGGGGCACCGCCGTGCGCCCGCGTCCGGAACCCCACCACCATCCCGTTTCCAGGAAGGCGTCACCGTGGCACGTGTGATCGCGATCGTTTCCGGCGGGCTCGACTCCGTCGTGCTCGCCCATCAGCTCCACACCGAAGGGCATGAGGTACATCTGCTCTCCATCGACTACGGCCAGCGGCACCGCAAGGAACATGATTACGCCCGGATAGCGGCCGACCGCATTGGCGCCGAGCACGAGATCGTCGATCTGTCGAATGTTGCTTCCATGCTTCCCGGATACTCCCTGACGGATTCTCAAGTCGATGTCCCGGATCAGCACTACACGGCTCCCGGTAGTGTTAATGTCGTTCCGAATCGCAATGTGATTCTGTTGTCCGTGGCCTATGGGAAGGCCGCCGCTGTCAAGGCGGATCAGGTCGCTATCGGGGCTCTGGCGGGCGACGCGTCGACCGCACCCGATTGTTCGGCGGAGTTCATCGCCTCTTTCAACGCGATGGAGAAGGTGGCGTGTGCCGGCTATGCCCCGGCGCACCTGGAGGTTGTGGCTCCCTTTATCGACCTCCATAAGCACGACGTCATTCGGCTCGGTGAAAAGCTGGGTGTCGACTGGACCGAGACCTGGAGCTGCTTCAAGGGCACCGAAGTGCACTGCGGAAAATGTGCCGCGTGCGTCGATCGGATCCAGGCGTTCGAGCGTGCTGAGACGACTGACCCCACGGTTTACTTCAAGGAGTAGATGAATGCTGCACATCACGAAGGAATTTCACTTCTCGGCGAGTCATCGGCTGGCGCACCTGCCCTCGGACCACCAGTGCGCCCGGCTGCACGGGCACAACTACATCATCGAGCTGAGGCTCTCCGCAGCCCCGGACCAGCTGACCGAGCCCGGCTTCGTGCGGGACTACGGCGACCTGGCCGACTTCAAGAAGTGGCTCGACCACACGTTGGACCACCGGCACCTCAACGATGTCATCGAGGACCGCAATCCGTCCGCCGAGAACATGGCCATGTGGATCTATGAGCAGTGGGTGGAGCGCTACCCCGAGCTCACCGCCGTCCGCATCTCGGAGACCGACAAGACCTGGGCCGAGTACCGCCCGTGAGCATCGTCGTCAATGAGATCTTCGGCCCCACGGTCCAGGGTGAGGGGCCGTCGGCCGGCCGGCAGTGCGCCTTCCTGCGGCTGGGCGGGTGCAATCTGTCCTGCCACTGGTGCGACACCCCGTACACCTGGGACTGGAAGGGGACGAGCGACGAGAAGACGGCGTTCGACCCCCGGAAGGAACTGCACAACAGGGATGTCGAGGACGTACTGGGGGAACTCCTCGCACTGGGCACCGACCTGGTCGTCATCAGCGGCGGCGAACCGCTGAGCCAGCAGCGCCGGCTGCGCCCCCTGTTGAAGGGGCTGCGCGAGGCGGGCGTCACGGTGGAGTTCGAGACGAACGGCACCGTCGTCCCGGACGACGAGATCATCACACCGGGAGTGCGCTTCAACGTCTCCCCGAAGCTTTCCCATGCCGGGGATCCCGCGTCCAAGCGCATCGTGCCCGCTGCCCTTCGCAAGTTGGCGCAGACCCCCGACGTGGCGTTCAAGTTCGTCTGCCGCACCACGGACGACCTGGACGAAGTGGGCTCCTTGCAGACGGACTTCGGCATTTCGCCCGTCTGGATCATGCCTGAGGGCAAGACCGTGGCACACATCAGTCAGCACTTGAGTTCCCTCGCGGACGAGGTCGTGCGGCGTGGCTGGAATCTATCCACCCGTCTGCATGTCCTTGCGTGGGGCGACAGGAGAGGAATCTAGATGAGCATCGACGTGGACACCTCCGCCATCACCATCCTGGAGCAGGGGGAGGTGCAGGCAGGCGACCCGCTGGAGTCCATAGCCCGGCGCCTTCTGATCGAGATCGGAGAAGACCCCGACCGCGAAGGCCTGCGCGACACCCCCCGGCGTTACGCGCGTTGGTGGCGTGAGTTCGTCGACTACGACGCCGGAAACCTCGACACCGTCTTCAGCAGTGTCGCCAGCAACCAGACCGTCATGGTCTCCGGTATGCGCGTGTGGTCGCTCTGCGAGCACCACCTCCTGCCCTTCAACTGTGACCTGCAGGTGGCCTACCGGGCCCACGACAGCCTCCTCGGGCTCTCGAAGTTCGCCCGGATCGCGCACAAGCACGCTCACAAGCTCCAGGTGCAGGAGCGTCTCGTCGCTGACATCGCGGCCGAGATCGAGGAGATCACCAAGTCGCCCGACGTGGCCGTCATCGGCCGTGGCGAGCACCTGTGCATGACGATGCGCGGCATCAAGACGGGGGCACAGATGACCTCCGCCGTGTTCAAGGGTGTGTTCCGCGAGAACAGCTTCGAGCGGACCGAGCTGCTCAGCCTGATGAACGGTTCCTGAGTCGTGCGCTGCTGACGACCTGCCCTGTGACCGTTCACTGTCGTCGGAGGAACGTTCATGCCTGTGTCGGAGAAGGACCAACCCACGGGCAGAGCCTATTCGAAGGGGTACACAGCCCCTTCGCGGCTTCGCCCGGACATCAAGGACGCCCACAGAACGCGGCTTTGGGTCACCACATCCTGCGCACTGCTCGACCACCTCGTCGCCGGGCTCGCGGCAGCCGGTGCGGCCTGGCTCATCGTGCGCCACCCGGTCGCCTCGATCGTCCCGGCGCTGCTCGCCGGCATCGTCATCGCCCGCCAACTGAGGGCCCTGGAAAACCTCGTCCATGAAGCCTCCCACTACAACTGGAGCCGGCACCGGCGAGGCCTGAACGATGTCTTCGGCTATCTGTTGGCCGCAGCGCCCACCGGAAGCCGGATCAGCGCGTACCGGACCAGCCACCTGCTCCACCACGGCCGGTTCGGTACGGCGGAGGACCCCGACAGATACCGCTACGCCGAACTCGACCTGGAGGCACTGCCCCGCACCTTGGTGAGGGACTTCGCCGCCGGCGTGTGCAAACGGCTGCTGCGCTATCAGCTGGGCTGGCTGCGGGAGCTGCGTACCAATGCTCTCGCCCCCCTCGTGACGCTGCTGTGGAGCGCCGTGTGCGTGGGCGCGCCCACAGCGCTCCTGCTGGGCCCGCGCACCGGCGCGGTCGCCTCCGGGGTCTGGCTCTTTGCACACTTCGTACTGCTGCCGCCCCTGCGGCTGGTCGCCGAGGCGGACGAACACGTGTACTCCGACGCGCGCACGGTGTTCGACGCGACAGTGTCGAACACCGGGCGCCTCCAGCGCTGGCTCTTCCACCCGCATGCGGACGGCTATCACACCGTTCACCACATGTGGCCCGGCATTCCGCACCACTCGCTGCGCCGCATCCATCATCTCCTGCTGTCCGAGGACGAGGAGTTCGCCCGGCGGATCAGGACACGGGACAGGGTTCTGACAACGCCCGGAGGAGTTTCCCCGGGCGAATCGGGTCACGAGGCCATCACGCCGCGCAAGGCCCCGTCACTGTCCCCGTCCCCCAAGATCAAGAGTTCCCTGTGAGCCAAGGAGTAGACATGGCACTCGCCGTACGGGAAAAGCATGTGGCACGGCCGGTCCTCCAGCTCACGCAGGACGAGAGCGAGGCCCTGTGGGAGCTGTCGAAGAACGTGGTCGCACTTCTCGGCCGCTCCCGCTCCTTCGACCTGTCGGAGTTCCTCCCCGATGTCCCCGCTCAACTGCGCAGCGCGCTGGTGGATTTCCGCGAGGGCACGTCGAACAGCGGATACCTGCTCGTCAAGGGGGTGGCCACGGGCGAGCTCCCCGACACCCCCCTCGCATACGGGACACAGGCGCTCGTCGGCCACGCCACGGACGGCACGCTCGCCCTGGTGGGCGACGTGCTGGGCAGTCTCATCGGTTACGCCGACGAGAAGAACGGTGACCTCTTCCACGATGTGCATCCGGTGCGCGGGGAGGAGGACCGGATGGAGAACAGCGGCTCCGTCGCCTTCGACTTCCACACCGAGAACGTCCACCATCCCCTGCGGCCGGACTTTCTCGGGCTGCTGAGCCTGCGGCAGGGGCACGAGACCGACACGGCGACCCGCGTCGCCTCCATCAGGCACGCCGTCGCCCACCTGTCCGAGGCCGAGAACGACGTACTGCGGCGGCTGGGGTTCCGGAGCCTGTTCCCGACCTCGTTCACCCGGGGCGGGGCCGGTGAGCGGCCTGCGACGGCGGAGCACCGGGTCCTCTTCGGCAACCCCGGCTGTGAGTTCCTCCGTTTCGACTCGTTCAACACCAGGCCGGCCGGCTTCGAGGCGGAACAAGCCCTGGAGGCGCTGGCCGAGGCCCTGGAGGCCGTCTGCGTCGAGGTCGTTCTGGAGCCCGGTGACCTGATGCTCGTCAACAACCACATCGCGGCCCACGGGCGGTCCGCCTTCACCCCTCGCTACGACGGGCGTGACCGGTGGCTGCGCCGCTTCTACTCGCACCGTGCGGTGCCGGGCTGGGCACGTCTGATGATGCCGAGCGAGCGGGTCCTGCCCGCTACGGGAGACATCCAAGGCGTCTTCTGACCCTCGCCCGTCCGCAGCCGCAGGCGGCCGCCCACCGCCGCCTCTCCCTCTGCCTCCACAGGAGTTCGCCCCACTCATGCCTGCCAACGAAACACCAGCCGTCCTGCTTCTGGACCCCGTTCGCACCGGCGCCCATTACAAGACCGAGGCACGCCGGCGCGGCTTCACGACGATCTCTGTGTACACGGTGGCCCGGGAGGTGATCGCGGAGAACTGGCCCGATCACGCGGACGGCGACGACTTCACCGTCTACTCCGCCGACGCCGATGAGATCCTCACCCGGATCGACTCGCTCGGCGTGCGGCTCAGCGGTGTGGTGCCGGCCATGGACTCGGCGGTGCACCTGGCCGACACACTGGCGGACCGGCTGTCGCTGCCCGGTAACGGACTCGCCAAGGCGGCCGCGCGCCGGAACAAGGCGGACATGCGCCGGGTCGCGGCCGAAGCCGGTCTGCGCATCCCGCGGTTCATCCTCGTCGACAGCACCGCCAAGATCGCTGCGGCCGCTTCGGAGATCGGCTTTCCGGCCATCGCCAAGCACACCACCGGAGCGGGTTCCTACGGCACCTACCTGCTGAGCAATCCCGAGGACGCGGCCCGGACGTCCACGATGCACGCGAAGAACCAGTTCGGCTGGCAGGTCGACGACTGGCTCGTCGAACAGTACGTTCGCGGCCGTGAGCTGGCGGTGAACTGCTTCAGCCACGACGGTGAACACCGCATCGTCGACATATGGGAGTACCGGCAGCCCGACGACAGCGACTACGACTTCCCGTACTGGGAGTCGGCCAAGCTGCCCGAGGACGATCCGGACTACCAGGCCGCCGCAGACTACGTGCGCGCAGCCCTCACGGCGTTCGAGGTGCGGCTGGGCCCCAGCCACACCGAGGTGAAGGTCGGCCCCGACGGCGTGCATCTCATGGAGGTCGGTGCGCGGCTCCCCGGTGGCCCGATGACGGACCAATGGCTCGCGCACACCGATCTGGACCCCTTCGAGCAGGCACTCGACTGCTACCTCGGTGTCCGGCCCGCCTGCCTGGAGGCGCCGGTGCACTTCCGGCAGTCCTGCGGTGCCAGCGCCATCCGCAACGACGGTCCGGCCGGCACCCTCCGGGAGATCCGCGGCCTCGACGAGGTCCGGAAGATGCCGGGCGTCGACAAGGTGCTGTCGATCTACGAGCCGGGCGACTGGGTACCGGTCACCGACAACACCCTCAACATTCCGATCGGGATCTGGGTGTCCGCCCCGGATCACGCGAGTGTGGTGGACCTGCTCGCCCGCGTCCGGGACACGGTCGAGCTGGTCATCGAAGAGGCCGGGGAATAGGAGCCACGAGCGGCACATCCCTCTCGTGACACCAGGTGAGCCCGCCGACCGGCCGAAACAGGATCGCCTCGTCCACCGCTGGGGGACGAGGCGACCGGCCGGCAGCACCCGCAAGTGCGCCCGTGTCCACGGCTCTACCCGTAAAGACGCGCTGGCCGTGCTCACCGGAAAGATCGCCACCGGCGAGCCCGCCGTCGCGAGGGCCGACAGCACGGTGAGGGCCTACCTCACGGACCTGCCTCACGTACTGGCGTGTCGCCAGTACGGCCGCGTCTGCAACGCCAGGCCATCGACACCCTCGACGGCGCGCTGAGCGCGAGCGGCAACGCCCCTGAAGACCCGTCGGCCACAGCAGTCGCCCGCTGACGTTGCAGCCGACGCTGCCGTCGAACCGCACTGATGGCTGTCCGTCGACCGGCTCACGGAGAGCGGCGGGTGCCCGGAGGGCGACGGCGGCAGCCAGGACCAGGAGTTGCCCCTGTTCGTCGTTCCGGCTGGGCAGGCATCAGGTCGATTCGCGCACGACGAGTTCGTTCGGCATGATCACCGGTCCTGTGGGGGCGCCGTCGATCAGGCCGAGGAGCAGGTGGACGGCGGCGGTCGCCTGGTCGGCCATCGGGCTGCGCACCGAG
>Ga0196960_10000418_pt1 | contig 15117 bp, 18 predicted proteins | sample S3v_5metaG_FD_183187 | JGI IMG/M metagenome (GOLD analysis project Ga0196960, IMG submission 183187) | Soil microbial communities from Anza Borrego desert, Southern California, United States - S3+v_5 | ecosystem: Environmental > Terrestrial > Soil > Desert | place: USA: California | collected... | reverse complement strand
GCGCTGCTGGCCTGTTCCGTGTGCCGGTCGTCGTTCGCGATCGGGTCCGGCGGCGGGGGAGTGCGGTGTGCCGAGGGGCACCTGGTGGACCGCGCGCGCCAGGGCCACCTCACCCTCCTGCCCCCGGGCCGGCGGCCGCCTCCCGGGGACTCGGCCGAGATGGTGGCCGACCGCGTCGCCTTCCTCTCCGCGGGCCACTACGACGGCCTGACGGCGGCCCTGCGGGAGGCCGTCGTCCCGGCGGCGTCTCCGCCGCCGCGGACGCTGCTCGACCTCGGTGGGGGGACCGGCCACCATCTCGCCCGGGTCCTCGACGGGCTGCCCGACGCCGTGGGGGTGGTGCTGGACGCCTCCCGCTACGCCGCCCGCCGGGCAGCGCGGGCGCATCCCCGCGCGGTGGCGGTCGTCGCGGACGCCTGGGCCCGGCTGCCCGTGCTCGACGCGGTCGCGGACCGGGTGCTCGTCGTCTTCGCGCCGCGCAACGGACCGGAGATCGCGCGCGTCCTCGCCCCGGAAGGCCGGCTGGTCGTCGTCACACCGAGGCCCGACCACCTGCAGGAGATCGTCGGGCCGCTGGGCCTGCTGCGCGTGGACCCGGCGAAGGCCGAGCGCCTGGCCACCACGCTCGAGCCCCACCTGCTGCGAGAGGCCGCCACGGCGCACCGGTGGACGGCGGCCCTGGAGCGACGCGACCTCGCCACGCTGGTGGGCATGGGGCCGCACGCGCGGCATGTCACGCCGGCCGATCTGGCCGCAGCACTGGACCGGTTGCCGTCGTCGACGGAGGTCACGATCTCGGTCGACGTGGCCCGCTACGCGCGGAGCCGGTGACGGTCCGGCGCGCCCGCGACGCCCGTCATGAGCGGTCGACCTGCACGGTCTAAGCTGCGAGCCGTGACGATTGCACCGGCACCCATCGTGAGCCGGCCCAGCCCGGCCCACGTGGTCGAAAAGGGCTCGCGGCTGTCCAACCTGCTGCGGACCACCGACCACAAGACCATCGGTCTGATGTACCTGACGACGTCGTTCGTCTACTTCATCCTGGGCGGGCTGATGGCCCTGCTCATGCGTGGGGAGCTGGGCCGACCGGGCCTGCAGTTCCTCTCGCCCGAGCAGTACAACCAGCTGGTCACGATGCACGGCACGGTCATGCTGCTGATGTTCGCGACCCCGCTGTTCTTCGCGTTCTCGAACCTGATCATGCCGCTGCAGATCGGCTCGCCCGACGTCGCGTTCCCGCGGCTGAACGCGTTCTCGTTCTGGCTGTTCTTCTTCGGCAGCCTGATCGCGGTCTCCGGCTTCATCACCCCCGGCGGCGCCGCCGACTTCGGGTGGTACGCCTACGCGCCGCTGTCCGACGCCGTCCACAGCCCCGGTGCCGGCGCGAACCTGTGGTTCGCGGGCCTGGCGGTCAGCGGACTGGGCACGATCCTGGGCGCGGTCAACTTCATCGCCACGATCGTCTGCCTCCGGGCGCCCGGCATGACCCTGTTCCGGATGCCGATCTTCACGTGGAACACCCTCGTCACGAGCGTGCTGGTGCTCTTCGCGTTCCCGATCCTGACCGCCGCGATCATGGGCATGCTGGCCGACCGCAACCTGGGCGCGCTCGTCTACTCGGACGAGAACGGCGGCCCGATGCTGTGGCAGCACCTGTTCTGGTTCTTCGGGCACCCCGAGGTCTACATCATCGCGCTGCCGTTCTTCGGCATCATCACCGAGATCATCCCGGTGTTCGCCCGCAAGCCGCTGTTCGGCTACAAGGGCATGGTCTTCGCGACCATCTCCATCGGGGCCCTCTCGGTCGCCGTCTGGGCGCACCACATGTTCGCCACGGGCGCCGTGCTGCTGCCGTTCTTCGCCTTCCTGACCTACCTGATCGCCGTGCCCACCGGCATCAAGTTCTTCAACTGGATCGGCACCATGTGGCGGGGTCAGATGACCTTCGAGACGCCCATGCTGTTCGCGATCGGGTTCCTGGTCACCTTCCTCCTGGGTGGCCTGACCGGCGTGCTGCTGGCCAGCCCCCCGCTGGACTGGCACGTCAACGACAGCTACTTCGTCGTCGCGCACTTCCACTACGTGGTGTTCGGCACCGTCGTCTTCGCCGCGTACGGCGGCGTCTACTTCTGGTTCCCGAAGATGTGCGGCCGGATGATGGACGAGCGCCTGGGCAAGCTGCAGTTCTGGCTGACCTTCATCGGGTTCCACGGCACCTTCCTCGTGCAGCACTGGCTGGGCAACGAGGGCATGCCGCGCCGGTACGTGGACTACCTGGCGACGGACAACTTCACGATCCTGCACTCGATCTCCACGGTCTTCTCCTTCGTGCTGGGCGCGGCCACCATCCCGTTCGTCTACAACGTGGTGCGGTCCTGGAAGTACGGGAAGCTCGCGCTCCGCGACGACCCGTGGGGCCACGGCAACTCCCTGGAGTGGGCGACGTCGTCCCCGCCCCCGCGGCACAACTTCGTCGAGATCCCCCGGATCCGCTCCGAGCGGCCGGCGTTCGAGGCGCACTACCCGCACCTCCTCGAGCGCCTGCACTCCGAGGCGCACGCCGGCAAGCGGCACGAGCCGTACGCCGCCGAGCTGGGTGGCACCGCCGGTCCTCGGCAGGGCCCGAACGACCCCGACCCCACCTGAGGAACACCCCCTCCCCGAGCCCTTCGCACGCTCAGGGCACGCCCGGAGGGGGCCGCCGTTCCAGCACGTCACGGCGCCCCGTCGGCCTCAGGCCGGCGGGGCGTTCGTCGTGCCAGGGGGAGTGGCCGGTCCCGCCGGAGGCGTGCGGCACGATGGGGCTGTGCTGCTCGACGCCATGCCCCGCCACCCGTCGGTTCCGGAGCCGCAGGCACCGAGGGTGCTGCTCACCGTCACCGGAGCCGACCGGCCCGGCGTGACCGCGCACCTGTTCGCCGCCTTGTCCGCGGAGTCCGGCGGCGGTCCGGCGGTCGAGGTCCTCGACGTCGAGCAGGTGGTCGTGCACGGGCACCTGGTCCTCGGCGTGGTGGTCGGGGCGCTGCCCGGCGAAGGCCTACCGGGCGACGACGGGACCCTGCTCGCCCACCTGACCACGGTGGCCCGGGACGTCGAGGCCGCCCTGGGCGTGCGGGTGCGGGTCGAGTCCGCCAGCGGGCCGGTGCCCGCGCGGACCGACGGCGGGCGGCCGCACCACGTGATCGTGCTCGGCCGGCCGGTGCCGCCGGAGGCCGTGGCCGGGGCGGCGCGCGCCGTCGCCGGCATCGGCGGCAACATCGACGCCATCCGGCGGCTGTCGGACTACCCGGTCACGAGCTTCGAGCTGACCGTGTCCGGCGCCGAGGCCACCGCGTTGCGGACCGCGCTGGCCTCCGTGGCCGCCGCCACCGGAGCCGACATCGCCGTCGAGCAGGTGGGGCTGACCCGCCGGAGCAAGCGGCTCATCGTCCTGGACGTCGACTCCACGCTCGTGCAGGGCGAGGTCATCGACGAGCTGGCGGCCCGGGCCGGCCGTGCGGCGGAGGTCGCCCGCATCACCGCCGCCGCCATGAACGGCGAGCTGGACTTCGCGCAGTCCCTGCGGGCCCGCGTCGCCGCCCTGGCGGGCCTGCCGGAGGAGGTGCTGGACGAGGTGCGGGAGCGCCTGGTGCTCACTCCCGGGGCGCGCACGCTGATCCGCACCCTCCAGCGGCTGGGCTACCGCTGCGGCATCGTCAGCGGCGGCTTCACCCAGATCACCGATCCGCTGGCGCAGACGCTCGGGCTGGACTTCGCCGCGGCCAACACGCTCGAGGTGGTGGACGGCCGCCTCACCGGCGGCCTCGTCGGGGAGATCGTCGACCGGCCGGGCAAGGCACGGGCGCTGGTCCGGTTCGCCGAGCAGTACGGCATCCCCCTCGACCAGACCGTGGCCGTGGGTGACGGCGCCAACGACCTGGACATGCTCAACACCGCGGGTCTGGGCATCGCGTTCAACGCCAAGCCGTTCGTGCGGGAGCAGGCCGACACCGCGCTGAACCAGCCCTACCTGGATGCCGTTCTGCAGGTGCTCGGGTTCACCCGCGACGAGGTGCTCGACGCCGGCTGAGTCAGGGGCGGTGCACCGCGCCCTCCAGCTCCACCCCGGCCGTCCGCAGCTGGTCGAGCGCGGCCTCGGTCGTCGCCTCCGCCACCCCCGCGGTGAGCGGCAGCAGGACCCGGGTGGCGAAGCCGGCGGCGACGGCGTCGAGCGCGGTGGCCCGCACGCAGTGGTCGGTGGCGATGCCGACCACGTCGACGGCGTCCACACCCCGTGCGTGCAGCCAGTCGGCCAGCCCGGTTCCGTCCGCTGCGCCCTCGAAACCGGAGTAGGCGGCGGCGTGCTCGCCCTTGTCGAACACCGCCTGGATCGGCCCGCGGTCCAGCGCGGGGTGCAGCTCCACGCCGTCGGTGCCGACGACGCAGTGCTCCGGCCACGTCTCCACGAAGTCGGGGTCCGCGGCGAAGTGGTGCCCCGGATCGATGTGGTGGTCCCGGGTGGCCACGACGGAGGAGTACCGGTTCCCGGCCGTGCGCAGGTGCCCGGTGATGGCGGCCGCGACCGCGGCTCCACCGGACACCGCGAGGCTGCCGCCCTCGCAGAAGTCGTTCTGCACGTCCACGACGATCAGGGCCCGGGTCACCCGTCCATTGTGCCGTCGGCTCGGCTGGCACGGCCCCCTGCAGGGTCCCCGCGCGAGCCTGCGAGGTACGGGGGGCAGGGGGTCCTTCGACTCATGCGGACAGGGTCTCCAGGATCGGCTCCCCGCGGGAGAGCGCCCAGGCCTCCGGGGGCAGCGCCTCCCTGACCCGCTGGTGGTGAGCGCGGGCCCGGGACAGGACCTCCGCCGGCGAGGCGGGCTCGCACAGCTCCCCACCTCGGACGAGCGGCACCAGCAGGTCGCGGTCGCCCTCGCGCGGCTGCACCGGGGCACTGCTGACCACCTCGGCGGTGGCGGTCCCGTCCGCGCCGTCGTGCCGGCGGACGGCGGACTTGCGACCGCCGACGGAGTTCTTGCCCTCGGACCGCTTCGCGACCGGGACACCGTCGCGCTCCACGAGCTTGTAGACCATGCCCGCCGTGGGCGCCCCCGAGCCGGTCACCAGCGAGGTGCCGACCCCGTAGCCGTCGACCGGCGCCGCCATCAGCCCCGCGATGGCGTACTCGTCCAGGTCGCTGGTCACGATCACCCGCGTCGTCGTGGCCCCCAGCTCGTCCAGCAGCTGCCGGGCGCGCCGGGCGAGGGTGGGCAGGTCACCGGAGTCCAGCCGGATCGCACCGAGCTCCGGGCCGGCCACCTCGATCGCCGTCCGGATGCCCTGCTCGACGTCGTAGGTGTCCACCAGCAGCGTCGTCCCGGTGCCGAGGGTGTCCACCTGGGCGCGGAAGGCGGTCCGCTCGTCGTCGTGCAGCAGCGTGAAGGCGTGCGCGCTGGTGCCGGTGGTCGGGACGCCGTAGCGGCGGCCCGCCTCCAGGTTCGAGCTCGAGGCGAAGCCGACCAGGTGCGCGGCGCGTGCCGCGGCGACGGCCGCCTCCTCGTGCGTGCGCCGGGAGCCCATCTCGATGCACGGCCGCTCGCAGGCGGCGGCCACCATCCGGGCGGCCGCCGAGGCGATGGCGGAGTCGTGGTTGAGGATCGACAGCGCCAGCGTCTCCAGCAGCACGCCCTCGGCGAACGAGGCCCGCACGGTGAGGACCGGCGAGCCGGGGAAGAACAGCTCGCCCTCCGCGTAGCCGTCGATGTCGCCGGAGAACCGGAAGCCGGCCAGCCAGTCGAGCAGGCGCTGGTCGGTCAGCCCCTGCGCGCGCAGGGTGGCGAGCTCCTCGTCGCCGAAGCTGAATCCCGGCAGGGCATCCAGGAGCCGCCCGGTACCGGCGACGACGCCGTAGCGGCGACCGTGCGGAAGGCGGCGGGCGAAGACCTCGAACACGCAGTCCCGGTCCGCTGTGCCGTCGGCCAGGGCGGCGGCCAGCATCGTGAGCTCGTAGCGGTCGGTCAGGAGCGCGGTCGCCGTCGGCATGGCACCGGAGCGTAGGCGGACCCGCGATGCACGGCCGGGCGGCGTCCTAAGGTGGACGTCGTGGCCGGCCCGCTCGCTCCGACTCGGACGCCCGAGACGACGGAAGAGGAGCGCGGCGACCTCGACCGTCCGTGGGTGACGATCGTCTGGAACGACCCGGTCAACCTCATGACGTACGTGACCTTCGTGCTGCAGGAGCTGTTCGGCTACGACGAGCCGACCGCGACCACGCTGATGCTCCAGGTGCACCACGACGGCAAGGCGATCGTCAGCTCCGGTCCGCGCGAGCGGATGGAGCACGACACCAGCCGGCTGCACGCCTACGGGCTGTGGGCCAGCTACCAGCGCGACTCGTGAAGCCGTTCCGTGCCCGCGGCGGCTCGCTGGTCGCCCGCCTGGACCGGGCCGAGGCCGGGATCGTCGGGCTGCTCCTGGACCAGCTGGAGCAGCTGCTGGCCGCCGACACCACCGACATCGCGGACGACCCGGTGCTGGCGCGGTTGTTCCCGGCCGGGCACCGGTCCGACCGGGAGCTCGCCGAGGACTACCGCGAGCTGACCGAGGAGACCCTGCGCGGCGGCAAGGCCGACGACCTCGCCGTCGTCCGTGCCACCCTGCCGGCCGACGGCGGGGAGGTGCGGCTGGACCTCGACCAGGCGGCCGCCTGGCTGCGCACGAGCAACGACCTGCGCCTGGCCCTGGGAACGAGGCTGGACATCGACGAGGACACCGAGCCGCCCGACGAGATCGTCGACGAGGCCGACCACCAGCTGGCGGTCTACTACTGGCTCACCGCCGTGCAGAGCTCGCTCGTCGACGCGCTGGTCGCCGCTCGCGCCGGCCGAAGGTGAGCAGGACCAGCGCCGCCATCACCAGGTCGAGGGTGAAGAGCACGTAGACCATCCCGTGCAGCTCCACGCCGACCACCATCGCGCCGATCGTGGACAGCAGCACCACCGCGGAGACGACCAGCAGCAGCACCAGCAGGACCGTGCGCAGCAGCACGATCGTCACGACCGACGCGCGGTCGCCGGGCTCGGCCGGGTTGTAGCCCCGGTGCCGGAGGAGCCCCCTGCCCCCGAGGACGAGGGCGGGCAACGCCAGCAGCACGACACCGGCAACCAGCAGCGAGTCGACCAACACGGCAGCGACCGTATCCGTCGAACGGGTGGCCTCGCGTCAGGGTCCCGGGCCCGAGCCTGCGAGGGGCGGGGGGGACGCGAAGCTCTTCTACTAGACTGACCCCGTGCTGCGCATCGACCGCGCGACCTACGACGCCATCGTGGCCCACGCCCGGGAGGACCATCCGGACGAGGCCTGCGGCGTGGTCGCCGGCCCCGAGGGGACCGACCGTCCCGAGCGCGTCGTCCCGATGCTGAACGCGGCGCGCTCGCCGACGTTCTACGAGTTCGACACCGGCGACCTGCTCACGCTCTACCGCGACCTCGACGACCGGGACGAGTGGGCGGTGGTCGTCTACCACTCGCACACCGCCACCGAGGCCTATCCCTCGCGCACCGACATCGGCTACGCGTCGGGCCCGGCCGCCGATCCGCGCACCCACTACGTGCTCGTGTCCACCCGGCACCACGGGCCGCAGACCGGCCTCGCCGGCGACGACGTCGAGTTCCGCAGCTACCGCATCGTCGACGGGGAGGTGTCGGAGGAGGAGGTCGAGATCGTCGAGACCCATCTGTTCGGGCACTCGCCGACGACCGTCGTCTACGACTGAAAAACACCCCGTTCCCCCCACGCCTCGCACGCTCGGCGCGGGACCCTGAACGGGGCGCCGACCGCCGGCCGGAATCCCGCGCGGCGGATGGGCGTTAGGCCCGATCAGACGCACCACTGCTGCTCCGCGCAGCGCCCCCCGACATCCCACGTCCCGAGGAGAACCACGCCATGGCCATCGAGGTCCGGATCCCGACCATCCTGCGCACCCACACCGGCGGCAACAAGACCGTCGAGGGCAGCGGGAACACCCTGGCCGCACTGATCGACGACATCGACAGCAAGCACTCGGGCCTGAAGAACCGCCTCGTCACCGAGGAGGGCAAGCTGCACCGCTTCGTCAACGTCTACGTCAACGACGAGGACGTGCGCTTCACGGGGGCCCTGGACACCCAGGTCAAGGACGGCGACTCGGTCACCATCCTCCCGGCGGTCGCGGGCGGCTGCTGAGCGGTTCCCGCTCGCGCCCACGTCGTCCCCGCACCCGGAAGAGCACCCATGGCCCGCTTCGCCTCACTCGTCGACTCCCTCGGCGGCACCCCCCTGGTGGGGCTGCCCAACCTCTCGCCGACGCCTGACGTCCGGCTGTGGGCCAAGCTCGAGGACCACAACCCCACCGGCTCCATCAAGGACCGCGCGGCGATCAAGATGATCGAGGCGGCCGAGAAGGAGGGGCTGCTCCAGCCGGGGTCGACCATCCTCGAGCCGACGAGCGGCAACACCGGCATCTCGCTGGCGATGGTGGCCCGGCAGCGCGGGTACAAGCTGATCTGCGTCATGCCGGAGAACACCTCGGTGGAACGCCGGCAGCTGCTGGAGATGTACGGCGCCCGGATCATCCCGTCGCCGGCGGCCGGCGGCTCGAACCAGGCCGTCGCCATGGCCAAGGAGCTCGCCGCCGAGCACGACGACTGGGTGATGCTCTACCAGTACGGCAACCCGGCCAACGCGCTCGCGCACTACGAGGGCACCGGCCCGGAGATCGTGGCCGACCTGCCGTCGATCACCCACTTCGTGGCGGGGCTGGGGACGACGGGCACGCTCATGGGCGTCTCCCGGTACCTGCGCGAGCACAAGCCGGGTGTGCAGGTCATCGCCGCCGAGCCCCGCTACGGCGAGCTCGTCTACGGGCTGCGCAACATCGACGAGGGCTTCATCCCCGAGCTCTACGACGCCTCGCTGCTGGACTCCCGGTTCTCCGTGGGCCCCGAGGACGCCATCCACCGCACCCGCCAGCTCGTGGAGCGCGAGGGCATCTTCGCCGGCATCTCGACCGGCGCGATCCTCCACGCCGCGCTGGGCATCGCGGACCGGGAGGTGGCGGCCGGCCGCCAGGCGGACATCGTCTTCATCGTCTGCGACGGCGGCTGGAAGTACCTCTCGACCGGTGCCTACGCGGGCACGCTCGAGGAGGCCACCTCGGCTCTGGAAGGCCAGCTCTGGGCCTGAAAAGGGCCACCCTTCCCCCCACGCCTCGCGCGCTCGGCGCGGGCCCCTGAAGGGTGGCCTGGCGCAACGGGGTGCCGGACGCGCGGGCTAGCCTGACCGGAGTCATGAGCACGCAGCCCGGAGCCGACGCACCGATCGGCATCTTCGACTCGGGGGTCGGTGGTCTCACCGTCGCCCGCGCGGTGCTCGACCAGCTGCCCGGCGAGGCGGTCCGCTACATCGGCGACACCGCGAACGGTCCGTACGGTCCGCTGCCCATCGCCGAGGTGCGCCGGCACTCGCTCGCGGTGATGGACGAGCTCGTCGCGAGCGGGGTCAAGATGCTCGTCGTCGCCTGCAACTCGGCCAGCGCCGCCTCGCTGCGCGACGCCCGCGAGCGCTACGACGTCCCGGTCGTGGAGGTCGTCCTCCCCGCAGCGCGCCGGGCGATCGCCGCCACCCGCAACGGCCGGATCGGCGTCATCGGCACCCAGGCGACCATCACCAGCGGCGCCTACGACGACGCGTTCGCCGCGGCGCCGGACGTGTCGGTCACCTCGGCGGCGTGCCCGAGCTTCGTCGACTTCGTCGAGCGGGGGGTCACCAGCGGCCGGCAGCTCCTCGGCCTGGCGCAGTCCTACCTCGACCCGCTGCTGGCCGCCGGCGTGGACACCGTCGTCCTCGGCTGCACCCACTACCCGCTGCTCACCGGCGTGCTGTCGGTCGTGCTGGGTGACGGCGTCACCCTGGTGTCGAGCGCCGAGGAGACCGCCAAGGACGTGTACCGGGTGCTCACCCGCACCGACCAGCTGCGCGACCCCGGCGCCGCGGCGCCGCAGCACGTCTTCCTCGCCACCGGCGATCCCGAGCCCTTCGCCCGGCTGGGCCGCCGGTTCCTCGGCCCCGAGGTCGGCGCGGTCCTCAGCGCCGGACGGGTGGGCGCGGCGTGAGGCTCGTCGTCGTGGGTTGCTCCGGCAGCGGGCCGGGCCCGGACTCGCCGGCATCCTGCTACCTGGTCGAGCACGAGGGTTTCCGGCTGGTGCTCGACCTGGGCAACGGCTCCTTCGGAGCCCTGCAGGGCGTGCTCGACCCGGGGTCGGTGGACGCCCTGTTCCTGTCCCACCTGCACGCCGACCACTGCCTGGACGTGGCCTCCTTCGTGGTCTGGCACCGCTACTCCGGGCGCGCCGGGGGTGCGCTGGTCCCGCTGTACGCACCGGTGGGCGCCGAGCGGCGGCTGGCTCTGGCCTACGACGTGGACGGCGGCGGGCTCACCGACGTCTTCGACTTCGTGGCGGTGGGCCCCGGGCGCTTCCGGCTCGGGCCCTTCGAGGTGGAGCTGGCCCGCACGGCGCACCCGGTCGAGTGCTACGCCATCCGGCTCACCGCGGGTGGCCGGTCGCTGGTCTACACCGGCGACACCGGCCCCTGCGAGCGGGTCGTGGAGCTGGCGCGGGGGGCCGACGTGCTGCTCGCCGAGGCCGCCCACCCCGACAGCGATCCCCGCCAGCCGCCAGGGCTGCACCTGACCGGACGGCAGGCCGGCGAGCACGCGGCGGCGGCGGGCGCGCAGCGGCTGCTGCTCACCCACGTGCCGGCCTGGGTCGACCACATCGGGCAGCTGGTGGCTGCCAGCGCGGTCTTCCCGGAGACCGAGCTCGTGCGCGCCGGGGCCACCTACGACATCTGAAGAAGGTCCCCTGCAGGTGGGCCGCTTGCCAGCCGGGATGTGAGGCGGCACGGTGAGCCGCGTGGACACCGAACGCGACGGCGTCGCGCTGAGCAGCCTGGACTCGCCGCTGGGCGACGGGCTCGGGGTGACCAAGCGCGCGCTGGTCGACCACTTCGACGCCGTCGCCGATCGGCTGGTGCCGCTGCTGGCCGGCCGTCCGCTGTCGGTGAAGCGGGTGCGCCCCGGCCAGGCCCCGTTCATGCAGCGCAACGTCAGCAAGGGCGCCCCGGAGTGGGTGCGCACGGCGCAGGTCTGGTCGGAGGGCGCGCACCGGCAGATCCACCAGGTGCTGTGCGACGACCGGCGGACCCTGCTGTGGCTGGGCAACCAGCGAGCCGTCGAGCTGCACGTCCCCTTCCTCCTGGCGGGCTCGTCGGAGCCCACCGGTCTGGTGCTCGACCTGGACCCGCCGGAGGGCGGCGACTTCGCCGTGGTGGTGGCTGCGGCCCGGCTGGCACGGCAGGCGCTGGCGGATGTGGGGCTGGCCGGGGCGGTGAAGACCAGCGGCTCGAAGGGCCTGCACGTCGTCGTCCCGGTGCACGGGTCGCCGGTGGAGGACGTCGCGGCGGCGACCCGCGCGCTGGCTGCACGCACCGCCGCCCTGGACCCGGAGCTGGCGACCACCGCCTACCTGCTGGAGGACCGCGGCGGCCGGGTGTTCGTGGACTCCACGCGGTCGGGCCAGGGCACGATCGTGGCGGCCTACAGCCCGCGCATCCGGCCGGGGCTGCCCGTCTCCTTCCCCGTCGGCTGGGACGACCTGGACGGCGTCCGCCCCGGTGACTTCACGGTGGCGACGGCGGCCGGGCTGCTGGGGGACCGTGATCCGTGGGCGGAGGTGCTGCCGGTCCCGCAGCGGCTGCCACGGCTGCTCGTCGACGAGGGGCACGACATCCCCGTCGCCCGGGTGCAGGCCATGCACGAGGGAAAACGGCGCAAGCGGGCGGCACAGGCCCGGCCGGCGGCCGACCCCGCGACGAGCGGCTGACCGGCGTCCACACCCCGGCGCCGGGTCCACAGGTCGCCGGACGGCGGCGGTCGTTGTCGGTGCCGGCGTCCACGCTCGTCGGCATGACCGATCCGCAGATGCTTGCCTGGCTCGACCAGGAGGACAGCCGGCTGGCGCAGACCATCCGGGCCCATCGCGTCGCCGTGCAGTACGTCATGCGCGGCGAGGAGTCCGACGAGCCGCCGTTCGGCTACACCGTCGGCCTGTTCGGGGCGGGTCATCCCGAGCTCGTCGTGGTGGGGGTCGGCCACGAGACGGCCCTCTCGCTGCTGAACACGGTGGCCGACCTGGTCTTCGACGGGCGGGACCTGGTGCCGGGGGAGCTCGTCGTCCTCGACGGCGGCCGCCGGCTCACCGTGGAGACGCTGCCCAACCCGGCCGACGTCCTGTTCAGCGCCAACCGGTTCTACCAGCGCCCGGACGAGTTCTCCGTGCCGGCCTACCAGCTCACCTGGGCCCGTGCCGGGGGCACGTTCCCCTGGGAGCCCGGTCACCCGTGCCCGCCGGAGTGCCAGCCGCGGCCGGGCACCTGGCGGGCGTGAGGGTCACTCGAGGCCGAGATCCCGCCGGAGCTTGGCGACGTGCCCGGTGGCCTTCACGTTGTACGAGGCCCGCTCGATCCGCCCCTCGGAGTCGATGACGAAGGTCGAGCGGATCACCCCGACGACCTCCTTGCCGTACAGCTTCTTCGGTCCGAAGGCGCCGTAGGCCCGCATGACCTGCTTGTCCGGGTCGGACACGAGGGTGATGGCGAGCCCCTCCTGGTCCCGGAACCGCATCAGCTTCTCGACCGGATCGGGGGAGACGCCGATGATGTCGAGCCCGGCCGCGGCGAGGTCGCCGGCCGCGGCGGTGAAGTCCACCGCCTGGGTGGTGCAGCCGGGCGTCAGCGCGGCCGGGTAGCAGTAGACGATGACCCGGCGGCCCCGGTAGTCGGCCAGCGACACCTCGTTGCCCTCGGCGTCGGGAAGCGTGAACTCCGGCGCGAGGTCGCCGGCGGTGAGGCGGACGGGTGCGGCGTCGGTCGCGCTGTCGGTCATGCCGCAATCCTGCCGTGTCCGGTCGCCGTGACAGCACGGGGTGGCGTCAGCACGTCGACGCGGCCGGTTCAGCCGGCGAGGAACGAGAGGCGCACCTGCCTCTGGTGGTTGTCGGTGTTGGTGTCCACCAGGCAGATGCGCTGCCACGTGCCGAGCATCAGCCGCCCCTCGAGCACGGGAATGCTGGCGTGCGGCGGCAGGAACGCCGGCACGACGTGGTCCCGCCCGTGGCCGTGGCTCCCGTGCCGGTGCCGCCAGCGGTCGTCGCGCGGCAGCAGCTCGTCGAGCTGGGCGAGCAGGTCGTCGTCGCTCCCGGAGCCGGTCTCCAGGATCGCCAGTCCGGCGGTGGCGTGCGGGACGAAGACGTGCAGCAGCCCGTCGCCGTCCTGGCGGACGAAGTCCGCGCACTCCTCGGTCAGGTCCACGACGACGGGCACACCACCGGTCCGGACGGAACGCAGCTCCGATCTCATGACGTCGATCCTCACCGGCCGGCTCCATCCGCGCTGCCCGATCCGCGCCGCCCGGCCGCCGCTGCCCGGGCACTACTGTCGGCACCCGTGACGCAGCCTCGATCCACAGCCCGCGCCGACGGCCGCTCGGCCGACCAGCTCCGCCCGGTGACCATCACCCGCAACTGGCTCGACCACGCCGAGGGCTCGGTGCTCGTGGAGTTCGGCCGCACCCGGGTGCTGTGCGCGGCCAGCGTGACCGAGGGCGTTCCGCGCTGGCGGAAGGGCTCGGGGCTGGGCTGGGTCACCGCCGAGTACTCGATGCTCCCGAGGGCCACCCACACCCGCAGCGACCGCGAGTCGGTGCGCGGGAAGATCGGCGGGCGCACGCACGAGATCAGCCGCCTCATCGGCCGGTCCCTGCGCGCCTCGATCGACCTCGGGGCGCTGGGCGAGAACAGCATCGCCATCGACTGCGACGTCCTCCAGGCCGACGGCGGCACCCGCACCGCGGCCATCACCGGCGCCTACGTCGCCCTCGCCGACGCCGTCTCGTGGCTGGGGGACCGCAAGAAGCTGGCGAAGAAGAACCCGATCGCGCAGTCGGTCGCAGCGGTCAGCGTCGGCGTCATCGACGGCGAGCCGCGGCTGGACCTCGCCTACGAGGAGGACGTGCGGGCCGGCACGGACATGAACGTCGTCTGCACCGGCGACGGCGGGTTCGTCGAGGTGCAGGGGACGGCGGAGGGCGCGGTCTTCGACCGCCCGACGCTGGACGCCCTGCTCGACCTGGCGGTCGCCGGGTGCGCCGAGCTCACCCGGCTCCAGGCCGAGGCCCTCTCCCGAGAGGCACGGCCCCGATGAGCACGCGGCTGCTGCTCGCCACCCGGAACGCCGGCAAGCTCGCCGAGCTGCAGCGGCTGCTGGAGAGCGCGGTGCCCGGTGTGGAGGTCGTGGGGATGCGCGACGTCGACGAGTACCCCGAGGCGCCGGAGACCGGGGCCACCTTCGCGGAGAACGCGCTGCTCAAGGCGCGTGAGGCGGTGCGGTACACGGGCCTGCCCGCAGTCGCTGACGACTCGGGCCTGGCCGTCGACGCCCTCAACGGCATGCCGGGCGTGCTGTCGGCGCGCTGGTCGGGCCGGCACGGCGACGACGACGCGAACACCGCGCTGCTGCTCGGGCAGCTGGCCGACGTCCCGGACGAGCGTCGGGGAGCGGCGTTCGTCTGTGCCGCGGCCCTGGTGACCCCCGACGGCACGGAGCGGGTGCTGGAGCGGGAGTGGCGCGGAACGGTCCTCCGGGAGAAGCGGGGGAGCAACGGCTTCGGCTACGACCCGGTCTTCGTCCCCGACGGGCTGGACCGGACGTCGGCGGAGCTGACGCCGGCCGAGAAGGACGCCCGGAGCCACCGCGGGCAGGCGTTCGCCGCCCTGGTGCCGGTCCTGGCGGAGGTGCTGGGAACGGTTTGAGCGGGCGGGTTCGGCGCAGCCGGCTGGCTCAGCGCAGGCCGACGCGGAGCCAGTCGAGGGAGTCCTGCTCCTCGGGCTCGGTGTGCCGACCTCGCCCGGGCAGGCGCTCGGTGCCCGCCGGCGCGCCGGCCCCGAACTCGGGCGCGCGGGAGCGGCTCCGCGCGGGAGCGGCGGCAGCCGGGTGCACGACGGCGGCACGCACCATGGCGGCGGGCAGCCAGGTCGCGGTGGG
>Ga0196960_10000417_pt1 | contig 15147 bp, 14 predicted proteins | sample S3v_5metaG_FD_183187 | JGI IMG/M metagenome (GOLD analysis project Ga0196960, IMG submission 183187) | Soil microbial communities from Anza Borrego desert, Southern California, United States - S3+v_5 | ecosystem: Environmental > Terrestrial > Soil > Desert | place: USA: California | collected... | reverse complement strand
GCGACCTAAATTTTTGCGTTGTTGTTGGGGATAACGGTAGTATGGGTTCATGTCCCGAGGGTGGCAGCAGCCGTTGCCCGACATGCCAGCCCCTCCACCGCCGGAGGCGTGGGCGCGCATTCCGCCGCCTCCCGGATACGAACCGCAGTGGCGCCGCTTGGCGGACGCCGCGCTGGACCTCGGCCTCGGGCCGGACGACCTGGCTGATGTCGGCCTCGATCCGGTCGCGCAGGCGCGGGAGTGGAAGCCGGCGACGGTCGCCCTCTACAGCAAGGTCGCCCGCTACGGCGGCCTTGCGCTCCCGCTCCCCCCGACACCGGAACCCGATCCGCCGCGGCTGGACCTGCGGCCGCTCACCCGGGTGCGCGGTGAGGACCCGGAACACCTGCGATCGGTCGCCTGGTGCGCGCTGGCCCTCGGCTGGCCGGCACCGGTCGGGATGTTCCGGTTGCTGCGGCGCGACCAGGTGCGCGTGACGGCACGGCGGCTGCTCGTCTCCACCGACGACGGCGAGTGGTCGGTGCCGGGGGCGTTGACGGCCTGGCACGCATGGGAAGCCACCCGCAACCGCTTCCCCGCGCTGGCCGCCAGCCCCTGGGTGCTCCCGGCGCTGCGGCGCGGACCGGGGGTGACCTCCCGGATCGGCGGCCGGCTGTCCAGCCAGGCGCTGCAGACGACGTTCACCAAGCACGCGCGGCGCACGGTGGGCCATCTGCGTGCCTCCGCTCCCCCGTCACGGCGCGAGGCGGTGGAGCAGCTCGCTGCCGCGTACCTCGACCTGTCCTACGACTCCTACCGGCGGCTGGCGCTCGCCGCGGGCGCTCCTCCGGTGTCGGCGCGAGGCGTGGTGCGCGCTCAGCGCTCCGTGCACCGCTCGATGGCGCAGACCGGCCGCCGGGCGGAGTGAGCCGCTCAGAGCAGGGTCAGCTGCTGAGCCTCCCCTCGGGCTGGAGGCCGGGTCCGGGCAGGCCGGGAGGTCGCGCGCCCACCGGGCAGACCTCCGGAGGGAAGGCTGCCCTCCGGAAATCCGACCTCCTCGTCCCCGGGTACCCCGGTGGCGACCGCTTCGTCCGCCTGCCGCGCGGCGCCGCCCGACCGGCGGTCCAGGCCGTGCCGTGCCAGCAGCGCGGCGACGCGCAGGGACAGCCAGGTGCGGTACTCCGCCGGTACGTAGGCACCGCGGGCGTAGAGCCGCTCGTAGCGCGGAACCAGGTGCGGGTGCTCGGCGGCCAGCCAGGACGTGAACCACTCCCGCGCTCCCGGGCGCAGGTGCAGCGGGATGACGGTGACGCCGGTGGCTCCGGCGGCCGCGATGGCGCCGATGGCCGAGTCCAGGCTCGCGTCGTCGTCGGTGAGCCCCGGCAGGACGGGGGCGAGGAACACCCCGCACGGCAGGCCGGCGTCGACGAGGGCGCGGACGACGTCCAGCCGGGCCCGAGGTGAAGGCGCCCCGGGCTCCAACGACCGGTGCAGGTCGTCGTCCCAGATGGCCATGGAGACGCCGAGCCCCAGGGGCACCTGCTCGGCGGCCTGCACCAGGATCGGGACGTCCCGGCGCAGCAGTGTGCCCTTGGTCAGGATGGAGAACGGCGTGCCGGAGTCCGCGAGGGCTCGGATGACGCCGGGCATCAGCCGGTAGCGGCCCTCGGCACGCTGGTAGGGGTCGGTGTTGGTGCCCAGCGCGACGTGCTCCCGCTGCCACGACGGGCGGGCCAGCTCCTTGCGCAGCACGTCGGTCAGGTTCGTCTTGACGACCACCTGCGTGTCGAAATCCCTGCCGGAGTCGAACTCGAGCCACTCGTGCGTCCTGCGCGCGAAGCAGTACCGGCACGAATGGCTGCAGCCCCGGTATGGATTGATCGTGTACGGGAACGGCATGGCCGAATCGCCCGGAACCGCGTTGAGCGCGCTCCTGGCCCGCACCTCGTGGAACGTCAGGCCGGGGAACTCGGCAACCTGCACGCTGCGCAGCAGGCCGCGGATCGACGGCATGCCGGGCAGCGCGGAACCGTCGTCGGGGCCGAGCCGCTGCGCTTCCCATCGCATGGCCGCCATCCGAACACGTGTTCGATACGATGTCCACCCCGGCGTTCAGATCGGCGGGCGGTCCTCGTAGGCGGTGGAGAGGACGACGGTGGTCCGGGTGGTCACGTTGGCAGCTGCCCGGATCCCCTGGAGCAGCGCCTCCAGCGCATCCGGTGAGGCCACCCGCACCTTGAGGATGTAGCTCTCCACGCCGGCGACGGAGTGGCACTCCTCGATCGCCTCGAGGTGCGCCAACCGGGACGGCGCGTCGTCGGGCTGGGCGACGTCGATGGGCGTGATGGACACGAAGGCCGTCAGCGGAAGGCCGAGCTGCTTCGCGTCGAGGAGGGCCCGGTACCCGGTGATGAGCCCCCGCTGCTCCAGCCGGCGCACCCGCTGGTGCACCGCGGAGACCGACAGGCCCACCCGCTCGGCGAGGTCGGTGTAGCTGGCCCGCCCGTCCCGGGCCAGGGCGGCCATGAGCGCCCGGTCGACGTCGACGGCCGCGCCGCCCGGCTCAGCCGGGGAGTTCGACGAGCCCACGGGGACCGTTGTTCAGGACGCGGACGCCGTCGTCGGTGCAGACCACGATGTCCTCGATGCGCGCGCCGCACCGGCCGGGGAGGTAGATGCCCGGCTCGACGGAGAACGCCATGCCGGGCTCGAGCGGGAGATCGTTGCCCGCGACGATGTAGGGAGCCTCGTGCGTGTCGAGGCCGATGCCGTGCCCGGTGCGGTGGATGAAGTACTCGCCCCAGCCGGCGTCGGCGATGATCCGGCGCGCGGTGGCGTCGACCTGCTCGGCGGTGACGCCGGGGCGCACGGCGGCCGTCGCGGCCTGCTGTGCCGCGAGCAGCACGCCGTACCAGTCGGCGACCTCGGCGGACGCGCTGCCCCCGACGACGTACGTGCGGGTGCAGTCGGAGCGGTAGCCCGTGGCCGTCTCGCCGCCGATGTCGACCACGACGACGTCGCCGGCCTCGACGGTGCGCCCCGACAGCTCGTGGTGGGGGCTGGCGCCGTTCGGCCCCGATCCGACGATCGTGAAGTCGACCCCGACATGGCCCTCGGCGAGGATCGCGGCGGCGATGTCAGCGCCGACCTCGGCCTCGGTGCGGCCGACGCGCAGCCACTCCCCCATGCGCGCGTGCACGCGGTCGATGGCGGCGCCGGCCAGTGCCAGCTCCTCCACCTCGGCCGGTGTCTTCACCATGCGCAGGCGGTCGACCACCGGGCTCGCCAGTTCGAGGGTGGAGCCGGGCAGCGCCCGTTGGACGCCGAGCGCGTGCTCGGCCCAGGTGCGCGAGCCGACCGCCACCCGCGACGGAGCTGCCCCCAGCCGGGCCGTGGCCGCCCCGGCGAGGACGGCGAACGCGTCATCGGTCTCGTCCCAGGCCAGGAGCTCCAGGCCGAGCGAGCCGGCCGGGCTCGCGTCGACCATCGGCGCCTCCAGCCGCGGGACGACGAGGAACGGCTCGCCGGTGCGCGGCACCGCCAGCGCAGTGAGCCGTTCCATCGCGTGGGCGTCGTACCCGCACAGGTAGCGCAGGTCGGCGCCCGGGGTGAGCACGAGGAGGTCGACCCCGAGCTGCTCGGCGATCGCCCGGGCGGCGTGCACCCGGTCGATGGTCACCAGCGGCAGGGCGGACCCGGTCGGAGATGGCACAGCGGCAGACTAGCCAGCAGCGCCCGGGGATCCCCGCCCCCGTATCCGGGCCGATACCGTCCGCCGTCGTGAGCCTCATGCTGCTGGACGCCGCGTCGTTGTACTTCCGCGCCTTCTACGGCGTCCCGACCAGCGTCACGACTCCTGACGGGCGGCCGATCAACGCCGTCCGCGGGTTCCTGGACATGACCGCCCGTCTGGTGACCACCCACGGTCCCGACCGGCTCGTGGCGTGCTGGGACGACGACTGGCGCCCGGCGTTCAGGGTCGAGGCGCTGCCGTCCTACAAGGCGCATCGCGTCGGCCCGGAGGGCGGCGAGGAGACCCCCGACGAGCTGGGACCCCAGGTGCCCGTCCTCGTGGACGTCCTCGCCGCGGCCGGGGTCGCGCGGGTGGGAGCGCCCGGCTACGAGGCCGATGACGTGATCGGCACGCTGGCGACGCGCGCCCGTGGCCCGGTCGACGTCGTCACCGGTGACCGCGACCTGTTCCAGCTCGTCGACGACGCCCGCGGCGTGCGGATCCTCTACACCGCCCGCGGCATCGCCGACCTGGAGTTCGTCGACGAGGCCGCCGTCACCGCCAGGTACGGCATCCCGGGCCGCGCCTACGCGGACTTCGCGGTGCTGCGCGGCGACCCGAGCGACGGGCTGCCCGGTGTCGCGGGGGTCGGTGCCAAGACCGCCGCCGCGCTGATCAACGAGTTCGGCGACCTGGCCGGCATCCGTGCCGCCGCAGCACGCACGGTCGTGCCCAGGCCGCCGCTCACCGCCGCGGTGCTCAAGAAGCTGCACGCGGCCGGGGACTACCTCGACGCCGCGCCCGTGGTGGTGGCGGTGACGCGCGACATCGATCTGCCTGCGGTGGAGGGCACCCTCCCCCGTTCCCCCGCCGACGCCCGTGCCCTCGCCGCGCTCGCCGAGCAGCACGGGCTGCAGTCCTCCCTGGGCCGGCTGGGTGCAGCGCTGGGCTGGCCGGCCGGCGTTCTGGGGTGAGGCCGCTCAGGGCTCCGACCAGGTGTACCTGCCGCCGTCCGCGTCGGTGATCTCGATCCGGAGGGTGACCTCCTCGTCGTCGGAGGTGACGCCGGAGCACTCGTAGACCGCCCCTTCCTCGACGGTCATCTCCTCGGCGCAGTCGAGGTCGACGGCCACGCCCTCGCGCTGCTCGAACTGCTCGGCGACGTCCTCCTCGACCGCCGAGCGGGCGAGCACGGTGCGGCCCGTCGTCAGGGCGAGGACGACCCCGACGGCGACCAGCGCCACGAGGACGAGCAGGCCCAGCCCCAGGACGAGCCCTCGCGGTGAGCTGCCGGCCGGCTGCCGGGCGTGCGCCGGCTGTTCGTGACCGGGCTGTCCGTACCCGGGGTGCCCGTGGAACGGCTGGCCGTACTGCTGCGGCCCGCCGTACGGAGGCTGACCGTAGGAATTCGGGCCGTAGGAGCTCTGGGCGTAGGGGCTCTGCCCGTACTGCGGCGGGTCCGCGGGTGGCTGCGCGAGGTGCTGGAAGCCGCCGGCGGGCTGGGCCGGGGGGCCCCATGGCCAGGGTCCAGGCCGATCCTGGCCCGCACGGTCGTCCTGCGGTCCGTCGCTGCGCGGCGGCTCGGTCATCGTCGCTCCCGGTGACGTGGCGGTCCCGGTTGTCGGCCGGGCGGGCGGTTCTGCCGCGCCCGGTGCCGGGTCGCGGGCAGCTCGCTGGTCAGCCGCCCGCCGCTACCGCCACCACGCCCCGACGCACCCGCTCCACCGCGGCCCGCGCCGTGCGCGCGACGATGTCGTCGGCGACCTTGCCCAGCTGGTCGAGCAGGTCGATGAGCTGGCGGGTCCAGCGGACGAAGTCGCCTCCGGACAGCTCCGTCCCCGCCTGCTCGGCCCCGGCGAGCACCCGGTCGAGGCTCTGGCCGTCGGCCCACCGGTAGGCGGCCCACGCGAAGCCGAGGTCCAGGTCGCGGGTGGCCCGCACGTCCTGGGCGAGCTCGACGTCCTGCAACCGGGACCGGATGCCGCGCATCTCGCCGATCGCGGCGGCGACCTTGCCCGCAGGCACGGACGGCAGGCCGGGGTTGTCCCTGCGCGCCTCGAACACCAGCGTGGACGCAGCCGCCGCCAGCTCGGCCGGCGTGAGCCCGCGCCACACTCCGGCCCGCAGGCACTCGGCCACCAGCAGGTCGGCCTCCGACCAGATGCGCGCGAGTCGACGGCCGTCCTCGGTGACCACCGGGACGTCGTCGAGGGGACCGACCACCTCGGTGTCGGCAGGAACCAGCGGAACGGCCTCGGGCACGAGATAGCCGAGCTCCTCGAGCACGTCGCAGGTGCGGTCGAACTGCCGGGTGAGGGACCCGGTGCGCTCGGCCATCCTCCGCTGCAGCGCCTCCGCCTCGTGCACCGCCCGCAACCAGCGCTCGGCCGCCCGGACGCGTTCCTCGCGGTCGGGCAGCTGGTGCACCGGGTGGTTGCGCAGCGCCTGGCGCAGATCGGCGAGGACCGGGTCGTCGGCGGCAGATGAGCGGTTCTTCACGCGGCGGGCGCCCAGGTCGTTCTCGACCCGGGCGTTGCGCAGGGTCGCGGCGAGATCGCGGCGGGCGTGCGGGCTGCGGTGGTTGAAGTTCTTCGGTACCCGCACCCGGGCGAGGGCCGACACCGGGGTCGGGAAGTCTCCCGATGCCAGCCGCCCGGCCCACTTGTCCTCGGTCAGCACGAGCGGCCGAGGATCGGCGAGGTCGGTGATGCCCGGGTCCAGGACCACGGCGAGCCCCTGCCTGCGGCCCGAGGGCACCCGGATGACGTCGCCGGGGCGCAGCGCGGCCAGGGTCTCGGCGGCCTCCATCCGGCGCTTGGCCTGCGAGTCGCGCGACAGCTCCTTCTCCCGGTCGGAGATCTCCCGGCGCAGCCGCGCGTACGCGCCGACGTCCCCCCGGTCCGAGCGCATCTCCGCAGCGGCCCGTGCCGCCTCCTGCTCGTGCCGGGCCGCCGCCCGCGCGAGACCGACGACGGACCGGTCGGCCTGGAACTGCGCGAAGGAGCTGGCCAGCAGTTCCCGCGCGCGGGCCCGGCCGAACGAGCTCACCAGGTTGACCGCCATGTTGTAGCTGGGGCGGAACGAGGACTTCAACGGGTACGTGCGGGTGCTGGCCAGCCCGGCCACCACGGACGGGTCCATGCCCGGCGCCCACACGACGACGGCGTGCCCCTCGACGTCGATCCCGCGGCGCCCGGCCCGCCCGGTGAGCTGGGTGTACTCCCCCGGTGTGACGTCGACGTGCGCCTCGCCGTTCCACTTCGTCAACCGCTCGAGGACGACGGTGCGCGCCGGCATGTTGATGCCCAGGGCGAGGGTCTCGGTGGCGAACACGGCCTTGACCAGGCCGCGGACGAAGCACTCCTCCACGGTCTCCTTGAACGCCGGGACCAGCCCCGCGTGGTGGGCGGCCAGCCCGGCGAGCAGACCCTCGCGCCACTCCCAGAAGCCGAGGACGTGCAGGTCCTCCTCCGGCAGGGAGCCGGTGCGCTCGTCGATGACGGCGGCGATCTGCGCACGCTCGGACTCGTCGGTGAGCCGCAGACCGCTCATCAGGCACTGGTGGACCGCGGCGTCGCAGCCGTTGCGGCTGAACACGAACGTGATGGCGGGCAGCAGGCCGGCCGAGTCCAACCGCTCGATGACGTCGGACCGTGCGGGTGGGCGGAAGCGGGGGCGATGGCCGCTCTCCCGCCGGCCGTTGCCGCCCCAGCCCTCGATGCGGCGCTCGTACTCGCGCACGTAGCGCACCAGCTCGGGGTCCACGACCGAGGAGCCGCGCTCCCGGGTGGACAGGCCGCGGGGGGTCTCCCCCTGCTCGCCGGCGTGCGCGGCCGGGCGCAGGGAGAAGAGGTCGAAGACGCGGGAGCCCACGAGCATGTGCTGCCAGAGCGGAATGGGCCGCACCTCGCTGACGACGACCCTGGTGTGCCCGCGGACGGTCACCAGCCAGTCGGCGAACTCCTCGGCGTTGCTCACCGTCGCCGACAGGGAGACCAGGGTGACCGACGCAGGCAGGTGGATGATCACCTCTTCCCACACGGCGCCGCGGAAGCGGTCGGCCAGGTAGTGCACCTCGTCCATCACCACGTAGCCGAGGCCGTCGATGGCCGGCGACTCGGCGTAGAGCATGTTCCGCAGGACCTCGGTCGTCATCACGACCACGGGCGCATCGCCGTTGACGGCGTTGTCACCGGTCAGGAGCCCCACCCGGTCGGCGCCGTAGCGCTGGACCAGGTCGTTGTACTTCTGGTTCGACAGCGCCTTGATCGGCGTCGTGTAGAACGCCTTGCGCCCCTCGGCCAGGGCCTTGTGCACGGCGAACTCGCCCACGACGGTCTTGCCGGCGCCCGTCGGAGCGCAGACCAGCACGCCGGCGCCCTCCTCCAGCGCCTCGCACGCCTCCACCTGGAACGGGTCCAGGGAGAAGCCGAGCTCGGCGGTGAAGTCGGCCAGCGTGGGGTGGGAGGTCCGCCGCCGGGCAGCGGCGTACCGCTCAGCGGGGCTGGACATGCTCCCCACAGTAAGGACCTCCCTGCCCTCCGCCACTCGCGCGCTCGCGCCACGCATCCGGAGGCTCGCCACCTCGTGGGGCTGCAGCCGCGCTCGCTCGGCGATCGACGGCGACGTCGTACCGGCGCCCCGCGGCCGTCTCAGCCGGTCGGAGCGGTCGGTGACCTGGGAGGGGATCCGCCGCGCCCGCGCGACGGCGACGTCCACCCGGTCAGCCGCGTCCCGACGTCGGGAAGGAGTCGAGCGGCTCGTCGAGCGTGGAGGGCCGGGCGTCCAGCGGGGAGGCCTCGTCGTCGCCGACGTCGTGGAAGTGCTCCACCGCGGCCCGGCGCGCGCGGCGCCGGTCGACGAACCGGGCCACCTGGATGGCCAGCTCGAACAGCACGATCATCGGCCCGGCCATCAGCAGCATGGTGAACGGGTCCTGCGTGGGCGTGACGAACGCGGCGAAGACGATGGTGAGGAAGAAGATCCAGCGCCGGCTCCGGCTCAGCACCTCGTGGCTCAGGACGCCGACGAGGTTGAGCGCCACGGCGATCAGCGGCACCTCGAAGCTGACGCCGAAGGCGATGAGGAGGGACAGGACGAAGCCGATGTAGTCCTGGGCGGTCAGCGCGATCACCACGCCGTCGCCCGCGAGGCCCAGCAGCAGCTCCAGGCCCGCGGCCAGGGAGACGTAGGCGAGGACGGCGCCGAGGGCGAACAGCGAGCTGGAGACGGCGACGAAGGCGATCCCGTAGCGCTTCTCGTTGCGCTTGAGCCCGGGGGTGACGAACGCCCACAGCTGGTAGAGCCACAGGGGGGCGGAGAGCACCGCACCGGCGAGGAAGGCCACCTTCAGGCGGATGAAGACACCACCGAACACGTCGGTGATCAGCAGGCCGCACCCGCCGGAGTCGTCGCCGCCGTACCGCAATTCCTCGTCCAGGCCGCAGTAGGGCGCCCGGATGAACTCGCCGAGCCCGTGCTCGTACCACCAGAAGCAGACGGCGGTGGCCACCAGCAGGGCGAGCAGCGACTTGCCGATCCGGTTGCGCAGCTCGGTGAGGTGGGCGACGAGCGTCATCGTCGCCTGGGCGTCCCGGCGCGACCGCCGGCGCCCAGCGCCGCGCGTCGCCCCGCTCACCGTCGTCCCGCCCGGAAGGTGTGGATCAGCGCGGAGCGTCGGTCACGCGAGCCTGCTCGGCGCGTGCCCGCAGCTCCGCCGCGCGCGCCTCGGCGACCCGGGCCTCCTCGTGCAGCTGCCCGGCGAGGTCGCCGCTGGCAGGGGTCGCCGCGCTGCCGGGGGCGACGATCTCCCCGCGCGCCGGGGTGACGGTGGTCTGGGCGGCGTCCTTGGTGCGGACGGACGAACCGGCGTCGTCGTCCTTCATGCCCTTCATCTCGCCCTTGAAGATGCGCAGGGAGCGTCCGAGCGACCGGGAGGCGTCCGGCAGCTTCTTGTATCCGAAGAGCAGCAGGATGGCCAGGATGATCAGGCCGATCTCCAGCGGGCCGAGTCCGGCCATGGCACGTCCTCCAAGAGTTGATGGCACCGGGGATGCTACGCCGAACGGTGTCCGCGTCCCGGGCGCCGTCCGGTTCGGTGGGCTGCTGTTCAGCGCTCGTTCACGGAGGCCCGCGTGCGCTCCGCCGCGGCCACGGTGGCCTGCACCTGTTCGAGCACGGGGCGAAGGTCCCGCGCGCCGCCCTCCAGCTCCCGGCGCAGCCGCCCCAGGCCGCCGAGCACCCCGTGCAGCAGCACGGCCAGCACGACGAGCGCGACGACGGCCACGGCGAGGCAGATCCACAGCACCACGGGGCGACCCTAGCCCGCGTCCCTAGCCCGCGTCGCCCGGCGACAGGCCGTAGCGGGCCAGCGCGGCCCGGGCCTCGGCGGCCACCTGGGTGCCGATGTCGGCTGGTTCGTCGACGAGCGCGTTGCCGCCGAGCGAGGCCACCAGCCGGCGAGCCCAGGCCAGGTCGGCGGTGCGCACGGTGACCGCCAGCCCGCCCGGAGGGTCCTCGACCGGCGCCACGTCCTCGACCGGGTAGTAGTCGGCGACCCAGCGGGCGGCCCGGGCCAGGCGCAGCCGCACCGCGGGGGCGTCGGGCTCGGGCCGGTAGACGCCGTCGTCCACGTTCCGGCTCGTCGCCTCCGGTGGCGGTGCCGCCGGATCGTCGAGCACCGCGACGTCGTCCACCCGGTCCAGGCGGAACAGCCGGACGCCCTCCGCCCGCCGGCACCAGGCCTCCAGGTACCAGCGGCCCTCGACGAGCAGCAGCTGCATCGGGTCGACGGTGCGCTCGGTGCGCTCGTCCCGGGTGGGCACGTAGTAGTGCAGGTGCAGCGCCCGGCGGTCCTCCAGCGCGCCCCGGACGACGGTCAGCGTCTCCTCGCGGGCGTCCACGCTCACGGCCACGGGCGTGACCCGTTCGGCGGCGTCGCCCGTCGCTGTCGACACCTTGGCCAGCGCGCGGCCGACCGCGTCCCGCTCGGCGAGCCCGGGCAGCTCGAGCAGCGTGCGCAGCGCCACCACCAGGGCCACGGCCTCGTCGGTGGTCAGCCGCAGCGGCCGCACCATGCCCGCGCTGAAGGTGACCCGCACCCGATCGCCCTCGAAGGAGACGTCGATGAGGTCGCCGGGGCCGTAACCGGGCAGCCCGCACATCCACAGCAGCTCGAGGTCGCTGCGCACCTGGCGCTCGGTCACGCCGAAGTCGCGGGCGGCCTCGCCGAGCGCGACGCCGGCGGGCCGGGCGGACAGGTACGGGACGAGGGCCAGCAGCCGGGTCATCCGGTCCGTGGTGCTGGACGCGTTCACGCGCTGCCTCCCAGGGCGGCCAGCCGGGTCAGCCGGTCGATCACCGCGTCGCGGATCTCGGTGGGCGCCTCGACGACGACGTCGGCGCCGTAGGCGGCCAGCTCGTCGGCCAGGGCCCACGGCTCGGTGGTGCTCAGCTGCAGCCGGTCCTCGACGCCGCCCGCGCCGTCGTCCGCGGGCCCGAGGGAGGTGGCGCGCCGACGCAGGCCGACCGCCGTGCCCGGACGCGCGCGGAGCACCACCAGGTGCTCCTGTCCTCCGGCCTGCCGGGCGACCACGGCGGTGAGGTCGAGATCGGCCGGCGGATCGAACGCCCCGGACGGCCCGGTGGCCTTGGGCGTGCCCGCCACGCGCGAGAGCCGGAAGACGCGGTCGGCCTGCCGGTCGAGGTCGAATCCCACGAGGTACCACCGCCCGTGCCAGGCGACGACGCCCCACGGCTGCACGTGCCGGCGGACGGCGGTGTCCTCGTCGGGGCGGCGGTAGTCGAAGTGCAGCTCCCGGCGGTCCCGCGCGGCGGCGTAGCAGGGCTCGAAGGCGGCCTCGCCGCGGTCCAGCCGCGGCTGGATGGGCAGCGAGCGGGACGAGTCGACGGCGACACCGGCGGCCTTGAGCTTGACCAGGGCGCTCTGCGCGGCGCCGGCCAGCTGGGCGGACTCCCACAGCCGCAGGGCCAGGCCCACCGCGGCGGCCTCCTCGCCGGTCAGGTGGATCTCGGGCAGCTCGTAGTCTGCGCGGGCGATGCGGTAGCCGTCCTCGGTGTCGAAGACGCTCGTCCGGCCGGTCTCGAGCGGAACGCCCATCTCGCGGAGCTCGGCCTTGTCCCGCTCGAACATCCGCTTGAACGCCTCGTCGGCACGGTCGGTGCCGTCGTCGGCCTCGTAGCCGGGCACCGTCGCGCGGATCCGGGCAGCGGTCACGTACTGACGGGTGCTCAGCAGGGCGATGACCAGGTTGACCAGTCGTTCCGCCCGCTTGGCCGCCATGACCCCCAGGCTAGTCAGCCGTCGCCGTCCGGCCACGCTCCGGGACGGTCGTTAGCCTGGCTCCATGAGCAGCTCTGCTTCCGCGGCGCCCGCCTCCCGCATCCGCTGGCGGCGCGGGCGGGTGACCGCCACCGGGCGCTCCTGGCGCGACGCGCTGGAGCTGACCGTGGAGGTCCCCGACGAGGGCGAGGTCCGGGCTCTGGCCCACCCGTCGCTGGTCGGCGTCCCCGAGGTCGGGGACGACGTGCTGCTCAACACGACGGCGCTGGCGCAGAACCTGGGTACCGGTGGCTACGCGCTGGTCATCGCCGTTCCCGACCGGCTGCCGCCGGACCCGGAGACGCCCGGCCACCTGGTGAAGGCCCGGTACACGCCGCTGCAGGTGTCGGTGCAGGGCGTGGACGAGCAGGAGACCGAGCACCACGAGGTCATCGCCGCCGCGGACGACCTGGAGGGCATGCCCGTGGTGGTGGCCGACCTCCACTCCGCGCTGCCCGCGGTGCTCATCGGGATGCTGGCCACCGACCCCGATCTGCGGGTGGCCTACGTGATGACCGACGGCGGTGCGCTGCCGGCAGCGTTCTCGCGCACGGTGGGGGCATTGAAGTCGTCGCTGGCCGGGGTGGTCACCGTGGGGCAGGCCTTCGGCGGTGACCTCGAGGCCGTCACCCTGCACACCGGCCTGCTGGCGGCCAAGCACGTGCTGCACGCCGATCTCGCGATCGTCACGCAGGGGCCGGGCAACCTGGGCACCGGAACGCCGTGGGGCTTCTCCGGGGTGGCGGCGGGCGAGGCCTGCAACGCCGTGAGCGTGCTCGGTGGCCTGCCGGTCGGGGCGCTGCGCATCTCCGACGCCGACCCCCGCGCCCGGCACCGCGGCGTGTCCCACCACTCGCTGACGGCCTTCGGGCGGGTCGCGCTGGGCGGGGTGACGCTGATCGCGCCGCGCGGGCTGGGATCGGAGCTGGGCGCGCAGGTGGACGAGGACCTCGCGAGCCAGCCGGAGCGCAACCCGGTCGTCTGGGTCGACACCGAGGGGCTGGAGGAGGCGCTGAGCCTGTCGCCGGTGCCGCTGCGCACGATGGGGCGCGGCTACCCCGAGGAGCGCGCGTACTTCCTGGCCGCCGCGGCGGCGGGCCGGTACGCCGCCCTGGAGGTGCCGCTGCCCGAGGGCGCCGCGGAGGACGAGGCCGGCGTTCGGCTGGCAGCCGGGGACGGCACCGGTACGTGAATCGAGCCGAGCGGGGCCCGGAGGGTCCCGCGCAGGCTCGAATCGGGGCTCGACGCGGTCCGGGGACGGCTCCTGGCCGCGGTGCGGTCCGGAGGACCGCGGTGTCATCGTTCACATGGAGGCGATGAGCTTGTCCACGCGCTCGTCGACGGCCTTGAACGGGTCCTTGCACAGGACGGTGCGCTGCGCCTGGTCGTTGAGCTTGAGGTGCACCCAGTCGACGGTGAAGTCGCGCCGCTTCTCCTGCGCCTTGCGGATGAACTCCCCCCGCAGGCGGGCTCGGGTGGTCTGCGGCGGCACGTTCTTCGCCTCGAACACCCGGGGCTCGTGGGCGACGCGGTCGACCTGACCGGCCCGCTCGAGCAGGTAGTAGAGGCCGCGGGTGCGGCTGATGTCGTGGTAGGCGAGGTCCATCTGGGCGACCCGGGGTGAGCTCAGCGGCAGGTCGCGCTTGGCCCGGTAGCGCTCGATGAGGCTCAGCTTGGTGGCCCAGTCGATCTCGCGGTCGATGAGGCTGAGGTCCTCGGTGTCGACGGCCTTGAGCACCCGGCCCCACAGCTCCAGCATCTGCCGGTGCACGTCGCCGAAGCCCTCGCGGTCGACGAACTCCGCGGCCCGCGAGTGGTACTCGGCCTGGATCTCCAGCGCCGACATCTCCCGGCCGTTGGACAGCCGCACCTTGCGCCGGCCGGTGATGTCGTGGCTGATCTCCCGGATGGCCCGGATCGGGTTCTCCAGCGTCATGTCGCGGATCGGGACGCCCGCCTCGATCATGCGGAGCACCAGGTCGGTCATGGTGACCTTGAGCAGCGTCGTCGTCTCGTTCATGTTCGAGTCGCCGACGATGACGTGCAGCCGCCGGTAGCGCTCGGCGTCGGCGTGCGGCTCGTCGCGGGTGTTGATGATCGGGCGGCTGCGGGTGGTGGCGCTGGAGACGCCCTCCCAGATGTGCTCGGCCCGCTGGCTCACGCAGTACAGCGCGCCCCGCGGGGTCTGCAGGACCTTGCCCGCGCCGACCACGATCTGGCGGCTGACCAGGAACGGGATGAGGACGTCGGCCAGCCGGCCGAACTCGCCGTGCCGGCCGACGAGGTAGTTCTCGTGGCAGCCGTAGCTGTTGCCGGCCGAGTCGGTGTTGTTCTTGAACAGGTAGATGTCGCCGGTGACGCCCTCCTCGGCCAGCCGCTGCTCGGCGTCGACCAGCAGGCCCTCGAGGATCCGCTCGCCGGCCTTGTCGTGGACGACCAGCTCGGCGACGTCGTCGCACTCGGCGGTGGCGTACTCGGGGTGGCTGCCGACGTCGAGGTACAGCCGTGAGCCGTTGCGCAGGAAGACGTTGGAGCTGCGCCCCCACGACACCACGCGCCGGAACAGGTACCGGGCGACCTCGTCCGGCGACAGCCGGCGCTGCCCCTTGAACGTGCAGGTGACGCCGTACTCGGTCTCGATCCCGAAGATCCGTCGGTCCACGCCTCCGAGACTAGGCGCCGGATGCGACACAGGCCCGCCTATCGCTCCGGGTCGAGCCGTTGGATGACGTCCGCATCGGCGGCGAGCTGCCGGACGGCGCGACGCCCGAGCCCAGCTTCCCCGTCCGGCTGCTCCTGCCGTCCACGGTCAGGGCGTGCAACCGCGCTGACATCGGTGAGTGCCCGCGCCTGGCGACGGCATCCTGGCCGACCGGGTAGGCGGGCGGACCGCTCCCCTTCCCGGTGCGGGTCAGGACGTCGCGTCGGTCTGCGGGTGCCCCTCACCGGTGTCGTGGACGCCTCCGGCGGTGTCGGGGTCGGCGGGATCGCCCAGGCCGGCCGGGGTGCCGGGAGCGGCGTGGCTCGGGGTGTGCGCGTGCCCGGCGCCTGCGGATGCCTGCGGAGCGACTTCCGCATCCCCGCCGAGCAGCGT
>Ga0196960_10000416_pt1 | contig 15163 bp, 23 predicted proteins | sample S3v_5metaG_FD_183187 | JGI IMG/M metagenome (GOLD analysis project Ga0196960, IMG submission 183187) | Soil microbial communities from Anza Borrego desert, Southern California, United States - S3+v_5 | ecosystem: Environmental > Terrestrial > Soil > Desert | place: USA: California | collected... | reverse complement strand
CCCTCACGGTGATGTCGACCAGGTCGCCGTCGGCCGCGAGCAGCAGGATGACGTCGCGGTCGCGGGTGGGCGCCGGGCCCGACTCGGGCAGCGGCAGCAGGCCCAGCTCGGCGACCGGGGTAGCCGGGTCGGGTGCCTGTACGAACAGGTCGGCCGCGCCGACCAGGTAGGCCCAGGTGCCTTCGGGGGTGGCCATGGGCGGGGTGTCCCCCGGGGTGATGGTGATGGTGTTCGTCACCGGATCCTCCGTACTGTTGTGGTGTGAGACAATTACACCGTCGGTACCGGAAGGAATCAAGTCCCGCGCGACCACTGATCGAAGGCGGCCGCGGTCAAAGTCACCCCACCGGCCTGGAGCGATGCCCCGACAGGGCACGCCCCAGGACGGACGGGTGGCATCCGAAGTCCGCGGCTATCGCAGCCACCGTTTCCCCGTTGAATCGTCGGTCACGGGCTTGGTCGATCTGAGCGGGGCTCAGCCGGGGCTTGCCTTGGTGGTCCAAGCCGTCCCGCCGGAAGGTGCGCTTGTCCCGGCGCCACAGCCCAGCGGGTTGCTCGCCTTCGTGCCAGGCCCGGAAGAACCGTGTGCGCGCATCGCTGAGGTGGGTCCGGTAGGTCACGCGCGTCATCTCGAGCGCCTGAGCGGCCAGGTCGTGGTTCTCGTACGTGGCGAGCGCGACCAGCACCTGCTGCTGGCGCCGGGTCAGCTGGGACCAGATCGTCCACAAGGTCAGGTGCTCGACGATTCGACGCTCGGGAGAGCCGTGGACCCTGCGGCTCCAGTAGGCCGCGAACCGCACGCCGTTGTGCCCGTCGCCCGTGTCGATCCCGTGCTCGCGCTTGTAGGCCAGCCGGTGTTCCTGCACGGCGCGTGCGCCAGCGATCACCAGGTCTCGCCAGTCCGGCGGCTCGGTGGCCGCGGCGAGGGCTTCGGCCAGTCCGGACCAGGCGACCTGGTAGAGGTCGTCCCAGTCCCCGGAGTGTCCGTAGGCTCGGCTCATGGCGATCCGGGCCAATCGGTACAGGTCGGCGAGGTTGTAGCCGAACCGGATGCTGTGCGGGTCGTCGTCGGCGTCGGAAACCGAACTGGTCATGGACGTGCCTCCCGGCCGCTCCGTGCTGTTGTGGTGTGGGACAATTACAACACGGTGGACTAGGGGTCGCAACACCACTGCTCAGGCAAGATCCGTCGACATGAGGGAGCCTGCGAACGTGAAACCACCGGCACCGTCGCTCACCGGCGCCCGGGTGCGCTGGAAGGGGCCCTACTCCTCTCGCCTCATCACCACCGCCTTCCAAGACGCGTTCCGTGCGGGCGACCGTCGTCTGCCGCGCGACGACGAGGTCCACGATCTCGCCGAGGGGGACGAGGGAACCGTCGGCGAGCTGCTGTACGTGGACAGGGCCGGGGCCAACTACGTCATCGCCTGGGACGCCGGGACCGAGATGGAAATCAACCTGCCGTGCGCTCTGGTAACCATCCTGGGGGACGAAGAGAGGGTCTCGACGCACGACCGGCCCGGACGCGGTGGGCGTCCGGGCCGGTGGGTGGCCGAGGTGATCAGGCGACTGCGGCGTGCAGTTCCATCACGGCGGCCGCGGTGATGGCGACGACACGCGGCCAGGTCTCGTCGAGGTTGTGCCACACCCCGGCGGGCACCCAGCGTCCGCCCATGGCGTGCAGCAGATCGACGTCGACCGCGTGCCGCCTGCCCGCCTGGCCCGCCAGCACGCCCTTGGAGAAGAGGCGGATGACGACGGTGCCGTCGATGCCTGTCGGGTCGGGCTCGTGCTGCAGGAGGCGGACGGTCATCTCCGCGCGGTCGCCCAGCCGGTTCGGGTTGTCCGGGTGCGGCTCGACGTCGACGAGGATCACCTGCAGCCCCCAGGCGTTGTCGGGCAGGTCGAGTGGGACCGCGGGCCAGCGCGGTACCGGGATCAGGACCATCTCGGTCATGAGGACCTCCGTGCTTCGGATCGCTGCTGGGCGTCGATGGCGGCGGCAAGCACCGCCGGGACGAGGAGCTGCTCGGCGATGCCTGCGGGGTAGTCCATCTGCTGGCCGCCCTCGCCGTGGATGGTGACGCAGGGGTAGGTGCCGTGGTGGTAGACGTCGGCGCGCACCTGGGTGCCCGCGGCGTCCCAGCAGGCCACCCCGTCGTCGAAGGCGTCGGGCGCTCGGAGCTTGGTGAGCTCGTACCCGGCGGCGCGCAGGGCGGCGAGCACGGCCTGGCCGATGGGCTCGGTGCGCACCCCGTGCTGGCTGACGTGGTCGGTGACGGCCTTGCCGATGAGAGCGGCTATGGAGGCCGGTTCGGTGGTGGTCATACCTGCCATCTCCGTACTGTTGTGGTGTGCGACAATTAAACCACGGCGGGCGCAGGTGGGCAACGTCTAAACCGGACGTCGGTCGTGGTGTAACACGGTGAGGCGCCCCGGCGACTCACCTGACACGATCCGGCCTGACGGGGATAGCCCCACGCATGAGCAGCCCGCAGCGACGCGGGTACAGGCCGTGAGATCACGAAGGCCCCCGCACCGGCACGGTGCGGGGGCCTCGGTCGTTCCCTGCCGTGCGCGCGTCACGCGGTACCGGCAGGTGTAGCCAGGTCACCCCTCCCGTTCGCTCTCCCCGCGCATCTCCTCCAGCACGACCTCGTACGGCTCGTAGGTGCAGACCGCCGTTTCGACGCCGGTGGCCCGGTCGCGGTGGACCACCTCGGCCCGGCCGCCCAGGCGGCTGACGTTCTGCGCGGCGGCGACGGCCGCGGCCTCCTCGGCGTACGCCCCCTGGCCGTCGATCGGGGCGTTGTGGTCGATCCACATGACCCCGCCGTCGAACCGCTTGGTGCCCTCGTAGTGGAAGCGGACCTTGTAGGGGCGGCCTTGCCCCTGGTGCTGGCTCATCCGAGCTCCGTGTGTGGTTGTCCTGCTGTTGTGGTGTAGGACAATTAAACCACCGTTGGCCCAGGCGCGCGAACCGCGGGGTTCCAACAACATCCTCCGGACGCACCCCCCCGTTACGGTCCGCCGCGCCAAGCAGCAGCCAGCGGGAGGGGATGGTCGGTGAGCACCGCGTCCGAGGTCATCGTCGCCGACGTCGACAACGCCGGGCAGGGTGATCTGCGGGTCGCCATCGAGGAGATGAACGGCGCCTGCGACGCCTACGACGTCGCCGAGTCGATGTTCAACGGCAAGCGGGCCGAGCGGTACGCCTCCACCCGGCTGCGCCGCGTCGTCGAGGCCACCGGCCTGGACTTCTCCTTCCGGTTCGCCTCCATCCCGGTCACCGCCGTGAGCAACCGCCTCAAGATCGCGGGCATCACGGCCGACACCACCGAGGCCACCGCGGCGTGGGACACGGTGTGGAAGGCGAACAAGCTCAAGCTGGAGTACCCGCACATCCTCAGCCGGAGCCTGGAGTACGGGGACGGCTACGTCATGGTCTGGCCGCGCCCCGCGGAGGACCTGGCCGCCGACGACACCACCGACGACGAGGACACCGACGAGCTCGCGGTCGACGACGACGAGGACTTCGACGACCAGCTCCACGACGACACCCCGCCCGCGTTCGACGTGGTCGCCCCCGAGGACGTCGAGGTCTACTGGAACGACCCGCGCACCTGCCGGGTCTTCTACGACCCGGAACGCCCCACCCGCAAGGCGTTCGTCGCGCGCCGGTGGACGCTGCCCAGCCACAAGCGGGTGCGCATTGACCTGCTGTACCGCAACCGGATCGTCCGCTACATCGGCCCGGCCGGGGTCACCTCACCCAAGGCCGAGCAGATGAAGCCCTACGACGGCGACGGGCAGCCGCCGGTGCTGCGCAACCCCTTCGGCAGATTGCCCGTCTTCCACTTCCGCTTCGGCAGCCGCCCCTACGGGCTCCCGGAGCACGCCGGGTTCTACGCGGCCCAGGACATCATCACCAAGCTGATCGTGTCCCACTTCGCCAGCATCGACTTCTCGGTCATGCCGCAGCGGTACGCGCTGATGGACGGCGACGCCGACACCAGCGAGCTGGCCGAGGACGACCTCGACGACTTCGCCTCCTTCGACCCGGCCCCCTCGCGCACCAAGCCCGACGAGGCCAGCTCGCTGAGCCGCGAGCCCGGCGCGCTGTGGCTGCTGCGCGGCATGCGCGGCACCGGCGAGTTCTCCACCGCGGACCCGTCGAAGTTCCTCGACCCGGCCGAGGTGTACCTGCGGTGGGGAGCCCAGCTCACCAACACCCCGCTGCGCCTGTTCGAGCAGGGCGCCTCCCAGTTGCCCTCCGGCGAGTCGCAGAAGCAAGTCGACGGGCCGTTCGTGGAGAAGGTCGGCATCCGCCAGGCCGAGGCCGAGGACACCCTGCAGGAGCTGGCGGAGTTCGTGCTGCTGCTGTGCGGGCACCCCGGCGCGCAGGTCACGGTGCGGTGGAAGCCGATCGCCATCATCGCCGACCTCACCGGCTGGCAGATCATCCAGACCAAGCTCGCCGCCGGGCTCCCCCCGCGGGTCGCGTTCCTGGAGGCCGGGTACGACGAGGACGAGGTCCTGGCCTGGTTCCCCGACGAGGACGAGGACGACCTGCCCGGGCGGCTGCAACTGCTGGAGCGGGTCGCCGGAGCCCTGCAGAAGCTCGGCGCCGTCGTCGCCCTGGGATTCATCCAGCAGGAGGACCTGATGGGCCTGGTGAAGACCCTGCTCGGCGACTCCACCCTCCTCGACAACCTGTCCCCGGCCCCGCCGGTGCCGTCCCCGCCCGCGCCGGTGGCCAGCCCCAAGCCGCCCGCCGCGCCCCCGGCTCCGGTCCCGGGGGGTGAGGCGAGGTGACCGCGCCCGCGGAGGAGCCGCAAGGGCCCGCTGTCCCCCCGGAGCTGGTCGTCGTCGCCGAGTCGATGCTCGCCCTGGCCGCCTGGGAGGAAGCCACCCTGGCCGCCGTCGCCCCGCTCCGCGCGCAGATCACCGCGCTGACCCGCACCCTCGCCGCCCTGTGGGTGAAGCTGTTCGGCGACCTGGACGCCCGCGTCGAACCGGCCACCGACACCGGACCGGCCGCCGCTGTGGACGGCACCGCCGACGACGACGCCCCGGTAGTCCGCCGGGATCCCCGCCTCGACCAGGTGATCGCCGCCGCGGTGGACGGCCTGGACGCCGTCGACCACCGGGTCTCGTCCACCCTCACCGAGCGGGCCCGCGGCGCCGCGCACCTCTCCGCCGAGCGCACCGCGGTCGAGCTGGACGAGTTCCGGGCCTGGGTGACCGACGTCGACATCACCCTCCCCGACCTGCCGGACCCTGCCGACCTGGACCTGGGCGAGGTCATCCCCGGTGTCCTCGACGTCCTCGACGACAACCTGCGCGCCCAGCTCGACCGCGCCGCCGACCGCGCCCGCCAGCTCGCCGAGGCCGACGCCGAGCAGGCGAGCTGGGACAGCTTCGTCGACGTCCTGGCCCAGGCGCAGCACGCGGCGACCAGCGCCGAGCGCGCCGCCAGGTGGTCGACCACCGCGGCCGCCGACCACGGGACCACCGCGGTGGTGCAGGCCGCCACCGTCGCGCCCGCCGACGGGTCCGGGGCGTTCTCCGGCAGCCTCGCCGACTGGGTCGAGCGCATGTGGATTGCCGAGCGCGACGCCTGCGTGCACTGCCTGGCCATGGCCGGGGCCCTCACCGAGGGCGGCTCCTACCCGGTCCCGGAGAGCAGCTTCGGCGTGCCCACGCTGGCGGTGTGGCCCGAGGACTCCCTGCTGTGGGGGCCACCGCGGCACCCGAACTGCCGGTGCCGGTCGTGCGCGTGGCTCGGGCAGCTCCCTGGGTACGTCGGCCCCGACCTGCCGTCGGTGCTGCGCCGCGAGGCCGAGCGGTCGATCCTGTCCGGCTGGCGCGTGGCCACCGAGCGGGAGCCGATCCGGCTCGCCGCGGCCCGGCACCTGCTCGCCAACAGCGCCGGGCAGCCCGCGTCGGTGCGCGACCGCGCCCGCAAGGCGATCGCCCGCGGCGCCTTCGACGTCTTCCCCCGCGAACCACCTCGAGCTGTCACCACCTGACCCACCACATCACCACGAAACCCACCGCTGTCACCACACCAGCACCATCCCGGAAGGACCCACCGAACACCATGGACACCACCACCACCGCCCCGGTCCTGTCCCTCGCCACCGGCCTGGACCTGCCCACCCACCCGCTCACCGGTGACACCGCGGTCGCGGTCATCGGCGGCCGCCCGATCTACCCGCTGCTCGGCGGCGCCGAGGACGAGGACGAAGACGAGGGCGACACCATCGACTTCGACAAGGGCGGCAAGGGCGAGAAGCCCGCGGACGACGAGGACGACGACGAGGGCAAGAAGTCCGACGAGGACGAGGACGAGGAGTGGACCCCGCCCACCAAGGAGGAGTGGGAGAAGACCCGGAAGGCGCTGGCCGACGCCAACGGCGAGGCCAAGACCTACCGGCTCAAGCTCCGCGAGACCCGGCAGGCCGCACGTGCCAAGGCCGAGGAGAAGCAGCCGGGCGCGACCGACAAGGTCGACAAGAAGGAGGTCGCCGAAGCGGTCGCCGAAGCGGTCGCCGCGGCCGAGAAGAAGCTCAAGCCGGGCCTGGTGCGCAGCACCGCCGTCGCGGGCCTGATCAAGCTGGGCCTGGACCCGGAGACCCCCGACCCCAAGCTCACCAAGCTCCTCAAGACGCTGGACCTCGACGACATCGACGTCGAGGACGACGGCACCATCCAGGGCCTGGACGACCAGCTCGCCGAGATCAAGGACGACTTCCCCGAGCTGTTCGAGCGCAAGCCCGCCGCCGACGACAAGCCGCGGCGCAAGCCCGCCCCCCGGATCCTCCCGGCCGGGCGCAAGCCCGCAGGCGAGACCAAGAAGGCGATGACCTCCGGCGAGCGGCACGCTGCCCGTCTCACCAAGGGATAGCGGGTGAAGCCGCACGTCCGGAAGGCACCGGGCGGGTCGTGGACCGCGACCCGCCCGGCCTACGGATTCGGCCCGCTCACCGTCACCCGCCGGTTCCCGCCCGGCATCAAGGGGTGGACCGAGGCCCTGGCCTTCGTCCTGCCCGCCACCACCTTCCGCGGCCGCCCCGCACCCCTCGCCTGGGAGTCCTGATGCAATCCCCCACCAGTGAGCTGTTTCGCTTGCCCCCCAGCTACTTCCGGGACGTCGCCCCCGGCGGCACCTACGGGTGCCCCCTCGCTGACTGCGCGTGGACGGTGGCCGTGCCCCACCCCAGCGCGGGGCACGGCGAACTCACCCCGGACGCGCCGCTGGTCCTCACCTGGACCGGCGTCAGCACCGAGGCGGTCAAGCGGGTCCTCGCCGAGCACCTGGTCGCCCACTCGCCGAGCGAGATCCTGGCGGGCTTCGCCCGGCTGCTCGCGGGCCCCGACCCGGACCGGGTCGCCCCCGGCGACCAGTACCAGAACCTCGACCACCTCACCCGCGAGCAGCTGGCCGCCAGCTACCCGGCCGCGGCCGCGGCCGCCGAAGCGCTCGACGAGGTGCTGCACCGCCTCCACGGGATCACGACCAGCGCGCACGGCGCCGGGCTGCTCCTCGACCTCCTCGACGACCACGGCTTCCGAGTCGTGCCCGTCCTGTCGTGACCGCCGTGCTGGCCCCGCCGAAGGGCACGAGCTGGTGCCGGGTGTGCGCGCAGCCCGGAGCGCCGCACCCGCGCGACGTGGACCTGGTGGTGCACGTGGGGCGCCGGTTCCCCTGCCGGGTCCGGCCGCGGGCGCTGGTGCTGCCCCAGCGCCTGGTCGACGAGATGGTCGGGCACGCTCGCCGCGACCACCCGGTCGAGGCCTGCGGCGTGCTGGTCGGCCGCGGCCCCGCCCCGGAGCGGTGCATCCCGCTGGTCAACGCCTCCGGGTCGACCACCGCGTACGAGGTCGACCTGTTCGCGCTGCTGGCGATGCACTCGGAGATCGCCTGGTCCGGGGAGGAGGTGCGGGTGGTCTACCACTCGCACACCGCGACCGCGGCCTACCCGTCGAGGATGGACGTCGAGCACGCCAACCAGGACGGCGCGGTCTACGTGATCGTGTCGACCCGCGACCCGGAGCACGCCGAGGTGCGGGCGTACCGGATCGTGGGCGGGTCGGTGGTGGAGGTGCCGGTGCAGGTGAGGTAAATTCAGCGGTGGCGGAATTCCTTCCCGCCGCAAACGCGAAGGCCCCCGGCATGGTGCACGGGGGCCTTCGCGTTGCGTTGACGCACTTCGAGATCCTTGCCCGACCCGCAGGCCGGGCGTACCCCGCTCGCGCGAGGAGTACGGCGGAAACCGCCTGTCATCAAGGACCAGAGGGGTCCACCCCTGCTTGCGCAGGGACTACTCGTTGGAATCCTCGTCAACCCCGAGAGGCTGGCGCATCCCCGCTTGCGCAGGGCCGGTTCAGTGCTGCGGTCAGAGTATCGCAGCGGGCCGGAGTTTGTTACCCCCGCCGCGGCCGCGCACCCGGATGGGCGCGCGGCCGACGTCTCACTTGGCCGAGGGCAGCGCGTACAGCATGTCGCAGACGGCCGGGGAAGACAGGCCGGTCGCGCCCTCGATGGCCCGCTGGCTGGCGGCGTCCCCGTTGCGGCAGCGCTGCGAGGCGTCGACCGCGGCGCGCATGTGCAGCCTGATCCGCGCCTCCTGCGCCTTGAGCTCCTGGAGCTGGCTGCCGAGGTCCTCCAAGGTCCGCAGCGCGCCGACCTCGGTGTGGAAGTTGAACTCGGGGGGGCCGGGGTGGTTGACGTCGACCGGCAGGTCGAGGCCGTCGAGCTGGTGCTGCATCTGGTCGAGGCTGTCCTGGGTGAGGACGCCGCGGTTGCCCAGGTGCTCGTGCAGGAGCGGCAGGACCTCGTCCTCGACGTAGCCGAGGCGGGCGAAGTGGGCGAACGCGTCGTCCGGGGTGTAGGTCTTCATCGGGCACTCCCTCTGTTGTGGTGTGGGACAATTAAATCATTCGGGGCGCACTGACGCAAGCCTGGTCGACCAAGAAGCGGACCACCCGCCTGACCAGCGCGAAAAGCCGTGACACCCCCCCTGTCTATGGTCTTGCCACCACCACAGGACAGCCGCCCGGATGGGCAGGCGGTCCGACGAACCCGGCGATCGGGATATCGCCCGGCGCACCCGGATGGGGCGCGGAGCACACCACTCCTCCCTCCGTCTCGAAAGGTGCGCCGCCCGTGGCCCCGACGACTCTCGACCCCGACCTGTTCGACCCCGACGTCGCTGGTGTGGACCCCGGCGACGTGCTGTTCCACCTGGCCGACGGCACCCCCGTCTACAACGTGGCCGGCGGCGCCCGCGCGAACGTCGACGCCTGGATCCCGGAGGAGTACGACTCCACCGTCATCCGCAAGATCGAGCAGAACTCCGCGATCGAGGCGTGGTCCGCCAAGGTCCCGATGACCTCGCAGACCAAGTCCATCCCGCGCTCGGGTGGCGTCGGCGTCGACATCGTCGCCAAGGGCGGCACCTATGGCGAGGACACCGGCGGGGTCGACATGGTGACCCTCTACGTGCAGAAGTTCGGCAAGGCCGTGCGCCTGGCCGAGGAGGACATCGACGACTCCCTCGCCAACGTGGTCGACACGAAGCTGGCGGACTGGGGCACCAGCTACGCCAAGGGCCTCGACAACGCCTGCCTCGGGGTCACCGCGGCGAAGGGCACCACCACCTGCGCCTTCGACTCGCTGTACTACCTGATGTCGCAGAACGACGCGGCGATCGGCTACACCGCGAACGCCAACATCGTGAAGACCGGGTCGGGCGGCACGACCTACGACTCCCTGTCCGGCACCCTCGGCAAGGTCGAGGAGGGCGACTACTGGGACGAGTCCGAGGTCCTGATCATCGCCCACCCCGCCTACAAGCGGAAGCTGCGCGGCATCAAGGACTCCACCGGGCGCCCGATCTTCCAGGAGGGCTCGAACGGGGACTCCGGCGGCGGGCAGGGCAGGAGCCCGGACACCATCTTCGGCTACCAGGTGCACTGGTCGCTGGGCGCCAAGACCAGCGCGACGCCGCGGCCCGACCCCAACGGCAACCCGCTGCTCATCATCTGCAACCGGCAGTTCCTGCGCCTGGGCGTCCGGTCCGGTCCGGAGAGCGTGTTCATCGACGGCCGCGACGGCATGGCCGCGCTGACCGACGAGTCGATCCTCAAGATGCGGTCCCGCCGCGCGTTCGTGCCCGGCCACCTCGCCGCGTTCGCCATCCACGAGGACAACTCCGGCGCCTGACCGGCACCCCGAACGTAGGTCGCGCGGCTTCGTGGTGGTCGTCGCGCGACCTACCTCCCCCGACCCGAACCCCTTGAAGGAGACCAGAAGTGAGCGCCGACGAGACCGCACAGGACAGCACGGTCGACACCGACACCGCGGCCCCGAGCGGTCCAGTGGACGGCGGCGCTCCCGACACCGCGGCGGCACCGGCTGGTGCCGCCGCGGGGAAGGTTTTCCGCAAGACGGTTCGGGTCGGGGGTCTCCACCCGGAGGCCTCCGCCTCACGCGAGCACACCAGCTTCCTGCAGGAAGCCATCCAGCGGGGCCTGCACCCGCGCGGCGACGTGCGCCTGCTGTCCCACAACACCCACGACCAGGCCCTCAACGCCAGCGGCCGCCGCCGTGAGACCTGGACCGAGTGGGTGCTCGAGGTCGACGTGGTGCCCGCGTCCGAGGACCTCACCCCCACCGAGACCACGACCCCCCGCGTCGCGGCCACCAAGGCGGCCGGGACGAAGGCCACGCCCGCCACGCGGAAGGGCCGGTAACGCGGCCATGCCCCAGAGCGCTTGGGCGACCACCGACGACGTCGCCACCATCACCGGAAAGACCGTGACCGCCGAAGAGCTGGCGGCCGCGAACTCGGTGCTGGAGCTGGTCGTCGGCCGCATCTACACCGAGTGGCACGAGCGGATCGGCCCGCGCGACACGGAGTACATGCGGCGGGCCGTGGCCGCGCAGGCGGTGTGGCAGCGGGGACAGCCGGACTTCTGGGAGCGGATGGACGTCAAGTCCATCGGCGACACCGGGCAGGGCGGGTCGATCAACCTGCGCGACACCGCGCTGATCCTCGCGCCCCTGGCCCGCATCGCCATCCACAAGCTCACCTGGCGCAAGTCCCGGTCGGTCGTGCCGAAGTCCACCGCGGAGCCCAGCGGCGCCGGTGTCGCGGCCGCCCTGTCCGACGCCCACGACGACTCGGCGCGCTGGCGCCCGACGGGGCGGTGAGCGGCATGTACGTGCTGGCCACCTGCACGGCGACGGTGCTGCGAGGCACCACGGCGGACGACTACGGCGACCCGGTGGAGACCGGGACCGAGATCGCCCGCGAGCTGCCCATGGCGATCAAGGAGCGGGTGCGCACGGTGTGGGACCAGACGACCCAGACCCCGCGCACCGTCCGCACCTACTCCGCGGCCGCCCCGTCAACCGCCGACATCCAGGTCGGCGACCAAGTCCGCGACGACACCCACCAGGTGCTCTACGCGGTCGAGGAGCGGCTCGACCCGACCACCATGCCCGTCGCCGGTGATCTGCGCTTGACCCTCAAGCGCGTCACCAAGGGCTGAAACCACCACGGCACAACGGAAGGAGGGACACCATGGGCGAGTTCCGCGAGGAGCCCGGCTGGCGCGAGCACGTCGACGTCTTCAAGCACGACCTGCTGGAGAAGGCCGCCGCCGCCATCCTCGGCGACATGCGCCTCGGCGCACCGGTCGACACCGGCGCCCTGGTGGAGTCCCTCGACTCCGAGGTCGTCGGCGACACCGCGCGCATCGGCTCGAAGGACGTCGACTACGCCGCGGCGGTCGAGGACGGGCACCGCATCGTCTACCGCGACCGGGAGACCGGGGAGCTGGTCGACACCGGCGAGCGGGTGCCGCCGCAGCCGTACATGGCCCCGGCCCTGTACCAGGAACGGGACCTGTCATGACCGGGCCGCTGCTGCGGGCGCGCACCAACCTGGTCGCCGTCGCCTGGCTGTCGGGGGTGACCGGCCTGTCCCCGGAGATGGTCGGCACCAAGTTGCCCGCCGACCAGACCCTCTGGGCCACCAGCGGGTTCATCGTCGTCGCCCCGGTCGGCGGCGACACCGGGAGCAACGTGCCGCTGCGCGACCCGGTCGTGCGCTGCGACTGCTGGGCGGTCACCCCCGGCTCCACCAAGCCCCCCGAGGGGCGTGCGGCAAACCTCGCCGAGCACATCGTCCGCGGCACCCAGCTCCTCACCCCGGCCGACGCCCGCCACAGCGGACGGCCCCTCGCCCTCCCCGGCGCCTACCCGGCCGCGCGTGTCCTCGCGGCCGGGGTCGCCGGGGGCCCGCGCCCTGCCTACGGGGACGCGGGCGCCTTCGCGCACATCGTCATCGACCTCTCCCTCCGATGGGTGGAACTGCCATGAGCCAAACCCGCACCCGTACTCGCCGGTTCGGCCTGTACGGCGAGACCAGCCGATCGCTGCTGACCTTCGGCGGCCGCATCCTCGTGCACCACGACAAGGCGCAGATGGAGTACCTGCACCCTGGCGCCAAGGTCGTCGAGGTCCCCCCGAACATCCCGGGCGAGCAGTGCATGTCGATCCGCGAACACCCACAGCACTGCTCGGTGCAGTGGACCGCGGACGGCGACATCGCGGGACGGGAGCAGTTCCGTGCCCGCTGAGACCCCGCCCGGGACGGTCGCCGTGCGCACCACTCTGCGACCCGACGAGGTCCTGCACGTGCTCCCGGCCGAGGCCGAGGACCTGCGCGCGCAGGGACTGCTGGTCCTCGACCCGGTTCCCGCCGACACCGCCTCCATCACCGTCACCACCCACGAACTGCCGGACCCCACCACACCGGCTCAGCCCACCACCAGCGCGAAGAAGACGAGGGACTGAGACCCCATGGCTGTCACCGCAACCAACCTCATCATGGGCCCGGGCGCGCTCTACAAGGGCGCCTTCGGGGCCACCGAGCCGCTCGACACCGCCATCAACGCCGCGCCCCCGGCGTCGGCGTTCACCGACCTCGGCGGCACCAACGACGGCGTGTCCCTGGCGGTCGACCAGGAGTTCGCCGACCTCACCGTCGACCAGGTGGTCGACACCATCGGGCGGCGCCTGACCAAGCGCGAGATGAGCTTCGGCACCAACCTCGCCGAGCCCACGCTGGAGAACTTCTCGCTCGCACTCAACGGCGGCACCATCGCCACCGGCGCGAACTTCAAGTCGTACGAGCCGGTGTCGTCGATCGCCGCCACGCAGGCGAACTACTTCTCCAGCATCCTCGACGGCTTCGCCCCCGGCGCGACCGTCCTCACGCGACGGGTCATCGCCCGCAAGTGCCTCAACATCGAGACCGTCGAGGCGTCGTACACCAAGGACGGCATGACCCTGATCCCGGTCAAGTTCGCCTCGCACTGGGTCTCCGCGTCGATCGCCCCGTTCAAGATCATCGACCAAACCTCCTGATCCTGCCCGGCGCCCTCACACCACAAGGGCGCCGGGCAGCTCCACCACCACCACTGTCACCACACCGCCCAGGAGCCCGTCATGGCCGCCGCCCGCCGAACCACCACCGCCCGCAAGCCGCGCTCCACCGCGGCCAAGCCGCCCACCACCAGCCGGGGGAAGCCAACGGCCGCGGTCGTGCCGCCTCCGCTGCTCGACGAGGACGGCCACCTGGTGCCGCTCGTCCTCGACGTCCCCGTCGACGAGCAGGCCCCCGTCGAGCGAGTGGCGCTGTTCAGCATCGGCGGGGTCGAGTACACCGCGCCGGTGCACATCCCCCGGGGCCTGGGCCTGCGGATCATCCGCACCAACCTGCGCCGCGGTGACGACCAGGCCGCCGTGCAGATGCTCGAAGAGGTGCTGGGCCTGGAGGGCTTCGAGGCCCTGACCGCCCACCTCGACCAGGTGTCGGACGTCGTCGCGGACGCCCAGCTCAAGCAGGTGTTCGCCGCGGTTCGGCACCTGGCGCTCGGCGCGGTCGAGATCCCAAAAGGCTGATCCGCGAGCGGCTTGACGAGATCGGCTGGGTCATCGCCTACGCCGACGACCTGGCCGCGGACTTCCGGGTCTTCTACGGGCTCTCCGGCGCCGAGCTGGATGCCCTGTCCGGCCCGGAGTTCTTCTCCCTCGCCCGCCGGGTCTTCGCCTACGACGGCGTCATGGCCGCCCGCTGGCGCAAGGAGAACGAGGACCAGGAGGCCAAGCCCGCGGCCGCCCCCCGCACCACAGGCACACCGCGGCAAGCACCGGCCGGGCGGTCGACCCAGGGCACCGCCGTGCCGTTCAAGTCCCGCTACGGCGGCGAGACCAAGGTCGTCGAGCTCGGCGCCTTCAAGGCCCTGTTCCCCGGGCTCATCCAGCACACCACCACCGCCTGAAAGGAGGTGACCTCCGGTGGCCGAAGAGGGCGGTTTCAAAATCGGCTCCGCGTTTGTGGAGGTCAACCTCCGCGACCACACCGACGCCGACATGGCGCGGCTGCGCGAGCACATCGCCAAGGCCAAGCCGCTGGAGCTGGCCACCACGATCGTCCCGCCCAGCAAGGAGGACTGGGAGAAGGCGCGGCCGCCGAAGCAGAAGCCGATCGAGATCCCGACCAAGGCCAAGGACCCGATCGACGCGGCCTGGCGGGCGAAGCTCAACCGCGACCTGGCCAAGGCCGCGGCCGCGCTCGAGGACCTGCCGGTCAACGCCGACACCGAGCAGCTGCGCCGCGACATCGCCGAGCGCGCCAAGGAGATCCACAAGGAACTCGCGCTGGAGATCCCCGTCGACGTCGGGGACGCCGCGGCGTTCCGGGCGAAGGTGCGGGCGCTGGTCACCGCCATCGGCGACGACGTCCAGGCGCAGATCCCGATCAAGTGGCCGACCGAGGAGCCCGCCGAGGAGATCCCGGTCCGGGCGAAGAACCCGATCGACGAGCAGTGGAAGGCCGCGGTCCGCCGCGAGATCGCCGCGGCGGCGTCGGCGATCGGCGAGGTGCCGGTCAACGCCGACACCGAGGGCCTGCACCGGGAGGTCGCCGAGGAGATCGCCCGGATCGAGGCGACCCTGCAGGCCGACATCCCGCTCGACGCCGGGGACGCTGCCCGGTTCCGCGCGAAGGTGCGCGCCGAGGCCGAGGCGATCAGCCGCACCGTCAAGGCGAACATCCCGGTCGAGGTCGACACCAAGGGCCTC
>Ga0196960_10000415_pt1 | contig 15173 bp, 15 predicted proteins | sample S3v_5metaG_FD_183187 | JGI IMG/M metagenome (GOLD analysis project Ga0196960, IMG submission 183187) | Soil microbial communities from Anza Borrego desert, Southern California, United States - S3+v_5 | ecosystem: Environmental > Terrestrial > Soil > Desert | place: USA: California | collected... | reverse complement strand
TTCGTGCGGGCGCCGCCGCGGCGGGCCAGCCGATTGGCACCCTGTCGGCCGCGGTGGGCACGCTTGCCGAGCGCTCTCCCGCCATCGCCACCCTTCGATCCTCGTTCCAGCAGGCAGCAGAAGGGGCAGACAGGTTCGGAACCGCGGCCGGCATCGCCGCCGCCTCGGGTACGGGCTTGCGCCTCGCGGCCGGTGGCCTGGTCGGTGCCCTCGGTGGGCCGGTGGGGCTCGCGATCACGGGTGCCGCAGTGGGCTTGTCGCTGCTGGCCGATCAGCAGGCGAACGCTGCCCGTGCCTCTGCGGAGCACCAGGGCAAGGTGAACGACCTCGCCGCGATGCTGCGCGAGTCCAACGGCGTCGTCACCGAGAGCATCCGGCTTCGACAGGCCCAGGCGCTGCAAGCCGACAAGATCGGGGATTCCGAGCGGCTTGTTGGTGATGCGGCCCGCGAAGCGGGGTTCAGTCTCGACCTCATGACCGAGGCCACCCTCGGGAACAGCGAAGCCCTGGGCACGGTACGCGACCAGCTTCAAGGCGTGATCGACGCGAACAAGGAGTTCGCCACCCTCGAAGACGGCTCACTCGCGTGGACGGGTCGCTACAACGAGACGGGGCAGGCCGCCCAGGACTTGCTGAACGAGGTCAACGGGCTTGCCAAGTCGTTCGAGGACGCCGAGCGGCGGGAGCGTGAACTCAAGGACGCCATCGCCAGCGGAACCGCTTCGATGGTGGACGCCACCGATGCGGGGCGCTCGTTCGAAGCCGCCGTGATCTCGCTGGGCAACGCGACCGCGACGGCCGACGACAGGGCCAGGGCGCTCAAGGACGCGATGGACGCCCTGTCCGGGGGCCAGGTGGACCTTGAGGCCGCCCAGGTCCGGGCACAGGACACCCTGGCCCGGGTACGGGACCTGTTCGGGGAGAACATCGACAAGACCCAGGGATGGGGCAACGCCCTCAACAACGCGGGAACGGCGCTGATCAACGCTGACGGCTCGATCAACGTACTGGCCCAGAACGGCCGGACGTTGAGCGAGACCCTCAGGGATCTCCGGGACCGGGCCGCGGACGTGGCGCAGAGTACCTACGACTTCGCCGCGGCCCAGGGCGACACCGTGCCCGTTGCCACGGAGAAGGCGCGAGCCGCGGCCCAGGCCGTGCGAGACGAGTTCACCAGGCTGACCAGGGAGACGGGCCTTACCTCGACCGAGCTTGAGGTCTTGGCGAACCGCGCCGGCCTGGTCCCCGACAACGTGGCCATTGCTCTCACCACCCCGGGCGACGACAAGACCAAGCAGGAGCTGGCCATCGTCCGGTCGATGGCCAACCAGATTCCCCCGGACAAGCCCATCCAGGTACGGACCCTGTCCGAGGACGCCAAGGCGAAGCTTGAGGAGCTGGGATACAAGGTCGTCACCACGCCGAACAACGTGACGATCACAGCCAACAGCGACGCGGCGAACCGGGAGCTGAACGCGTTCCTCAACAGGCCCGCCACGAAGACGGTCACCGTCGTCTACAGCGAAGGCAAGAGCCTCGGTGTGGGCCCGATGGCGGTCAACCATGACGGCAACTACCTCATGCCGATGGCGGCGGGAGGGCTCGCCGCAGCCGGGCTCAAGCCGATGGCGGCCGGCATCGCCTCCATCGTCCCGCCGAACACCTGGCGCGTTGTGGGGGACAGGATGGACGTTCCCGAGGCGTACATCCCCCTCAACCGGTCTCTGCGCTCTCAGGCGATCCTGGCCCGCGCCGCGAACGAGATGGGCTTCGACCTCATCCGCCGGTTCGCCGTGGGCGGCATCGCCACCCAGACCGGCCAGGCCGTCGCAGCCAGCCTGATGGAGACCGGCGCCGCCACGGTGAACGTGCAGATGCCCTCACTGGAAGGGCTAGCCATCACCGGTCGTCTGCTGGTCGACGAACGCGGATTCGCCTCCATCGTGGACGGCCGCGTTGAACGGGCCCTCAGCGCCACCGCTCGCGAGGTCCAACTCAGGAGGGGGCGCATCCAGTGACACCCTCTGTCAACTTGCCGGCCGTGTCAAAGCCACCCCACCGGGAGCCAAGTCCGGCACCGAGCGCCCTCAAGACCTCACAGGGCGCGCCGGTACTGCACGGCCGGTTCACCACCCCAACCCAACAGAAAGAGGTCACCATGACCACCCTCAAGTCCCTTCTCGACTCCGTCGTTCGCACCGGCCAGGTGCCCACCCTGGAGGAGATCGCCCCCTTGATCACCAGGGGAACCAAGGACCAGCGTGACCGCGCCCGCAAGAGCATCCGACGGGCCTGCCGGGAGATCGCCGCGGCCAAGCAGCAGCAGCACCCCGACGCGGCGGCCCAGCTCGCCCAGGACGCGACGGAGACGTTCGGCCCGTACACCGCGGCCGGTGAAGCGGTCGACGTCTCCTCGATCCCCTTCCGCCCGGCGGGTACCAGCAACGCCCGTGCGAAGTTCGATCGGCAGGCACTCGCCCCGCTTCGTGACCTGTTCGCCCGTGCGGCCTGCGGGGAGACCATCTACCGCGACGAGATCGAGTCGCTGAACCTGGTCGACGCCACCCCAGAGGAGACGCTCTCCTGGCGCACCCAGGTGGCCAAGGCCGCCGAGGAGGCCAACCGTTACCACGCGGCCGGACAGTTCGGGAACGCCTCGGCGTTCGGTCAGGAGGCGGCCCTCAGCCTCGGTCACATGCTGCGTCCGGGTTCGCCCGACCGCACGCCTGACGACGTCAACGACCCGCGCCAGTTGGCCGCTCTGATCATGGGTAGCTGACACCCTCCGGGGTGCCGTCGCAAGCCAGGACGGCACCCCGGGGGTGGGGGTGGACTCCCCCTCGAACGGCTTCCCTGCCGTGTCGCATAGCAGCTGCCCCCACTCCCAAGTTTCCAAGCCGGTACCCCCTGGGGTAAAAACCCGGACCGGTCGCACGCACCTGGGGAGCTGCTATGCGACACGGCAGGGAAGCCGTTCGAGGGGGAGGCCCTCCCCACCCCGGCCGCCCCGGGTGAGGTCCGCATTGAGGCGGGCAAAAGTCTCGGGTGCCCCCACCGGGTACCCCCTCCCGCCGGGGTCTCCGCCCTGGCCGCCCCGGGTGAGCGGCGTTGACTCGCTGACAAAACACCCTAGGGGGTATCGGCGGCGTTCGGTCCTTGGTCGGGTCTTCTTCCCGGCTCCGGGAAAATCTCCCAGGGCTTAAGCTCCCCGCCGCCGGGAGGCTTTGCCGCTTTCCCTAGGGAAGTCGCAATAGACCCCCGCTCTGCCAGCCTCCGGGCCGGTGGAGCGGGGGCGTTTCGTCGTGTCCGGGGTCAGCAGGAGTAGAGCGAGTAGCACCGCTCCGGCTCGCTGGCGTTGTTGGCCACCACGATCATGGTCACCCACACGGCCGCGGCGATGAGCGGGATGATGACCGCGGTCCAGATGAGGATGCGACGGATCGAGTGCAGGATCATCACCACCTCCGCGACACCCTGAGCGGTGGCCCGGTCGGCGTCCCCGGCGGCGTTGATGCGCTTCAGTGAGCGTGCCGCGAACGTCGGGAACCAGGTCGGGCCGTCGAATGCTCCGTCCGGGTTGTGCTTGTTGGCGTCGACCTGCCAGGTAGCGGCGCCTGATTCTTCTGTGGTGACGTTGACCTGATCGTCGCTCATGTTCTACTCCAGACGGGGGCTGCGAATACACGCTAGTCGGAGCTATCCGCCGGGACGTTACGGGCCGTGACTCAATCGTTTACCAATCGGTTCATCTCGACCTTCGACAGAAGAGCGGGCGCAGATATGCGGGCGCCTAAGGTATGGATCGGGTGGTTCCAGTCACTCGATGAAGTGACCCGGAGAGCTCGGCGGGGATGGAAGCGTTAGCTCTTCGTCCGTGATCCCGCCGCCTAACCCGGCACGCGACGCCTGGATCGAGCAGCAGCTCGCCAAGGCTCCGCCCCCCACCACCGCGCAGCTGTCACGCATCGCAGTCCTGCTGCGCACCGACCCGCCGGTCAATCAGCCGCAGCATCGCCGCCCCGCCGCATAGATAGGAGGTGACACCCCGTGACCGCAACCGTCAGCTCCCTGCCGGTATGGCCCGCCGATGTGCCCGTACACCCGGCCGCCGAGTTGTTCCCACTCATGTCCGGCTCCGACTTCGACGAGCTGGTTCGGGACATCAAGGAGAACGGCCTCGTCACGCCGATCGTCCGCACTCCCGACAACCTGATCCTCGACGGCCGCAACCGCTACCGAGCGTGCGAGGCAGCCGGCATTCGCCCGGTGTACGAGGTGCACGCAGGCGAGCCGTGGCGGTTCGTGATCTCGACGAACCTGCACCGCCGGCACCTGACCGACTCGCAGCGGGCGATGGTCGCGGCGAAGATCGCGGAGCGTGCACGCGGCGGATGGAACCACGTGAACCGCTCCAAAGCTTCATCTGAAGCTTTGGAGTCAGCGCCTCCCACACAGGATGAAGCCGCCCAACTTCTGAACGTCTCCCGTTCCCAGGTGCAGCGCGCCCGGATCGTCGGAAGTCGCTGGCCAGAAGCCGCAGCACTCCATGTCGAAGGGGTCGGTACTGCCGACACCCCTCGGGCGAGCAGGTGGACACCATCCGCGCCCTGTGCCGGGCCTGGCGTAGCTTCGACGACCAGGAGGCTCAACCCCTGCTCGCCGGTGCGCTACCAGCGCGGCACCCGCCGCTGTGCACCCGATGCCCTCATTAGTAGTGAGGGTATAGCCGGTACTCGGCATCGGCCAGCAAGAACGATCGGGGCACTGTCCCGGTCACCGACTCTCAAGGGCAAGGGGTGTGCGTCGGAAGCACACCCCTTGCAGCCTTCCTCGGGCAGGTGGCAACCGGACTTGCTCTGGGAGTTCGGTTGCGCCTCGGGCCTAAATCCCTCCCGGGGGGCTCAGTCCGCCGATGCCCGCACTGCCGGGGGCGGCGCCTGACTGGTGCCAGATACCGGCCGGGGGTGGGAGACGGCTCCCACCCCCGACACCGCACCGTTTGCATTCGGAACAGGGATCAGATCCCTGTCGACCCCCTTGCAACTTCCTTCAGGGAAGTTGCACCGTGGCGCCCACGGACGTGCATCCGGCGGACGGATGGAACCGTGGGGCTAAGCCGTACGGTCAGCCGCCCTCGCCCTCTCCGCCTGCGCGTCCTCCACCGACACGTACGCGCCAGCCGCCAGGCCGATGCCGACCGCTCCGAACATGAGCACCCAGGGCCAGATGTTCAGGCCCGGCAGGAAGGGCAACACGAGGGCCGCCGCCATCAGTAAGCCGCCGATGGTGCCGCACGTGACGCGGACGCTGTGTGTCATGCCCTGTCCCTCGCTTCGACATGTCGTGGTGTTACTTCCCGAGGTGCCGGGCCGATCGAGGGGTGACCGGCCCGGCACTCGTCCCGGCGCTCCTGTCCGGCCGGGAACCCGCCGCGACTCAAGGCGCGATCTCGACGGCGGGCAGCGCAGATGCGGAGACAGTCACGACAACACGGTGACTGCCTCCGCCTGCCCGGCGCCCATTTCGGCCGGACGCCCCCGCCTGCCTTCCGGGTGTGAGGCATGTCCGGGGGAGCGGTGGTACTGACGCCTGAACCGGCGCCCGCACAGCTCGACTTCGCAGCGGAGGCGTAGCCAGTGACCCCCGAGACCGCCGAAGCCGCCTCCGAGTACCCGGCTTGTCGGAGACAGGCAGTCGGGACAGGCCAGGTGAGCCACGAGCACGCCCCATCCGTCTTGCCAACGGGTGTGCATTCCCTCGCGGGGGGAGACGGTCGGGTACGGCGATGACGGCGGCGTGTTCACTGGATCACTTCCCCGAGGTCGAGAACGTCTCAAACGTCTCACTCGTCTTGAAGTCTTGCAAGCGTCAGATTCGGTGGGAAGCGTCTCACCTGCGGTGTTTCGGCTCGATTAGTCCGGCAGGGTGAACGCGTGCCGCCTCTGCTCGTCTCCACCGGAGAAGCCGCGAAGGCCATCGGCGTCGGCCGGGCCACCCTGGCGCGGTGGTGGTCTGACGGCCTGGTCAAGCCTGCTCTGGTGACCGCGGGAGGTCATGGCCGATGGGACGTTGAACAGCTCCGGAAGGACTTGGCGAAGCTGAACGAGCGCAACTGACCTCCCTCAAGGAGTTCGGTTACGGCTTGTGACCAAGGGAGACCTGGTCGCAACTGAGGTTCCGGGAGGACCCCAGTTGCGAGCTCCCCGTCAATCTGACAATCGTTGCCACCTTCCTCAAGGGGGCCGCAAGGGGTGACTCTAGAGTCGACCCCAGCAAAAAGCCTGGTCAACGGGTTTTCAGTCCGATCGGACGGATTGGCTCGGACGGGCTTCCCGGCGGCTCATGGACAGCAGAGCGAAGCCGCAGAGCACCATCAGGCCGTCGATGACCAGCGGCCCCACTGATGCCCCGAGGTGGTCATACCCCCAGTCGAGCAGGACGGCGCGCACGTGGCCGTAGGAGATCACTGCCGACCCGAGGGCGACGACAGCGGACCCGCCAAGTCGGACAACGAGCCAGGCCCGGCCGTCCTGCCACGCCGTGCGGGACAGCACCTCGACGGACAGCAGAAGTGCCACCGGCCATACCGCGGCACCGACCTGCGCGGCGATGGTGGGTGACCAGCCTTCCGGCATGTCGGAGGCAGGCAGCCAGGCAGCGAGCCAGTTGGCCGCGACCGACACCACCGACCCGAAGGCGAACCCGAGCCACGCGACGATGCGGGCGCCGACCGTTGGGCTCTGGCCAACAGTTGTTGCCGTCCGGGCAACGACTGCCGCGTTATCTCCGGTGGCACCCGTGGCGCTGGCGGGCTTGTCTACGGGTGCCACCCCGACGTGCACATGCCCCAAGTCATCATCTGACGACTTGGGGTCCTCAGCCTCAAGGGGGCGCACAATCTGCGCCTGGTCCAGCTCGGCGCGGGCCTCTCGGATGCGGTCGCGGCCCCACGAGGCGGACCGGCCGAACATCTCGCCCAGCTCCTCCCGGGTGAGCGGGGCTCCCTGCTCGATGCTCTCCCGGTACGCCTGCCGGGCCTGCTCCTGGACCTGCTCCGCGGTCAGCTCTGCGGTGGTCATGGTGTGGGCTGCTCCGGAGGTCAGTAGGCGGGGACGGCGTCAGCGAGCCGGCAGAGGTCGGCAGCCTTGGCGGGGGTTATGCCCAGGCCGGTCCGGCGGTACAACTCCACTTGGCGTTCGAGATGCTTCACGAACTCGACGTGTGCCCGCTCGGCGCTCATGTCGAGTGCCACGCCCGCCTTGTGCCAGGAGGGCACCTCGCCCAAGCACAGCAGCGCGGCAACCTCGCACCACTGACCGGTCCTGGCCTCCTGGGCGATGCGGGTGCCGAGAGCCAGCGCGGTCCAGTGGTCCCGGGGGTCGACGGGGTCCCCGGCTTGAGCGGCTTCCAAGGTGCGCACGCGGGCCGCGGTGCGCCACTCCGCGAGGGTGGACAGTGGAGTGAAGCCCAAGGGGGCGTGCGGGGTGTCGGTGTGGAACACGTCAGCGGACACGAGGTGCCTCCGATGAGTCGGGAGTGAAGGGCTGAACGGCGCCCCGGATGCCCACCGGGCCTGTGTCGATGAGGTAGAAATCTCTACTCGAACGGCACGGTGGGCACCCGGCACGGTCAGCCCTCGACGTCCGCCACGATGGCGTCAGCCTCGTCTGCCGCTGCGATGAGCGCCGCGGCCAGGCGTCGGGCCTTCTCGGAGGTCAGCTCGGCGTGGTCTTCAGTGTCCGAGCTGGACAGGCCCACGTAGATCAGCGTCGAAGGCGACGCGCCGTAGGTCATGCAGGCCCCGGCCATGACGGCGACTTCGCGGCCCTCGATGGCGGACTCCACCAGCGCGACAGGGGCCGGCGGAACCCAGCACTCGCAGACCTCGCTTGAAAGCCACTGGGCAACGTGGTCCTCGACGCACCCCGGCAGGCAAGGGAGGTGGGTGAGGCTCTGGGCGACATCGGCCCTGATCTGCTCCACCTTGGCCCGGTACTCGTCCTCCGACCACGCCAACACGGTGTCGCCGCGCATCCACCGGAACTCGCTGCGGATGTGCTCCCCGGTGTGGGTGATGAGGTCGCTCTGCTGGATGACACCCCATCGACGGGCGTTCGAGAACACGCGCCGGCTGTGGGTCCGCATCAGCATGTTCGTGTTGCCAATGGGCTTGAACGGGTGCGCGTTGGCGAGGCACCACTCGGGGCACTCGGCCAGTTCCTGCCCCTGGTCACCTTGAGGTGCGGTACGGTCACTCATGGGTCGCCTCCTAGTGGCGATCAAGGCTCTCGGGGCGTTCGTGAGACGCTTCCGGGAGCCGCTTCTTTGTCTCACCGATTTCTCACGGACCGCCCCGGATCAGGGGGTTGACCACTGGAGTCGGTGGAGACTGTGAGTCACTGACCAGCACGGTTCGGACTGGCTGGACCCTCCGGACACTGGTAGGTGGAGGGGACATCAACCGATCTTAACGACCGAGAACTTCGTTCGTGCTGGTCAGTGGCTACCTTAACCCCTCAGGCGGGGGGATTCCATCTCGTTTGTCTCACAACTTCTAACGTACGGCCGTACTGTTAGCCAAGAAGCTCACCAAGGCGATCGGCGGCCACGCGCAGGTGGGATGCATCGGGGTGCACGTACACCCGCTTGGCCAGTGCCCCGCCATCGGAGTGCCCCGCCCACGCTGCAAGTACGGAGTCGGGCACACCGTTCGCCGCGAGGTAGGTCAGGCAGGAGTGACGGGCGTCGTAGAGGCGGACCTTGCGCATCTGGCAACCGATCATCAGGTCATAGGCCCGGCGGCGGAGCCAATCCGTTTTCTGTGGCTGCCCCTCCTGGTCAACCAGGACGTACCCGCTGTGCCGATAGCCGGCCCCGAGTTCGCTGGCCTCTGCCTCCTGCCGCAGCTTGAACGACCTCAGGGAATCCAGTGCGGGCGAGGGAAGGGGCAAGCCCCGATCGCCCGAGGTGGACTTGGCGTGCTTCTCCACGACGCGGCCGTCCACCATCGTTCGGGTGTTCCGCCCCGCAGCGATCGTCCCTGCATCCAGATCCACGTCAATCCAGCGGAGGCCACACACCTCGGCAGGGCGCAAACCCATGAGGGACAACAACATCGGGGCATAGAGCCGATCCGACCGGATCGCGCCCAGGAAGGTCTGTACCTCCTCGGCCGTCCATGGGGCCCGCTTCGGCCTGGACTGTGCCTCCTCGCGTCGTGCCGTTCGCGGAATCACTACGTACGCAGCGACGTTTCGCCCTACCAGTTGCCGCCGGACCGCTACGTCAAGCGCGGCTTTAAGGCGCCCCAAGGACAACTCGACATAGCGGGTACTCAACGAGGTGCCCGGCTTGCCCGCCGTGCGACGTCCGGAGGTGAGCATCCAATCCACCATGGCCTCAACGTCGCCTTCTTGGAGCTTCTGAAGACGTCCGGCGCCAAGCCGCTCCCGCACGGGCAACAGGGCCTTTCGGTAGTTAGACTCCGTGGCCTCTTCCAGTCCGCGTGTAGCACTGGCTAGCCACTGATCAAGCCACTCGCCCACGGTGATCTTATTGGGGCGCACGTAGGTGCCCTGATTCACCTCGGCCTTAATGCGGGTGTACTCCCTCTCGGCTTCTCGCTTGCCGTCGAACGTGAAAGTCTTCTGTTGTCGCTTGCCCGTCTTCGGGTCGCGCCCGACGTCGAGTACGAACCGGTAGCGAACCTTGCCGTTCCGTAGCTCGATGCGCTTGATCGGGCCGTCACTCACTCTTCCTCACCCTCCACTTGCGACTGAACGCCCTGTTTTGCAGCGCGTTCGTTGATGTGATCAACCACTGCATCGAACGCTCCTAGCGCCTGCTCCTTCGTGCGTTTCACCAAAGCTTCCGAGATCAGGCGTACACGCTCGTTCGCTTTAGTCGCCTCTTCTACTGCGGCGGACAGCTCCCGCGTGAGTTCGTTCACGACGGGAAGGAACGGGTCTCGAAAGTCGATGTTCAGGAGTTCCTTCACGGGGACCGAGGCGCCTCCGGGGGTCTCCACTGTTTCTACCCATGGATGCGGAGTGATCAACAGGCCGGGAGTTGTCTCTAGTGCCGTGGCCAGTGCTAGCAGCTCGGCTGCGGTGAAGGCGCGCTGTCCGCGTTCCGCCGCCCACACCGCTTGCCGCGGCCAGGCTTTGCCGAGAAGCGGTTCTAGTCGACGCCCCAGTTCCTCCTGGGACATGCCCTGGAACTGCTCGCGCCTGGCTCGAACGCGTTCGCCAATGACTTCCTCGATACGCACGCCTGTACCGCCCCGTCTGCCGCCTATGTACCGGCCCAGGATGACACGTAACCCCTGTGTTGACAAGACCAGTTGGACTAGTCATGCTTGGCGATGACAGTAAGGCCCCGGAGGTACAACGGTGGACCGGTGGCAGCAGTAAGGACTAACAGGAGGACCCATGTCGAGTACGACTGGTAAGGCTCCGACGCTGGCGGACATCCGAACGTGGCCTGCCACGGTGGACGTTCCCACGGCGGGCAAGGCGTTCGGACTGAGTCGCAGTCACGCCTACGAGCTGGCGGGGCGCGATGAGTTCCCCGCGAAGGTCATCCGTGCTGGCAACCGGTACCGCGTGGTCACCGCTTCCGTGCTCTCGGCGTTGTCGGGCGCGGAGGGCGCGGAGGCTGCTGCGTGACCCCGGAAACGACGAACGGCGCCTCTGGCCAGAGAGACGCCGTGTCGAACAAGTACCCACCAAAACAGCTACCCGACCCCGAGGGTAACACCTTCCCCCGACACCCGGTGGTCATCGATCCCGCCCTAGGGCGCGAGTGGGCCAAGCCCAAGCTCGCCAAGGTGGAGCCAGGCGTGCCGATGTTCTGCACCGCCGAATGGGCCGCGCTGCCGGACAGTGACCCGCACAAGTGGGCAGCGATCGTCTACGCGGCCCTGGCGCACGCCGACCAGTACTCCCCCGAGGCCATTCGGGAGCGCGCCGAACTCGACGAGTTCCTTGACCGGGCTGCGGAGAAGCAGGCCGCTCTGGTCATGTCCGACATGTGGTGGGACAGGGGCCGTACCTGTATGACGTGCCGCGATGACCGGGGTCAGTTGCTGATGGCCGCGTGCCCCCGGTTGAAGACGGACCGCAACCACGGTTACCGCAGCGACTACCCGGACTTCCACACCCTCCGCGAACGCCGCAGCGTCGTCCCCCCTACCCGTGAAATCGACCCCATGGCAGTCGCCCGGTGGGTGGCCACGGGAAGCAGCGAGCCGCAACCCACCACGTCCCGCCGGGATGCGGCATGACCACGCCACCCAGAAACGACGACTCGGCACCAGCTCGACGCCTTCGCGTGACGCCGGTATCCGGCATCGCGATGAGGCGCCGTCAGTGGCTGTGGAACAACTACGTCCCGTTGGGCGAGCTGACCATTGCCGCCGGACCGGCCGGTACCGGCAAATCGCAGCACGCCGTGTGGTTGGCCTCCGCGGTCTCACGCGGAACCCTGCCGGGCGAGTTGTACGGGCACCCCACGTCAGCGCTTTACATGGCGTCGGAGGACTCGTGGAGCTACACGCTCGCCCCCCGCTTCCATGCCTCCGGTGCGGACCTCGACCGGGTGCACCGGCTGTACGCGGAGACCGTGGAGGGGAGCGAGAGTGTCCTCCGCCTTCCGGTGGACGTCGAGGCGCTGGGAGACGTGATCAACGAAACCGATGCGTCCCTCATCGTCTTCGACGCGCTGCTCTCCACCATGTCCGGCGATCTCGTGAAACAGGGCGTCGTCCGGAGCGTGCTGGAACCGATATCCCGCCTCGCGCAGGACATGAACGTGGCCATCCTGGGCATCGCCCACTTTCGCAAGGCCGGGGCCGGTGACCCGCTGAACATGATCAGCGGGTCCGCCGAGTTCGGTCAGGTCGTGCGTTCCGCAATCGGCTTCGCCCGCGACCGGGATGCGGAAGACGGTTCCTGTGTGATGAGCCTGATCAAGACCAACATCGCCCCCCAGGGACTCCCGAGCATCCGCTACCGGATCGCCCCGGCGGTGGTCGACACCCCGGACGGCCCTACCGATGTCGGCACATTCGAGGTGATCGGAGAGACGGACCAGTCTGTCGGGGACCTCCTCGACCAACAGACCGGAACCGCCGAGGACCGCTCCGAGCGGACCGAAGCCGCCGAGTGGCTCCGTGAATACCTGCTGGACCAGGGCGGCAGCGCCAAGGCATCCGACGTACTGAAGGCCGCCAGAGCTGACGGCATCGCGGAAGCGACGCTCAAGCGGGCGCGCTCCAAGGCCGGAATCAGCACCAAGCGGCAGGGCTTCGGGAAGGGGTCCGTGTGGTCCCTCGACTCATCCGGATCACATTCGGCTCATTCAGCTCAAGCCTCAGGCCCTGATCCGAATGAGCTGAACGTGATCCCAATGCCGCCTCGGACCACACGGACCACCGAGGGGGAGACGGCGTGAACGTCCTCGACTCGTACGCGCAACCCCCACCGGACACCTAGCAGGCAGCGCGCTCCGGCGCGCCCCACCCCCACCAATCCGCCTACCTCGCCCCCGCTGAGCCGCCGACCAACGGGACGGAGGACACGAGAACCACGGAGACCTGACCATGAACCGCACCACCACCGGCGCCCGGCTCCGAGACGAAGGCGTTGCCGACGTCCTCGCCGCCGACGGTGCCGTCCACCGCGACTACCGACCCGAGATCGAAGCCGCCATTGACGTGCTGGTGGCGTCCCGGCGGTCGTTCCAGGCGGACGATGTCCACGCCCTACTGTCCGAGGACTGCCGCCGGTACGCGGCGCCCAACCTTCTCCCGGCGGTCTTCCGCTGCTACGCGCAAGCCGAAGTCATCACGCACATCGGCTTCACCACCTCGACCCGTGCAGCCCGTCACGCGGGTGTTCAGCGTCAGTGGATCAACGCCCTGGCCGTCGCGGACGGTGTGGCGTGAGCGGGCATCGGGAGTTCGTGGTCGACGAGTCCGGCCTTCCGCTCGGGGTGCTCGACCACGGGCGGGCCCGGGATCTCGGAGTCCAGCTCGCCTACGAAGTCGCTGCGGGGACCAACAGCGTGGCCGCCGTGCGCGAGGCGGTCAACGCCGCCATGTCTTTGGACCCGACCGGGTTCCCCATCGTGGCCGCGTACGCGTTCGAGAGCATCGCGAAGCACGTGCTTCGCCCCCTGTTGGACAACCTCAGCGCCGAGACCGGTCGCGACTACCTCAACGCACTCACGGCCATCCGTGACGGCCTGCGCGAGCAGGAGGCGGGCTGATGGCCGGCGGTCTGATCGAGATCGAGGTTGTCCCCAACCTCCGGATGTTCCCGGGCAGGCTTGAGGGTGGCCTCAAGTCGAGCGTGGGCATCGCGTCCAACATGGGTAAGGCCATGGGGCTCGCCCTCGCTGGCGGCGCCACCCTCGGTGCCGTTGGGCTCAAGCAGGTCATCGACATCGGCAACGAGTACACGGCCAACCTCAACGAGTTGCAGGCCGTGACCCGGGCGACCGGTGACGAGATGGCCCGCGTGGGCGAGGTGGCGAAGGATCTCGGCGCGGACATCACCCTCCCCGGCACGTCCGCGGCCGATGCGGCGGCGGCCATGAAGGAACTCGCCAAGGGTGGCCTCGACGTGAACGAGGCCATGACCGCGGCCAAGGGCACGTTGCAGCTGGCTGCCGCTGCCCAGGTCGAAGCCGCCCAGGCCGCCGAGATCCAGTCGGACGCCTTGAACCAGTTCGGCCTGTCCGCCGAGTCGGCCAGCCACGTGGCCGATGTCCTGGCGAACACCGCCAACGCGGCCAGCGGCGAGATCACCGACATGGCGAACGCGCTGAAGTACGTCGGCCCGGTCGCGAAGACGCTGAACGTCGACATCGACAACGTGGCCGCAGCCATCGGCTTGGTGGCGACCCAGGGCATTCGGGGCGAGCAGGCCGGCACGTCGCTGCGGGGAATGCTGGCATCCCTCGCAGCCCCGTCCCGACCTGCCGCAGAGGCGCTGAAGACGTTGGGCATCAACGCCTTCGACGCTCAGGGGAAGTTCATCGGTCTGCGTGCCGTCACGGAGCAGCTGGCCGCGGCCAAGGGTCGACTGTCCGATGCCGCGTTCACCGAGGCGACTGCGACGGCGTTCGGCAACGAGGGCATGACCATTGCCGCGTCCCTCGCCTCGACCGGCGCCCAGGCGTACGACGACATGGCGAAGGCGGTGTCACGTGCCGGGGGTGCCGCTGAGGTCGCCGCGGCGAAGACTCAAGGACTGGGCGGGGCGTGGGAGGGCCTGAAGTCCCAGGCCGAGACCACCGGCATCGGCATCTACGAAGCGATCGACGGCCCCCTTGAGCGCCTGGTCCGCAGCGGTGCCGAACACCTGTCCAGCATGAACGACGACATCGTGAACGGCATCGAGACCGCCGTCGCGTCTGCCGAGCTGTTCGGGCCCCGACTGGCCGACGCGATCAGCGCCCGGGGGTCGGTCATCGCGGACGCGGCCAAGGGCGTCGTAGGCCCGCTGGTCGACGGGGCCGTTGACCCGATGAACACCGCACTCAACACCGGAATCAGCCTGTGGGACGACTTCACCGGGGTTCTCCGCAACACCACCGACGCGGCCGAACCGGTGGCGGAAAGCGTCGGGGCGCTCGCCTCGGCATCGGCGGACGGGGACGGGGCCGTGAACGCCCTGGCGTCGGGCCTGCTGCTGGCCGGTGACGCACTCGAAGGCGTGTCCGTTCTCCTCAAGCCGGTGGGGCAACTCCTCGGGGTGGCGGTCGACGGGTTCACCGCGCTCCCTGGTCCTGTTCAGACGGCCGTAGCGGCGCTGGTGGCGTTCCGCATCGCCCGGTCTGCTTTCGGGGACACTCAGGCGTTCTCAGGGCTCCGCCAGTTCTCCGACGAGATGAGGGTTCAGCAGTCCCTTGCTGCGGCCAACGGTCAGCAGATCGGGCGACTCGAAGCCGCTACCGCTGCCTACCGCACGTCCACCGTCTCCGCGGTCGCCGCCACCCGGGGCCTTACCGACCAGATGACCGCCGTTCGTGCGGGCGCCGCCGCGGCGGGCCAGCCGATTGGCACCCTGTCGGCCGCGGTGGGCACGCTTGCCGAGCGCTCTCCCGCCATCGCCACCCTTCGATCCTCGTTCCAGCAGGCAGCAGAAGGGGAGAGCGCTCGGCAAGCG